>Ga0326728_10012586_pt1 | contig 18733 bp, 17 predicted proteins | sample MB3enrmetagenome_FD_207602 | JGI IMG/M metagenome (GOLD analysis project Ga0326728, IMG submission 207602) | Lab enriched peat soil microbial communities from McLean, Ithaca, NY, United States - MB31MN | ecosystem: Environmental > Terrestrial > Soil > Wetlands > Peat | place: USA: New York... | reverse complement strand
CAGGAAATCTGCCGGATCGTCTGCCAGGAGGCGGGCTACCGCGTGGCGTGGGTGGGCTATGCCGAACACGACGAGGCCAAAAGCGTGCGGCCTGTCGCGTGGACCGGAGTCGAGGAGGAGACTCTCGCAAACCTCGGCATTACTTGGGCCGACACCGAATGGGGACGCGGTGCTAGCGGAACGGCCATCCGGACCGGGAAAACTTCCTGCCTTGAGGATTACGCAACCGATACTCGAGGCGCGCCCTGGCGGGAGAGCGCTTTGCAGCACGGTTTTCGTTCCGCTATCGCCCTGCCGCTCAAGGACGAACAGGCCAACGCCTTCGGCAGTCTTAACATTTATTCCACACAGCCCAACGCTTTTACATCCGAAGAGATTCGGCTGCTGGAGGAACTGGCTGCCGACCTGGCGTTTGGTATCGTCACCCTGCGTTCCCAGGCTGCACGCAAGCGGGCAGAGCAGGAAGTCGCCCTGCTGAGTTTCGCCTTGGACAAAGGACGGGAGGCCGCCTTTCTAATAGACGACACGGCGCGTTTTCAGTACGTCAACGAGGAGGCCTGCCGCCTGCTGGGTTATACCCGTGCGGAACTGCTCGGCCTGGGCATAGCGGATATTGACTCTGAGTTCCCGCTGGAGCGCTGGTCCGACCATTGGCGCAACCTCAAGGCGCTGCGGTCGCGCACTTTTGAGAGCCGCCACCGGACCCGAGATGGCCGCATATTCCCGGTCGAGATCAGCGCGAATTATTTCGAATACGGAGGCCAGGCTTACCACTTGGCCCTCGTGCGTGATATCACCGAGCGCAAGCGGGCGGAGGAAGAGGTGCGCAATACCGCCGCGCAGTGGCAGGCTACCTTTGACGCGGTGCAGGATTTGGTTTTGCTGCTCGACAAGGATTTCCGCATCTTGCGAGCCAACCATGCAGCAGCGCAGTTCCTGGGGCTGCCGTTTGACAAAATCGTTGGGGGACACTGCTACGATCTGGTCCACGGGACGTCTACGCCCCCTGCGGAATGCCCTCTCGCCAAAATGCGCCGATCTCGGAGGCATGAAGAAGTGGAGGTCCTGGCTAGAGAGGGAGGTCCTTGGTTGTCGGTTTCCGTTGCCCCCGTGTTTGACCCGAGCGGTGAACTTACACATGTCGTCCATGTGGCGCGCGACATCACCGAACGCAAGCGCGCCGAGGACGAGCTGCGCAAGCACCGAGAGCACCTCGAAGATCTGGTGAAGCAGCGGACGGAACAGTTAGCTGAAGCCAAGGCCCGGGCCGAAGCCGCCAATCGCGCGAAGAGTACATTCCTGGCCAACATGAGCCATGAGTTGCGCACTCCCCTCAACGCCGTGCTCGGCTTTTCCCGGCTGCTCAAGAGCGGTCCGGACGTGACGCCGCGCCAGCGGGAGATGCTGGATACCATTGCCAGAAGCGGCGAGCACCTGCTGAATTTAATTAACAATGTCCTCGACATGGCGAAGATCGAGTCCGGCAGGGTGGTCTTGGAGAAGTCCGAAGTTGATTTGCACCGGTTGCTGCACGAAATCCAGTCGCTCATGGGCGTCGGGGCGGCAGAAAAGGGACTCCAGTTTGCTCTGGAGAGTGCCCCGGATCTGCCCCGGTTTGTGGCGGTGGACGCGGGCAAGCTGCGCCAGGTGCTGCTGAACCTGGTAGGCAACGCGATCAAGTATACGGATTCAGGTGGGGTGAAGCTCCGCGCCAGGCTCGCCAGCATCCACGGGCCCGAAGAAGCCAAAGTGCGATTTGAGGTTGAGGACTCCGGGCCCGGCATAGCCCAAGAGGATTGCGAGCGCATCTTCTTTGCTTTCGTGCAATTGGGCGACCAAGCTCCCGCGCAAGCCGGGACTGGATTGGGGTTGGCCATCTGCAAGCAATACGTTGATCTCATGGGAGGCCAGATAGGCGTGACCAGCAAGCCAGGCAAGGGCTCGGTGTTTTATTTCGAGATTCCAGTGCGCGTCCTTCCGTCGGTGCCGGAGCGCGATGAGCTGAAGAACCCACGGGTTTTGGGATTGGCCGAAGGGCAGCCCCGTTACCGGCTCCTGATTGTCGAAGACCAGCCGGAGAACCGTCTCCTGCTGCGAAGGCTGTTGGAGCCGCTTGGTTTTGAGTTGCGTGAGGCCGCCAACGGACAGGAGGCAGTGGCACTGTTCGAACAATGGCATCCCGACCTGATTTGGATGGATATCCGCATGCCGGTGATGGACGGGCTGGAAGCCGCCCGGCGGATTCGGGCGACCAAGGCCGGCGCCGATACTAAAATCATCGCCCTCACGGCTCACGCCTTGGAGGAAGAGAGAGAACCAATTATGGCAGCCGGCTGCGACGACCTCGTGCGCAAACCGATTCGGGAACAGGAACTCTTCGGTGCATTGGCCCGGCACCTGCGCCTGAAATTTATCTATGAAAAGGCGCCGCCTCAGGAGAGCATTCCGGAGGCGCCGGAGCTTACCCTGCGTCCGGAGCAATTGGATGCGCTCCCTGCGGAACTGCTGCGGGATTTGCGTCAGGCCGTCATCGAACTGGACACGGCTCGCACGCGTGCCCTGATCGAGCAGGTCACCGAGCGGGATGCTTCGCTGGGCCGGGCTTTGAACACGCTGGCCACACAGCTTGGCTACAAACGTCTTTTGAAATTGCTGAAAAAGGGACAGACCTTATGAGCGAAGACAAGAAACCGACTTCAGCGCGGGAAGAGATTCTGGTGGTGGATGACACCCCCGCCAGCCTGCGTCTGCTGACCGAACTGCTGACCCAGCACGGCTATCACGTCCGACCGGCAGAGGACGGCGCCCTGGCGCTGGAATCCGTAGCCGCCAAGACTCCAGACTTGATCCTGCTCGACGTAAGCATGCCTGGCATGGATGGCTATGAGGTGTGCCGTCGCTTGAAGGCAGACGAAAAGAGCAGCCGCATCCCTGTTATTTTTATTAGCGCCTTTGGCGATACGCGCCAGAAAGTCACAGGGTTTGAGGCCGGCGGTATTGATTACATCACCAAGCCCTTTGAGGCCGAGGAAGTGCTGGCGCGGGTCAGAACGCATTTGCGGCTGCGCCAGGCGGAAGAAGCTCTGCGCCACGCGCACAACACGCTGGAACTCCGAGTGCAGGAACGCACCGCTGAACTCCAGGCCTCCAATCAAGCCCTGCGGGAGAGCGAAGAAAAAGCCCGCCGGGCATTCGAGGAAATCGAGGTGCTCAAGTCTCAACTCGAATTGCACAATACCTATTTGCAGGAAGAGGTGGTGGAAGCCAAGGCCTTCGGCGATTTGGTCGGCCAAAGTTCTGGTCTGCGACACCTGGTCAGCCAAATTGACATGGTGGCTCCCACGGAAGCTTCGGTGCTTATTCTCGGCGAGACCGGAACGGGCAAGGAATTGGTCGCCCACGAAATCCACCGCCGTAGTGCTCGCAAAGACGCTCCCTTGGTTCGAGTTAATTGCGCCTCCATTCCCCGGGAGCTGTTCGAAAGCGAGTTTTTTGGCCATGTGCGAGGCTCTTTTACGGGAGCAGTGAAGGATCGCGCCGGACGCTTCGAAACGGCGGAGGGCGGAACCATCTTCCTGGATGAAGTTGGAGAGATTCCGCTGGAGACTCAGAACAAGCTGCTGCGCATCCTCCAGGAGAAGCGGTATGAGCGCGTGGGTGACGACCGGACGCGCCGCGCCAATGTGCGTGTGGTGGCCGCGACCAACCGCGATTTGAAGAAGGCGGCAGCCGCAGGCCGATTCCGGGAAGACCTCTTTTACCGGCTGAACGTGTTTCCGATTCAAGTTCCGCCGCTGCGGGAGCGAATGGACGACATCCCGTTATTGGCCAAACATTTTGTCGAGCTCTCCGCCAAGGAATTGAAGTGCGCCAAACCCCGGCTGACGAGGGCCGCAGTCACACAGCTCCAGAATTACGATTGGCCGGGCAATGTGCGGGAATTGCGCAACGTGGTTGAGCGCGCCGTGATTCTGGCCCGCGGCGGGGCTTTGGAGTTTGACCTGCCTGTCACCGGCCAAGCGGCACCCCCGGCTCGACCGAGTCCTCGCGCCGATTCGTCAGCAGGCAGCGCTGCTCAGCCCAAGTTCCTCACTGAAGTCGAGCTTGAACGCTTCGAACGTGACAACCTCGTGCAGGCCTTGGAAGCGGCCAACTGGAAGATCAGCGGACGCGATAGCGCTGCGGAACTTCTGGGCGTCAAGCCTACTACTTTGCTTTCAAGGATGACAAAGTGGGGCCTGAAGAGGCCCGAACGCGCGCCATCCTGACTCTGCGATTTTTTGAACACACGAAAACTCGCGTGAGTTCTGTGGGGACATTCCGAAGGAGGGAAGCTGCATAACTGGCCCACCTGCAAGGGAAACGGCGAATTCTCCAAACCTGGCACGGAAGATGCGTGGGTCTTCAATGACGACCTGCACGGATCGTAGGAATGAGACTTCCGAAGGTCACGCGAGGTCCTGTCTCAACATGAAACAGTTCAGCTCAAACGAAACCTCCAATGGCGAGAATGGAGGGTGGTCCCGCACCCGCATTCGGGCGATTGCATTGGCACTGCTCGCGGCGGTTGGCATCTACTTGTGCTACCGCCTGGCCCAGCCTTGCATTCCATCCCTGGTCTGGGCTGGTGCGCTGGCGTCGGTCTTCACCCCGTTGCATCGATGGATCGAGGCAAGGGTGAGAAGGCCGAACCTGGCGGCGGCTTTTTCTCTGGTCATCATTGGATTGCTCGTCGTGGCCCCTGCGACATGGTTTGCCCAGAAGCTTGCCGAACAAGCCACCTCGGTCCCAGAAAACATCCAAAAACAAATCGCAGCCGGTAAATGGCACATACACGGCGACGAACATCCGCAATTAGCTCACTTTCTCGCTTTGGTTAGTTCGCCGGAAAACGCCTCGATGGCCACGACCTGGCTCAAGACCACCCTCTCCAAGTTGGTAAAGGAATCAGCCATTGCGGCCGTTCAGGTCTGCCTGACGTTATATTTTTTATTCTTTTTTCTGCGCGATCGATTTCGCGTGCTCAAGACGATCCGTTCGTTCTTGCCCCTGAGCGAAAGCGAGACCAACACTCTCTTTTGCCGGGTCAATGACGCGATTCATGCGATCCTCTACGGCATGCTCGCGCTCTCCGCGCTCCAGGGTGTGCTCGGTGGGCTGATGTTTTGGTGGCTGGGGGTTCCTTCACCATGGTTCTGGGCCCTGGTGGCGGCGGTATTCGCATTTGTGCCGGTGGTAGATGCCTTTGTCCTTTGGCTGCCGGCAGCGGTGTATCTCGGACTGGAGGGCAGGTGGGGTGAAGCTCTCGGCGTCGCTGCCCTGGGCAGTCTGCTGGTCCGGGCGATCGAGAATTTCCTCTATCCGGTCCTGGTGAAAGACCGGCTGAGGCTCCCAACAGTAAGTATCTTCGTCGCCCTCGTGGGCGGCCTCCTCCTTTTTGGCTGGAGTGGACTCGTGCTCGGGCCGGTCATCCTTACAGTTACGAGCGCTCTGCTGGAAATCTGTGGCAACCGCCTCGGTAAACCACAAGAAGGGGTCCAGAGCACGGATCGCGCGGGCTTAAGCCCGTTAACTCCCGCCCATGCGGAACAGACCTGGGTGAGCGGCGTCGCTGCTTGCCAAGATTCACGGGCGAGATCGTGAAAGAACAGCTTTGCCCCTTGCCGGGACCCGGAAGTGATCTGCCTTTTGGCGCAACCAGGCGCAGGCAGCGGGACGGGTCAGGACATTCAGACCGATACTTGCAGGTCGCGCAAACGTTCAGGCCGGGGCTAATCGCAAAATACGGTTTTTCGGGCCGGTTCGATTTTTCGGACCCCGGAAGAAACTGGCCTGTCGGCGTGTAAGACACTCTGGTTGAGCGCCTTACGCATCTGCCCGCCCTCTGGCACAGATTGTGCGTAAAAGCCTGCTGATGTTGGACAAGAACGAAAAGACGAACATAAACGAAAACGGAGCACCAACGGTGCTCGTCGGGGAAGCGAACTTCGAGGCGGAGGTCCTGCGGTCCAAACAGCCGGTATTGGTCGCGTTCTCGGCCCCATGGAGCCGGCCTTGCCAGGTCCTTGATCCCATTCTTCAAGAGCTGGCGGGCACCTTGGCGGGAAAAGCAAGAGTGGTCAGGGTCAATGCGGATGAGAGTCTCGGTTTAAGTTTGTTGTACGATATCCAGTCCATCCCCACCTTGCTCTGCTTCGTTGAAGGAAAGCCTCGCCTCCGAATCGTTGGCACGGCCACGAAACAGGCGATTCTAGCCAAGCTGAAACCCTTCCTCATGGATGAAACAGTTGCTTCAAGGAAGGGCCTCACTGGCGATGATTGCCAACCTAAGAACACCATGTAACAGCGGTTGAATCATGCGCGAGGAATGGAGAGCAAGCAGATGTTAAAAATCCTGATAATAACTCTATCGGCTGTCCTCTCCGTCATGGTCATCTTAATTTACCATGACTCGCAAGACAACTATTGAGGAAAGATGCCATGACAGCCGCCGCCCAGAATGAATTGGAAACCGACGTGGAAGTGAGGCCCGACGGCCGGGCTCGCGTGGTTTTTCGCGGCCGCCTGAATGAGCAGACAGTCGTGGGTTGCTGGGGCCTTCTGGAGAAGGAATTGCCAAGGACGAAAGTTGAGACACTCCAAGTGGATGTCAGCGGCCTCGGCTTCTGCGACGCCGCGGGTCTGACTTTGCTCCTCTACCTCAACATGGGAAGAATGACGCCACAGGCGACCGTCTCGGTGTTTGGATTGAAAGCTGATTTGGAGAAAATATTCCGCGAACTCACTTTAGAGGACCACGAAGCGTTCCACCCACAATCGGCAATCAAGAGCGACTCTTTCGTGGAAAAAATGGGCCGGAAGGTGAGGCAAATGAACAAGGATTTCCAGGAGGAGATGGACTTTTTGGGCGCTGTCGTCGCCAGCCTGCCTCTGAGCATTTTCCACCCCAAACGAAGCCGGTGGACGGAGACACGCCGCATCGTTGAGTTGGCGGGCGCCAATGCCGTGCCGATCGTTTCGCTGATGAGCTTGCTCCTGGGATTCATTATCGCCTTTGAGTCGGCGCGGCGCCTGGCTGAATTTGGCGCACAACTATACGTCGCCAACACCATCATGGTGGTGATGGTTCGTGACATGGGACCGCTCATGACGGCCATTCTGCTGGCGGGCCGGACCGGTTCATCCTTCGCCGCGGTACTCGGCACCATGAAAATCAATGAGGAACTGGATGCGTTGGAAACCTTCGGACTGGATCCCATCCCCTTTTTGGTGGTGCCGCGAATCCTGGCGGGAGTTTTCGTGACACCGCTGCTCACGTTTTACTCGATCCTCATGGGGGTGATCGGCGGCGTGATCGTCATGCTGGAACTGGGTTTTGCGCTTCCGCTTATTTTACACCAATTGGCCTCCAGCGTTCACTTGAACGATCTCGGAGCAGGGATCGCCAAGAGTGCCGTCTTTGGCGTCATTGTGTCGGCCGTGGGTTGTTGGTACGGTCTGCGCACCCAACAGGGACCCAGTGCGGTCGGCCTTTCGACCACGCGGGCCGTCGTCACCAGCCTGCTGCTCATCATCGTGGCCGATGCCTTTTTTTCCGCAATTTCTTACCTTCTCAAATGATGAATGCGCCCGACGACATCGCGATTTCCGTCAAAGACTTGACCGTCGGTTATGAAGACAACGTCATTCTTCAGAACGTAAACTTTCAAGTCAGGAGAGGCGAAGTATTCGTGATCCTGGGCGTATCCGGTTCGGGCAAAAGCACCCTGCTGAAGGCAATGATCGGGCTTTATCCGCCCATGTCTGGCGAGGTCTGGATTGATGGGGGCAACCTCTGGGCTGCGCAGGGCAAAGAGAGGCTGTCGTTGTTGCGCAAATTTGGCGTGATGTATCAGAGTGGCGCGCTGTTCGGCTCCATAACGGTCCTCGAGAACGTGCGGCTGCCGCTGGATGAGTTCTCCAACCTGCCGGATCCGTTGAAGGAAGTGGCTGCTTTAGCCAGGCTGAAGCTTGTGGGACTGGGCGATGCCGCGGACAAAATGCCTGCCGAATTGAGTGGCGGAATGCAGAAACGGGCGGCCATCGCGCGCGCCATGGCGCTGGATCCCAGAATTCTGTTCCTGGACGAACCGTCCGCCGGACTGGACCCGATTACCTCTGCCGGCATCGATCTCTTGATTACAAGCCTGCACCACTTCGGCTTTACCTTCGTGATTGTGAGCCACGAGTTGCCCAGCATTTACTCCATCGCCGACCGTGTCGTGATGCTTGGCTCCGGCGCCAAGGGGATCATCGCCCAAGGAAAGCCGGCCGAACTCAGGGATGGGGCTGCCGACCCGTGGGTTCGCCGTTTCTTCAACCGTCAACCTGATCCTAGTCACTCCCTGGAAACCAGCTAGATACTTATGAGCGCGAAAATAAACAATTTCAAAATCGGCCTTTTTACCTTCTTTGGCGTGGGCCTCGTCGTGACTGGCCTGCTGGTGTTCGGCGTGTGGAGTAATCTCAAAAAATCGAGCTTGTTCGAGACTTACGTCACCACCGATGTGAGCGGGCTTTCAGTCGGTTCGGCGGTTGAACTTCGAGGCGTGCGCGTCGGCAAAGTCACCAGCATTGGCTTTACCTGGAACGAATATCAGGATGCTTCGCCAGGTTACGTCGTGGTCGTTTTCGAGATGAACGATGATGTTTCCATTTTGCCGCCAGGCCAGGAGCGCAACGAGCGGCTCCAGAAGGCGATTGAACATGGTTTGCGCGCTTGTCCCAAGGCGCTGGGCGTCACCGGCACCTGCATTATGTCGCTTGAGTTTCTGAACCCGGCTGAGAACCCGCCGCTGAAAGTTCCATGGACGCCCCGGCATAGCTATATTCCTTCGGCGCCGGGTTTGATCGGGGATTTGCTCGTTTCCATGCGCGAGGCGTTGCACAAGCTGGATGGGGTTGATGTGGCCGCCTTGGATCATTTGGCTGAAGTCGATCTCAAATCGGTTGGCCGCTTGCTGGGCCGCGTCGAGCGGATAGACTTGGAAAGCCTGGGCACCAATGCCAACGCCCTGTTGACGGAACTGCGGGGCAGCAACGCAAAACTCCAATCCTTCCTCGATCACACCGAGGACACCATCGCCAAAATGGAACTCGAGAAGTTGAGCCAGGATGCGGACGGACTTGTCGGCCAGCTTCAGGAGACGGTTGCTAATCTCCAACCAGGCCTGGCGAACATTGATTTTAATGCGCTGAATCAGACGCTGGAAAGCGCCCCGCGAACGTTGCATGACGCGGACGACGTTTTATTCGAACTCAAACAGTACCCCTCCGGCTTCATTCTCGGCAAACCCCCTCTCCCAATAAAGAACGTTCAACCACCGGCAAAACAATGAATTCCTGCCACGGCGTCAACACTATGAAGACTTCACCTGCCTTTCATCGAAGGATCGTGAGTATTTTGGCCATTCTTGCCGCCGTCCTGGCCTTGGGTGGCTGCCTGTCCAAACCTCCTTTGCACAAACAAACCTTCACCTTTGGCGCGCCGCCAACCGCCTCCGGCGGCGCCGTCGCCGGCGACCGTGTGCTGGGCATTAGATCCCTGCGAATCGCCCCGCCATTCGACGGGCGGTCGCTGGTCTATCGCACGGGCGAGTTCTCCTACGTGCGTGATCCGTATGCGGAATTCCTGGACCCGCCAGAGGAAGAAATGATGGCGCCGGTGCGGGGATGGTTGAGTAGAGCCGGCGGCTTCAGCGACGTCGTGGACGCCGGCAGCGCCCTCAAGCCCAATACCGTCGTTGAAATCAGCGTGACCGAGCTCTATGGAGACTTTCGACGGTCAGAGCACCCGTGCGCTGTCGTGACAATGCACCTGGTGTTCTTTGAAGCCCGCAACGGCGTGCCGACAAAACCCATACTTCAACAGGAGTATTCGCGCAGCATGCCGGTCACCGCGCCAACCGCCGCCGCGCTGATGGAGGGGTGGAATCAAGCGTTTGGCGGGATTTTCGCTGAGGTCGCCTCGGATCTTCGCCGTTCACCTTGCAACAAATCCTCCAACGCGCCCGCGGCGAACAACTAAATGATCGCGCCCTATGAGTCCCTCGCTCACCATAATAGTAGTGTTGATGATCCTATTCGTGCTTGCCTGGCACGATCAGCCCGCCAGAAACCCGGATAAAAGGCTGCCAATAAACCAGCAGGCGCCGCCGAAACAGAGGAGCAAGCTATGAGCCAAATCAACCAAATCCTGGCGTCGTATGGCGGATTAATACTTTTTATAACGGTTTTTACGGAACAGAGTGGATTGCCGGTGCCTGCCGCACCAATGCTCCTGGCTGCCGGCGCTTTAGCCGCTGGCGGACGTTTGAGCTTGTTCGCCGCCATCTGCTGGGCTGCCGTTGCCGCTCTTGCAGCAGATGCAATTTGGTTTTATGTAGGACAACACGGCAAAGGTCGCCTCTTCCAACTGTTCCCGCATTTGCATGCCGTTCGGCAGAGGCTTGTTAAAGGAACACAGGCATGCTCAATTCTCCGCGGCGCAGGCGCGCTTACCGCTGCAAAATTCCTTCCCTTGGGTACAGTGGTGCCGCTGCATGCTGGAGCTTTAGACATACGTTTCTTGCGCTTTTTACTCGTGGATGGTGTCTGTTCCGTCGTTTACGCCAACGCATACGTTTTACCAGGGTTCTTCCTCCATGACCAACTGGAACAGGTGGTTGCGTTGCTTCAACGGCTGGGAGTCTCTACTCTTCTGCTACTCCTGATCTTCGTCGGGGGATACCTCAGTTACGAATTTCTCAAGCGTTGCCGGAGGAAGGTGAGCAAGTCCATCCCGAGTGGACCAACCCTGTCGCAAGCGTCAGTTTTGGTTGTCTGCCTGGCACCCAGCCAAACCTCCACGGAAGTCACCTGTGCGCCGGATGCACAAACTCAAAACCAATCGTAGGCGAATTCAAAGGAAAGGCTATTAGTATGTCACATCTCATAGATCCTGAAATCAACAACCGCCGCAACGGGGACAAAGCCATGATGCGTGAAGAGGTCCAGCAACGCTTGGCCGTGGCCCTGGCGGCAGTGAACGATCCCGCAACCGTGTTTTGCGTCCAGCCGTTTACATCCGTCGCACGCGACGGCGGGGAGAACGTGGGACGCTTGTTAGCCCGGGTGATGCGTGATCCGGACCATGCCCTGGTCGTTGCGACAGGGACTGCGTTTGTGTTCGCCTTCGTCATTGAGCTTGCGCGGAGCGGGAACCGCGGAGGATTTCCAGTTGACACGCCTTAAACACATATCTGGTCATAAGAGTGACGGATTTTCAATCATTGATACGACGGAAATTCGAACGTTCAAAATCCCGACACGCCTAAGAATCCTGACAAAAAGCATCATCTTATTGCAAATGAGCGTCTTACGTCGAATCCATCGCCTTGGCACAAATCCTGATTAAACAGTGATGAAATGGGAAAAAGTGCGAAAAGCAAAACAAAGAAAGGAACGATATGACATCATACGAAGCAAATCAAAAGCTAACCAGTGACCTCAACCTGGTTCTGCGCGACGCAGAGGAGCTGCTCAAGGCCACTGCGGACGCGGGCAGCGAGAACATGAAGGAAGTGCGCAGCCGGTTGGCGTCGGCCCTGGCGTCCGCCAAAGCCACTTACGACCGGCTGAAAGAGAAAACCGTGAAAGCGGCCCAGACCACGGATCACGCTATCCGCGAGCATCCTTATGAGTCCATTGGCATCGCCTGTGGCGTCGCGTTGCTCATCGGCGTACTCGTGGGACGCCGCCGTTAATCCTCTTGCGGCCCGCGAGGACGACAGCAGACAGGTCTGTCCGGCCGGCCAAGAAGCCGGACAGACCTGGGCGGAATATCCGCGCGGCCATTACTGACTAACATGAAACCCATCCTCGAAACGAATGAACCGGATTTCGGTGTGGGATTTTTAAAATCCCGACGGTATTCGCGCCATTCCAGTGAACCCTCTCAAGCAAGACGAACTTTCATGCAACGGGCGCCGGAGGCCGTCAAACTCATTCGGCGGATCATCGTCAGTTGGGTGGCGGGCCCGCCATTCCAACCAAAACTTCACAGCGCCGTTCCCATCCATCCGTGGGTTCTGAACTCACGCATTAAACGCCGAATGATTACACGCCATAGGATTCTTTAACCTGAGTTATGCCTCTTCAACGATATCCAATAAACATTGCGGGGGAACACGGCCCGAAGGTGGGCTTGCGCTTCGAGACGCCCATGCCAAAAGCTCACCCGCCCCGAGACCGCCATGGGCGCTTCCCTCAAATACAGAAGCCTGTCATACGGATTTTTACTGTTTACGAGCACGACCTCAACCGCAATCGAGCGCGGCTCATGCAGGAAGAACTCACGCGGCGATTGGGTCATTCCTTCAATTTTTCAGTCTCCTGGTGGAGACTTAAGTCCTTCTGGCATCCCAAAATGCGCCAGGTGGCTGCGGATGCCATCGCCGAGACGGACATCATACTCTTCGCGCTCTTGTCTGGAGGACAACTGCCCCAAGCACTGAAAAAATGGATCGAAGAACGGTTGCTCCACAAGACAACCCATCGGCCTGCTTTGCTGGCCTTGCTGGAAACGGGCGGAATGATTGTGCCCCGGTTGTCTTCTGTAGAAATCTATTTAAGCCGCCTGGCTTCGGAGGTTGGGGTGGACTGCTTGTGTTATTCCGACGGCATACCGCTCCCCAGAACAACCGGCCGCGCAAGGTCCTGCTCTCCGTTGCGGAAGCGCTCCATCGATTATTATGACTGCCGCCGATGCACAAGCTAACGCCCGGCCAAGCGTGGATGCCGCGCCGCAGAAATGCTTCGTCTGTGACGAAGAGATCCTGGACGGTCGCTCGTTTTGCAAGATTCCTCGCAAGGAGAAGCCAATAGTTTTGTGCTGCCCTCGGTGCGTGCTTCGTTATTTCGATTCCCCGCGTCCGACGACCAATGGCGATGAGATCGAGCGCGCAGCCTGCGAGCGGAGCCTGCATTTTTTGGTCGGGGACGAAAAGCCATGACGGTGAGATTCACCATTTTAATTCTGGCAGTCGCGCTGTCCGCCAGTAGCTGTGCGCGCCTTCCGATTAATGTGCTTTGCACTATCATGTTGCTTTTCGTGTTTTCTGTTTTTGGCCTCGACTTCAACTGGATCGAACCATCAGCCGAGGAAATCCGCAACCTTAACGCAAAAGGATACAAAAGACAATGAGTACCCTGCTTCCACTCGAATTATTGATTCCACAAGACCACTCGCGTTACGCAACAACAGAATGTCAACTGCAACTCGAAATCCGCCGTGGGCAGCGGGGCGCGCACGAAGAACGAAAGAGAAAAATCGTCGCAGCTATCATGGTCGTTGTCGGGAGTGCTCATGCCACATTATCCAAGGGTGCCGAAGCCGAAATCGCGGTGCCACCAACCGATCCAACACCCGCTCAGGCTGCACCGTTCGCCCTCGAGCTAACACTGGACTCCCAGGAGGGCAACTCGTGGTTTGTCAGCACGGGAGACGAGGACGCATTTGCGCCCCAACCGAAAAGCATCTGGCAAGGGGAAGTTGGGGAAGGATTTCGGTCCGATCTGCGAACATTTAGCCTTGAGACCGGGGTGGCCCTCGGCGTGCAAGCATTCGGCGGACAACAAGTTCACGATTTGGCTTTGCTCAGCCTTTCCTACGGCCACATGTTGGGCAATGTGGTGGGTGGCGATCATTGGTACCAGGGCAATTGGGAAGCCCGCGCGGAGCTTTTCGGAGGCGGTCAGTTCTCTCCGAGGAGTGATGAACTGGTCGGACTGACGCCCCATTTGCGCTATAACTTTGCCACGGGCACACGCTGGGTTCCGTTCGCTGATGTTGGCGCCGGGGTGACGGCCTCAGGGATAGGGCCGCCAGACCAGAGCGGCACTTTCGAGTTTAATCTTCAGGCAAACTTAGGCACTCATTGGTTCGTCCGGGATAACCTCGCTCTCACCTTCGAGGCTGGATACTTGCACATGTCCTGCGCCGGTCTCCACGATCCAAATCTGGGAGTAAACACTATCAAGGGGATGATCGGACTCACTTGGTTCTTTTGAAGCAGGGCTATTTTTATATTAAGGAACCACATGACTAACAACTACTATTACCTGGTCAGGTCCAGGCTAAAATGTTCTTTGTCCAGCCTGCCTGCTCTTGCGTTGGCCGTATTCGTCATCATGCCTTCCGCCATTCTCAAGGCTCAGGGAACCACGCCCAATGGAAAGGCGGACAAGCTGCAATCCGGGCAGATGCCGTATTTCGACGTCGTGCCGGACCCAATCGAAGGGTTCAACCGATGCTCCTGGGCGTTTAACGATTGCCTGTTCCGGGGAGTGATTTATCCCGCAAGTTTTGGTTATAATTTTGTGGCGCCAAAACCGGTTCGTGCCAAAATCAGTAATGTCGGGCATAACCTGAGTTACCCGGTGAGGTTCTTCAACAGTTGTTTCCAAGGGAAATGGCATGGCGCGTGGGAGGAAACCAAGCGTTTTGGAGTCAACTCGACTGTCGGGTTGGGTGGTTTTTTTGATCCAGCCACTCATTGGAAAATCGGGCGCTCAGATGAGGATTTCGGCCAAACCCTGGGGTATTGTGGTTGCGGTCCTGGGTTCTACCTCGTTATTCCCATCCTCGGACCATGCAATGGCCGCGACGCCTTGGGCAAAATTGTTGACTGGCCGATGGACATAAGTTCCGACCTGGTTTTAGCGTATCCGGATAAGGTCTGGGCGATGGCCATCCGGCCCGGCATCACGGTCAATGACCTCAGCGGCGAGGCCCGGGATTACAAGCGCCAACTTGATTCCCTGGTGGACCCATACCAGGCCTTTCGCACCTTGTATTCGTTGAACCGCCAGCGGCTGATCAATGACTACCGGCCAACTTCCGACAGCGATTCCAAACCCAATCTCACCCTTAACGCAGTGCTGTTCAAGCCAGTCATCCCCAGTTTTGCGGACAGGGCCGTCACGCGCAAAGTACGCGTGCCGGCCACGGGCAAGAAACTGGCTTACTCCTGTTGGATGCAGAAGAAGCCGGCTCCCCTGGTATGTTACATCCCTGGGCTGGGGGCTTATCGTTTGGACCGTTCCACGGTGGCTTATGCGGACATGATGTACCGCCACGGCTACTCCGTGGTGGCTTTCTCCAATCCATTCCAGAAGGAGTTCATGGAATCTGCTTCAACCATGTCGGTTCCGGGTTACGGTCCGGCGGACTGCGACGACGTGGTGAACGCGCTCAAATTGATCCTGGCTGACATGCGGCAATGGAAGGGCGACAAGATTACCGGAACCTGCCTGACTGGCGTTTCCCACGGTGGCTATTTCACTTTGATGATTGCCGGGCGCGAAGCCGACGGCAGGCTCGGCGGCCTGACTTTCGACCGTTACGTCGCTGTCAATCCGCCCACGCAACTGGCCCGTGCAGCGCAGCGTTTGGACGCGATGTTCGATGCGCCCTTGGCGTGGCCGGCGGCGGAACGGCGCAAGCGGATGGAAGCGGCTCTTTACAAGGCTCTCTACTTTGCCGACAACGGCCTGGATGTCTCGGGCAATATTCCGCTGACCCGCGCCGAGTCCGACTTTGTTGTTGGCGTGGCGTTCCGTTACGCGCTCATGAACGTCATTGTGGACAGCCAGCGACGGAACAATTTGGACGTCCTGAAGGTGAACCCGGGCCGATTTGTCCGCCAGGATTCCATCCGCGAGATACGGCGGATCAACTACGGCGAATACACCGATCGCTTTGTGCTTCCATACCTGACCAAGAGCGGCCGCGTAACCAATCGCCAGGATTTTATCGCCGCCACCGATTTGGAGCAAAGCGCGGAGTTCCTGCGCCGCAATCCAAAAATCCGCGTTCAAATCTGCGAGGATGATTTCCTGCTTGCGCCCGCCGACATTTCCTGGTTCCGCTCCACCTTCGGCACCAATCTCACCGTTTATTCTATCGGCGGGCACCTCGGAAACCTGCATATCCCCGCTGTTCAGGAAGCTTTGGTACGGCAGTTTTCTGACAGAGCGGCAAAGTGATGACAGTGAACCCGACCACGGTAAGTTCGAGGAAATGAATTAACAAACCGTGAAGAGAAGCTCACTCGAATGCAATCAGTAAACTGGTATTCAGCGCCTGATGATGAGCCTGAAACTGCTAATTATCCAACCGTCGCATTACCGGTCGAAGACAGATCGCCGGCTGTTCAAGACCCGACGACGCTCTTTGGTGCCATTGACCCTGCCTTATCTGGCCGCGTTGACGCCGCCGGACTGGCAGGTGCGCCTGCTGGACGAACAACTGGAAAACATTGATTTTGATCAACCGGCGGACGTGGTGGCCTTGACGGTGTGGACACTGCAATCGCTGCGCGCTTATGACATGGCGGAGGAATTTCGCCGACGTGGTGTTCCGGTCATAATGGGTGGCCCGCACACCTTCTTTTATCCGGAAGAGGCTGTGGAGCATTGCGATGCCGTTGGCCATTGCGAACGAAAACATTGCAGCCCAAGAGAGAACGCTGGCCATCACGCGTGACCGTTATGCCAAGGGCCTCGCGCGCGAGTTGGATGTCGAGCAAGCATCGACCGTGTTGGCGACCACGCGCACGGAGGTGCCGACGCTCGAAAGCTCGATCCAGACGGCAATGCATCGTCTGGAAGTTCTCATCGGGCAGCAACCCGGAACGTTGCGCACCGAATTGAGTCAATCATCACCGATTCCGACGCAGCCGCCGTCGGTGCGTGTCGGCTGCAAATGATTTTAGGGGCGATTGTAGTCATAGCCATAATTGCTGGCGCTTTTTGCCTTTATTTTCTCCCCGCCATTGTGGGGCGAAAGAAACGCAACAGACGTGCGATTACCGTCCTGAATCTTTTACTCGGCTGGACTATTCTCGGCTGGGTGATTGCCCTCGTTTGGGCCTGCACTGTAGATTCTGAAAAACTTTCATTTCAAATTAGGACACTACCTGAAGACGGCACAGCTTGAATTATACCAACAATCCGTTAGAGCGTGTTTTAAAAATCTCAAAAAACCGCGATTTCTCCCAGTAATGCCCGTAAAAACTTAGCTTTTGCGTCAGGCTCATAACCTGAAGGCCGTGGGTTCAAATCCCGCCCCCGCAACCAATTTGCCCGTGGCAATGGATGTCGTTGCAACGGGTTTTTTGCATGGTCTGAATCTCCCGGTCATTCATGTTGCCCTTTGCGATTCCTCGTGCTGAAAACTCCTCGTTCTGAGAAGCCCGGCAAACCTGAAGCCGATTGGCTGGCGCTGGAAATGAACAGGGCGCCGGGCCACAGTGCATGGGAAAAACTTCCTGTTGAATGGAAAGCCGCTTTACCGGCGGGCAAATGTCTGCCAAGCTGACGGCGCGGTTTCCAGCATGACAATGACGCCCATCGATTTGACGAGACTGAAGGTTCTTCCGCTGGCCCAACGCAAAAGCCTGGCGCGGCTGGAGGATGTTTTGATCGATCCCGGGGCAGCGCCCGGGCCGTGCCCTGGGCATAACCTGGCGCAGATCCGGCGTTGCGCCAGCCACATCATCCAAGCGCGGCGGCACGGCGCGGGGGTCATGCTGGTTTACGGGGCGCACCTGATAAAAAATGGCGCGGCGGATATTTTGGTCCGCCTGATGGAGCGAGGCTGGCTGACTCACCTGGCGACCAATGGCGCCGGGGTCATTCACGATTGGGAGTTTGCCTATGCCGGAGTTTCGACCGAGAACGTCAAGGACAATGTTGAGACGGGCACGTTCGGCGCCTGGGAGGAAACGGGCCGCAATATTCATCTGGCTCTTCTGGCCGGGGCGCTGAACGGCGCGGGGTTTGGCCGCAGCGTGGGCCAATTCATCAGCCAGGACGGCGTGACCCTGCCGCCGGTCGAATCGCTGGAAGCGGCCCTTGTCGCCGCGCCGGCCAATGCGCTGGCCCCCGCGCGCGCGGAATTGTTGCAGGCCATGCGCGTTCACCAATTGGCGCCAGGCCGGCACGAAGTCAAGCATCCGTGGAAAAGCAGCAGTGTGCTGGCGCACAGTTTCCGGCTCAATATGCCTCTGACCGTTCACCCGGGAATCGGCTACGACATTATTGCCAATCACCCCATGTTCAACGGCGCGGCCATTGGCCGGGCCGCCGATGTTGATTTTCGTCTTTTTGGCGGGGCGGTGGAGCAGTTGGACGGCGGGGTCGTCCTGTCGGTCGGTTCGGCGATCATGGGGCCGCAGGTTTTTGAGAAGAGCCTCAGTTGCGTCAACAACTTGCGCTTGCAAGCCGGGCGCGACATCGTGCGCGGCCACAACCTGTATGTCGTCGATTTGCATGACGGCGGCCGTTGGGACTGGAGCAAGGGCGAACCGCCCAAGGACAATCCGGCCTATTATCTGCGCTTCTGCAAGAGCTATTCCCGCATGGGCGGGGCCATGCATTATTTGCAATGCGACAACGCCGTGTTTGTCCACCATTTGTTGCGGGAGCTGGAAAAGAAGGCGTGAGCCGTGAGGAGGCTAACCTTCCGGATTATCCAGGAGCTCTTGCAGCCGGGCGGCCAATTCCGGCGGCAATTTGTCGCGCCAAGTTCCATCAATCAATCCCACGTCCAAAAGATCGCGGAGATGCATTCGGTCTTTGTCCCGGAATGAAGTCAATTTCATCCGCACCAGCGCGTCGAGCGCCAGGATGCGAAACAACGGCGCATCCTCGG
>Ga0326728_10012585_pt1 | contig 18735 bp, 12 predicted proteins | sample MB3enrmetagenome_FD_207602 | JGI IMG/M metagenome (GOLD analysis project Ga0326728, IMG submission 207602) | Lab enriched peat soil microbial communities from McLean, Ithaca, NY, United States - MB31MN | ecosystem: Environmental > Terrestrial > Soil > Wetlands > Peat | place: USA: New York... | reverse complement strand
CTCCCGTATCGTCACGCACGGCACGCCGAGAACCGTCGTCTCTTCCTGTATCCCGCCGCTATCGGTCAGAACCAGCCGGGCGCGCGCGAGCAGGCCCAGGAAGGCAAGATATCCCAAGGGTTCGGTAATCCGTATGTTCTCGTGCGCCGCCAGCTCATCTCCCAGTTGGAATTCCCGCAGCCTCGCCGCCGTCCTGGGATGCCGCGGGAAAACCACCGGAAGCCTGGCGGATATCCCGTAGACCGCGGAAAGCACGCCGCCCAGGACGGCCCGGTCATCGACGGTTGCGGGCCGATGCAAGGTGAGCACCGCAAAACCTCCGGCGGGTAAGTCGAGGGGGAGCGGCCGCGCCAAAGCCCGGTCCACGTTTTCCAGTAGCGTGTCGATCATGGTATTCCCGACGAAGTGAATTCGGTCCGCCGGTATCCCTTCCCGCTGAAGATTCCGGCCGGCCTCGATGTCGGTCGTGAACAACAGGTCCGCAATGGCGTCAGTGCAAAGCCGGTTGATCTCCTCGGGCATGCGCATGTCGCGCGAACGCAGGCCCGCTTCCACATGCGCGACCCGAATCCCGAGTTTCTTGGCCGTAAGAGCGCAGGCGAGAGTCGAATTTACGTCGCCCACCACAACCACCCAATCCGGCCGGTGCGCGATGCAGACCTTCTCGAAGGCCACCATAATTCCGGCCGTCTGGCAGGCGTGCGAACCGGACCCCACATTCAGATTCAGATCGGGCGCGGGAAGGTTCAGATCGGCGAAGAAATTAGCCGACATCGCCGCGTCGTAATGCTGGCCGCTATGCACCAGCATGACCGACAGCCCAGGCTTCGCGCTCTTTCGGAGCGCTTGCAGGATCGGTGCGACCTTCATGAAGTTAGGGCGCGCCCCTGCAACCAGGATGATCTTCATCGTCGGAAGTTTACCCTATAATATCCTATTGATCCATTTACGCGAGGCCAGGCCTGCTGCTTCATAATGAAATCTCCCGTCCTGCTGGTTGCCTATCTCTACCCGCCCGACAATTTTTCAGGCGCCATTCGCGCCGGGCGTTTCGCTAAATATCTGCGGAAGTTGGGTCATCCGGTCACCGTGCTGGCCGCCGCCGCGGAGAACGCCGGGCAGGTGGCGGAAGACGTCCACCGGGTGCGAGGCGAGTTCGGTTTCGGTCTGCGCCGCGATTTTTCCGGCTATCTGGAGCGCGCCATCCATAAGTATTTTCTGCCGAGCGACTGGGGTTACGGGTGGGCGTGGCGCGCCGCCGCTTACGCGGCCCGCTTCATGCGATCCAGTCCACGGCCGGTGGTGGTCAGCACGTTCCCTCCGCTGGTAGGCCATTGGGTGGGTCTCTGGCTGAAAAAACGCTACGCGGCCGGCTGGATAGCCGACTTTCGCGACCCGTTCTGGGGTGATCCGGTCCGCAACGCCCGCCAGGCCGCGCTCTTTGACCGGCGCATGGAGCGCGCGATCTTCCGGAACGCCGACCGAGTCGTCGCCAACACCGACGTCCTCCAGGAGGACTGGCGCCGCGCTTACCCGCAATGGCGGGAAAAGATGCATCTGATCTGGAATGGCTATGACCCCGAAGAAGGGCTTGGCCCGCTGCCTTTGCCGCCGCGCCCTTACCAAGTGATTGCCCACGTGGGGTCGATTTACAGCAAGCGTCACCCGGCGCAGTTGCTGGCATCCGCAGGCCGCCTCACTGAACGCGGGTTGCTGGATCCGAAACGCCTGAAGATCCGCTTGGTAGGAACGCTGGACCGCGACGAACTGGTCTGCCGCGAATTGCTGGACAGCCTGACGGCCTCGGGTTTGGTCGAGATCGTGCCGGAATTGCCGCGCGCCGCGTCGCAGGAGGTGATGGCGACATCCGATTATTTGCTGCTCCTGGACATGTTGTTGGATGTCCCGAGCGTCTATGTCCCGGCCAAGGTGTATGAGTATGTCCAGGTGGGGCGTCCCATCCTGCTTTGCACCACGCGGCATTCGCCAAGCGAACGCGTGCTGTCGCTTAGCGGCGTGCCATACCGCTGTGTGTTCACGGACGACAGCGCGGCTGAAACAGACCGCAAGGTGCTGGAGTTTCTGAGTCTCGCTTCCGACCCGGCGGAGCTGAGGGCGGAGTTCGCCGCCACGTTTGCGGCCATGCCGCAAGCTATCGAGCTATCCGGCCTGATCGAAGCCACCGCCCGCATGACGTCCTATCCCATATAGTTGAACAGCGTGGTAGTCGGCATTTTGGCTTGCACCATGAACGCTGCCTGAAGTTGGGTGGTGGCTTCGGTCAGTTTCATGTCCGCGCTGGGGATATCGGCATCTTCGATGTTGCCGATCTCGGTGGCAAAGTTCACGTCCTGGTCCTGCGCGGAAGTGGTGGCATCCTGGATACGGTTTTCCACGGTCCCGTAAAAGGCCTGCGCGGAATTCAGGCGCTGCGACGCCAATTGGAGCGAAGTGACGCCCGCTGTGATGGAATCCTGATCGTTGGCCAGCAGCGCGAGGCGCACATTGTTGAGCGCGGCGAAAACATTGTCCGCGGCGTCGCTGCCATCCGCGTTTTGATCGTCGAAGATCTGCTGGGCGGTCTCGGTGGCGGAGAAGGTCCCTCCGCTGGCGTCCTCCACCTGCGCGGTCGCCGCGCTGGTGGAAAGCACATCCACCCCATCGGCCGCATTCAGATCCAGGGCGTAGGATGGCGCGGCGTTCTGATCGCCGCCGAAAATATACCGTCCCTGGACGGTCGTCTGGCTGGCCGCCACCATCTCGGCTTGCAGGGAAGCGACCTCCTGCGCGATATCGGTCCGCGTGTCGGCCGTCTGGGTGGCATTGGCCCCCTGGGTTGCCAAGGTCACGGCGCGATCCATCAATTGGATGGCCGTGCTCAGCGCCCCATCCGCGCTGGATGCCTCCGTCCCCGCCAGGGACAGATTGGATTCCACCTGGGTGTTGTGCTGCTGGTCGGCGCGAAGTTGGAGCAGCGACGCAATCTGATCGGGCGCATCGGAGGCCACCGTAATCCGGTATCCCGAGGAGATTTGCTGATTGGCCTGCGCGATGGTGCTTTCGATGCGGTTGAGATCTGTAATGTACAGCTCCGAAGAGCCGCTGAGCATGGTCACCATACCATCTCCTTATGTAATTGGCGTCAGCATGTTGATGAGGTCCTCGCTGAGACCGTCCAAAACCGAAATCATCCTGGAATTGGCCTCATAGGCTTTTTGAAACTGGATCAGCGTGGCGGCTTCCTCGTCGAGATCGACACCCTGCGCCTGCTGCCGCAGATCTTGAGCCTGCGCTACCGCCGATTGCTGCACCGCCAGCTGATTCTGGGCGTCGCTCAACTGGCTTCCAACCTGGGCGGCCAGATTGCCGTAGTATGCGGTGTAGCTCTCGCCATCGATCTCAGCGCTGGCGGACTGCGGATTGGCCATCGCCGAGATAGCCAGCGGCACGCCATTGGAAACGTAGGGCGGACCGGGCGTGGTAGCTGCCAGTTGGTCAGGTGTCACCGAGGGATCGACCGCCAGCGTTGCCGCCACGTTGGTCGCATTGGTGGTGTCGTAGGTAAATAGCGGAACGCCCGGCACCGGGGGAGGGCCGTCCGAAATCGTTCCGTTGGTCAGCAAATTGTTGACGCAATCCGCGAACTGCTGGGCCATGCTGTTCAGCTCGCCGGGCTGGCTGCCGCTGCCCAGGAAGCTGGCCAGCACTTGGTTGTGGATGTTCAGCAGGGATCCCAATTGCCCGCCGGTGGTCTGGGCGGTGATATCGCTGCCGTCCGAGGCAACAATGTGCGCATCCGGCCGCCCTCCCGGGTAGGTGGCCGTGTCGGAGGCCTCCAGCTTGTACCCTATGGAATACTGCTGGTCCTCCACCAGCAGCGGCGTCTGCCCATTGAGCAGCACCGTCACCGAACCATCTGACTGCTGGAGCGAGGTGATATCGCAATATTGCGACAGTTGTTCGAGCGTCGAATTCACTCCCGCCGACACACCGCTGTCGTTTCGGGCGCCTGCGAGGATCATCTTGTTGTAGCCTTGGAGTTGCCCCACCAGGCTGTTGATCTGGTCGACCGTCTGTTGCAGCTGGGTTTCGGTATCCTGGTCCACCTGGGTCAGCTGCGTGGCGGTCTGCTGGAACGCCTGGGCTACGTTCCCGGCCTGCGCGATTACGGTCTGCCGGGTTACCGTGTCGTCGGGATCTTGCCCCCATGCCGAAGCGGCGTTAAAAAAGTTGTTCAAAGCATTGGGAATCCCGGCATTGTCCGAGATATCGAAGCACGACTGAAGCGCCGTCAGGCTGTTTACGTTCTGCTGCGCTTCTCCCTCCAGGGTGGTCTGCTGGCGAACCGCTTGCTCCGCATATTCGTTTCGCGCACTCACGATGGAGCCGGCCGCGACGCCTCCCAGGGTACCCAGTTCCGGGTCGAACGGCCTGGCATAAAGCTCCTGGGTTTGCTCGGCATACCCCGGGGTGTCGGCATTCGCCACATTGTTTTGCACGACTTGCAGAACCTGGTTATACGCCTGGAGCGCGTTTGCCGACGAGACCAGCGATGCCAGCAGGTTGCCCATCCACTTTCACCCCTGTAGGATCAGGCGGCCCGGCCGTGCGACGGGTGCGGCCTCGCCCCGCGCCGTGTATCCTCCCACCAGCGAGCCCAGCACCCGGCTCCAGCGCCGGTGGTGATCCGCGGCGCTCTCCAGGAGGCAGCGGGCTCGCGCCAAAGCGGTCCTGAGGCCTCGCGCTTCTGCCAGAGCCTCCGGACAGCCGCCAGCATCCCCCAAAGCGGCACGACAAGCGGCCAATTCCCGGGCGGTTGCCTTCAGGGCGGCCTCGCAGCGATCTAATTGCGCGGGAGTCGGCGAACGCAGCAAATCGCCGGCCTCGATCAGCGACAGCCTCGCTCTGCGTAGCGCGGAGGAGGTGTCGCCAGCCATCCTACGCGCCTGCCAGCGCATCCGAAACCAGCCCCCGGGCGATGACAAACCCATCCGGCTGGTAGCTGCCGCTCTGATACGCGCGTGCCAGCGATGCCACGCGGCTGGCGCGCGCGGCTCCGTCCGATGCCAAGGCGCGCGAGACGCCTGTCAACGTGCTCGAAAGTTCCACCCGGTCCCCCGAGCCGCTCGCACTGGCCCCCCCCGAGGCCTCTCGCCCCGCTCTGCCGATCTCCTGCGCTCCCGCCGCGCTCCCAATTCCGGCGCTCCCGGCCGTCAGATTGCGTTCGTCGACTCTCATTCCTGTCGCCCATCTGCGGGCTAAAGGACATATCGGCGGCTTTTTTCGCTTTCTTTACCTTTTCCGCGAGTTTCCCTCCCTAAACTTCTTGCGAAATCCTCCGATAGTTGCTCTGAGCGCCCCATGGATGGCAGGCGAGTATTGTGCATCGGAACGGCGATGCCCGCGGCGGCCGGGAGTCTGGAACGGTTGCCAGGCTGGCAGACGGTCTCGCGCGATCCCGCAACAGCACTTGACGAAGTCCTGTCGTCTCATTACGATGCCGTGGTTCTTGAGAGCCCTCTCCCGGGTTGGACGGCCCCGGAACTGCTGGTGGAGGTCCGCCGGCTCGCGCCCCGCGCCACTATCCTCGTCCGCCTGCCGAAACCCTGTCCGGCGGATGCCGCCCGGCTAGCGCGGTTGGGAGCGGATACGGTATTGGCCCCGGACGACGACCTGCCCCGGCATCTCGACCGCGCACTCCGCGAGCGGGATTTCCGCAGGCCGGAGCTTGCCGCCGGAGCCGGCCCGCGCGAGGAGTGGGAACGGCTTTTGATCGGCGGCAGCCATGAGATGCGCGCCATTGTTCATGTCATCCGTCTGATCGCCGGCCGCCGCGCCACCGTACTCATCACCGGCGAGACCGGCACGGGCAAGGAAGTCTGCGCGCGCGCCCTGCACCTGGCTGGCCCTCGCCGGTGCGCCCCCTTCGTCGCGGTGAACTGTCACGCGCTCCCCGCCGGACTGCTCGAGGCCGAACTGTTCGGCCACGTCCGGGGAGCCTTCACGGGCGCGCTGCAGAGCCGCACCGGCCGCTTCGAGCAGGCCCACGGGGGCACCCTCTTCCTGGATGAGATTGGGGAAATCCCCATCGATTTGCAGGCCAAGCTTCTGCGCGTTTTACAGGAGCGCGAGATCGAGAAGCTGGGAAGCTCGGAGACCATCCGCGTGGATCTGCGCGTGGTGGCAGCCACTAATTGCGACCTGGCCCGGCGCATCGAACAGGGCCGCTTCCGCGAAGACCTCTACTACCGCCTCAACGTGGTCCCCATCCACATGCCGCCTTTACGCCAGCGCCGCGCCGACATTCCCCTGCTGGCCGCGCATTTCGTCGAGAAGATCTGTCGTATCGAACAAATCCAGCTCAAGTGCCTGGCGGGCGAAGCCCTCGAGCGCCTATGCGGCTACTACTGGCCGGGGAACGTGCGCCAATTGGAAAACGCAGTCGAGATGGCGGTGGCCCTGAGCGGAGACTGTGGCATCCTGACCGCCGTCGATTTCCCCCTGTCGGAGCCTGGGTCCACCCTTGCTCCGTTGGTGGAGATGCCGCTGGTTTCGGTGCCGGATGGGGGCCTGGATTACGAGCGCACCCTGGCGGGCATCGAGCGCAGCATACTCGAGCAGGCCCTGCGCAAGACTGGGGGCAACAAGAAAGCGGCCGCCGAGATGCTGCGTCTCAAGCGAACCACCCTCTCCGCCAAGGTGCGCAACCTTGCCCCACCGCCTCCCTGCAACTGATGCCGGAGCGCTCCGATCCATAATGAGCGTATGCCGGACTCCTCCGCTTCCGCTAAGTTCTATTGCCCCGCCTGCGCCGCGCCGGTGCACGATCCGCTGGTTTGCGGCGATTGCGGCGCGGTCATCTGCCGCCGCTGTGGAAGCCCGCTCGAGCGCATCGACGATCTCGGCATCGGCTGATGGTTACCGCGACGGCGCCGGATTCTGCACCGTGAGGGTGGCGGGCGGACTTGCAACCCCGCCTACCGTGACGATTACCGGCTGCGGCCCCAGACTCACCGCCGGCACCACGAAGGTCACCTGCATCGTGCCGGGTGCGCCGGGAGCCAGATAGGCCTCGTCTACCAGCGCCGGCACACCGGCGACGCTCACCGAGAGCGGCAGGATTGGCTGGTTGCCAAGCAGTGGCCAAATGGGTGAAAAGGCGGTCTGGAGCGCGGGCGTAACTTGCCCGGCCCCCGTCAGCAGGAGGGTCGCGGCCTTACCGGGGGCCACTGGCCCGCCGGGAAGGTTGCCGCTGCCATCCGTGTAGATGCCCGGCGCCGCGGGCGCCAGTTGGAATTGGAAGCCCGCCACATCGCCGTTGTTCCCGATTCCCAGCACCGCCGGACCCATTCCGACCTCATAGGGCACCTGGATATTGATCTGGTTCGGCGAGGCGTAGACTACCGGAGCGGCGACGTCGTTGACGGTGGCCGAAATCCCCTCCATCGTGTACGGCAGAGGGTTCCCGGAGGCCGCCTCTGTGACGCCCGCCAAGTTCGAGCCGAACACCGCCAGCGTCATGCCCGGGCTGGCAACTGCCTGATACGAAGCGGCGTTGCCCACCCCGTCGATGGTCATTCCCGAGACGTTGGGTCCGACAACGAACATCACCGGTACGGTGACGGATTGCGGTGTGGCGCCGGCCGATTGGATCACAATCAGCGCGCGATAGGCCCCCGCTCCGGAACCCGTCCCGGAAGCCGTCAGCGCGATTTGCCCGGCGCCGGTCCCGGAAAGCTGCGAAGCCGTCAGCCATGCGGTGGTGCGGTTGGCTGGGAAGATCGAAGCCGTCCACGATTGAGCCGCGCCGCTCATGCCGATCGTCAATGTGGCCAGCGCCGGCCGGCTCGGATCGGCTGCCGCCATACTGATCGATGAAGGAGACGCCGAGATCTTCGCGGCCGCCACGGCCGGTCCGGTGAACTGCACGGTCAGGTCGTGCGCCACTCCGCTCGAGAGATCGACCTCGATCAGGCTGGTGCCCGGCGTGGTCAGTCCGCTGTAACACACCACGCCTTGCAGGGAACCCCAGGCGTTCAGAAGCGTGGTGCCGAAAATCGATGCGATATTCGGGGATAGATCGAGGCCGCCCGCGTACAATGCGGTCAAAGTGTTACTGAAGCCGCCGACCTCATCCACGCTCAGATGCACCGGCCATTGGCAGGCCGGATCGGCCGCCGGGTCTTGCGCCACCGTGAGAGGCGTGGCGGTGAGGCTGAAATCCTCCATCGACAGCGGAGGGAAGTAGTTCACCGAGACCTCCCGCGACCATTGCCGGCCGCCCGCATCCACGCCGGTAAACCCGAATTTTCGCACCAGGGGCGCGGCCAGATTCCGGAAGACTACGCTGGTGCTCACCGTGCCGCCCGCCGGAATGGCGGGGGCGGGGAAGTACTGGGAGAGCGTCTGCGCCTGGCCATCGATGCTGAAACCCGTGATCATGGCGGCCACGCCCGCGACTTCGCTCAGGCCGAGGTTGGTCTGCCAAACCAACCCCTGGGCATCCGGCGTGGAGGGCCACACCGTATCGGGCCAAGTGGGCACGATCGCCGCCGCGCCGGTGGGCGCCGTGATCCGTATAGTCTGCTCCGCGCCGCCGCTGCTGAATGCCGCATCTCCCGAGTATTCCGCCGCCAGGGCAGAGATCCCCATGCCCAATAGATAAGCCGGGAAAGTCAAGTCGGCGGCCTGGCCCTGATCGCCGCGCGAGACCAGCTTGACCGAACCGAGAGGAACTCCATTGGCGCTGAAACCGACCGTGCCGCTGGGCGTGCCACTGCCCGCCGCGGGGTTGACCAGCGCGGTCAGGGAAACCGTGTCGTTCACGGTGGCTCGCGTCGCGTTCACTAGCAGATTTACGGCCACGCCTTGAGTCTCCGTGTTCCACTGGGTCACCAGCGCGTTGGCGTCCACCGAGCCGAGTCCGGTGGCCATATCATAACCGGCTGCCGCCGAATAGCCGAACGAACCCGTGAGACAATCTGGGCTGCCCTGGGCGCACGGCACGATGTTGTTGCCGGTGATGATGTCGTGAAATACCGCCGGCGCGGCCTGCGCCAGGCGGTAGAGCTGCGGATTGATGTTTCCCAATCCGGCTTGGCTCTGGAAGCCTTTGCTTGCTTGATACTGGTTCAGCAGCGCAATCATGCCCGCCAGGGAAGGCGCCGAGGCGGATGTCCCGCCGGTAACGTAGTTTGCTCCCTGGTAGGTGATGAGGTAGCCATCGTGCAGAGCCGCGCTGAGCGACACATCCGGGACGTGGCGGGCGCCGTCGGCGGGCACGCCGGGACCGCTCTGCCAGGCCGGCTCCGGGTAATAAAGACTGGCGCCGCCGCCACTCGATCCCAGGCCCGTCCCATCGGATTCGTTCCACGCCGCCTCCGGAATGTAAGATAGAGCCGAACCGTAGTTGGAGGAATTCGTGGTGGCCCAGTAATTCCCGCTCCCTTCCACGAACTGGGTTCCTCCCACGCCGGTCACCTCGGGCAGGACCGCGGGAAAAGTGACCATCCGGCCGCGCGTGGCATACGGCTCGCTCGCTTGCGTATCGCATCCAGCCGCGCCGGAATCGCCGGACGAATTGAGAATCGTGATCCCCTGGGCATTGGCCTGCTGCGCGATCGAACTCCAGTAGGAACCTCGAAAGGCGATTTCGCAGCCTCCGTAACTCACGCTGATAATCGGCGCGGCGTTAAGGTTAATGGCGCTGACCAGGGCGGTGAAAACATTTTCCCCGTAGATGTAGTAGAGCGTAGCCTTGGGGGCGATGGCGCCGGCCCACTCCAGATCGAGGTTGCCCTCCATCTCCTCTTCCGAGTTGTAGCCGGGGTCGGTGCCCCCATATAGTATCATGGTGGGATCGTTGGCGGGCAGTTTGTAGCGTGTGCGGAAGGCGCGAATATCGCTGAGCAGGACGTCCGATGCGCCCACGATGGCGATGCTCTGCCCGGTGCCGTCCATTCCCGCCTGGTACAGGGGCGTGAGGTTGTAGATTGTGGCGAAGTCCGCCGGAGCCAGGTAGTGCGACGAGCCGCTGGTATCCATCGGATGAACCGTACCGTCGAGCGGCTGAAGGTAGAAATCGTTCAGCCCCAGGAACCCGCCGATCACGTCGGCCAGGGCCTCCGGCACGGCGATCTCGGCGGTGTTGGCGAAGTGCATTTTGCCATTCACCTCGAAGCGGTGGATGGGCGTGTGCAAGGCTCGCGAAACCTGCCCGGCGGCGCCGCTGAAAGCCACCCAGTTGCGGCCCCGTGCGGTCTCCTTCACCGCCAGGCCCACGCTGCCGAGCCAGGCGGCGACCGCGGAATAATCGCCCGGACTCAATCCGAAGCGGGCGCCGAACTCCTCCGGCGTGAGCCAGCCGTGGTACCGCGGAGAAGCGGGATTCAGCTGATCAGCGAGCAACTGTTCAAGTTCGGCCTGCTGTGCGCCGGAGGGCTTGGTAACGAGCACCATGTACTCCATGCGCATATCCGGATCGACGGCGCCGCGATCGTACTGCGGCTGAACCGAGGGGTGTACACTTCCCGGGATGGCGCGCGTGCGGCCGGAATCGACGGGTCCCGCCACGCGATCCCGCGGGGCGGCCGAGGAGATCGTCGCAAACGATATCACCAAAGCGATCAGAACGGTTTGAGAGTTGTAAATGGAGCGGAGCAACCTCATGATCTCCTCCAAAATCATTAAAGCTGCGAAACGTCGTGGAACGCTCATTATAGGTCACGGCCCGCGGGGGGGGGCGGCCTCTTTTTCGGGTAACGGTATCGGCTTTAGGCCCGTCTCCAAATTAGTGGCGCGAAAAATAGAAGAGGTCGTTCAAAGGGGATTTCACGGCGCAGTTTTTCGAGCGCTCTGCTACTCTACGGGTGTGAGGGCCATCCGCGGGGTGAGATGTTGGAGCGCTGGCAGTCACTGAACCTTAATGCCACTTCGTAAGCTGGTCCTGATTCCGGCCCTGTGCGCCGCCGCCGTTGCCGCCGAGCCGCCCTCCCTGGACGAGGGCTACCGCCAGATGTATAACCTGGAATTCGACCAGGCGCATGCCACTCTTCACGAGTACGAGTGCATGCACCCGGACGATCCCCTGGGACCGGCTTCCGACGCGGCCGCGTACCTGTTTTCGGAATTCGACCGCCTGCACATCCTGCAAGCGGAATTCTTCACCCACGACCAGCACTTCGTCACCGATCACAAGCTCACGCCCGATCCCGCACTGGGCCGTAATTTCGCAGCCGCCTTGGACTCCGCCGGCAGACTGGCCGCCCGTTCGCCTGCGGATCCCAATTCGATGTTCACCATGATCCTGGTCAACGGGCTGCGTTCGGATTACACGGGCCTCATCGAGAAGCGCTACGGAACCTCGCTCAAAGAGATGAAGGCCGGCCGCCAGATGGCCGAGCGGCTGCTGGCCGCCCACCCCGCTTACTACGACGCCTGGGTAGCCGTAGGCGTCGAGAACTACATGTTGAGCATCAAGGCCCTTCCGCTGCGCTGGCTGCTGCAGCTCACGGGCGCGGAAACCGATCGCGCCGTGGGCCTCGAGAAGCTGCGGCTCGCCGCCGAAAAGGGCCACTACCTGGCTCCCTTTGCGCGCCTGCTGCTGGCGGTGGCCGCCTTACGCGACCACGAGGGATCCAAAGCCCGTGACCTGCTCGCCGCCCTGACCCGCGAGTTTCCGCGCAACCGCCTCTACGCCCTGGAACTGGCGCGCCTCAATACGCCGGAGGGCCTGCGCGGCGCCGCGTCCTTCTGGAACTCGAAACCGTAATTCGGCGCCCGCCCAGCCGCCGCCACGCCCGCCCGGCGCCCTCGCAGATTCGCGATGGTAGATTCGAAGTAATGCCGGCGAAACAGCGCAGGAAACCCAACCCCCCAGCCGTCCAAGCCGGACCGCGGTTCGAGATCGCCGCCTTTCTCGATCGCCATGCCCGCCTTCTGGTGGCGGCCCTGATTCTGCTCGCCTCCATCCGCATCGTCGCCACCTACACGGTTTTCAATCACACTTCGGATGAGCCGGCGCATATCGCCTGCGGGATGGAGTGGCTGGACCAGCACGTCTACACGTGGGAAACCCAGCATCCGCCGCTCGCCCGCGTAGCCGCCGCTCTGGGACCCTATCTGCTGGGCATCCGTTCTCAAAATACTCCCCGCCGCGGCGAACTTTCGATGAGCGTGGAGGGCGCCTCCATCCTGTACAGCGGGCATCGTTATGATCGGACCCTGGCGGCCGCCCGGCTCGGGGAGTTGCCCTTTTTCTGGCTGGCATGCCTGGTGGTGTACGGCTGGGGCCGGCGATATTTCGGCCCGGCCGTGGGCGTCGCGGCGCTGTTTCTGTTCAGCTTTATTCCCACGGTGCTCGCGCACGCCGGCCTGGCCACCACCGATATGGCGCTGACCGCCTTTTTGGGAGCGGCGTTCCTCGCCGCGCTGATCTGGATCGAGCGCCCTACCGTGCCGCACGCCCTCGTGTTCGGCGCGTGCAGCGGGCTCGCGGTGCTCTCCAAATTTTCCAGCCTGGTGTTTCTGCCCGCGGGCATGGCGGGGGCGCTGGCCTGGTATCTCGCCATGGAACGCCCCCAGCCGCGATGGCTGACGACCGAGGCCTGGCGGCGCGTCCCCACTTTCGCTCTGGCCGTGGCGGTAGGCGCGCTGGCCATCTGGGCGGGCTACCGCTTCTCTTTCGGCAAAGTCGCTTTCGTGCCGTTCCGGCTGCCCGCCCCGGAGCTATACAGCGGTATCCAGGAAGTGATGCGGCACAACCGCGCAGGGCATCCCGCGTACCTGCTCGGGCAACGCGCGCAAACCGGTTTCTGGTATTTTTTCCCTGTGGCGCTGGCGGTGAAGACGCCGCTGGCCTTCCTGGTGCTGGCGGGAGCCGGCGCGGTGCTGGCTTTTCGAAATGCCTTGCGGTGGCTGGGCATCCCTCTGGCTTTCGCCCTCGGGATTCTGGCGGCCAGCATGTTCAGCCACATCGATATCGGGCTGCGCCACATCCTGCCTATCTACATCGGCCTAGCGGTTGTAGCCGGCTGCGCGGCCATCGAGCTATCCAAGCGGGCCGCCACGCCAAGCTGGCCACGGGCCGTTCTGGGAATTCTGTGCGTTTGGCTGGCCGCTTCTTCGCTCGCGAGCCACCCCGATTACATTCCCTACTTCAATGAGCTCGCGGGCAGCCATCCCGAGAACATCCTGGTGGATTCCGATCTTGATTGGGGCCAGGATATGAAGCGCCTGTCCGCCCGCCTGCGCGAACTGGGCGCGACCCAAGTCTCCTTCGTGCACGCCACCATGCTGGTGGCGGACTACGAAGAGGAGCACGGCTTCCCTCCCGTGTACGTTTCCACCATTGAGACTCCCATGCCGGGCTGGAACGCCACCACCTGGACGGTGGCGAAGTCGTGGCGTTTCGGCTACTTCAACCGGCCGCTGCCGGTGGTCCCCTGGCCCGAGCGTTTCCCGCCGAAGGAGATTGTGGGGAAGACCGTGCTGCTCTGGTATTTCGTCCCTGCACGCCAGGCGCCGGCTCCCATCCGCACAGCCGCACCGAACCGTGCCGCAGCCAATCCAGTCGCGCCGGTTCCTTAAGCTGCCGTTTCTGTTCCGCGTGTAACCCTGCGATACTAAGCGTTTTCCGGAGACCCCGATGAACCGCAAGACCGCCGCCGTTGCGCTGGCCACCGTTGCTGCCGCCCTGGCTTTCGGCGCGCAGGTCCAGCGCGGGCGAAATGATGCCATGACACCGAATCCCCAAGCCGGCCAGACCCTTAAGACATTAGTGCGCGGCACGCAGTACGCCGTGGCCTCCATGGCCCTGCTGCCCACCATGGTGGCCGAACACATGCTGCGCGATGGCGGCAACGCCTTTGATGCCATCGTGGCCGGACAGGCCGTCCTGGGACTCGTTCTGCCCAATATGAACGGCGTGGGCGGCGATGCCACCCTGCTCATCTATGACGCCAAGTCTAAAGAGGTATTCTCCCTGAACGCCGAAGGCACCGCGCCGAAGCTGGCCACCATCGAGTGGTACAAGACCCACCAGGGCGGCAAAATTCCGGTGGACGATTCCCTCCTGGCCGGTACCGTTCCGGGGGTGGTGGACGCCTGGTATATCCTGCTTTCACGCTGGGGCACGCGGAGCTTCGGCGAAGTTCTCGCGCCCGCCATCGAGCTGGCCGAGCGAGGCATTCCCATGGGCCACACGCTCAATTCCGCGGCGCTCCTGAAATATCCCACCAGCCGCCGGCTCTTTGCCCCTCCCGACGGCCGCGAGTGGAAGGATGGCGATATCTGGAAAAATCCGGACCTGGCCCGCACGCTCCGCCGCCTGGTGCAAGCCGAGAAGGCCGCTGTGGGCCAGGGCCGCGCGGCCGCGCTCAAAGCCGCCCGCGACCGGTTTTACAAGGGCGATATCGCGCGAGAGATGGCGCACTTCTCCGAGGAGAACGGCGGCCTGTTCCGCTACGAGGATTTCGCCGATTACACCGCCAAGCTGGAGGAGCCGGTTTCCATCGATTACCGCGGCTACACTATTTATAAGAACGCCTCCGCCACCCAGGGACCCGCCGAACTCGCCGCGCTCAACATCCTGGAAGGCTACGACCTGAAGCAGATGGGCCTCAATTCGGCCGATTACATTCACACCTCGGCCGAGGCCATCAAGCTGGCCATGGCGGATCGCGATACCTACCTGGGCGACATGGATTTCATTCAGATCCCCTACCGCGGCCTGCTTTCAAAGGAGTATGCCGCCGCGCGGCGCAAGCTGATCGATTCCGAAAAGGCCTCGCTCGAGTTTCGCCCCGGCGATGTCGCGCCGTTCGCCGGCACTGGCTACAGGCCCGTGGCGCGGCCGCGCGACGTCGATTTCGCGGGCCATGCCGATCACCAGGGCGATACCAGCTATATCGCAGTGGTGGATCGCGCGCGCAATATGATCTCATTTACCCCCAGCCTGCACAGCGCCTTCGGCACCAAGGTGGTGGTGGGCAGTCTCGGCTTCATCATCAACTGCCGCGGCGATTATTTTTCGTTGGTTGCCGGCCATGCTAACGCACTCGAACCCGGCAAGCGCCCGCGCAGCACCCTGCAAGGCACCCTGGTGATGAAAGACGGCCAGCCGTTCCTTGTGACCGGCAGCCCGGGCGCGGACGATCAATGCATGCGCACCATGCAAACTCTTCTGAACGTGGTGGAATTCGGGATGAATATCCAGCAGGCCATCGAGGCGCCCCGCTGGTCCACGCGCAGTTTCCCGGCCTCACCGTTCCCGCACACCATGTATCCGGGCGATCTGGGGATCGAGGGACGCATTCCCGAAGAGGTGCGCGTGGAGTTGGAGCGCCGGGGGCATAAAGTGGAAGTGCATGGCCCCTGGTCGCTGAACAACAGCGCGGGCATCATGGTAGAAGGCGACAATGGCACGGTGAGCGCGGGCGCCGATCCGCGGAACACGGCCGCCGCGCTGGCCTGGTGAAGGGTTACTTCAGCCCGGCCACAAGCTTCTCGTAAACTTCGTAAGCCTGCCGGCCGAACAGCACGAAGATGGCCCGCTCGATACTCGCATCCGCCTTCTCCAGGTGCGCGCGCACTTCGCGAATGGCGATCGCCGCGGCCTCCTCCAGCGGGTAGCCGTATACTCCCGTGCTGATGGCGGGGAAGCTGATGGTCCGCACGCCGCGTTCTTCGCCCAGCTCGAGGCATTTGCGGTAGCACCCGGCCAGCAGCTCCGGTTCGCCGTGGCGGCCATCGCGATACACCGGCCCCACGGCGTGGAACACATACTTGGCAGGCAGCCGGCCGGCGCCGGTAGCCACCGCGCCGCCGGTGGGGCAGCGGCCTATGCGCGCGCGGATGGCATCCAGCTCGCGCATGATTTCCGGACCTCCGGCGCGGTGAATCGCGCCATCCACGCCTCCGCCTCCGGCCAGCGCCGAGTTGGCGGCGTTCACCATGGCATCGGCGGCCACGCGCGTGATGTCGCCTTCTTGCAGGACCAGCTTCCGGCCGCTGGCGCTCGTCCACTCCATACCATCTATTACAATCGTTTTGTATGACCAGGAGGGAATGGCTGGCAGCGGCGGCTTGCGCCTCCACCTTGCGAGCGCGCAGCCATATCGACAGGTCGAGCATCAGCGCCATCACCGACGAAATCGGCCTGACCAAAGATCAAGCCATCGCTTTTGCGCACGAGTATGGGCTGCACTTCGTCGAGATCCGCAACCCGCCCGGCAGCCGCAAGGAGTATTTCGAGCTCTCCGACGCGGAAATCAAGGCGGACGCTTTGCGTTTCGCCGATGAGGGATTGAAGGTCTCCTTCGTCAACACCAGCCTGCTCAAGTTCGCCTGGCCGGGCATGGAGCCGATCCGCGGGCAGCCGGAAGAGGCGGACGCGCGCGCCAAACGCCTGGCGGCCGAAAAGCAGCGCTGGGACCGGCGTATGGACGATCTTCACAAGGCCATCCGCTGCGCGCAGTTCATGGGCGCGGACAAGGTGCGCGTCTTTACGGGCTCACGCGTGGCCGCCCCGATCTCGACGTACCCAGTGGTAGCGGAAACGCTCGGCCAGATGGCGCTCGAGGCGGAACGCGAAAAGATCTTCCTGCTGATCGAAAACGAGGCTTCCCAGAACGTGGCCACTTCCGCCGAGCTGGCCGAGGTTCTGAAGCTCATATCCTCCAAATGGGTGGGCCTCAACTGGGACCCGCACAACGCCTATGGCCGCGAAACATCCTATCCCGATGGCTACGCGCTCTTGCCCAAGAAGCGGATTCTCAACGTGCAGGTGAAGGCCAAGGGTGTCATGCCCTCCAGCCCCGAGAAGGAGGACTGGAAGGCCATTATGCAGGCTCTCGACCGCGACGGCTACAAGGGAAAGATCGGTCTCGAAACCCATATCTTCGACGGCACGCTGATCGCCGCCGCCAACGCTTCCATGCGGGAGATCCTGCGCATCGTGAACGAAATCTCATGAACTTGAATAAAACATTCCTGATCGCCTTCGCCGTGGCCATCGGCTGCATCGCCCTGGTGGTGGCCGGCGTTCTGTACATGCAGCGCGGGGCGCATATCGATCTGCCCGGCAAGATCCTCAAGATCCGCACGGCGCCGCTCGATGAGAACAGCTCCATCGTGGTCTTCGATTTCCGCATCACCAATCCCGCCGATTATGCTTTTGTGGTGCGCACGGTTACGGTCGCCATGGAAGACGCGGCCGGCAATTCCGCCGATGGGATGGTGGTCTCGGAGGCGGACGCCAAGCAGCTTTTCGCGGCGCTCCCGGTGCTGGGGCAGAAATACAACGACACCCTGATCCTGCGCGATAAGATTCCGCCGCACACCACCGAAGACCGCATGGTGGCGGCGCGCTTCGAGGTGCCCGAGGCCAAACTCAATTCGCGCAAGCGCTTCGTCATTACAGTGGAAGAGGTGGATGGGAAAGTAGTGGAGTATACGGACAAGTAAGGCGCCGGACTGGGCGGGACCTTCGTACACCCTCCCCGGGTCCCCTTGATCTCAGTCCCACGTGAAAGGTGACTCGACTTCCCGCATCGGTGATTCACCTCTCCGGTTTTGCCTTGCGGCAGACGACGTGGTCGGCTACATTTTTAGGGATGGCCGTTCTATCTGGATGGCGACTCGCGGCAGTCGTCGGATTCGGCTGCCTTTATGTGAACCAAGCACAGGTTGGTTTGGCACAGAAGCCGGGGCCGGGGCTCTGTGCGCTGTCGGGGACAGTTCTTAATTCGGCTACCAACGCAGGCATCGCACACGCCCTGGTCTCTTTTGGAGGACGTGCCGCGGGCTTCCGGTTTACAGATCTCGGCGGCAGTTTTCGAGTGGAAGACGTACCGTGTGGTTCGTATACACTCACGACCTCCAAACCCGGATTTGTGTCCAAAGAAGATGTGTCCGCACGGTTAACCAGCCTTTTCGCTCCCAAGGGGCTGGGGCCGAATGATAGCGAAGCGACAGAGCAGTCCGGCGGCAGGCCCTCGCCAGCCTTCACCACAGTGAACGTCGGGCCCGAATCCCCGCCCACGTCGATTCAGCTTGTGCCGGTTGCCTGTATCGCTGGAACCGTTCTCGACGAAAACGGGGACCCGATCTACGGTGCCGCGGTCCAGAGCATTGCCGTCAGGGCATCACTTGACGGTGCTGACTACGCCCCGGTGCGGTCGGGACACACCGACGACCGCGGCGGATTCGCCTTTTTCGATCTCGCGCCCGGCGACTACGTTGTGCGCCTGGCTGGAGAGGCTTCATCCACGCGATACTTCATGGGCAGCAGGCTGAACCCGGGCAACAACCATCGTGGGCTGCAGCCCGTATATTATCCCAACGGGGACTCGCCGGCCTCGGCCTCGGTGTTGCACCTGGCTCCCGGCGATCGGGCTGAAGTTGATTTCCACCAAGCCACCGAAAACGCCTTCGATATCGATGGGCGGCTCACTGGTCTCGCACAGGGGGCCTGGACCCAGTTGCAACTGTATCGGAGCGGCGATCGGTTGCCGTTGGGCGCGGCGTTCGTGAACCTGTCCAGCGGACAGTTCCGTGTCATCGACGTCCCTCGCGGGAGTTACACGCTGCGAGCCGTGCAATACCAAGCAGATCCAGAAAAGTGGCTTGCTGCGGAGGTGCAGGTGGTTGTCACCTCGGAACCGATTCGCAATCTCACCGTTCAGTTATCGGGTGGTGCGGATATTCCGGTATCCGTCTCTTACGAAGCCGGCGCTC
>Ga0326728_10012582_pt1 | contig 18738 bp, 8 predicted proteins | sample MB3enrmetagenome_FD_207602 | JGI IMG/M metagenome (GOLD analysis project Ga0326728, IMG submission 207602) | Lab enriched peat soil microbial communities from McLean, Ithaca, NY, United States - MB31MN | ecosystem: Environmental > Terrestrial > Soil > Wetlands > Peat | place: USA: New York... | reverse complement strand
GAGAAAGCAGCCTACAAACCGGGCGGCGCTGCGCCCAGTTCGATTGTCGTGGCAGATGTGAATGGGGACGGTAAGCCCGATGTGATCGTGCTCAACCAGTGTGCCACCGGCGACAACGGGAATTGCGCCGGTCCGGGAGTTGTTAGCGTGCTCCTGGGCAAGGGGAATGGCACCTTTCAAGCGGCGCGAACCTACGGTTCGGGCGGGTATGACGCGATTCAAGTGGTTGTAGGGGACATGAACGGAGACGGCAAGCTCGACTTGGCCGTGCTGAACACCTGTTTGAACTACGCTTGCGAAGGTTCTACCGATGATGGCTCCATAAGCATACTGCTGGGCAATGGGGACGGTACGTTCCAGGCAGCACAGACCTTCGAGTCGGGGTTCTACCCATCTTCGATGGCGGCGGGCGATGTGAACGGAGACGGCAAGATCGACCTGATCGTCAGCTACTACTGTGATTCGAATGCCGAGGATTGTTCGTACGGTGCAGTGGACGTGTACCTGGGCAACGGCGACGGGACGTTTCAGGCGCCGGTGGACTACAGTTCAGGCGGCTATGTTACGGAACAGGTTATTTTGGCGGACATGAACGGGGATGGCAAGCCCGATTTGGTGGTTGCCAATTGTGGCACCTCTAATTGTTACGGGGGAACTGTGGGCGTGCTGCTGGGCAACGGCGATGGGACGTTTCAGGCGGCACAGACCTACAGCTCCGGTGGAGTTCTGGCAACTGCGGCGGCGGTTGGGGACGTGAACGGGGACGGCAAACTCGACTTGCTGGTCGACAACTACTGCCTCTCCCCTTATCCCTGTAACGAGCCTGTAGTAGGCGTGCTACTGGGCAACGGTGACGGCACCCTCCAGCCAGCTCAGACCTACAGCGCTGGCAGTTATGGGTGTGGAAACGCGGGGTATTGTCCAGTTTCGATCGCAGTAGCGGATGTGAATGGCGACGGTAACCTTGACGTCGTGCTGCCGTGGGACGTCCTGCCAGGGAACGGGGACGGCACCTTTCAGTCGCCTGTGGACTACAGTTCTGGCGGTTGTGCTCGCGGACAGTTTGCCTTGGCAGATTTGAACGGCGACGGCAGACCCGACCTCAGCATCGCCAATTACTACGCCAGGAATGGCTGTAGCGATGTCGGCGTCACAATTTTTCTCAATGTTAGTCCGTGGTCGACGGTGACTTCTTTGGTTTCTTCGGTGAATCCTTCCAGTTACGGGCAGCCCGTGACTTTTGCGGCGACCGTGACCACCCAGGACAAGAGCACTCCGACCGGAACGGTCACTTTCATGGACGGCGCCAACGTTCTTCGCACCCGCGCCCTGAAAGGCGGCATCGCTGCTTTTAGCACCCGGTCATTGACTGCGGGCGCGCACTCGATCACCGCCCAATACAATGGCAACTCATACTTCGGGGCGAGCAATTCTTCCGTCCTCTCACAAGCTGTCAATACCGCTGCTACCGAAACCTCGCTGTCGTCTTCCTCCAATCCCTCGAATTACGGCCAGCCGATCACCTTGAGAGCCGTGGTCATACCCTCGTATCGGGGCACACCTACTGGCACGGTGACGTTTTTCGATGGCACGACTCAATTGGCCTCCGCAACGCTCAACAACGGGCGCGCCAGTTTGACAATCTCGACGCTGGCAGCCGGGGACCACTCCCTGACCGCTGTCTACGCAGGCGACAACGACTTCGCGCCCAGCACATCAGCGGTATGGATGCAGACGGTCGAAAGATCCAGAGTTGCGATCGACCTGACCTCGAATCCGAACCCGGCCTATGTCAACCAGCCGGTCACGTTCTCGGTCATAGTCAGCGGTACCGCAACCACTCCGACCGGTTCCGCGGCGTTCAAGCAGGGAACAACAGTTTTGGCGACGGTGCCTCTTGCCAACGGACAGGCCAGCTTTACGACGAGTTTTGCCAAAGCTGGATTTTTTTTCGTTGTCGCAGAGTACTCTGGCGACCAGAACTATCTGGCTAGAAAATCCTCCGCGCTTAGGCAGGCCGTGGAGCAATAACGCCGCTGGTTGATGGGAAAAACTCAGGCCTCGTATCAGGGCATCTTCCTCTTGGAAGTCAGATGGCGAGCGGCCCCGCCTATCGCCGCCATTTTTCTCACGAGGATGCCCCGTCCAAGCGCCGCTTAGGCGCGGGTTTTCGTCAACCTCGTTACTTCGTAGGCGCAGCGCTCGGCGGAGCGTTCGTCGTGGTCGCCGGCGGCTTCGGTTTCGTCACTTTCTTTTTCACCACCGGCTTCGGCGGAGGCTCGGTGTCATCCACAATAATCTTTGTTGGGGGCGGAGGTGGCGCTGCGGACAGCGTCTTGATCTGCGCCCGCAAATGCGTCAACTCATCCTCCTTGCTGGCGGTCAGTTTCTGCATGCGCTCGCCGAACGCATGACGCGCGCTCTCCAGTCCACTCATGTCGTTGCTCAGGCTCTGAAACTCATCCTTCGATCCGAATGCTCCCGCCGATTCCACCACCGAACCAAAGACGTCATACAACGCATCGAGGTTGCGGTAGAGCTTGAAACTCACTCCCAGGTCTTCCGGCGCATTGTTCAGTTGCGCGATGATTTCCGGCAGCGCCGATTGCAAGTTGCGCTGGATGGACTCCACGTTCGCGAGCGTCTGTTGCTTGGTCGAAGCCCCGGTCTTCCATTTCTCGATGCGCATCTTTCCCAGATCGGACTGCATGCTCTGCGCCGTCTGCTGCAATTGCGCCAGCATGCCGTTCAGTTCGCTAACCGACGCATAAGCCACCGGCGGCTGCGTCCCGCTGGCCGCGTCCGGTGCCTGTTGCGCGCCCGCCGTCGCCGGCGCCAGCACCGCCATGAAACCGAAAAGTGACCGAACCACGAGGTTCCGCAAGTTCAACATGGGTCTCCGATTGTGTTCTTGTGTTTTGACAACCCTATCCTAGTTGAGGTTGACTGCCCGAGTCGAGTTTGACGCGGCGGCAAACCTAAGCGAGAATTGAACCATAGCAATTGCCCGCAGCACCAAGTGGGCCTGTGGCGCAGCTGGGAGCGCGCTTCCATGGCATGGAAGAGGTCGTCGGTTCGATCCCGACCAGGTCCACCAAATCTCCCACAACTTAGACTGAGCGCGCGCCTGTAGCGACGGCTCCGCCGATTAGGGAGTCGATGAGGCTGGTGGCTGGCTTTGGGACGGCTGGGCCGGAGTAGTCGCCGGCAACTGCGCATGTCGCGAAATAACCTGCTGTGCAGTGGGAAGCGTGGAGGAATCCCAACCTCCGCCGAGCGCCTCGATCAACTGCACGCTGTCCACGATCTGCTCGATCCGCAGGTTCACCGCGGTCTGCTGATTGCTGAAGAGTGCGGTCTCAGCCGTAATGACGTTGAGGTAGGGGTCGATGCCGAGGCGGTAGCGTTCTGTGGCCAGGTCAAGGCTGCGCTGCGCGGACCGGATCGCGACGTCTTGCTCCTGAATTTCCTGGGAAAGAATACGCAGGCCGGAAAGATTATTCTCGACTTGTTGAAATGCGGTGAGGACCGTGTTGCGATAGTTGGCCACCGTCTGATCATATTGCGCGCGATATTGTTCGACGGTGGCACGGCGCAGACCGCCATCGTAAATGGTCTCGGCAATGGAGGGGCCGACCGACCAGAAGCGGCTGGGCCAAGTAAACCAACTAGAGCCTTTCGTGCTTTCAAGCCCGAAAGAAGCGCCCAGCGTCACCGTTGGATAATAGGCGGCTTTAGCGACGCCGATTTGCGCATTGGCTTGGGCCATCAGGCGCTCGGATGCGGCGATGTCTGGGCGGCGCTCCAGAAGTTGCGAGGGAACGCCAAACGGAATGGCGGGCGGAGGAGTCTTCAAGGGTTCGACGGCGATCGAGAAGGAAGAAGCAGGCTGACCGGCCAGGAGTGCAATCGCATGCTCGTATTGCGCCCGCAGAATGCCGAGATTGGTGTCTAACGCGCGGGTGGCTTCCAGTTGAGTTTCGGCTTGCGCGACGGATTCGTCGGAGTCGATACCGGTTTCATACAGTGCCTTGGTCAGGTCCAGGGACTTCTCATAAGCCACCACCGTCGAATCGAGCAGTTCTTTGAGAGCGTCCTGCCCGCGCACCTGGAAGTAATCGACCGCCAGTTCGGCTTGCGCGGTCAGGCGAGTATTCTCGAGGTCGGCGGCGCTGGCTTGCGCGTTGGCGACGTTGGCGCGAACCGTGTTGCGCACGCGGCCCCATAAGTCGGGCGTCCAGGAAGCGTCGAAGGGTAGAGAGTATTCGTTGGATGTGGTCCCGCCCGAAGAAGCGGACTGGTGCTGGCGAACGATGCTGGCGCCGGCGGTCGCAGTCGGGAAATATTGGGCGCGAGCTTCCCGCACCAGGGCGCGAGCCGCCATGAAGTTGGCGAACGCCGCCGCGACGTTTTGATTGGAAATGTCGACTCGCTTCTCGAGCGCGTTCAACTGCGGATCGCCGAGAATTTCCCACCATTTGCCATGCAGAGCGCTGTCCTGCGGTTGCGCGACTTTCCAGCCGTCCATTTTCTTGAGATCGTCGGGAGTGACCTCTTTGAACGTCCCCGGTGTCTGCACGGTTGGGCGATTGTATCTCGGACCGACAACGCAGCCTTGAAAGAGGAGTGCGACCGAGAGCAGCGCGGTCGCAGCGCGCATTTTGTTCGTTGCTTTCATCAGTGTCTCGGACTCCTTGCCGTGGCTAGGTCGAGAGTGGAGCGGCGCTCCACCCTTTCCGATCGCGAGTTCGCGTGGCGCATAGGATCTGGTCATCCGAAGGACTCGATTTGTCTTTGCGCTTCGAGCTTGCCATGCGTGCGAAGCCATTTCACTCGCAAGCGGTCGAGTGAGAGATAAACGACCGGCGTGGTGTAAAGCGTGAGCATTTGACTCAGGAGCAGGCCGCCAATAATGGTGATGCCGAGAGGATTACGGAGTTCCGAACCCGTTCCTCGGCCGAAAGCCAGCGGCAAAGCGCCAAAGAGGGCAGCCATGGTGGTCATCATGATGGGCCGGAAGCGCAGGATGCAAGCCTGGTAAATGGCATCTCGAGGGCTCTTGCCGTCGATACGCTCGGCGGCCAGCGCAAAGTCGATCATCAGAATGGCGTTCTTCTTGACGATACCGATTAACAGAATAACGCCGATGATGGCGATAATGCTCAGGTCCTTGTGAAAGATCATGAGGGCCAGCACGGCGCCGACTCCCGCCGAGGGAAGCGTGGAAATAATCGTGAGGGGGTGGATGTAACTCTCGTAGAGAATGCCGAGGACGATATAGACGGCCATAAGAGCGGTGATGATGAGAAAAGGTTCCGTCGCCAGGGAAGACTGAAAGGCCTGAAGCGTGCCGGAAAACATGCCGGTAATGGTATTGGGCATGCCGATTTTCTGTTCCATGGTGACGATGGCCCGGGAAGCGTCGCTGAGCGCCACACCCGGAGCCAGGTTGAAAGAAATCGTCACCGAGGGATATTGACCCTGGTGATTCACCGCCAGGGGAGCGGTGGATGGCGCGTAATGCGCCACGGCGCTGAGCGGAACGACCTTCCCCTGCGCGGCCCGGATATACACGTCATTCAAATCCACCGGCGATTGCCAGTGCTTCGGCTCGACTTCGAGCACGACGTGGTACTGATTGATGGCCGTATACATGGTCGAAACCTGGGCTTGGCCGAAGGCTTCGTAGAGAGAGTTGTCGAGCATCTGCGGCGTAATGCCAAGGCGCGAAGCGGTTTCGCGGTCATAGGTAAGCATGGCCTGAAGGCCGCTGTTCTGCTGGTCGGTATTGACGTCGGTGAGCAGGCGTATCTTTCGCATCTGCTGCAGCAGCACCGGGCCCCACTGCACCAGATCCTGTAAATTGTCGCTCTGGATGGTGTACTGAAATTGCGCGCTGCTTCCCCGTCCGCCGATGCGCAGGTCCTGTCCCGCTTGCATAAAGGTGTTTGCCCCAGAGACAGAGAGCAGTTTAGGACGCAGACGGTCAATGATCTGGCTGGAGGTTGCGTTGCGTTCTGCAAAAGGTTTCAGACCCAGGAAGATGAAGCCGCTATTGGTGGCGCCCCCACCGCCCGTGAACGCCATGACGTTCTGCACCGCCGGATCCGTTTTGACGACATCGACGATGCGCTCCGTGGCCTTCTGCATGGCTTGGAAAGAAATGTCCTGCGAGCCTTGAATGCCGCCGAAGACGACGCCATTATCCTGCTGCGGAAAGAATCCTTTGGGGACAATCCAAAAAAGGTAGAAGTTGCATGCGATGGTGAGGCCGAGAACGGCCAGCGTCAGGCGGGAGTGTTCGAGGACCCAGCCCAAGCTGCGCTCGTAGAGGCCAAGGATGGCACGGAATGCGCGCTCGCTGCCGCGGAATAAAATGCCGTGCTCCTCATCGCGTTGATGCCGGAGCAGTCGAGAGCACATCATCGGTGTCGTGGTTAGAGAAATCCCCAAAGACACCAGGATGGCGACCGAAAGGACCACGGCGAACTCACGGAACAAGCGTCCGACAATGCCACCCATCATCAGAATGGGAATGAACACGGCAACCAGAGAGATGCTGATGGAGAGGACGGTAAAGCCAATTTCGCTGGCGCCTTTGAGCGCCGCTTGCATGGGAGCCATGCCCTGCTCAAGATAGCGGGTGATATTTTCGATGACCACAATCGCATCGTCCACCACAAAGCCCGTCGAAATGGTGAGCGCCATGAGCGAGAGATTGTCGATGCTGTAGTGACAGAGGTACATCACGCCAAATGTGCCAATCAGGGAGGCGGGCACAGCAACGGCGGGAATCAAGGTGGCGCGGACGCTTCGCAGGAAGACGAAAACCACCAGAATGACCAGGGAAATCGAGATCATGAGGCTGCGCTCGACGTCGCGCACGGAAGCGCGAATGGTGAGGGTACGGTCGAGCACAATCTCCGTGTCAATGGCGGCAGGAATCGAAGCCTTGAGCGCCGGAAGCGCAGCGCGAATGCGGTCCACGGTCTCGATGATGTTGGCGCCAGGCTGGCGGAAAATGATGATGAGAACCGCAGTCTTGCCGTTGACGAAGCCGGCAGCGCGCACGTTTTCTGTGGAGTCCTGGACGTTCGCGACATCGGACAACTTGATGGCGGCGCCATTGTGGTAGCCGACCACCAGAGGCATGTAGTCCACCGCCTTGAGAAGCTGGTCGTTGGTTACGATGTCCGCGCTGGTTGCGCCACTGATGAGTTGGCCCTTGGGACTGTTGGCATTCTGCCGGCTCAGCATGGCGGCAACGTCCTGCAAGCCCAGACCATAGCCGTTAAGTTGGGTCGGATTCACGTCCACCCGCACTGCCGGCAGCGAACTCCCGCCCACACTTACTTGCCCGACGCCCTGAATCTGAGAAAGACGCTGCTGCATAATGGTGGAGGCGGCGTCGTACAACTTGCCGCGGTCGTACACACCTGACGTAAGCGCCAGAATCATGATCGGAGCATCCGCCGGGTTCACCTTCCGATAGGTGGGATTGCCCGGGAGATTGGTGGGCAAGTAACTGCGCGCCGCATTGATCGCAGCTTGCACGTCGCGCGCGGCTCCATCAATGTTGCGGTTCAAATCAAACTGCATCGTGACGCTGGTGGTGCCGAGATTACTGGACGATGTCATTTCCGTGATGCCGGCAATTCTCCCGAACTGGCGCTCCAAGGGAGTAGCGACCGAGGATGCCATGATCTCCGGACTGGCTCCCGGCAAACTGGCGCCCACCGAAATGGTTGGGAAATCGACTTGCGGAAGCGGCGAGACGGGCAACTCCCGGAAGGCCACTGCCCCCGCAAGCGCAATGGCCGCGGTCAGGAGGGTAGTGGCCACGGGCCGCCGAATAAATGGAGAGGAGAGACTCATTCTTAATTCATCCGCATTAATCCGCTGGGACAACCTCAGGTCCGGCTTCCGGCGCGCGGTCACGGTGCGAAGAGAAACGATGCGCCAGCCGGTCGAAGAAAATGTAAATGACCGGAGTCGTGTAGAGCGTAAGCACCTGGCTCAAGAGCAGGCCGCCAACCATGGAGATGCCCAGAGGACGGCGAAGCTCGGAGCCAATTCCGGTGCCCAGGGCGAGTGGCAAGCCGGCCAGCAACGCGGCCATCGTGGTCATCATGATGGGACGGAAGCGCAGGAGGCACGCTTCATAAATAGCGACTTCCGGCTGCTTGCCCTCTTTGCGCTCTGCCTCCAGCGCGAAGTCGATCATCATAATCCCGTTCTTTTTGACGATGCCAATCAGCAGAATGATACCGATCAGGGCGACCACGCTGAGCTCTTCGCCGCAAATCAACAAGGCCAGAATCGCGCCCACACCGGCCGAGGGCAGAGTCGAGAGAATTGTGATGGGGTGGATGAAGCTTTCGTAGAGAACGCCGAGGACGATATAAACCGTCACCAGTGCGGCGAGAATCAATAGCGGCTCGTTCGACAAGGAAGATTGAAACGAAGCGGCCGTGCCCTGAAACGCCCCCTGCACGCTGAGCGGCATCCCAATTTCCCGCTGCGCCTTGTCGATGGCGTCGGTGGCTTCGCCCAGCGACGCCTTCGGCGCCAGGTTGAAAGAGATGGTGACCACGGGAAATTGTCCCTGGTGATTGACGGACAGGGGACTGCTCTTCATCTCGAACCGGGTGATGGCGCTGAGGGGAATCGCGGCGCCATTCACCGTGGTTACGGCGCTGGGATTGGCGGAGCCCGAACTGGCAAGGGTGTTCGGGGAAGCCGAAGGGCTGGGCGCAGCGGAGGAGGCGGAATTGCCGGAAGACGTGGTCGCGGTAATCGTCTGGGTGCCGGAAGCGCCGGTTGTGAGTGCCGTCGAAGCCAGCGCGGAACGAACGTAAATGTCCTGCAATTTCGACGGGTTCTTCTGAAACTCAGGTTGCGTTTCAAGCACGATGTGGTACTGGTTCAACTGCGTGTACATCGTCGAAACCTGCCGCTGCCCATAAGCATCGTAGAGCATCTGGTCGATCGCCTGCGGTGTGATGCCCATGCGGGAGGCGGTGACCCGGTCGATAACGAGGGAAGCGGCGAGACCGGAAGTTTGCTGGTCGGTGGCCAGGTCGCGCAGCTCCGGAATCGCTTGCAGTTTGGCCATGAGCTTGGCCGTCCAGTAATTCAGTTCGCGCTGATCGGGATCTTCGAGGGTGTACTGATATTGCGTCCGGCTCACGCGATCTTCGACGGTGAGGTCCTGCACCGGCTGCATGTACAGCGTAATGCCATCGATCTTTTCCAGGTTTGGCTGGAGGCGCCGGATGACATCCGAGGCGCTGATTTTGCGGTCTTCCAGCGGCTTCAGATTGATTTGGATACGCCCGCTGTTCAAGGTCGTGTTGGTGCCGTCGACGCCGATGAACGAAGAAAGGCTCTCGACCGCAGGATCCTGCAAGATCAAATGAGTGAGTTCCTGCTGCTTTTCCGCCATGGCAGGAAAGGATATGGACTGCCCGGCCTCAGAAATGCCCTGAATGATTCCCGTGTCTTGCACCGGGAAGAAACCCTTGGGGATGATGATGTAGAGAAGGATGGTGAGCACCAGCGTGCCCGCGGCCACAAGAAGAGTCGCGGTCTGGCGTTTCAACACCCACTGTAAAGTTCTGCCATAGAAGGCAATGATGCTCTCGAAGGCGCGCTCTGAGGCCACGTAGAAACGGCTCTGCTTGCTCCCGTGCGTGCTTTTCAATATGCGCGAACACATCATCGGCGTGAGGGTCAGCGAAACCACCGCCGAGACTAGGATGGTTACGCTCAAGGTGATGGCAAACTCGCGGAAAAGCCGCCCGACGATGTCGCCCATGAAGAGCAGAGGAATCAATACCGCAATCAACGAAATGGTCAGCGATACGATCGTGAAACCGATCTGCTCCGAACCTTTGAGAGCAGCTTCGAGCGGCGGATCGCCCTCTTCGATGAACCGAATGATGTTCTCGATCATCACGATGGCGTCGTCGACGACGAAGCCCGTCGAAATGGTGAGGGCCATCAGCGTGAGATTGTTCAAGCTGAAGCCCGCGAGATACATCACGCCGAACGTGCCCACGATGGAGAGCGGCACGGCAACGCTCGGAATGGTGGTGGCGGAAACATTGCGCAGGAACAGAAAAATGACCATGACCACCAGCGCCACGGTCAGCATGAGTTCAAACTCGACGTCTTTGACGGATGCCCTGATCGTAGTGGTGCGATCCGTCAGTACATCCACTTGAACCGCAGAGGGGAGATTGCTCTTCAGCAGCGGAAGCAGCTTCTTGATGCGGTCGACCACCTGAATGATGTTCGCGCCCGGCTGGCGTTGGATGTTGACGATGACCGCGGGCGTCTGGTTCATCCACGCCGCCTGGCGATTGTTTTCCACGTCATTGTCGACCGTTGCCACATCCGAGAGCTTTACCGGCGACCCATTGTGGTAGGCAATGATGACTTGCGCGAAATCGGCGGCCGTGAGCAGTTGGTCGTTCGATTGAATCTGGTAGTCCTGTTGTGGGCCGTCGAAGTTGCCCTTCGCCTGGTCGAGGCTGGTCTGCTGCAGGGCGGTGCGCACATCCTCGAGGTTGATGCCGTACGAAGAAAGCGCGGTGGGATTTACGCGCACCCGCACCGCCGGCTTTTGGCCGCCACTTATGCTGACCAGTCCCACGCCCGGGAGCTGAGAGATTTTTTGCGCGAAGCGCGTGTCGGCCAGATCTTCGACTTGCGACAGCGGCATCGATTTGGAAGAAAGCGCCAGCGTCAGAATCGGCGTGTCTGCCGGATTCGTTTTGCTATAAATCGGCGGGACCGGCAGATCGGAAGGCAGATAGGTCTGGGCGGCGTTGATGGCGGCTTGCACTTCCTGTTCGGCGACGTCGATATTCAGCTCGAGGGAAAACTGCAAAACAATGATCGAGCTCCCGTCCGAACTCGTGGAGGTCATCTGATTGAGGCCCGGGACCTGGCCGAACTGCCGCTCCAGAGGCGCGGTTACGGCCGAGGCCATCACGTCCGGACTGGCGCCGGGATAAAACGTGACCACCTGAATGGTGGGGTAGTCGACCTCGGGCAGAGCGGAAACCGGCAGTTGCAGATAGGCGACGAAGCCAGCGAGCAAGATGGCCGCCATCAATAACGACGTCGCTACCGGCCGTAAAATAAATGGACGAGAGGGACTCACTGCGGCGGGGCTCCGTTTTTGCCTCCGGCGCTGCCTCCCCTGGAGCTTCCCGACGGAGCGGATTGGTTGTCCTGTCTGGTTTGAGGCGGCTGCCCGGAGGCTCCGCCGTTGCCTTGCGCAGGCGTGCGGATCGCAACTTTCGCGCCATCCAGAAGCTTGTCGAATCCATTCACAGCCACCACTTCCTGGGGCTCAAGACCTTGGACGGCGGTCACCGTTCCATCCGTAGTGCCGGGTGTAATGGTTCGCATGGCGGCCGTCTGATCGCTTTTAATCACGTAGACATAAGCGCCTTGGGCGTTGCGCTGAATCGCAGGAGTAGGAATCAAAGTCACATTGTGCAGCGTGTCGACGAGTAGTTTGATATTGACGAACTGGCTGGGAAACAGAGCGTTGTCCGAGTTGTCAAAGATGGCTTTGAGTTTCAAGGTTCCCGTGGTTGGGTCGATAACATTATCGAGCGTCAGGAGCGTGCCCGATGCGAGCTTCGTGCTGGCTTCGCGGTCGAGAGCGTCAACCGTCAATTTCTTCCCTTTGCGCAATTGCTGTTGAATCTGGGAGAGCTGATCTTCGGCGATGCTGAAGATCACCGTGATGGGCTGAAGCTGCGTGATCACAACCAGGCCAGTGCTGCTGTTGGCCTGCACGATATTCCCGGGATCGACCAGTCGCAGTCCCACGCGCCCCGCTATCGGTGCGGTGATACGCGTGTATTCCAGATTGACCTTGGCATTCGCCAGTTGGCCCTGGTCGTTTTTGACCGTGCCTTCATCCTGCAGCACGACCTGCTCTTGATCGTCAACTTGCTGCTTGGCAATGGCGTTCCGACTTAAAGCTTGCTGGTAGCGCTCCAAATCGATTTTGGCTTCATTTAAGACCGCCTGATCGTGCGCCAGTTGTCCCTCGACCTGCGTTAATGCCGCCTGATAAGGGCGCGGATCGATTTCGATGAGCGGGTCGCCCTTCCGCACCATTTGCCCTTCCTGATAATAGACATGCGTAATCTCGCCTTGCACGCGGCTGGTCACCGTCACCGTATAAACGGGCGTCACAATACCCAATGCGTTCAAGGAAATCCCGATATCGCCTTGGTGCGCGACCGCCGTCGTCACCATCACCGGCCGGGAGGCCGCGTCACCGCCGGCCTTCGCCGGAGCGCCCCCGCCGCGCTGCCACAACACCACAACGATAACGATAACCACTGCGACGATCAGCCAGATCCACCAGCGGCTTTTGTGAGTACTTGAATTCTCGGTCGGGTGCTGCTCCGGTTCCCTGGAATCAGTTGCGTCGGTTCGTTGTTCCGTCACTTGCACTCCTCAAGTCGATGAGGGACATCAGCTCTCATTGGGCGCTTCTGCTGGAATCTTATCACCTATTACTCTACCCTTTAGACGTGCGGGGGAGCGCAAATCGAGCCGAGTTTTTTGTGAAGAATTGTCAACACTTCGGGCCGGTTCGCGTGCGGGTATAATGCAGCCGGTGACCTCGGTCGAAGGCAACAAACCCGGCAACCGAGCCGATCCATCGTTCCGGCGATGGTTCCGGCGAATCGTTCTGCGATTGTTCTTGGCTGCGGTGGCCCTGCTGGGAATCGCGTATGCCGCGGACTATGGCGTGTTTCGCTATCGTCTGGCAACCAAGCGCCAGCCCTTTGGCAGCGTAACCGTCGAACACTACTATATGGTGGCGCACAAAGACGGCAAGGCCGAGATTATTTTTGATCCTCCGGCGCCGAAGACCTGCGTGCACAGCCTTTTCCCGCATGCCGGCGATCCTCCCTGCTGGTTTCTCATCCGGCATGCTGAGCAGAGGACCGACCTGTGATGACCGAACATGTAGTTCCCAAGGTCGGGATGGTGCAATTTGACGTGCGATCCCCTTTGAGAGACTACGGTTCAACCTTTTCGGAGGAGTGCGCGTTTCACTGCTTTTGCCTTGGCACTCGGCCACTCGCTCAAGCCGGCACGGTGAGGATGCTGATAGATTCTGGAATGTCTTTGGACTTTTCCACGTCGTCGGCAATTGCATACAGTGCCAGTGCGTATGCCTTTGCTTTAGCTTCTTTCTCGGACAATCCGTACGCCATGGCCCCTGGAACCTCTGGAATTTCAGCAATCCATCGACCGTCAGTCTCGTGTTCGATTTCAAAATTGAAACGCACGTGGCGGTTCTTATCGCTCTCTGGCGGCTTGCGGTCTGTCATGGCGTCCATAGATTGCTCTACTCATACTGTGGATGCACATTACGCCGGTAACGTGGGGAACAATACTCGAGAATACTCTTTTGTTCGGCCTCAAATCTATAGGTGTGTGCAGTGGTTAGCGCGCTACGTCCATTCCGTTGCACTCATTGCGCTCGTGCTGCTTTCGCTGCCCGAAAACTTATCGGCCGCAACTGCCCCCCACTGGACTGTCATCAATCGACCCACTCGCCTCGTCAACGGAAGCCCGGTGCTTTTCCGCGTCACTGCGCCGGCGCCGGTGCGTGCGCTTTCGGGCAACTGGCTTGGGCACGAGATCGCGTTCAGCTTCGACGCTCGCGGCCAAGTGTGGTTCGCGCTCGCCGGAGTCAGCCTGGAGACTAAGCCGGGAGCTTATCCCATCGAACTTCACGCCGAAACTTCCTCCGGGCAATCCGTCGGACCATCCGCCGGACAGGCGATCTTATTCGAAAAGAAAATTCGCGTGGAACGCCAGCGCTATCCCCGCGTGCTGCTCAAGGTTCCAGCCCGCTATACCGCGCCCAGCCCCGAAGAACAGCGCCAGATCGAGCAGGACAAGGCAACCAAGGCTGAGGCTTTCAAAACTGTCAGTGCCGTCCGCGAATGGAAAGGCTCTTTCGCCGCCCCGGTCCATGCCGCGATCTCCGACGTGTTTGGAGTCGAGCGCGTCTTCAACGGTTCCGTCCAGAGCACGCATCAGGGACTCGATTTCCGTGTTCCCAGTGGAACCTCGGTAGCAGCGGTCAATAGCGGGCGCGTCATCCTGGCCCGGCCTCTGTTCTTTGAGGGGAATTGCGTCGTGATCGACCACGGAGAAGGCCTGCTGACGCTCTATCTGCATCTGTCGAAATTTTCCGTTAAAGAAGGCGACGACGTGAGCAAAGGCCAGCCGATAGGACTTAGCGGAGGCACGGGCCGCGCGACCGGCCCTCATCTGCATCTGGCCGTGCGCTGGCAAGGGGTGTATCTGAATCCACAGGTGCTGCTGAAATTAAATTTGCCGTGAGGGGGCGTCACCAGAAGCCAAAAGCGAAAAGCCAGAAGCCAGAAGCCTAATACCCAGACGCCAGCAACGCATCCTCCGCATCCCACACGCCGTCGCGGAACGTAACGCTTCTCCCCGAAATCGCAGGAATACGCTCGCCGGGGACGATGATTCCCACCAGGTTCAGCGGATCTGCCGCTGCGATGGTGACGCGCTCGGCGTTCGTGTCCGGCGGCAGCTTGCGGTGGGCGCGCAAACTTTCGACCGCGACCGGGAGCGCGAACTGCTCTCCCAGAAATCCATCCACGAATCGCCCGCCGCGCACTTCGCCGCGGTCTTCGAGCCGGCGATAGCCGATCTGCAATTCACGCCAGCGCGGCAGATTCGTTTCCCGCGCCAGCAGATCGCGGAAGACCACGCCATAGCGCCGCAGCAACATCCAGCAGCAGGACTCGACGCTGCGGTCGCGATCCGCGCCTTCCGTATGCAACAGCGACCACCGTCCCGGCGCATGCCGCGGCCGGCGCATCTTCCCAAGCCCGCTCCCAATCGCGCTTTTCGGCGTTACCAGCGCGCGCAGGTTTTCGAATCCGTCGGCGGTTACCAGGCCGGCTGCGACCAGTTCCCACAATCCGGTTTCGATTTCCGCTTTGAGCCGCCCCGTCGCTCGCACCATGTCGGGGAAAAAAAGCGCGCCCCGCTGCTTCAAAAGTTCAAGCACCGCCTGCGCCACCGGGCTCAAAAACGAAGTGGCAGAATCCTCCGCCCCGGGGTGATGAGCTCGCATCCAATCCGCATCTTCGCGCACAAAGAACGCAATCGGCGCGACCCGCGTCGGAATTACTCGCCGCCGGTGTTCATCGGTTCCCGTTGCGTCCAGCGTCGCCGGATGCGGCGACAGACGGCCCCAGCCCACCGCGCCTGTCAGACACAACTGATCGAGGTGCGCCGGATCGTAATCCGAGATTCTGCGTGCCAGCACAAACCGTTCCCACGCGCTGGCTGGAATTTCAAACCCCTGCAGTTGCCGGATCACTTCCAGCGTTCCATGCTCGCCCCGCACCTGCGTACCCGGAGCGAGGTGCTGCCAGCGCAAAAGCCAGTTCATGAACTGCGCTGCTTTGACCGGTTCGACCTGTTTGCGCAACGTTGCAACCGTCAGGCGATGAATGCGAGCCAGCAGACGGCGCTCGCACCACTCGGGTTCATGGTCGTCTGGCGATTCTGCGTGGGGAGAGCCGCCCTCGGCTGTCCGGGCGAGCGCAGTTCGCCTTTCTCCTGGGCGCGAATCGCCAGGACGAAACTTGCCCCGCAGAATCGCACCGCTGGCTTCGATACGGAGTAGAGCTTTTTCAATCTCAGTCGCCGGCAGTCCCAGCAGCGCGCCAATTTCTGAAGCGGTGGTTGGCCCGAGATGTGTCATCCATCCTTGCACCGCCGTCAGCACCGCATCATCTGCTGTAGAAACGGGGCTTGCCGCGTCTCCGTTCGCAGGTCCGCGATTCGCTGCGGGATGCATTGCGTGGAACCATTCGATCCGCTCGGCGGCTACCCAATAGCGTTTACCCGCAGCCTCCGCCGCGAGCGCGCGATTCTCCTGTTGTAGGCGATCGAAGAATCCATTCCAGTTTGCACTGAGTTGCGCGCGGTTTTCCTGAGAACTGGCAACTGGGAACTGAGAACTGCTCTCCGGCACCATTACCAGCGAATGGAGCACATCGTGCAATTCATCGGCGTCGCGCACATCGGGCCACGCCTCCTGCTGCACCTGCGCGATGGCTGCGGGATCGAGCGCGCCGACTTCCTCCAGCACCGACGCCGGCAACACTCGCCGCATCTCGACCGCCCGCGCGCGGCGCTCTTCGAGCGGCGCATCATCAAGGTAGGCGTAGGGATTCGCATTGAGAATTTCGTGCGAAAATTGCGACGGCACCGGCGTGTCCACCGCCAGGCAACGAATCCGTCCCTGCTCGATTCCGCGCAGTACTTCGCCGAGACCTTCGATATCCAGCGCCTCGGTGAGGACATCCTTCATGACCTCGGCGACCAGCGGATGGTCGGGAATTTTGATGTCGCCTTCGATATTCTCGAAGCACGCCGCTACATCCGGAAAAACCGAGGCCAGCAAATCGTCGGAGCGCATGCGCTGAATCTGCGGCGGCACCTTCTTGCCGCCTTGAAAACGCAATAAAGCCAGGGCGCGCGTCGCATCCCACCGCCAGCGCGTCTGAAAGATCGGAGAAGCGAGCGCTGCCTGTTCCAGAATCGGCGGCATGCTCTCGGCCGCCAGGAATTGAAAAACATCGGCCAGCGGAAAGCTATGCTGCTCGGCCAGCGCAATGTTCAAGCCGTTGTCGGTGGCCGCCGCCTGCAGTTCGAAATTGAAGCCGCGGCAGAAGCGCTTGCGCAACGCCAGTCCCCAGGCTTTGTTGATGCGTCCGCCAAAGGGCGCGTGGATGATCAACTGCATCCCGCCGCCTTCGTCAAAAAATCTTTCAGCGATGATCGTCGTCTGCGTCGGCACATCGCCCAGCACCGCGCGCCCTTCAAGGATGTACTGAATCAGTTGTTCAGCGCCCGAGAGATCGAGCCCGCATTCTTCTCGCAGCCAACTCACGGCGTCCGCAACCACCGGCAAGCTCCGCCAGCCTTCCACCGGAACCACGCCCGGCAGACGGTCGCTGATCTCTTTGCGCAATTCGCCGAGCTGCAACGAAAGCTCGGCGGTGCGCGCCAGTCCCTCGCCCAGCCAGAAGGGAATGCCGGGCGCTGCGCCATGCGCATTTTCCACCAGCAAACGTCCCGTCCTGTATTCGATTCGGCGAATCCTCCACGACGTGTTCCCCAGCAGCATGACCTCTCCAGCCATGCTTTCGGTGGCGAAGTCTTCATCCACCGTCCCCACGACAACGCCTTCCGGTTCCGCAACCACCGTGAACAGCGCGTTGTCGGGAATCGTACCGCCGCTGGTGATGGCCGCCAGACGCGCGCCGCGCCGCGCCCGCAGCTTGCGGTTGATGCGGTCATGATGCAGGTAAGCGCCATAGCGTCCTCGTTGCGAGGCGATTCCTTCGGAAAGCATCGTGAGCACGGCGTCGAACGTCTCGCGCGCCAGATTGCGATAGGGATAGGCGCGCTTTACCAGCGCGAATAACTCGTCTTCATCCCATCCGTCGTTTGATTTGTCACCCAATTTGTTCGCGGTCGCGGCGCTGCCAGAAGCCGCGCAGCAAGCCACAATCTGTTGCGCCAGCACATCGAGCGAAGCTTCCGGAAAAATCAGCCGGTCAAGTTCGCCCAGCCGAATCGCCCGCACCAGCACCGCGCATTCCGCCAGATCGTCGCGCGTGGTGACAAAGAATCGTCCCTTGGGAACCGCGCCGCGCCAGTGGCCCGACCGCCCCACGCGCTGCAAAGCAACCGCAATCGAACGCGGCGAACTGATCTGGCACACCAGGTCCACCGTTCCGATGTCGATGCCAAGTTCGAGCGATGCGGTCGCCACCAGCACTTTGATCTGGCCTTCTTTCAGCTTGCGCTCCGCCTCCAGACGCAGCTTGCGCGACAAGCTTCCGTGATGTGCCGCCACGTTTTCCTCGCCCAACCGCTCACCCAGTTGATGAGCAATGCGCTCGGCCAGCCGCCGCGTGTTCACGAACACGAGCGTCGAGCGGTGCGCATTCACCAGTTGCACGACGCGCTCGTAAATCTCGTCCCACATTTCGTTCGACGCCACCGGCCCCAGTTCGGAAGATGGCACTTCGACGCCAAGATCGAGCGTGCGCTTATGTCCAACGTTGACGATCACGGGGCCGGGACGCGGATGCTGGCGATCGGAATTGCCCGCAAGAAAATGCGCGACATCTTCAATCGGCTTCTGCGTCGCCGAAAGCCCGATGCGCACCGGCGGACGCTCGGTCAGCGCTTCCAGCCGCTCCAGCGAAAGCGCGAGATGCACGCCGCGCTTGTCATCGGCCACGGCGTGAATTTCATCCACAATCACGGTCTCGACATCGCGCAAAATGGCGCGGCTCTTCTCCGCCGTTAGCAGGATGTAGAACGACTCGGGCGTGGTAACCAGAATGTGCGGCGGACGCTTCAGCATGAGGCGGCGGTCTTTCATCAAAGTGTCGCCCGTCCGTACCGCCGTGCGGATCTCCGGCATCAGCAGCCCGCGCTCGCCCGCCATCTGCAAAATTTCTCCTAGCGGGATTTCAAGGTTTTTTTGGATGTCGTTGCCGAGCGCTTTGAGCGGGGACACGTAGAGAACTTCGGTGCGGTCGCGCAGTTCGCCTGCGAGAGCCTTCGAGATGAGGCGGTTAATGCAGGCGAGAAAAGCGGCCAGCGTTTTGCCCGATC
>Ga0326728_10012581_pt1 | contig 18739 bp, 16 predicted proteins | sample MB3enrmetagenome_FD_207602 | JGI IMG/M metagenome (GOLD analysis project Ga0326728, IMG submission 207602) | Lab enriched peat soil microbial communities from McLean, Ithaca, NY, United States - MB31MN | ecosystem: Environmental > Terrestrial > Soil > Wetlands > Peat | place: USA: New York... | reverse complement strand
CCATTCCGAACTTTTGAATCTGGTGTACCGCCTCATAGGTGAGGGTCCCGGAGCGGGAGACGATACCGACATGGCCGGGCGAATGGATATGGCCCGGCTGAATGCCGATCTTGCACTGGCCCGGCGTGATGATGCCGGGGCAGTTGGGGCCGATTAACCGGCTCTTGCTCTTGCCGAGGTAGTTCTTAACCTTCAGCATGTCCATGACGGGGATGCCTTCGGTAATGGCTACGATCAGCCCGAGGCCGGAGTCGATGGCTTCCAGGATTGCGTCGCCGCAAAAAGGAGGCGGCACGAAAACCATTGCCGTATTGGCGCCCGTTTCCCTGACGGCTTTCGCCACCGTGTTGAAGACCGGGATTCCTTCGACGCTCTGCCCGCCTTTGCCCGGAGTTACGCCTGCAACTACGTTGGTGCCGTAGTTCTTGCAGTTAAGGGTATGGAACTGGCCTTCTTTGCCGGTTATGCCCTGAACCAGAAGCCTGGTATTCCGATCCACCCAAATGCTCATGATGTCCTCCTATGCCTTTGCAACCGCTGCAATTTTTTGGGCGGCGTCCGAAACGTCTTTTGCCGTTATTAGATTGAGCCCGGATTCATTCAGGATTCTCCGGCCCTCCTCAACGTTGGTCCCTTCCATTCTGATGACGACGGGAATCTGGATCCCGACTTTCTTGGCCGCCTCGACAACACCGTTTGCCAGCCTGTCGCACCGGAGGATACCGCCGAATATATTGATGAGCACGGCCTTTACAGTCGGGTCAGCCAGAATGATCTTGAATCCGGCTTCCACCTGCTCGGCGCTCGCGCCGCCGCCGACGTCCAGGAAGTTGGCCGGGTCCCCGCCCGCCTGCTTAATCAGGTCCATCGTAGCCATGGCAAGGCCTGCGCCGTTGACCATGCTGCCAATGTTGCCGCTGGGCATCTTGATGTAATTGAGTTCGTATTTGGAAGCCTCGACTTCGGAAGGGTCTTCTTCATCGAGATCCCGGTATTCCTGGATGTCCTTGTGCCTGCCGACCGCATTGTCGTCAAAATTGATTTTGCCGTCCAGGGCTATGACTCTGCCATCTTTGGTCAGAATCAGCGGGTTGATCTCCACGAGCGAACAGTCATAGTCCACGCAAAGCTTATAGAGCTTGGTAGCCATGGCGTTGAACTGTTTTGCAAGATCGCCCGACAGGTTCAGCCCGAACGCCAATTCGTTCGCGTGATATCCCTTCATGCCGATAAGCGGGTCTATGAAAACCTTTACGATCTTTTCTGGCGTTTCCGCGGCCACTTTTTCGATATCCATGCCGCCTGCCTCACTGGCCATGAAAACGATCTTCGCCGTCCCTCTGTCGGGGAGCACGCTGAGGTAGAGTTCTTTTTCAATCGGAAGACCTTCTTCGACCAGGAGCTTCTTTACCAGCTTACCTTCCGGACCGGTCTGGTGGGTCACCAATGTCATCCCGAGAATGCTGGATGCATATTGATCCACTTCGGCCGCGTTCTTGGCCAGCTTTACGCCGCCGCCTTTGCCGCGCCCGCCGGCATGGATCTGAGCTTTTACCACAACCGGAAAAACACCCAGTTCCGCCCCGATTTGCTTGGCTTCCGCGACGCTGAAGGCCGCTTTCCCTCGAGGGATAGGGACTCCATACTTCTGGAACAGTTGTTTGGCTTGAAACTCATGAATTTTCATTTTTCTCCTCGCTATCCCGGAACAACTTCATCATGTGCAGACCGCATCTCACCAACGAGAGCCCTAGTCTAAAATCTGCTGTGAATTGGACTATTCCTAAATGAAACTTCTCACAATGTCAAACATTGTTTTATCGGTTGGTTAGCGGTTTTAGACCTGAGTTGTTACGCCGGCCCTCCGGTGATTTCGACGCCGCGGAAATTCCGCGCGCTCTGAGTAAAATCCGTGAGGCTTTGAAAGAGTTAAAGAGTTGAAAGAGTTCAAAAGGTGCGCTAAGAACAATGGAACGGCGCGGGTCGTTGTGATAAACTTGGGCTCGTATCGTGAATTTTTTATTCAACTTAAATTTTTCTAATCCGTGGAGAGGAACCCGGCCGGAAATGGAATACGAACCGGTAATTGGACTCGAGATTCACGCTCAACTCAAGACCCTGAGCAAAATTTTCTGCGGGTGTTCGACTAAATTCGGCGGCAGCCCCAACACTCACACGTGCCCGATCTGCCTGGGGATGCCGGGAACACTCCCCGTGCTCAACCGCGAAGTCGTTGAATACACTATCAGGATGGCGCTTGCCACCCACTGCGCGATTGAGCCGCTGGGCCGGTTTGCCCGGAAGAACTACTTCTACCCCGACCTTCCCAAGGGCTACCAGATTTCACAGTACGATCTTCCCCTGGCGCGGAACGGATGGGTGGAAATCGACACCCCGCGCGGCCCCAAGCGAATCAGGATACACCGGATCCACATGGAGGAAGACGCGGGGAAGCTTATTCACGATGAATACCAGCCGGTCAGCTACGTCGATTACAACAGGACCGGCGTGCCTCTTATAGAAATTGTCAGCGAGCCGGACATAACTTCCTCCGATGACGCGACGGCTTATCTCAAAACACTTCGGGAGGTCCTCCGATATCTCGAGATTTGCGACGGCAACATGGAAGAAGGCAGCATGAGGTGTGACGCCAATATCTCGCTTCGTCCCGCCAGGACGAGCGGCCTTGGGACCAGGACCGAACTCAAGAACATGAACTCGTTCAAAAATGTTCAGAAGGCCCTGGAATTCGAAATGCGAAGACAAAAGGCCATGCTTGAGCGCGGAGAACCGGTCGTTCAGGAAACAAGGCTCTGGGATGCCGTGCGCAATGTGACCGTCAGTATGCGCGACAAAGAGGAGTCTCACGACTATCGATATTTTCCCGACCCCGATCTTGTCCCGGTAGTGGTGAGCGACGACTGGGTAAGCGAGATACGCGCCAACCTGCCCGAACTGCCCGAGGCAAAGCGGGAACGCTTCATCAGGGAATACGCTCTGCCGCTGTATGACGCGCAGGTGTTGACTTCTACAAAGGCGCTCGCAAATTACTTTGAGGAGGCTTTGAAACATTTTCAACAACCAAAGGCCCTCAGCAACTGGATTATGTCCGAACTGCTGCGCGCTCTCCACAGCGATAACCGGCACATAGAAGACTGCCCCGTATCTGCCGAGAACCTGGCGGAACTGTTGAACCTGCTCGATTCCGGCGTGATCAGCGGCAAAATAGCAAAGGCCGTTTTCGAGCAGATGTACGCGAGCGGCAAATCCGCCGGGCGGATCGTGGATGAAAACGGGCTGGTGCAGGTGAGCGATCAATCTGCAATCGAGTCCGCAATCGACCAGACGCTTTCTGAAAACCCGAAGGAAGTGGAGCAGTTCAGAGCAGGCAAAGACAAGCTTTTCGGCTTTTTCGTCGGCCAGGTGATGAGAAAGACAAAAGGAAAAGCAAATCCTCAACTCGTAAACGAGATTCTCAGGAAGAAACTCGCCGGGTAAAGGTATTGTCCGATAAGCCCCGATAGTCCGGAGGCGCCTGGCCGGGAAGCTCTCCGCCATGGCAGTCGATCTTTTGACACGCGACAAGAAAAAATCTTCAGGAGTCCTTAATGCCGCAACATTGGATGCCGCCGATCTTTTGGGATGGTGACGCTGTAGCGATACTCGACCAAAGAATATTGCCTCACAAGGAAAAGTTCCTCCGCTGCACGACCCCGGACCAGGTGGTGGCAGCGATAAAGTCAATGGCCATTCGCGGGGCCCCGGCCGTGGGAGTTGCCGGCGCGCTCGCCCTCGCCCTTGGCGCCGCGTCTATCCGGACCACGGACTCAAGAGAATTCAGGCGCAGGTTCTCCCGGCTTTGCAATAAGGTCCGGGAAGCCCGCCCGACGGGAGCGAACCTGGGCTGGGCCGTCGAAAGGGTCTATTCAATCGTGGTGGAAAACCCCGGCGCGGACATTGCCGGACTTCAGCGGCTCATCAGGGCCGAGGCCGACGCCATAATGGCCGAGGACGTCGCCGTCAATCAGCAGATCGGAAAATGGGGACGCGAAATTGTGCCCAGAGGCGGGCGCATCCTTACATACTGCAATGCCGGCGCGCTTGCCACCGCCGATTACGGGACCGCGGTCGGAGTAATCAGGGCGGCTTTCGAGACCGACCCCGCAATCAGCGTCTTTTCCTGCGAAACCCGGCCCTTTCTCCAGGGCGCAAGGCTCACGGTGTTTGAGTTGATGAAGGCCGGAATTCCTGTCACGCTCATTACGGACAACGCCGTGGGAAGCCTGATGTCTCAGGGAAAGATCGATCTCGTGGTGGTCGGGGCGGACAGGATCGCGGCAAACGGCGACACCGCGAACAAAATCGGCACCTACATGGTCGCAGTGCTTGCCAAAACTCACGACATCCCATTCTATGTCGCCGCGCCACGCTCGACTATAGACCCCGGGCTGCCGGACGGAAGCGTGATACCGATCGAGCAAAGAGACCCCAGGGAAGTCACCCATATGTGCGGCAAACAGGTGGCCCCCGATGGAGTCAGCGCTCTAAACCCCGCATTCGATGTCACTCCCAACAAGTATATTTCAGGGTTAATCACCGAGGTCGGCGTGTTGAGAAAACCTTTTGCCAAGGCGATACGGAAGGCCCTTCTGACCTGAACTCCCGCTGATCGCGAACCGGTCATGCGCCTTCGCCGCAAAGCCCGCAAAAAATTTTACGAAGATCCGCGTCGGTCAGATCGCGCAAAAGCTCGGCGTCATAGTCATCAACCTCATCTTCCACTTCCTGTTTCCGTACCCTGGAAGAGAGAGTCGCCCCATTTTCCATGCCGTACACCTGAAATACGGCAGCAGCCCTGCTGTCCCCCGGGGGTTCCAGTCCGGTGTTGTTTTTTGCCCAGTGATCGCATTCGTCGTGACTCCCTACAAATAGGAACCCGATTTCGCGTCTCCTTATTATGGCTATCAGGCGGTATCCTCTTACAAGGTCGAACTTGATGCAATTGCGTATGCGGGCTTCCCCATACTTGGTCAGCCTTCCTATCTGCTTTGGACTGCAAATGCCCTGAAGGGTCTGATCGATAATTTTCCGGGCATGTTCGGCAGCCTGGGAAGCGTTTCCTCCTCCTTTCTTCAGAACGTTGAGGCGCTTGATCACATTCGGACTGATATGAACTTTGAATTCCATTGGCCTGAGTCTCTTCGGGATTGAAGGTTTCAACGTAGTTCCGTGGTTGCGAACGAAGCAATGCAGTCCACACTTGCATTCCCATTCGAATATCAGTTTCGCGCGTCTTCGTCTAATGGATTTTAATTGAATTGAGCGATTTAATTCATCGAAAAAATCTATGCTGCGGACCCACGGGCATTTTCAGCGGAAAAATCACGCCTACTTCAGTTCATAACCCGTATTAAGCTTGGGAATCCCGGCGATTTTGCAGGCTGTAATCGGATCGGGGAATTCAATATATTCGCATTCCCTGGGTTGGTGCACTTTAGTACAGACGGCCCTCACGACCGGAACGGAGCCGAATTTCTTATAATATTCCCGTATAAATCTCAAAATTTCCATTTGCTGTTCGCCTAAAGGACACGTGTTTCCGACCTCCTCCCTTTCGGCCAGGGCACAAGCCACCGTCTCGTCCCAATCATCGAAATTTTTCAGGTAACCTTCTTCATCCACCTGAATATTTTTTCCACCGAATTCAATTGCGGGCATGGCTATCTCCCAAGCTTGCTGTCTAAAGGTAAAAAAATCGTAAGTTCCAACCCGGCCCAACTCTACTCGTAATACCATAAGAATTTCGTCGAATATGTTCAATGGCAACAAATATCCGGCCGGCCGGATTTTCGCTCCCGGCTTACCGCACGCGACTTTGCCCGGCTAAACGGCAGCTCGTGCGTTGCCCGTGTCCTTGGCCCACCTTATAGTAGATTAGCGCAAGAATAATAACCAACCCCGTTTTTCACAAATACGGCCTGAAAGAAGACTCCCCCCTGCTCTTTTCAGGGATGGGACCCACAGAGAGCGAGCGATTTTCAAATGGTCAAGGGCAGCCTTCCCGAGCATGCGCGGCTGATGGAAGATCATCGGCGGGAGAAGAACTGGAAAAGGTGGGGACCATACCTTGCGGAGAGGCAGTGGGGAACGGTTCGAGAGGATTACTCGGCACAGGGGAACGCCTGGGAGTATTTTCCCCACAAACACGCCCGAGTCCGAACCTACCGATGGGGGGAGGACGGCCTGCTCGGAATAACCGACCGTGAAGGCAGACTCTGCTTCGCTCTTTCGCTGTGGAACGGAAGCGATCCTTTTCTGAAAGAGCGGTTGTTCGGCTTGAGCAACCGCGAGGGCAACCATGGCGAAGATGTGAAGGAGTATTATTTCTATCTCGACTCCACGCCGACGCACTCTTACATGAAGGCCCTATACAAGTATCCCCAGAACGAATTCCCTTACGAACGGCTCGTTTCCGAGGGCCGTCAGCGCGGGAAAAAAGAGCCCGAATTCGAACTCCGCGATACGGGCATATTCAGTGATAATCGCTACTTCGACATTTTCGTCGAGTACTGCAAGGCATCTCCCAATGATTTACTGGTTCGAATGACGGTGGCAAACCGGGGACCGGAAGCCTGCATGCTTCACCTGGTCCCGACCCTGTGGTTCCGGAACACCTGGTCCTGGGGCCGGACGGGGGAAGGCTACTGGCCAAGGCCCACCATTCGGAGGGAAGCTTCCAATATGCTGCTGGCAGAGCATGCATCGCTTGGCCGATTCCATCTGGCTGTCGCTGCAGGACCGGATGGAAAGCTGCCGCGTTTCCTGTTTACCGAAAACGAATCGAATTTTTCCAGGCTCTACGGCATCGACAACCCCGTTCCGTTTGTAAAGGACGCTTTCCACGACTTCATCGTGCACAAGCAGGAAGATGCGGTAAATCCTTCGGAAATCGGCACCAAGGCAGCCGCCTGTTATGTTCTCCATGTCCCGCGATTCTCATCTCGGACCGTCGATCTGCGGATTTTCGCGGAGGAAGAAGTTCCATCGACCCTTTTTGGAGATGAATTTGACCTGACTTTCGAACAACGCGCAAAAGAAGCCGACGACTTCTACGCAGACCTTCTGCCCGGCAGCCTGTCTTCGACGGAATACGCGATTCTTCGCCAGGCGTACGCCGGGCTTCTCTGGACAAAGCAGTTTTATCATTACGGCATAGCCGATTGGCTCGAAGGAGACCCCGCCTACCCCCCTCCCCCCGCACAGAGAAAGCGCCGGCGCAATCACGACTGGATCCACCTCTATAATCGCGATATCGTCTCAATGCCCGATAAGTGGGAATATCCCTGGTATGCCTCATGGGACCTGGCCTTTCACATGGTCCCGTTTGCCGAAATCGATCCTTTTTTTACAAAGGAGCAGCTCATCTTGCTCCTTCGCGAATGGTACATGCACCCCAACGGGCAGCTTCCGGCCTATGAATGGGACCTTTGCGGCGTGAATCCCCCCGTGCACGCGTGGGCGGCATGGAGGGTATACAAGATCGCCGAACCGAGGGGAAAACGCGACAGAATTTTTCTTGCGCGGGTATTCCAAAAGCTCCTCCTGAACTTCACATGGTGGGTGAACCGCAAGGACATGGACGGACACCACCTTTTCTCGGGAGGGTTTCTGGGATTGGACAACATAGGGATCTTCGACCGTTCGCATCCGCTGCCTGCCGGAGGGCATCTCGAACAGGCAGATGGGACCGCCTGGATGGCGTTTTTCTGTTTGACCATGCTCTCCATCGCCCTGGAGCTTGCCAAGTGGCATGCGCCCTATGAGGACCTTGCATCCAAATTTTACGAGCACTTCATAGCCATTGCGGATTCCATCAACTATTTTAACGGCTCCGGCCTCTGGGACGACGAAGACGGCTTCTACTACGATTACATCCACAGGGACGGAGCATTTGCCCCCCTGCGAGTCAGGTCCATGGTGGGGCTCATCCCGCTCATAGGCGTGGAGGTGATCGAAGATGAAGACATCCAGCGCCTGCCCGGCTTTATGAAACGGATGCAATGGTTTCTCGATAACCGCAGGGACCTTGCTAACCTCACCACATGCATGGCGCAACAGGAGTCGGAGCTGGGCCATCGCAGAAGGCTTCTTGCCGTTCCCTCCCGCGAGCGGCTTGTAAGGGCCCTTAAATATTTGCTGGACGAAAACGAATTCCTTTCGGCTTACGGAATCCGGTCCCTGTCGAAAATTCATGAAAAGAACCCATCGGGCTGCCGGTTGGGCCGAGATATACTCGAAGTGAGGTATGTGCCCGGAGAATCGGATTCGGATGCGTTCGGCGGAAATTCAAACTGGCGTGGACCGATCTGGTTTCCGGTCAATTACCTGCTCATTGAGGCGCTGGAGCGATATCACCATTATTACGGCGACACTCTCATGGTGGAGTGCCCGACGGGTTCCGGCAAATGGATGAACCTTGGGCAGGTTGCCGCAGAGCTTGCCGCGCGCATGGCAGGCATCTATCTGCCCGGTGCGGACGGTCGATCTCCGTGGTACGGGGAAGCCGAAGAATTTGCCGAAGATCCTTTCTGGAAGGACTTATTGCTCTTCTATGAATATTTCCACGGCGAAACGGGCAAGGGCCTCGGAGCCAGTCACCAGACCGGTTGGACCGCTCTCATGGCGAAGCTGATCAAGGATCTGCATAGGGCACGGTAAGGGTCGCCCCGAAGCGCTTTCCTTGCATAATCGCGGATAACGCGCTGCGAATGTTCCGCAAGGGAGCATCATTTAAGAAACGTTCGCCCGCGCACCCTCTATCCGGACGCCGAGCGCAAGAGGATTACAAAGGCGGCAATTTCGGCCAAAGAAAAAACCTCAAGAAGGAGTCGATATGGAATCTTGGCGATTGGAACTACTGGACGCTTTCCACAAGGTCAGGCAGGCCAGCATCGAGATGTGCGCTCCGCTCGAACCCGAGGATTTTCAAGTCCAGCCGTCTGAAGAAGTCAGCCCACCGAAGTGGAACCTGGGGCATACGAGTTGGTTCTTCTGGCAATTCCTGCTGAAGCCACGGGATATGTCGCTGCCTGTCGACACGGAGTATGCGTTTTTGCTCAATTCCTACTACCATAAAGCCGGCTTAAGGGGATTGCGGGGCCGACGGGGAATTCGCACCCGGCCGACGATCGTGCAGACTTACGATTACAGGAAAACCGTGAACGAAAGAATCGAAAAACTTCTTGAGCAGGCGTCAGATAAAGATCGTGAAGATATCGTCTTCACGATGACAGTGGGAATAAACCACGAACAGCAACACCAGGAGCTTTTTTATACCGAGATCAAGAACATATACTTTGCCAACCCCGTCAATCTCCGGCCGGCGTACCGCGTGCGCAAAGCACCTCCGAGAGGCAGCGGCGGGCCAGGGGCGGCGGAGTTCGTTGCCTTCGCGGGGGGCGCTTTCAAATTCGGCAATACTGAAGGCGGGTGGTGCTGGGATAATGAACTGAAGGTCCACACGGCCTTTATAGGCAGCTTTGCTTTGCAAAACCGGCTCGTCACCAATGCCGAGTACATGGAGTTCATGGAGGACGGCGGGTACGAAAACTCCGGGCTTTGGCTGTCGGATGGCTGGTTCGAGGTCGAAAAACAGCAGTGGCGCGCCCCCCTGTACTGGGAAAAGATCGACGGCAAATGGTGGACGTTCACCCTTTCCGGCATGATGGAAGTCGATCCCGCCGAACCGGTTTGTCATGTGAGCTTTTATGAGGCGAGCGCTTTTGCAGACTGGAAATCGACCATGGATCCCGACTATAGGGGTGTTCGACTGCCGACCGAGCGGGAATGGGAGTTTGCCGCCAGGCAGTCGGCCGCCGTCGAGGCAAACGGGAACATGTTCGAACAAGGAGTGCTGCACCCCTCGGCCTGTGTTTCAGGTAAAGGGCTTTCGCAAATATTCGGCGATGTCTGGGAATGGACTTCGAGCCATTACGAGCCCTATCCGGGATTTCAGGAATTTCCCAACGACCTGTCCGAGTATAACGGGAAATTCATGAATAACCAGCGGGTGCTTCGAGGAGGTTCCTGTGTCACCCCGAGAAACCATATCCGGGTAAGCTATCGCAACTTCTGGGCGCCGGCGACCCGTTTTCAGTTTGCCGGAATCCGGCTTGCGAGAACCCTCGATTGACCGGAGGACAGCATGGAGCAGAGGTTGCCAGCGCTCATTGTAAACCGCCGGCCGTTACGGGGATTTTTCCGGTCGGACCGAAAACATGTGTCCGCGGTTTGGCTACGACTAGGGAAAACCATTTCTTTGAATCGGTGAACCATTTCTCGATACAAAGGCCCGCTTCGAAAAGGACCCGCTCGATTCGCTTCTTGCTGAATTTTTGACTTATTTCGGTATGAATCGTCTCGCCTTTGCGCAGGTTCACAGTCATCGCTAAATCGGAAATCCGGACGGAAACTGCGCGTTTTGCGCGCAGATGCATTTCGATTCGCTCCTCTTCGGGATTAAAAAAGGCGAGGTGCTGAAAATCATCCAGGTCGAAATCGGCTTTGAGTTCCCTGTTCAAATTGGACAGTATGTTAAGATTGAATCTCCGGGTGACGCCTTCCCCGTCGTTGTATGCGGCCTCCATCACCCTTTGCGGCTTTACCATGTCCATGCCGATCAGCAGACGGTCCTCAGGGTTCATGATCCGCTTGATCTTTTCAAGAAAGCCCGCACATTCCCGCTCGGTAAAGTTTCCGATTGTGCTTCCGAAAAAAGCCATCAGTTTTTTCCCTTTGGGAAGCATATAGAGATGAGAAGTGAAATCTGCTCTCAGACCAAGCACTTCCAGCCCCGGATACACCAGCGGCAGTTCCTCGATAACCTCCTGTATGCAGTTTCCGCAGATATCCACTGATATATAGCGAAGCCCGTCACCTCCATCCGTATACAGCGCATCCAACAGTTTCCTGATTTTGGCCGTTGATCCGCTGCCCAGCTCAACGATGTCGCCTCCTCCGCCCGAAATAATTTCCACGATTTCGGGGGCGGCGGCGTCCAAAATGGAAAGCTCCGTCCTGGTGAGATAATACTCGGGTGTCCTCGTGATCCACTCAAACAGACGCGATCCGTAAGAATCATAAAAATACTTGGATGGAATGGATTTGTGCGGCAGGCTCAGTCCGGCGCGAACGTCCCGCATTATTTGTTTTCGCCTGTCACCATCCAGGAAATCAAAGAACCTGACGCCGTCATCGTTGGAATCGAGTCGAAGGGCGTTTATCATTCCGGTACTCCCTTTAGAGGTAAGGTATTTTCGAAATCGAATGCTTCGATCGGCGGCTTCCCGTATTTTCCACCTTCCGGACATCCGCCCCGAAAGTTGGCGGACTCCGCATGGATGCCCATCCGAACGATTTCTTGAAGCAGTCTCAGGGCGCGCTCTACTCAAAAATGTAAACACCGCCTGAGCGGATTTCACCCGATTCACTAAACACATGCCTTTTCAAAGCAAGAGATTTGTTAGTAGAGAGGCAGGGTTGCACCTTGTTAGGTCAATCTAAAAAGATTTTGCAAATCTGCTGAATGTGATGTATCAATTTCAACCCTTGCAACCAGATACGTAACGGGATACATTATGATCGGCAGTATAAAGCACAAAGGGCTGGCAGCCCTCTATCACGACGACTTGACAAAGGGAGTGAAACAATCCCATGCAAAGCGGTTGCGGCAAATCCTCTTCTTGCTCGATACTGCCTTCGTTGCTGAAGATATGAATTCACCCGACTTGAATTTTCACCAACTCAAAGGCGACCTCGCAGGGTTTCATGCGGTTTCTGTTTCCGGCAATTGGCGGGTAATTTTCCGTTTCGAGGACAACCAAGCGGTCGATGTTGATTTGATCGATTACCATTAAAAAGAGTAACACGCCGTCATGACTATGAAGAACCCCCCACATCCCGGCGAAATTATCCGGGATTTGTACATAAAGCCTCTCGGGTTGACTGTGACTAAGGCCTCCGAAGGCCTTGGGGTCACTCGTAAGACTCTTTCTCTGTTATTGAACGGCCATGCGGGTATTTCCCCGGAAATGGCTATCAGGCTATCTCAGGCTTTTGGCCGTAGTCCTGAGAGTTGGTTACAGCTCCAGGTTCAATATGACCTTGCCCAACTCAGGAGATCGGCTGGAAGCATTAAAACCACTAAGCTTTATGATGCAGCAACCCCGCAGCCCTGATATGCTGTCGATGCCTCAGGAAACCCGGTGTCACAGGAAACAGGAAAATTCCAGCCCCTTGCGTTTCTTTATCGCTCGCAGCAGCCCAGCCGTTCCGGTCATCATATTGTCTCCAAGGGGCGCCCCGAACGTGATCGGAAGCTTGGAATTTTTGACCAGCCGCCGTTTCGGCCCGGTTGCCACGATAAGCTCCACGGCCCCGAAACCGAAAGCCTTCCTGATATACGCACCATGACCGCCTTCGGCCAGTACTCGCTCGTGGACCAACTTGCCGTCGGCCAAATCGACCAGTAGGGATTCGAGCTTTCCCAACTCCAGGTCCCGTGTGTGGTATTCGACAAAACCGGCTATCTCGCCGTCTTCAAAAGCTGCGCACACGGTATGAGAGGTGGCGATGTCCAGCACAATGAATCTTCTCTTTCCCCTCAACTGGAAGTCCATGGACGCGCCGATTATGGCCGCAATGCCGCTGTCCATTACGTAAACTTCCCCGGTGGGAAAACCCGAGGCGGTTTTTTCGATAGATTTCAAACGATTCAAAAAGGCAGGAACACTTCCTTTTCCATAGAGCAGTGATTCCAGCGACGGCGCATGGTCTATTGCCGCTTTGATGATTTCATGTCTAAAGTCCAGGTGGGATTTCCCCGCCGGAGGCATGCCGTGGTCCTGGGCACACACGCCGACAATGTCGAATTCGAAAGGAGTCCCAAAACCCGTTACTATGTTCTCCAGATGTTCACGAGGGATATCGCAAAGATCCAGGGAGGTGTATTCCCCTGAACGCGCCAATGCGGCTGTCCCGGAATCTTCGATGATCCTTAGGCCCGATTCGCGAACCCGGACCGGGTTGTGACTCAGAGTGAGAGCGGCCGAGGCGGAAACCACAACGTCAGCTTCTCGCGCATGCCGGGAGAGGACATCCATGAGCTCGCCGCCACCCATTTCAACACCGGTGACCAGCAGGTTTCCGCCGATCTTCCCGGCCCGCTCGGCAACGGTCAGCACCGGGGACCTCACCACGGCCTTATAATGCTGGCCCGCTAGATCGTCCCAATAGAGCACATCCAAAGTACCGGCGCCCACGTCCAGAAGCAGGAACCTGCTCATTTGTCCGCTCCGAAACCGATTGTCTTCATCCGCGGCCTCAAGCGGTTCCGCCGACCGCGCAAACTCCTGAATTCATCGATACATAAAGTCCCGAGTCATCGGCAGGTCGTTGTTGAGACCATTTGAAAAAAGAATCTGGTACAGCCGCGTACCGTCATACTTGAATGCCGCGGATGAAGCATTGAGATAGAGCCTCCACATTCGGAAGAATTGTTCGTTGAACATTTCCCGCACCTTGGCGGCATTTTTTTCGAAATTGGATATCCAGCAGTCGAGCGTCCTGCCGTAATGCAACCGCAATCCTTCGATATCCAGAATCGCAAAACCCGCCCGCCCCATTTCGCGAACAATCTCCGCAAGACTCGGAAGATACCCGCCGGGAAAGATATAACGGAGCGTCCACGCGTCCGTGGCCGATTCGACCTCTTTTGCTATCGTGTGCAGCAGGCCAATGCCGCCCTTTTTCAGCAATTCGGCGGTCGTTCTCATAAATACCGGCATGAATCTTTTCCCCACATGCTCGAACATCCCTACGGACACGAATTTGTCGAACTTACCGGTAAGCTGCCGGTAATCCTGCAACTTGACCTCGATACGATCCTCAAGCCCATAGTCCTGAATCTTCCGGCTGAAATACCGGCCCTGATTTTTTGAAATAGTTATACCAACGCCTCTTGAACCGTATTCCCGCGCACAGTGCAAAAGCATGCCGCCCCAGCCGCATCCGACGTCAACCAGCGTATCATCGGGGCTCAGCATAAGTTTGCGGGCGATGTGGTCGTACTTGTTGCGTTGAGCCTGGTCAAGGGAATCATGTTCATTTTTGAAATACCCGCAGGAGTACGTGAGGCTCGCGTCCAGAAAAAGAGAATAAAATTCCGGGGTAAGATCGTAGTGATGGGCTATATTGTTACCGGCCTTTCGAACCGTGCCGATGGTACTGAGGTAGAAAGGAAGAAGCTTCAATTTTTGAAACAGCAGGAAATTTCTTTCGTCGAATTGAGCGATCAGTCCCAACCGCAGCAACTCCTGCAGATCTCCCTCGACGTCCAAATCGCCCGACATATATGCTTCGCCAAATCCGAGAAAACCTTTGCTGCACATCTGCCCCGGGACTTCCGCGGACTTGATTACAAGAGTCGTTTTCGGTCTGTCGCCGTATTCTATTATTTCCCCATCCCAGAGTTCGAAAGAAAAGGCGGCGGCGGGGTCTACACGGTTTATTGCGGCGGCGAGTTCCCTCATCGCTTTCTTCATTTGCAGGCATCCTTTCGTCAGTCAGACTGAAAAACGAATGGAGCGGCTGCCGAAAGTAAATATCGGAGGCAAAGAAAAACCGCTTCGAACGACGGTAGTATTCTTTGCCCGGTATTGACGCAAGTCAATGGCAGGAATAAAGAAAAATATGAAATTCAGAGTCGCGGATAATGACGTGAAACAAAAAAAGACCCGTTCAGTACCGCTACTTGATTTTGATCGCCTGTCTGCCTGGCTGCTCAGGTTCAAGGTTCGCATGCGCCTCGGGAAAGTCGACGCTCATCGTGAGGGCCTGGGCTGCCCCGGGATCAACCGCATCCCGAGACCGGCCCGGCGCAAGTCCACGTATGTTCTCGAATTCGTGTCGAAAGAATAGCACGAGCGGAATGGCCAAAATCAGGCCGGGAATTCCCAGAAGCACCTCGGAGAAAATCAGCGCGCCCAGAGAAACCGCCATTGGCAGATGGACGATTCCACCGATTATTTTCGAGTTCAGAATGTATTCCAGTTTGTGGACGCCGATCAGTAAAATCAGGCAGATTACCATTCCCCACGTCCCGGTCGACACGAACGCGTTGATCGTAAGGATGCTGTTCGACATCAGGTTGCCCACTACGGGAAAAAGTCCGAAGAAGAAAACGACAAAGATCATCAAAAATGGATGTCGAAGATCCAGCGCAAAGATTACCACCGATGAGATCACGGTATTGATAAGGGCTATAATCACCTGCCCTCCCATTACCCGTCTGAAATAGACATAGAATATCATCAGCCTGATCTGAATAAACTTGAATATGAATGTCATGAGGCTGTCGGGATCTCGCGTCAATGCCTCTTCGACCTGCTCCGATTCAAGATAGAAAAACAGGTTGATCGCCAGCGCGAAAATAAACTGGATGACCCCCTTATAAAGGGGGGTCAGACTGTTGGCCGCGAATTGCAAAATACCGGTGCTTGCCTTCAGGATCGATTTTTTCAATTCATCGACGTCGATATACGCCGCAAGGTCCCACCGGTGGCTGGCTTCCTTGAGCTGTTTTACGATCTGCACCTGGAGTTGGTTCGACAGTTCGGGGAAGTTTTTCAGCATCATCGGCATCACCTTGTAGCTGATCAATATGATGCCCGTTATGACCAGTATGTAGAGCACCGAAAAGAGCAACGCCTTCGGCGCGAACGGCACAATCCGGTGAACGTCTCGCGTCATGAAATCGGATATGAAATAGAGGAAAAGAAACGAGATGGCGAACACCATCAGGTGAGTGACCGAAAAAGTCACGGCAAGACCGATCAGGAAAGCATAGCCCACCAGGTAAGGATGGTTTTCGACAATCGTGTTGCATTGTTCTTTCCATTTGTTTTCAAGACCGGACTTATTGTGGATGCATTCCACCATTTCGTCCAGCTTGTGCCTTCGGCACTCAATTTTTTTCATTCTGAACAGCCCCTTGTAACAGTTGCCAGACAGGTTATCGAAACTATACCTTATCCCGCTCCGAATCGGCAATGCCTAAACTCGACCCGAAAGAAGGGCCCATATATCTTATCGGCATCTTCGGAAATATTTTATACACTATCGTCTCGAAACGGATTTTCATTGACAATCAAAATCCGACCGGATATTCAATAAGGGTTGATTTGCGTGATATTTGAGGGAATTATGTCAAACTGCCTGTTTCGCTTCAGCCTCTTTTTTAGCGGGTCCTCATTTCGAGAGCCTGCCTGTGGGAGGGAAGCAGAACTTATCTGAGCCGAACTCGAAATAAGCCATGGGCGGGCGAAAAAGGCCTGGACCATGGCTTATTTGTTCTATATAGGGCTGTGGATTCCGGCAATCTGCGGCCCTTTTTGTCACCGCCTGCATTATCTCGGCAGCAGGAGGAATCCGGAAAAATGATCTTCAATATCGAAGTCGAAACACTACCCAGGGAAGAGATTGAGGCCCTTCAGTTACGCCGCCTCAAGGAAACGGTCGAAAGGGTTTACGCCACCGTCCCTTTCTACCGGCGCAAGTTCGACGAAGCCGGCGTCGCGCCTTCGGACGTCAAGTGCCTGAAAGACTTGGAGCGGCTTCCCTTTACGACCAAGGCGGACCTGCGGGACAACTACCCGTACGGGATGTTCGCCGTCCCGATGGATAACGTGGTCCGCATTCAGGCGTCTTCAGGGACCACCGGGAAATCCACCGTCGTGGGTTACACGGCCAGGGATATCCGGATGTGGGCGGAATTGATGGCCAGGGCCCTCGCGGCGGGCGGCACGACACGAGGGGACATTATTCATAACGCTTACGGCTACGGCCTGTTCACCGGCGGACTCGGGGTGCACTATGGAGCTGAACGGCTTGGGGCCTCCATCATACCGGTGTCGGGGGGAAACACCAGGCGGCAGGTGATGATCATGAAGGATTTCGGTCCGACGATTCTGACCTGTACGCCCTCTTACGCCCTTCATCTGGCGGAGGCGGTAGCGGACGCCGGCGTAGACCCCTGCAGCCTCAAATTCAAATCGGGCGTCTTCGGCGCCGAACCCTGGTCCGAGTCAATGAGGTCCGAAATTGAGGCTAAGCTCGATTTGAATGCTATCGATATATACGGTTTGACCGAGGTAATCGGTCCCGGCGTTTCCGTCGAGTGCCTGGAAGCCAAGAGCGGGCTGCATATCTTCGAAGATCATTTCATCCCCGAGATAATCGATCCCGATAGCTGTGAAACGCTCCCCAACGGCGCCCAGGGCGAACTGGTATTTACTTCGATCACCAAAGAGGCTTTCCCGATCATACGGTATCGAACCAGGGACGTCACCTCGCTGGAGCGCGAGCCATGCATCTGCGGACGCACTTTCGTGCGCATGCGCAAAGTGACCGGTCGAACCGACGACATGCTCATCATCCGCGGAGTCAATGTTTTCCCGTCGCAGATCGAAAGTGTGATCATGGAAATCGAGGAGGTCGAACCTCATTATCAACTGGTGGTCGACCGCAAGGACAATCTCGACATCCTGACAGTCATGGTGGAGGTCGGGGAGTTGTTCTTCTCGGACGAAGTCCGCATTCTCCAGGGCATAGAAAAAAAGCTGTCCAAAAATATAAAAGAACTCCTTGGAATAACAGCCAAGATAAAACTGGTTGAACCCAAGACGATAGCCCGAAGCGAGGGCAAAGCCCAACGGGTGATAGACAATCGGAAGATTTAGCTCTCGTCTTAAAGGAGGCTCCCCGCTGCAGGCCCCACACCCATGCGGACATAAGCGGCCGGCCTTCCGCGCTCGGCGAGGTACATATCGAGCGGCATGCGTGGACGAAGCGCACTATTTTCTTCAGTGCTGTATATACACACAGTCTGTTATACGAGGAGGATGTCAATGGACTACGTGGAACAGATTTCCGTTTTTCTGGAGAACAAGGCGGGACGGCTTGCAGACGTAACCGGGATCCTCGCCGATGCCGGCATCAACATTCGGGCCCTGGCCCTCGCCGATACATCCGACTTCGGCATCCTGCGCCTGATCGTAAACGACAATAACAAGGCGAAAGAAGCACTCAAAAAGGCCGGCTTCACCGTGGGCAAAACCGACGTGGTCGCGGTGGAAGTAGGAGATCAACCGGGCGGACTTGCCCACATCCTGCGCATTCTGCACAAGGCAAATGTCAATGTCGAATACATGTACGCCTTTGTCCAGCAAAGCGGCGCCAACGCGGTGCTCATATTCCGCTTCGATAATCTGGATGAGGCGGTAAGGGTCCTGAGGGACAATAACGTGCAGGTCATAAAGGGCGAAAAGCTCTATACCATGTGAGCAGTGAACAGTGAGCAGGACAGTGAGCAGAGCGGTGAGCAGTGAGCAGGAAGCCGGTACTTCCATCCGTCTTCCGTCCTCCGTCTTCCGTTCTCCGTCTTCCGTTCTCCGGGTGGCCCGGATTCTCGTAATGAGACTGTGTCACAAGCGTGATGAGTTATGGTTTTCCCCCCCTTCACTAAAGGGGGGGAGGGAGGATTTTGGTTCTCTCTTATATAAGCTATCGAAATCCCTATCGATCTTTTAAAATCCCCCTCGATCCCCCTTTAAAAAAGGTTCTTCACGGAAATGAGTACCCGGGGATGGGTTTTTGCCCCGAAGGGGCTGCCTATAACAGCCCA
>Ga0326728_10012580_pt1 | contig 18740 bp, 20 predicted proteins | sample MB3enrmetagenome_FD_207602 | JGI IMG/M metagenome (GOLD analysis project Ga0326728, IMG submission 207602) | Lab enriched peat soil microbial communities from McLean, Ithaca, NY, United States - MB31MN | ecosystem: Environmental > Terrestrial > Soil > Wetlands > Peat | place: USA: New York... | reverse complement strand
ACCCGTCTTTTATCTGCGGTTCGAATGTGTCGAGGATCATGTACGGCATCGGGAACCGGTACACGTTCCAGAGGATGTTTACCGCACGGTTCACGGTCGCAACGCTGTCCCAGTTGAACTTCAGGTCGTCCCAGGGAGCCGAGGAGGAAAGCACGTAGAACCGGAGCACGTCAACGCCGACCTTTGCGATCACTTCTTCAGGCGTCACCACGTTCCCGAGGCTCTTTGACATCTTCTTTCCCTCGGCATCGAGCGCAAAGCCGTGCATGCAGACGCTTTTGTACGGTGCCTTCCCGAACGCAATGGTGCTCGCGCCCAGCTGCGAGTAGAACCAGCCCCGGGTCTGGTCCTGGCCCTCGGTGATAAAGTCTGCCGGCCAGAGTTTCCCGAAATCCGCCTTCTCTGCCGGGAAGCCAAGCGTCGCCCACGATGCGACCGCAGAATCGAACCAGACATCGAAGATATCCCCCACCCGGTGCATCTCGCCGCCGCACGTGCATGGGATCGTTACATTGTCCACGAACGGGCGGTGGGGATCGGGTACGGGTTTCCCGCTCGCCTTTTCCAGTTCCGCGATGGTGCCGATGACCCGGTACTTGTCGCATTTGGTGCAGACCCAGACCGGGATCGGGATACCCCAGTAACGCTGCCGGGAGATACACCAGTCACGGGCCTCCTTGATCCAGTCGTAGAACCGGGCACTCCCCGCCCACTCGGGGTACCACGTGACCTTTTCGACCTCGGAGAGCATGAGGTCGCGGATCTCCGAGGCCTTCAAAAACCACTGCGAGGTTGCCCGGAAGATGATCGGTGTCTTGCAGCGCCAGCAATGGCCGTACCGGTGGGTAATCTTTTCCGTGGCAAGCAGGTGGTCGCACAGGGCATCGAGCACGTCACCGTTTGCGTCACGGACAACTTTCCCGGCAAATATTCCTGCAGCGGGCAAAAACTTCCCTGCCCCATCGACAGGGCAGACGATGGCAAGGCCTTCCTTAGCCCCGAGCACGTAGTCATCCCAGCCATGGCCCGGTGCGATATGCACCAGGCCGGTATTCTCCATCGCGACAAAGTCTGCGGTCACGACCCGGTGTGCAATCTCGCGCTGGAGCGGGACCTGTTCCGCGAGCGGCGATTCGTACTCCCAGCCAACCAGTTCCGAACCTTTCTTTGTTTCCAGTGTCTCGAACTTCTGGTACCGCCCTTTTTTCAGCACCGGCTTGATGAGCGGTTCCGCCATCCAGAGGTATTCCTCGCGGCCGTCTTTTGCTGCACGGACTCTTGCGTAGATAAAATCCTTTGCCACCGCAACCGCAACGTTGGCCGGGAGGGTCCAGGGTGTCGTCGTCCATATGACCAGGTACTCGTTTGTTTTTCCCCGGAACGGGAACTTCACAAAGACCGAGGGGTCGGTCTCGTCCCAGTATTCAACTTCGGCATCCGCGATCGCCGTTTCGCACCGGGGGCACCAGTTCACGACCCGGTACCCGCGTTCCAGCATCCCTTTCTCTTCGGCCCGGGCAAGGGTCCACCACGCTGCCTCCACGTATCCCGGCGTGATGGTCTGGTACGCGTTTTTGAAGTCCAGCCAGATCCCCAGGCTCTCGAACTGGGCGTCCATCAGTTTCTTGTTTTTTATGGCAAATTCCCGGCACTGTTCGATAAAACGCCCGATCCCAAACGTCTCGATATCTTTTTTTGAGGAGAACCCGAGTGCCTGTTCGACCTTGACTTCGATGGGAAGGCCATGCATATCGTACCCCGCACGGTCAATGACGTTTTTCCCGTTCATCCGCTGGTACCGGAGGAGCGAGTCTTTTATGATCTTGTTCCACGCGGTGCCTAAGTGGATCTGCCCCGTGGTGTACGGAGGGCCGTCCACAAAAAAGAACGGTTTGCCGGCTTGCCGGAGCTCCTTTACTGCCCGGTAGGTCCCGTGGGTGCGCCAGTACTCCTGCACCTCGCGCTCGATATCCTTTGCATTGAAGTTCGCGGTGACTTCCTTCACAAAATCCCTCTGTTACGATGGCGGGATGCCCAAACGTATCGATGAATGTTGGCTCTTTATGACAAAGTAGTTTTCTTGTATCAGCCGGTTTTAACCAAGGAACGGCGCCCGCATCGCATAGTCCGTGACGATCGCATCAACATATTGCCGGTTGAGCAGATCCGGAGCTTCGGTAAGGGGACACTGTCTCGGGTGGCATCTTCATGATCGCAAACGGGCTCATGCACCCGGGCGACAGATAAAAAAAGCTCTGTTTATCCGTTCATTTGAAGCAGCCCAGCTGGCAGGCCCGGATCTTGATCCCGTGCGTGTTACAGTACTCGCTGATCGCCGCTTTCGGGATCCCGTGTTTTTCTGCGATCGCAAATGCCTGCGGGCAGGTGATCACCTTTGCTATCTTCTCCTCCGCAAACACCGTTTCAATCTTTTTTTCGTCCATGGTACCAGTGTGGTGTACCCTCATGTATGATAGGGTTTATGAACCCGGCACAAAGAACCACGAACCACGCGAGGCTTTTCGTGGAGAACCGCGTATAAATGACCATGAAGGTAGCGCTGATCAATTCCCGCAATGACGTGGCGGGATGCAATATCAGGCACCACATCGAACTGTGCCTCCCGGGGAATACCCGCCCCTCCGGGAGACCGGAGAGAAACTATGAGTTTTTTGACGTTGACGGGAGGCTCATCCATGCGGAGGGCGTTGACGCCTGCATCGATGCGGACCTGCTCATCTTCCTCTCGCGGCACACGAGCGTCAATCCGGTACCGGTACTCACCGTTCATGCCACCGGGAACTTCCGGGACGCGGAGCTGGGAGGGTGTCCCCGGACGCTTGCCCCGGCAGCGCCTGCTATGATGCAGGCAACCCTGCGGGCGCTGGCCCGGCACTGCCCCGGGAACTACCGGGCTTCCTATGAGATTACCCACCACGGCCCGACAGGGTTGACCCATCCCTCGTTTTTTGTCGAGATCGGGAGCACGGAAAAGGAATGGGCAGACCCGGCTGCCGGCCGGGCGGTGGCAGAAGCGGTGCTGGAGGCTGAGCCCCTCACAAACGCCGTCCCGCTCATCGGTTTTGGCGGCACCCATTATGCGGTGCGGGAGACCGGTATCTCCCTTGCCACCCAGGGGGCGTTTGGGCACATTGCCCATACCCGGGAGATCGCATCATTGGATGAGAACATGTGTCGTGCGATGATTGAAATGAGCGGGGCTGTTGCCGCGTATATTGACCGCAAGGCGCTCGATCACGCCTGCCTCACCCGTCTCACCGGGCTCCTCGATCACATGGGGATCCTCCGGCTTTCGGAGAGCGAGATTGCCGCACTCGGCCATCTTTCGTGGGAGACCTACGGTGCCGTACGGGCACTGGTTGCGACCGTGTCCCCCCACGCCCGGTGCTTTGTCCACTCACTTGAAGGAACCGGCCAGCTTACGGTTATCTCTCTTGATCCAGTCCTTCTTGCCGAGGCGGCAAAAGCCGGGGAACCTGACCTGATCAGGGGCTTTGAGGATCTTTCGCTTGCCCATCTCGCCACGCAGGACAACCGGCTGCTCCCGCAGTTTGTGGTTTTTAGGGAAAATTCTTCGGAAATAATAAATGCTTTAAATACGTTGTGCGTAAAAATCATACGTAGCAAGGAAATCACAGCGACGGAACGCGATTGCCTGATCATCAGAAAGGTCCGGTTCGATCCCGAAAAAGCGCGCGAACTGGGAGTTCCGGCCGGGCCTGCCTACCGCCAGCTTGCTGCGGGAAAGGCAGTCGAGCGTGACGGTCAGGTAATTCTGCCGGAAATGGTATCAGTCCATACTGAAACAAAGATCCACATCCCGGGACTGGAGAAGAACTCATGAGGTCGATTGTTGAAGAGGCACTCACAAAGGCAAGGGACGAGACAGCGTCCCCATCGCAGAATAACGAGGATCTTGATCAGATCTTAAGCGAACTCAAGACCGAGATCACCGTGATCGGCTGCGGGGGCAGCGGCTCCAATACGATTACGCGCATGATGGAGGAAGGTATCCATGGTGCGAAACTGATAGCCGTCAATACGGATGCCCAGCACCTGATCCGGACCCATGCCGACCAGCGCATGCTGATCGGCCGGCAGCGGACCCGTGGCCTTGGCGCGGGCTCTATCCCGCAAATCGGCGAGGAAGCGGCGCTCGAAAACGAGCAGGATATCCGGGCGGCTGTCTCCGGGTGCGATATGGTCTTTATCACGGTCGGCCTTGGCGGCGGTACCGGGACCGGCTCCGCGCCGGTCGTGGCGAAAGCCGCCCGGGATGAAGGCGCGCTCACGATCGCGGTGGTCACCCTTCCTTTTGCCTCCGAGGGTGCAATCCGGATGGAGAACGCAGAAGCCGGCCTCGAACGCCTCCGGGATGTGGCGGATACGGTCATCGTCGTCCCGAACGACCGTCTGCTCGAGGTCGTCCCCAAGCTCCCCCTGTCTGCAGCATTCAAGGTGTCAGACGAGGTGCTCATGCGTGCGGTCAAGGGCATCACGGAACTGATCACGATGCCGGGCCTCGTGAACCTCGACTTTGCCGATGTACGCACGGTCATGGAGCGCGGCGGGGTCGCCATGATCGGGATGGGCGAGAGCGACAGCGAGGACAAGGCAGCCGACTCAGTGAAAAAGGCGATCCGTTCCCCTCTTCTGGATGTGGACATATCCGGTGCAACGGCTGCGCTCGTTAATGTGGTTGGCGGCCCGGATATGACGATGGCGGAAGCCGAAGGTGTCGTGCAGGAGGTCTACTCCCGCGTCGACCAGAATGCCCGGATCATCTGGGGTGCGCAGGTTGATCCGACGATGCAGAACAAGATGCGGACCCTGCTTGTGGTCACGGGCGTACGGTCGCCACAAATATATGGTCGCAATGAGAAGCTTACCCCCAAAGTACAGAAACAGTATGAGATCGATTTTCTCAAGTGAGCAGTTATGGAAATTTCAAAACCTGATATCAAAGTAGACGTGCACGAGGAGTTATTCCGTAAATACTTCCGTGTCCTGAAACTCGCGCGCACACCGACCCGGGAGGAGTTTTCCAAGATCGCAACGGTCGCGGCAGCCGGCATTCTCCTCATCGGGCTGATCGGATTTATCATCTACCTGTTCTTCGAACACAAGAAACTCCTGGGATTTTAGATCCTGATTGCCATGACTCCGGAACCTACACCCGTATCGCCGGCGCCATCGATCCCCGCCACCCCCGAGGTCTTCAATAACCGTATCTTTGCCATCAAGACGACCTCCAAACAGGAGCGGACGGTTGCCGACAATATTTTAAAGGCAATCGAGACGAAGGCGACTGACATCAAGGTCACCGCGATCATTGTCCCCAACGAACTGCAGGGATATGTCCTTGTCGAGACTCCCGAACAGCGGAACAGGATCGAACAGCTCGTCGAAATGATCGCCCATGCCCGCGCAGTGGCAAAGGGCCAGACTACACTTGCCGAAGTGGGGCATTTCCTGATCCCCAAGCCCGTGGTGTCCGGTATAGACGAGGGTACCATCGTCGAACTGATTGCAGGACCGTTCAAGGGCGAAAAAGCCGTAGTCAAGCGTGTCGATTCGGCAAAAGAAGAGATCACGGTCGAGCTGTACGAGAGCGTCGTCCCGATCCCGATCACTGTCCGCGGCGATAATGTCAGGGTCGTTGAAAAAGTCAGCGACCGGTAATCTTTTTTATATTTCCTTTACGCTGCGTGAAGTTGTAGCGCCAACCTGACCGGTCCATGAAGAGAAAACGAAAGAACTTCCCAGGTTTTTTCGCCCGCTGGACAGTTTATCCGCACACCACAGCGGCAGAACGAGAGTGACTCTCCTCATACGGGAGAGTCCGGCGATAATCCCTTTTCGGTATGCACCATCACAGTTCAAACTTTTTCTTTTTTATCAATGAACCATGGTGCACCATGCCGCAGCGAGCACAACTAAGACGCCGGATCCAACGACAGGACATAGCAGGATCCGGTACAATGGTGTTACCGCTGCGCCACAATACCGGGACCGGGCAACTGGACCGCTCTTACCCGTGGTGGTAACTGAACGTTGGTAAACAACAAGTTAAATATTACAAAATGTAATGTAAACATTACAAGATGTGGGCTCCATCTCTCGATCCCGTATCTTATGTTCAATCCTCATGGAGGATGTATTCATGAAACCATCAGCAGTCTCTATTATCATGCTTCTCGCCGCGGTACTCGTTCTTGGTGGGGTGCTTGTCGCAGGATGCACACAGAACAACGGCACATCTGCCGCTGCCACAAACAGCCAGCAGGCAATGCCTGCCAGTACCGGATCCACCCCGTCTTCGGGCAATGGCGGCTCGTATGCCGGGAACGGAAGCTACGGCAACCACCAGTTCTCCGGGCAGGGTTTCCTCACCAACACAACCCTGCTCAATGCTGCCGCTGCCCAACTCGGTGTTTCCGAGCAGGATCTCCAGAATGCCCTTACTCCCCAGAGCGGGCAGCGGATGAACATTACTACCGCGGCAGCCCAGCTCGGCGTGACCCCGCAGCAGCTCCGGGCAGCGCTCGGCTTTCCCGCTGGCGGCTATCATGGTAACCGCACTGCGTCCATGATAACACCGGCATCCGGGCAGTAACCAAAACCCCGGCCCGGCCACGTTCTTTTTTTCCGGCCCACCGGTCGGACTCCTGACTGATACTCAAGTCAATACCTTTATTATCATTATTCTCCGATTCCCATCCAACAGGAGCGATCAACCATGAAAGTCATTGGAGTGAATGCAAGTCCCCGGGGAAAGGACAGTAATACTCTCCGGCTGGTGAACGCCGTACTCGCCGGGGCGAAGGACGAGGGTGCAGAGACGGAATTTATCGATCTCCACACGCTGCGCATCGAGTACTGCACGGCCTGCGGGACCTGCTATGCAACCGGAGAGTGCACCCTTCTCGACGATTTCTCCGATCTCTTTGACCGGATCATGAACGCTGACGGGATAGTCCTTGGCGCCCCCAATTATATCGATTCCGTGCCGGCCCCGATGAAGGCACTCTTCGACCGGATGGCGGATGCTATCCACTGCCAGATGCTCACTGGAAAATTCGGGTGCTCGGTCTGTACGGCCGGGGGGGCCGGCGAGAACGAGGTGGTCGGGTACATGAACAAGGTCCTCTCGACACTCGGCGCAAATATCGTGGGAGGAATCGGCGTCGCCATCGGGCGCAACCCGGAGGCCCTCGGGAAGGCGGAAGGAGAGGCCCATACGCTCGGAAAGACCCTTGCACAGGCTATCCGGGGCGACATCACCTATCCCGACCAGGATGCCCTTCACCAGCAGAAACGGGAGTACTTCTGCCAGCTCGTCAAGTACAACAAGGACCGGTTCGCCCACGAATACGAATGGTACGAGCAGATGGGCTGGATGAAGTAATACGGGTGAAAGGGCATGAAGAGCATCACCGCAGAAAAGCTCGGTCTCGCGTACGAACCTGTGGCACTCCTCTGGAGCAATACAAAACCCGAAGGTGCACTGCAGATAAAACCTCACGGCCAGACCTGTATCATGCCTTACTTTGCGCAGGTTGCAACGAAGGGAAAAACCGCGGTGTTCGACCGGGAGACCTATGGCTGTCCCGGGGCCCGGGCAGGTCTTGGTTTTGGCAACGGGTACTACGATGCCTTCGGAGGCGCAGGTGTTGATTTCATGTCCGCTTTTTTTGTGAAAGGGGTGGAGAGCAGCCAGAACCCGGAGGCTTATTGCGCGACCGTACAGCATATCCCCGAGCGGGAACGGGCGAAGTTCCTGCAGGGGGAGCGCCTGCACAGGGACACGGAAAAGGCAAAAAGGTTCATGACCGTGGACCTGCCCATTACGGATATTGCCGAAAAGTACGTGATCTTCACCCCCTTGAGCAAGGTTAAACCCGGCGAGCGCCCGGTCGTTGTGGTTTTTCTGGCGGAACCGCTCCAGATCACCGGGCTTGTCACCCTTGTCGGGGCTGTCCGCGAGGGCACCGATCCCGTGCGGGTTCCGCCCATGGCCGCCTGCCAGCAGATCGGGGCGTTCGTGTACGATGAGGCAAAATCTGAGCACCCCCGGGCAGTGCTCGGGTACACGGACCTCGCCGCCCGGGCAAACGTGGGAAAGACCATCCCGAAGAACATGTTCACGTTTGCGGTGCCGTTCTCGCTCTTTGAGGAAATGGAAAAAGAAGCAAAAGACGGCGTATTCAACGGCCCCATCTGGAAGGGGCTTGCCGGGGAAACCGAAAAGGAGGACAATCATGACTGAACCGGATTTCAGGGAGATCGGGGCGAGGCTTGCGGCAGCGTTCAGGCTGAAGACACGCCCCCTTGCAGTGTACGGATCGGATATTTTGCCGGAGGGCATTCCGCCTATGGCCGGGGTAAACCGGTGTTTTGCGGTCTCCCTGTACCGGATGGCGGCAGGACACGAAATATCAGGGATCTATGTGAGTGCTGATTCGAGCGAGGGCTGTTGCATGGGCGGGCTGTACCATGTGGGATATATCCCGGTCCCTGATGACATCAAGTATTTTGTATCGACCGGCAGGAAAGATGTCCGCGGCGGGGCGGCGGAGTACCTGAAGGCCAGCCCTGAGATCGTCGAACGCTGTACCATGGCCGCGGGACCAATCCACCCGCCGGGGAAATACCTTGTCGTGCAGCCATGCGAGACCCTCCCGGATCCCGGGCCGTCCGTCAGGTCCCTCTGCTGCTTTGGCACGGGCGAGCAGATACGGAACATGGCGGCACTCATTCATTTCGACCGGGACGACCCATTCTCGCCAGTCATCGTTCCCTGGGGATCTTCCTGTTCGACATTTATCACGTTCCCGGCACGACTCGCTCAGAACACGCCGCATGACACTGCATTCATGGGCCCGCAGGATCCCACGCAGAACCACTCCCTTCCTCCTGATATGATGGCCCTTGGTATCCCGGCAGAGATGGCCGTGCGGATGGCAGACAACCTTGACGCATCGTTTGTCACCCGGCGGCCGCAGGTGGCATTCCCGCCATGCGGTACGGTAAGACCATCGGAAACGGCATCGGGCCCTCTTTTTTAAAAAAGAAACGCAAAGTAAACGCCTCAAAACCTTGTCCTTTTGCGTCAACATCCAAAGGCGCGCCAAATTCGCGCCTTTCGTAAAAATTGGACAACTTCAACAATGGTTCAATGCTTTTTATAATTGGGTAATTAAGGTATTTTCTTCAATTAAAACAAAACCAAAAGTATCACCAGAATTGAAAAATTCATTTTTTACAACTGATTGTGTATTTCCATCAGTATTCTTCGAGAAAACGAAAAAAAATCCCCAAGTGCCAGCCCGCTCACAGAGTACACTCCCCCGGCTAACGTCTCACTTACCCCGCAGATCCCGCCGGGGACCCGGCTGCCGGGAATTTATCCGGTGAGAACCTTCACTCCAGTAATTTCAGTGCAACGCGGATATTTGTCTCGGTGAAGGGTTTGAGGATATATCCATCCGGATCAACTCCCTTCGCCCGATCAAGGGTTTCCTTGTTGCAGCAACTGGTGACAAAAATAATCCGTGTATCTGATCGTGCCTTGATTTCGCGTGCCGCAGCAATCCCGTCCAGTTTTCCCGGCATGTTGATGTCCATGAATATGAGATAGGGCTTGGCTTCCTCGGTAATCTTTACCGCTTCATCGCCGGATTTTGCCAGAATACAGTTCTTATACCCGAGATCGTTCAGCCGCTGGATTAACAGGCACCGGATGATCTCACTGTCATCAACGATGAGGATTTTTATGTTTTTATTACTGTCATCACCCGGTTCCGCCGGGCTCCCGGTTTCCCTGTCCACCGGCATACCTTTACCATTCTCATCCGGGACGGGGAGATTTTCCGGCGGTCCGGTAACACCCTCATCGGTTGCCGTTGCTTTGGTACGACCTGATGTGAACGTTTTACGCTGGAGAGCCAGATTCTCCCGCATTCGTGTCGAGATCTCGGTGAATGCCTCGAGGCCGTTTCTTCCCATCCTGTTTTGGGCCATGACCAAGCGGAGATCATCTTTTGTGAACACCTTCTCTATAGCGTCAAGGTCATAAGTGCTGAGATTGCCCATACACAGGATAGAGAAGAAGACTGGCAACCCGTCGCTGTCAAATACACTGGAGAGCAGTTGTTTCCCTGCTTTTTCGATAAGGACAGGACGTATGCTTTTGTCGCATGCCTTGGTGAGCAGGTGGATCGCAGGCACACCGTCCTGCTCAATTCCCGCCAAGTCTCGTAGGTCCGCAATCACGACGAGTGCCGACCGGTCGATTTTCCCTCCTTTTTTAATCACACTAAAAACGAACTTGCCTCCCCGTGCACAGTCGGCTTTAACAACTTCACGGAGCATCGCCTGGTCCTCCCTGCTGATCTTATTATGGATCTCGCTCTGCACTTCCATGCTGGATAAAAACAGGGAAGAGAACAATACGCCCCAGGCGGAGGTAAGTATGCGAAAATCCGGTTTTTTGGATTCCGCCTTCAGGGAGGACTCGAACAGTTCAAGCAGCTGCTGGGGGGTAGAACTCTCAAGCGAGGTGTATATGGAATGCGGTATGGGTGTACGGAGAAGAGGTCCCGCCGGGGATTTGGGAAGGACCGCCTTTTCTATCACCTGGATCTTGGACTCAAGTGCTGCCAGCTTGGCGTCGTACTCTTTCTTGATTCGTTCCACATCCTCAGCAGAATACGTGACCGTGGATGATGTATGCCTCTCTTCTTTGTTGTCTGCCCTGGTTTCCGGGACTCGTTTTTTCATAGTAGTTAAAAGCAGCCTGATTTAGTGAGAGATAATGTGATTTCCCAAAGTAAGAATAGTTTTCGGGGGTGTTAAAATAAAATCTGAAGGAGAATGTCAGTACAATCATACCTGATTGCATATTTCCATCAGGAGTTGAAAATTAAATAGGCGCAGACCGCTATCGTGCGTTTATTTTAAAAAAAAATTCGCCGCCGGCTGGCCAGCAGGTACACGGCCCGGTGCGGCCCGAATTTACTCGTGACATCAACAGTCTTCAGCTCCCGGATGTCAAAATACGGGGACGTGAGGGCCCGTATCTCGGATTCCGATGAAAAATAGAGCGTCGTCCCGATCCGGGTCGTGCGGTATTTCCCGCTCCCGCCAAACTGGGGATCGCTCTCATCGAAACAGACCGAGAAGTACAGGGCCCCCGGCCGGGTGATGTTATACACATTCCTGATATAGGTCTCCCGGTCTTCCGGGAAGATATGGTGGAGGAATTCCCAGTCATAGGCAAAGTCAAATGTCCCGGTCACTTCATGCAGGTCCCCGAGAAGATCGGCAACAACAAACCTGCACCGGGCCCCCTGCTGTTTTGCATGGTCTCCGGCGATCTGTATCGCGGTGGGAGAACTGTCGACACCCGTAACGTCAAAACCGAGACCGGCCAGGTAAATTGCATAATTGCCGGTACCGCACCCGAGATCGATGGTTTTGCAGGGCCGGACGATGCCTGCCTTCACTAGGTCAACAAGCGCCTCGGGAGGAGTCTCGCTGTACCAGGGAATCTGTTCGGGCGGCAGCGTCCGGTAGATCCGGTCGACATCGGCATACTTCATGGAAAATCCACCTTTGGTGAGAGATAGACTGGCGGGTGTTTGAAGGTTTCCCCGGGCCTTGCCACTACCTCTTTCTTTTCGGGAACTATCATCATTATAGTCCCCCGCGATCAACCCTGTAAACTGTATTTTACAGCCTCCGGCAGGTGCCCGGAGGGCACCGGGAGCAGAACAGCCGCATGGAAGCAACCCAGGTACCGGATACCCTGCCAGGGGCCGCAAAAAAAGGCATCGATTACAAGTGGATCGTCCTCTCGATCACGACCATCGAGATGTTCATGGTCTCGGTGAACGGGAGCATCACCCTCATCTCGCTGCCCGCGATCTTCAACGGCATCAATATCGACCCGCTCACCTCGTTCCAGTACCTGATCTGGGTGCTGATGGGCTACAGCCTCGTCACCGCCACCCTGCTCCTCTCCTGCGGCCGGCTCTCGGATATGTACGGGAGGGTGAAGCTCTACAATCTCGGCTTTGCCATCTTTACCCTCGGGTCCATCCTGCTCTTTCTCACGCCGGACAAAGGCAGCGCAGGCGCCTTTGAGATCATCGTGTTCCGTCTCGTCCAGGGGGTGGGCGCCTCGTTTACCTTTTCCAACAGTGCGGCCATCCTCACCGATGCATTTCCTCCCGACGAGCGGGGCAAGGCGCTGGGACTCAATACCATCTCCTTTTTGTCAGGGCAGTTCGTGGGCCTGATCCTCGGCGGCGTCCTCGCGTTCTACAACTGGCGGTACGTGTTTCTCGTCAGCGTGCCGGTCGGCATCCTTGGCACGGTATGGGCATACCTGAAACTGAGGGAGACCCCGCTTCCCAAACGGGCCCGTAAGATCGATGTCTGGGGCAACGTTACCTTTGTTGCGGGACTCACGATTCTTTTGATCGGCATCACCTATGCCCTCCTCCCCTACGGCAACGACCCGATGGGCTGGGGTGACCCCTGGGTCATTGCCGCGATTACTGCCGGCCTCATCCTGCTTGCCGCATTCCCGATCATCGAGAGCCGGGTCGAGGACCCGATGTTCCGGCTCAACCTCTTTAAGATCCGGGTCTTCTCGCTTGCAAACACTGCCGGCTTCCTGAGCGCCCTGGCACGGGGCGGCATGTTTTTTATTTTGATCCTGATGCTGCAGGGCATCTGGCTCCCGCTCCACGGGTACAGCTACGAGTCCACTCCCTTCTGGGCCGGGATCTTCATGCTGCCGCTCACCGCCGGCTTCGTAATCATGGGCCCTCTGTCGGGCTGGCTCTCCGACAAGTACGGCGCCCGGTGGTTTGCCACGTCCGGCCTGCTCCTTATCGCGCTTGCGTTTATGATCCTCGCTGCACTGCCGTATGATTTCGACTACCCCGTCTTTGCCATCGCACTTTTAATCATGGGAATAGGGAACGGGATGTTCGGTTCGCCCAACATCGCGTCCATCATGAATGCCGTGCCCCCTGAGGACCGGGGTGTTGCCTCGGGTATGCGGTCGATGCTGCAGAACAGCGGCATGGTCGTCTCAATGGCCCTCTTCTTTACCATCGTGATCGTGAGCCTGACGCACCTGTTCCCCCCGGAACTTGCGACATCGCTTACGAGCGCCGGGGCCCCGGGCCTGATCGCACCCATGAATGCTATCCCGCCGACCGGTGCATTATTCGCTGCATTCCTGGGCTATAACCCGGTCCACGCGATCCTTGTCACCCTGCCCGCAGCAACCGTTGCCGCGATCAGCCCGGCGACAATCACGGTCCTGACCGGCACAACCTGGTTCCCGACAACGCTTGCGAACGCCTTCATGCCCTCGCTTCGGCTCTCCTTCTACATCGGCGCCCTGCTCTCGGTCATCGCGGCCGTATTAGCCTCATTGACCGGTTCACGTTTTGTCTATGAGAAGCAGGCAGGAAACGGGAAAACGGATGAAGAACCGGAGCCTGTCGAGGACGTGGCCGTGGATATCACCTGATACGCCCGCCTGTCCCTTTCTATTCCCCTGACCGGTTTCTCGCCACGGAATGTACGCGGGAATCCGCCCCGGGATATGCCGGGTTTTCTCCCGGGCATCCCCGCCTAGATCCCTTTTGAAAGATTATACTGCTGGATCAGTTTTGCAGCCGCGACGAACACCACGATGACTATCCCTAGGACAACAATATCCATGATCGCGGGATAGACCGCAGTGTCGGTGATCGCTCCATTGAACAGATCGACCAGGTACGTGAGCGGGGAGATCTCGTTGGTCCATCTCCAGCTCCCGAGCTGAGCGAGCGGGATGAAGATACCCGAGACAAAGATCAGAGGCAGGCGGATCAGGTTGGAGACCATCATCACGTTGGAGGGATTGCTCATGGCCGGTGATGAGAGCAGGGTTCCCAGCGCAGCAAAGGTAAACCCCCCAAGGATTAGTGTTACTGCCAGGAGCAGGGGATGAGCGAGGGGTAGATGGAGGAGGAGCGTTCCTGCCGTCCAGACGATCGCGGTGATGACGATCCCGAAAAGCGCCCCTGCAAGGATGTCGCCAAGGATGATACTTTCCAGCGTTACCGGCAGGGACAGGAGGCGCTCGTACGTCTTTTCCCGCTTCTCCCACGGCGTAATAAGCGGCCCGGTGGAAGAGGAAGAGAAGAACAGCATCATGCCCAGGAACGCCGGGTAGAAGAGGACGAGATTGAGGTTACGGCCGATAAAAAATGTTAAAAACATCAGGAAGGGAAACAGGAGACCGAAGATCACGACCGCCCCCTTATAATAGTAAATCCGCATGTTCTTCTCGGCGACCAGAAGCACGCTCCGGGCAAAAAGCCGGGGATCCATCACGCACCTCCCGTGAGCTGGACAAATGCCTCTTCGAGCGTCGGGCTCGAGGTCGCCACCGAAATTATTTTCAGGTGCTCCCGTTCGGCAAGGGCGGCGAGGTATTTGACGGCGGGGTCCGGGTCATCCGTGAACAGCCGCCACTTGTCACCGTGGGACTCCACCCGGGAGAATCCCCCGGTCACCAGCCACTCTCTTTTCACCAACTGATCGAACGCGACCTCCACGTATTTTGCGGTATCGAAGGTCTTTTTCAGCCGTTCCGGGCTGCCCGTTGCCACGATCCTGCCTTTGTTGATAACGCTGATGACCGTGCAGAGCTCGTTTGCCTCCTCGATGTTGTGCGTGGTTAAAAAGACCGTGCTGCCCTCGTCGTTCATCCTGCGGATCGTATCCAGCACCAGCCGGCGGCTGAACACGTCCAGCCCTCCCGTTGGCTCGTCAAGGAATAACACCGGTGGCGAGGGGACGATGGCACAGGCAATGCTGATCCGCTGCCGCATCCCTTTCGAGAAGGTGCGGACAATGTCATCCTTGCGTTCGGTGAGTCCCAGGTACGCGAGGATCTCCTCTGCCCGTTTTTTGCGGGAGGCGCTGTCCATCCCATAGAACTTCGCCGTCCAGAGGATGTTCTGTTCGGCAGTCAGGTCGGAATAGACCGTGCCGTTCTCGGGGATGATCCCCATCTTCAGCTTGGCCTCGAGCGGGTGCCTGCCGATATCGATCCCGCAGATCCGGGCAGCGCCGGCATCCGGTGTCAGCACCCCGGTAAGCATCCGGATGGTGGTGGTCTTCCCGGCACCGTTCGGGCCCAGAAAACCAAAAATCTCCCCCTCTTTTACGCCAATACTGACATCATGAACAGCCTGAAACGATCCAAACGATTTGCTGAGATTATCCGCTTCAATAATGTCCATGTATGGTTTCCTATACATCGTTACCGGCTGCGACCATATGAGAGTATCTTTTTGTTCGCACAATTGCATCCGTCTTACCGGCGAAGCCGGGTGGTGCAGGGACTTTTTCACTCACCGCCAGCGTTATACGATACCGGCCCGAAACGATCACCGGTAAACGTGCAGGGAGGAGCCGGCGAACCCGTTCACTGGTCCCTTCCCCGGAGCATCGCGATGGTCTTTTCCCTTCCCACAGAGCGGCTGATCTTAGAGGACATGAACGAGAGTGACATCGATCATGTCCGGCGCATGGCCCGCGACCCGGCCATCATGAAGTACGTGTTTATCTGGCTGGAGAACGAGGAGCAGGTTACCGGCTTCGTGCGCCACGCAAGGGACGAAGCGGCCCGTCCCGACAGGCAGGGCTACATCCTTGCAGTCCGGATCCCGGGGACCGGTGACTTTGCCGGCTTTGTGCTCCTTGAGATCGATCCCGGCCAGCCGACCACCGCCGAGGTCGGGTGCATCCTGCGGCCTGAGTACTGGAAGAACGGGTACGCCTCGGAGATCCTCCGGGCGCTGCTCGCGTTTGGCTTTAAGACGCTCGGCCTCCACCGGGTGTACGGGAAGTGCGACGAGATCAATGTCGCCTCGGCCCATGTGCTGGAGAAAGGCGGCCTTGTGTACGAGGGCACACTCCGCGAGCATGTCTGGCTCCGGGACCACTGGCGGTCCACCCGGTATTACGGGATGCTTGCCGGGGAATATCCTCCTGACGCTTTCTGATTCCTGGCACAGCGGTACGAGAAAAGCCAGTGGGGAGAGCAGGTACCCGGATCCACGCATGAAATATTTTTTTCACTCAACGACGGCCTTATCCCATGATAATGTTAAAAAAGCAGTATGGAAGCCGCACAGGGAGTATGCAGCGCCGGTGGTGCCAGCCCCGCGGGACTTGTCATCGGGATTATTCTCACCTTTTGTCTGGTGGCCGGGTTTGCGTTCCTCTTTGCCCTTCTCGCCGACCATATACGGGACCGAAAAAAACAGCTGACGTTTGTCGGCGGCCTAGTCACCCTTCTCTTCGCGGTGAATATTGTCGCGGACATATTCCCGGGGCTCTTTGAGGTTTTGCCCGTGCCTCTTCATGCGCTGGCACTGCTTTTCCTGGTCCCTCTTACGATCGTCCTTGCCGGGCTGCTCTGGTCCTGGCCGGAAAACCATGCCGGGATACCGACCGATGGGGTGCTGTGCTCCCTGATCGTTACCGCCGCCGGGTTGGTGCTCCTGGCCCTTCTCTCGATCTCCGGTTTTATGGCCCGGCTTGTTCACCCAGCCACCACTTCTCCCGGCCAGGCTGTGATTTCAGGAGGGTGTACCATGCTGATTGCGGCCCTCATCGTGTTTGCGGTTACTCTTGTCCTTGCCGCCGGCGGCTACCGGCTCCTTGTACTGATCAGGAACCGGTAGGGCCAAAAATCCCCATAACTTTTTCCGGGCGCCTGTAGGGATCTGGTGAGCGAAGGGCAAGCCGGATCCTCTCCCTGCCAAAGGAGAATAGGGGGGTCTGACAGGTACAGACTGATTCCTTGATGGATGGCCTGCTCTGAATTTTCACATCATGAAGTCCCGGGTATCGTTTTCAAAATTTCCCCCTCCGACCCCCCAATATCTTCCGCATTCCCGGGCAGATTTTTTGTATATTCCTGTGCTGTTTTACGACAGAAATTTTACAAATGGACATAGAAAAGTCCTGGTTTAGTGGGGGAGGGGGTAGGAGGGGGAAATTTGATGATTCCGGCGTGCGGAAGCATCTATAAAGACAGAAATATCTGTGGCACCAGATAGCAAAGATGAGCTCATATCAGGAGGGTGATGATGTTCAGTTTGAAATCCCATCCCGTATGGCAGGTGCCACTGATGGTAACCGCCCTTGTGTGCGTACTGATGGCCGCGGGCTGTACTACTCCATCCACATCCCCGTCTGCTGCCCTCTCATCATCGAATCTCACCGCCACCCTCCCTCCGGCTCACTGCCTCACGGCAGGGGAACCGGAGATCACGATCGATCCCATATCCAATCACACCCTCGGCGATACCATCACGTTCGGAGGGACCACAAACCTGAACCAAGGGGAACTGCTCGATGTCCAGATCTCCGCTGGGTATGTCCATCCCTGCGCAAAGTGCCAGGAGATTGCCAATGATTCTGTGGAGACCTGCTGCGGCACCGGTTTTAAACGACAGGTTGAAGTCATGCCCGCGAGGTGTGGGATCAATACCTGGTCTGTGAACGTGGATACCTCCCGCCACGATTTTACTGCGGGGGCGCCATATCTGGTTACAACGTATGGCAGGAACGGGACTGTGTGGAACGGGAGCAGTTTTACCCTTGGGGAGTGACTCGGGATACCTTTTGAATTATGAGGGAGCCCACCCCTCCGGGGTCGCTCGGCCGCCTCGGCGGGGCCTCGCTGGGCGAGGGGGTAGATCAGAAAATGGAACGAAGATCTAACTAAAAAAAGGAGAGTTTAATTTTAGATTACCAGTTTGAGGGACAGGGATCTATCCTGTTTGCAAATCCGGCAATCCCGATGATTATGAGAATAGCCCCGACAAAAATCATGAGGATTCCATCCCAGAATGCCTGAGGGAATGATAATACGAATCCTCCGATGATTGCAAGGGCAAGGCCGAGTAAGACCGCTCTATGCGGCATGTCTCATCACCTCCTTTGACGTTTTTGGATTAATAATCAAACATACTTACGAGGCAAAGTTTTAAATCCGGGACGATAGAATAGATATTTGGTTAGAATTTTCTATCTACCACCGGATGGGAGTCGAGCGTGTTGCTGCACACTTGATTCCCATTTAGTATGGTCGCCTTTTATATCACACTCCACTGAGGGTATTCGCTTATCTTTATAATAAGGGTTTTGGAGGAGATATGAAGTCAATATTGCATTCAGATAGTGCAAAAGCTCCCGTTTTCCGATCGTATTATAAAATATGCTTATGTCTGAAAAATTCGTAAAACCGAAATAAAAATAAAGATTATTTATATTTATATTTACTTCGCCGCAGCAGCATTCTGAATTAATGTCATCCACTTGTGTTCCCCGTTAACCACAATGCCGCAGGCTTCAGCCGGGGTTTTCCTGTTAAGGCCCTCATGTGGCTTAATGTAGTTGTGATAAACCGGCATACTTTTACAATTACTCATCCCCACCTCACGATCACCTTTATTTCCCTTCACGTCAAATTTAACAGACCCAAGCTGAGTGTCCGTATATCTACGGGACGGCATGGTGCAAAGACTATGGCAGAAGTGGTCGAGGTTTTAGTACCCGGCGGAAAGGCAACAGCAGGTCCACCATTAGGACCATCGCTCGGACCACTCGGTATCAACGTGAAGGCAGTA
>Ga0326728_10012578_pt1 | contig 18744 bp, 16 predicted proteins | sample MB3enrmetagenome_FD_207602 | JGI IMG/M metagenome (GOLD analysis project Ga0326728, IMG submission 207602) | Lab enriched peat soil microbial communities from McLean, Ithaca, NY, United States - MB31MN | ecosystem: Environmental > Terrestrial > Soil > Wetlands > Peat | place: USA: New York... | reverse complement strand
GATCCCCTGGAAGCCGGGCCGCCTCTGAAGCGGCCCCGTGCGGCGCGGCCGCTTCACGCAGCGGCTCCCCGGGCGGGATCGACGGGCGTCTCAAACGCGAACGCAGCGCCGAAAACTCCCCAGACAACGCCGCCCGCGCCTCGTTCGCAACGCCGCAGATCGTCGGCGGCGGATGGTCCTTCCCCACCCGCGCTTCAACATCGACATCGCTGAACAACGAGCCCCACCGCTCGTCCGCGCCCCGCATCCCGCCGCCTCCAAATACTCCCAATGCGAGGGAATCACATCGCGATTCCGCCGGCCGGGGACTTCTTCAACCGCCCGCTAGACGAACTGGGCGGCCTGCCGTTCAGCGCCTCGGGCGGCGCCTTACCCTTCCATTCGCCCGGCAGGCTCTAAGAGCGCGCCAGCGTCGTGACCACACAACCAACCTCAGCTTCGGCGGGCGGGCCCGCCCGTCTTAGGAGACGCCAAGACGACCGCCGCGTCGCTCGATCGCCTCACCCGCCGACGCCCCATCCTGGAGAGCGGAAACGATGGCTTCCGTTTCAGGAACAGCTCGGCAAAGACCCCCAAAACGACCAACGACAAGACAAGCGACTTGACCGCCGCCTGACCAACCGACCCTCATCGAGGCGGGTCGCTTCTTGGTGGAAAGCCTGGGTCGGTTATCCACGGAAATCATAGCCTGGGTCGGTTATCCACGGAAATCAACGCCGCGACCTTCGCCGCCTGCGCGGCGCCGCATGCTCGGCGACGGCGCGCTCACGCTTATTCGCCGCCATCGCCAGCGCCGAGGCCGCCTTGGCGAGCGCGGCCGAGGGGGAGGCGGCCTCGGGGGCGGGCGGGCTCTCGGCGCTGGCGGGCGCGGTCGGTGCGGCCGCGCCTTCCGGTCGGGCGACCGGAGTCTGTTCGCCCGCCGGCGCGGCGGAAGCGGCGAGGCGCGGCGCGAAGGCGCGCTGCTCGACCGCGCCGTCCTTGACGACCTCGAAGGTCGCGCCGGGCAGGCCGGGCAAATCGCCGAGCGAGATTTTCGTTGGGCTCGGCGGCGTAGCGGGTGAGGCCGGTGTTATTCCACGCCTAATCACACAGCGAGAGCTCCAGCTCGCTCATCGGGCCTTTCATGCCGAGCAACAGGCGATCCTTGGGATGGCGTCGATCATAGAGTCCATCCGCGTCTGCGAGAAACCGTCCCAACCATTCCACCGAAGTCGATCAACGTGCGCCAGTCGCGGCCGTTGCGAGCCAGCCGAGGCGGTTCGCTCGCGAGCACGGCGCGAACACGCCCTTCGCAGATCGCCCCCCTAACGCGCTCGACGCCCGGCCGAGTGACGCCGCCCCCCGAACGGCCGAGATCATCGTCCATAACCTCGACCGACGTCCCGCCGAGCTGTTGGGCGCGCTCGGCCAGCCCATGTCGCCGCCGACTTTCCGGCGTCCGGCGCCCTCATTCTTCCCAAATCGGTTGGCGCGGCGCCAAGCCAGCGCGCAAAGCATTGCGAAAGTCCGTCGCGGGCGAGCGAACCGCCTCACTTGGGCGCGTCCCTGAGCGGCACGCAGGTGTTGGGAACCGGACAGACCGACGCGCATTGCGGCTTGTCATAGAATCCCTCGCATTCCTTGCACTTGGTCGGGTCGATCACATGGATGTAGCCGACGATGGAGATCGCCTCGGTGGGACAGTCCCATTTGCAGTCGCCACAGTTCGTACATTTCTTGGCGATGATCTGGTAGGCCATAGTCCTCGTCTCCTTGTAGCGCGGCGATCTCGATGGGAAAGCATCATCGCTTGATCGTGGAGAATTTTTCTCCCTTCGCCGAGGGGCTGGTTCGGCGTGTTTGCCGGGCGGCGCCTTTCAGGTCAGACTGAGACGCGCCGCCCGAAGGGCGCTCACGGCGCCGCGAGGAGCGCCGTGAGCCTTTTCGTATCTTTCGGACCCGTCAGAGGATGCCAACCGCCTTGCAGAACAGCCCGCCGACGGCGCCGCCGACCGCGGGCGCCAACACCGGAACCCAGGAATAGCCCCAGTCGCTGCCGCCCTTGCCGGGGATCGGCAGCACCGCGTGAGCGATACGCGGGCCGAGGTCGCGGGCCGGGTTGATCGCGTAGCCGGTCGGTCCGCCGAGCGACAGGCCGATGCTCCACACCAACATGCCCCAGAAATAGGGCCCCAGGCCGGGCGCCAGTCCGGTAGCGGAGACCCCCTTCGCGGCGAGGCCGAAGCCGACCACCGCCAGGGTGATGGTGCCTATGAACTCCGTCACGCAGTTCATAGGAAGGTTGCGGACGGCAGGCCCGGTGCTGAAGATGGCGAGCTTCAGGCCTTTGTCCTCAGTGCCCTCCCACAACGGGAAGTAGATGAGATAGACCAACACGCCGGCGACGAAGGCGCCCGCGATCTGAGCGATGATGTAGGGAACGGCCAACGAAGGGTCCATGGAGCCCGCGACGGTGAGCGCGATGGTGATGGCCGGATTGATATGAGCCACACCGCCGACGGAGAGGCTGGCGATGATGCCGCAGAGGACCGCCAGTCCCCACCCCGCGGTGATGACGATCCACCCGGAGTTCTGACCCTTGGATTTCGTCAGGAGGACGTTGGCGACGACGCCGTCGCCTAACATTATCAGTACCATTGTTCCGAAAAATTCGCCAAAGATTGGCCCGTGCAGCATTGTCGTCTCCCCTCTAGTTCACTCTTCTCAGAGTGCATGCCACGTGGTTTCGATGATTTCACTCGACCCAGTCGAAGGTGCGGGTGACCGCCTTCTTCCACAGATGGAACTCCTTCACACGCTTCTCTTCCGACATCTTCGGCAGCCACCGTTTATCTTCGGCCCAGTTGGCGACGAGTTCGTCGGTGTCCTTTAAGAACCCGACGGCCAGACCCGCCGCATAGGCCGCGCCGAGCGCCGTGGTCTCCTGCACCACCGGACGGACGACCGGCTTGTTGAGGATATCGGACTGGAACTGCATCAGCAACTCGTTATGAACCATGCCGCCGTCGGTGCGCAGGTTCGCCAGTTCGATGCCCGAATCCGTCTCCATGGCGTCGAGCGCTTCGCGCACCTGGAAGGCGGTGGCCTCCAGGGCGGCGCGGGCGATGTGGCCCTTGTTGACGAAGCGGGTGAGGCCGGCGATGACGCCGCGGGCGGTGGCTTTCCAATAGGGCGCGAAGAGACCCGAGAAGGCCGGCACGAAGTAGACGCCGCCGTTGTCCTCGACGGTCTTCGCCAGTTGCTCGATGTCAGCGCTCTTGGCGATCAGGCCGAGATTGTCGCGGATCCACTGGACGAGCGCCCCGGTGATCGCCACCGAACCTTCCAACGCATAGACGGCGGGCTTGGCGCCGATCTTGTAGGCGACCGTGGTCAGCAGGCCGGACTTCGACGGAACCGCCTTCTCGCCGGTGTTCATCAGCAGGAAGCAGCCGGTGCCGTAGGTGTTCTTGGCTTCGCCGGGCTTGAAGCAGGCTTGACCGAACAGCGCCGCCTGCTGGTCGCCGAGGATGCCGGCGACCGGAACGCCCTTCACCGCATCGAGCACGGCTTCGCCGTACACCTCGGCGCTCGAGCAGACCTTTGGCAGCATCGCCTTCGGAATGCCGAAGTCGGCGAGGATGGCGTCGTCCCAGTCGAGGGTCGCCAGGTTCATGAGCTGGGTGCGGCTGGCGTTGGTGACGTCGGTCACATGCTTGCCGCCGTGAACGCCGCCGGTGAGGTGCCAGGTGACGAAGGTGTCGATGTTGCCGAACAGGACGTCGCCGGCTTCCGCAGCTTTCCGGGCGCCGGGCACGTTCTCGAGGATCCAGCGGATCTTCAGGCCGCTGAAATAGGTCGCGAGCGGCAGGCCGGTCTTGGCGCGATAGCGGTCCTGGCCGCCCTCCTTGGCGGAGAACGAGGCGACGGCGTCGCCGGTGCGGGTGTCCTGCCAGACGATCGCATTGTAGACCGGCTTGCCGGTCTTACGGTCCCATACGACGGTCGTCTCGCGCTGGTTGGTGATGCCGATGCCCGCGAGATCGCTCGGACGAAGGCCCTTCGCCGCCATCGCTTCGGCGACGACTTCCTGGGTGCGCGTCCAGATCTCCGCCGGATCGTGCTCGACCCAGCCCGGCTTCGGGTAGATCTGCTCGTGTTCCTTCTGCGCGACGCTGATAACACGGCCGCCCTTGTCGAAAACCATGAAGCGCGTGCTGGTCGTCCCTTGGTCAATTGCGCCGATGTACGTAGCCATTAGTTTTCCTCCTCCGTGTTTTACGTTCGATTATATTTAGACACGCCGATTCATTGAATCTTTTGCCTTGATCGCCTCCTTCGTGTGGTGCGTTCGATTATATTTAGATACGCCAATTCACTGAATCTTCGGCTTTATTTCCTCCCTGTTTTTGGGACATTCTGTGTCCGACGCGCCGAGATCCGTGGGGCCGTTCCCTCAGGCGAGCCCTCACGGATACGGATGCGGAGGCGCAGGCGATTGCGCCGCCGAGATGGCGCGCGTGGCGCGGAAGGCGACCCCGAGTCCAAGCGCGTCGTCGACGATCACACGGCCGGTTTCAATCGGAGCGGCGACTTCGACGCCGCGCAGCAGGCGGACGCAATCGCGGACCGCCTCCTTCGGCACCGGCCGCTCCGAGACGACGGGCAAGAGGTGCAGGCTGCCGCCGGTGACGCGGACGGTCGTCGTGACCATCCGCTTCGGCGCGACGACCTCCTCGGCGGCGTAGGCCTCGCCGATTTCGCAGGTGAGGCCGCACTGCTCGATGACTCGGCCATCCTCGACGATCACCTGGGCGGCGCAGCCGGTCGGGCAGCAGATGCATAGAATGGCGTGGGTCTGACGGGTCATGCCTTGGCCTCCGCCATGGATTTGAGATCGGTTTCCGCCGCCTCGTCCGGCGCGAGCGTGAATTCCAGGGTTTCCGCCCGGGCGAACCGGGCGTAGGGAATCTCGGCGGCGATCATCTCGCTCGGCTTGGCGGCCCGCAGGTTGCGTTTCCAGAGGACGGCGCCGTCGCCCCTGAGAGTCAAGATGCAAGCGCCCATCGGCCGCGACGCGCGGAAGAAGAACGACACTGAGAAGCGGCCCGGAGCTTGGGGCGAAAGGCGTTGCGGCACCACGCTGCGCAGGCCCGGACCGGCGCTGACCGGGCGCTGACGAGCGCTATCGGGCAAGAGGCCGCGGGCGAACTGGGCCGCCGACTTTCCGGCGGTCGCCGCTTCCTCGGACACGAGATCGACCAGATCGTGGACGTGGAGCACGTTGCCGGCGGCGAAGTAGCCTGGAACCGACGTCTGGCGGTACTGGTCGACCACCGCGCCGCTGGTCACCCCATCGGACTCGACCCCGATCGCCTTGCCGAGCTCGTTCTCCGGAATGAGCCCGACAGACAGCAACACGCAGTCGCAGGGCATGTCGAATTCGGTGCCGGGGCGGACGCGCAGATCGGCGTCGACCTCTGCAACCGTCACGCCGGTCACCCGATCATGGCCGTGGACGGCGACGACGCTGTGCGAGAGATAGAGCGGGATGCCGAAATCCTGGAGGCACTGCACGATGTTGCGGGTGAGGCCGTTCGAATAGGGCATGATCTCGAACACGGCGCGGACGCGCGCGCCTTCGAGCGTCATGCGGCGCGCCATGATCAGGCCGATGTCGCCCGAGCCGACGATCACCAGGTCGTGGCCGGGAAGATAGCCTTCCATGTTGACCATCCGCTGGGCCGCGCCGGCGGTGAAGACGCCCGCCGGGCGACTGCCGGGGATGCGGATCGCGCCGCGGGTCCGCTCGCGGCAGCCCATCGAATGGACTACGGCCTTAGCCTCGACCGTGGTGAGGCCGGTCGAAGGCCCAATGCAGGTGACGGCGCCTCCGGGCGCGGCGGCGAGCACGGTGCAATCGAGCCAAACGTCGACGCCCGCCGCCCCGACCATGTTGATGTAGCGGTCGGCATAGGCGGGGCCGGTCAGTTCCTCATTGAACCGCGTGAGGCCGAAGCCGTTGTGGATGCATTGTTGCAGGATGCCGCCGAGCTCGCGGTCGCGCTCGATGATCAGAACGCGGTCGGCCCCCGCCTCCTTGGCGGCCAGAGCAGCCGCCATGCCAGCCGGACCGCCGCCGATCGCCACCACGTCGTAGTTTGCCTCACGCATCGATGCGTTCCCTATCCTCGAGCCGGTCGCCCGCGAGATCCCCAAGCCGCTCACGCGCGAAGTAGAGATACGACTCCGCAGTCTCTTTGCGCACCGCGGTGACGGGGATCTTGAGTTCGCGGGCCAGGATCGCGGTCACGCGCGGGCCGCAGAATCCGCCCTGACAGCGGCCGCAGCCGGGCCGCACCCGTCGCTTCACCCCGTCGATCGTGCGAGCGCCGCAGGGCTCGCGGATCGCGGTGACGATTTCCGCCTCGGTGACGGTCTCGCAGCGGCATATCACCCGCCCGTAGAGCGGGTCGGCGTCAACGAGCGCCGCCTGCTCGGTTCGCGTCGCCTCGGCGAACTTCGGCCGGCGCGGATTGACGGGGACGAAGCTCGGGTCCGGCTCCAGTTCGAGACCCGCCTCGCGCAGGCATTCGGCAATCGTCTCGGCGATCGCCGGCGCCGAGGTGAGCCCCGGCGACTGGATGCCGGCGGCATGCACGAGCCCCTTCATAGCCGGCGACTCGCCGATGATGAAATCATGTCCGGCGGAGGCGCGCAGACCGGCAAATTCGGTGATCGCCCCTTGCAGCGGCAGATTGGGCACCATCCGCCTCGCGCCGGAGATGATCTCCTCGAGGCCGGACGGAGTCGTCTCCGTGTAGTCGAGTCGGTCGACGTCGACCGCATTGGGACCGATGAAGATGTTGCCGTGCACCGTCGGCGACACCAGGATGCCCTTGGAGACCTTGGTGGGGGTCGGGAACAGCACGCTTCGGGCGAGATCCGTGATGCTACGGTCGAAGACGACATATTCGCCGACGCGCGGACTGATCTTGAAACTATCGTCGCCCGCCAGCCGCGCCACCGCCGCGGAATAAAGGCCGGCGGCGTTGACCGCGAATCGGGTCTCGATCCGCCCGCGCGAAGTGCGCACGGCGGTGATGTGGCCGTCCTCGCTATCGAATCCGGTGACCGAGCATTCCGTCACCAGCCGGGCGCCGTTTCGGATCGCATTTTCGGCGAAGGCGACAGTGGCGAGGAACGGGCAAGCCACCGCCGCGTTCGGCGCCCACAGCGCCCCTTCGATGTCGCGCGAGACATGCTGTTCGTGTTCGAGGACGCGGTCCCGATTCCACAGTTCGAGCCCGACGACGCCATTCTGCCGCCCGCGGAGGAGCAGCTTTTCGAGCTCCTCCCGCTCTGTTGGCGTGCAAGCCACCACCAGCGAGCCGATCTCGCGACGCGGGATGTGGAGGCCTTCGGCGATCTCGCTATAGAGCCGGGCGCCCCGGACGTTCAACCGAGCCTTCCAAGTGCCTGGTTCAGCATCGAATCCGGCGTGCAGGATGCCGCTATTGGCTTTCGACGTGCCGGTCGCTACGTCGGGCTCCCGCTCAATCAGCGCCACCGACAATCGATACCGCGACAGTTCGCGGGCAATCGCACAGCCGACGACGCCGCCGCCGATCACGACCACGTCCGCTCTCGGCGGGACGCCTCCCGGGCTCCTCAACTCTTCCATGCCGCCTCCGCTCCTGTCGTTCGAAACGACAGCCACCGACGTTCCTCCCAGCCCCGCCGCTTCGGGCGGAGCGCTTCGCCTTGCTTATCACGTTGCTCATTCGAGCGAAACGAAAATCGAACCGTATTGGAACGAAACGAAAACCGACGCTTGTTGGAACGAAACGAAAACTGACGCTCATCCGACCGAAACGAAAACCAAACCTGAATCGCCGCCGACCACTACGCTCGGCCGTAGAAATCGCCAATGAGGTGATGTGCATGTTTTGCGAAATAGATATATATGTCAATGGGCCAGAAGCGCGTCAAATGGAAGCAGCGCCTGGCCGTCGGTCGCGAAAGCGTGGCCGGCGAAATGCCCGAGCGCGACAGCCGCTCCGTTGACGAGTTGCGAAAATTTCGCGAACCTCCGCTACCGAAGGTCATAGCGAGTGACCGACGGGGGCCCAATCTCGCATTCCGATTGAGGCGACAACCTCGGGTCTGTCGATGAGGTTGCGCCAGGCTTGGGATGGGGCGTCGACGATGTCGTCGACGAACAGATAGACGATGGCGCGCTCGGAGAGATCGCGCTCGTGAGACACCCTCGTATTTGGCCCACAGCCGCTCAGTGATCTCGCTCACCGCCGCCCGCGACAGCAGCCTTCGGCCCGTCTCGTCGGCGAACGCCTCCTCGATGCCGCGCGTCGACAGGCCGCGCGCGCAAAGTTCGACCGCCAGCCGCTCCAGTTCCCGCGTGCGGCCCGAACGCCGCCGGCGCCCCAGACGCAAAGGGCTCGGGCGTGTCGCGAACCTGCGGCGCCGAATATTCGATCGCCCCGTCCGCCGTCTTCACCTTGCCCGTCCGATAGCCGTTGCGGCTGCCGGCCTTCCCGCCCTCGCCGCGCTTGCAGCGCTCGCGCCCCAAGACGTCGGCGACCTCGCCTTCGAGCGCCTCCTCGACAATCAGCCGCAGCGCCAAGCGGACCAAGTCGCCGCGGCCCGCCGCCGTCCCAGGTCTCCGTTCCTCAGGGCGCGAAGCTCCTCGCGCGTGCGTTCGGGCGCGGATGATCTCTCCATCGGGATGCTCCCTGGGGCCAACGGCGCCAACCGAAAGCCCGCTCCTGCTTCTCTTCAGGCAGGGTGCGTCCCAACCCCTTTTTCCAGCAAGCCTGCGCCTTCACCGAGCAACCGATCGCACCTTCCTAGCGCCGTCGCCGCGCGTTCGTCGCTTCGCATTGAAAAGCGCCCGAATGTCCCGGCCATTGATACCGTCGCCAACGTCGTCTCGTCGCGCTATAGCGCTGATTCGATCGTTGCAAGGCCACGGATGGGATTCTATGCGCGCAATACCGCTCGGCGACGCAGTCAGAATTATCGCCCAAGGCGACGCCAGCGGTCGGCGCCTCACGGCGATCGCGCGACCGCCCGCGTCGGGAAAGTCGACCGCCGCCGAGGCGCTTGCGGCCATTCTCAATCGCGTCGAACCGCGTTCCGCCGCGGTTGTTCCGATGGACGGATTTCATTACGACGATCGCGTGCTCATCGCGAGAGGCCTCAGGGCGAAAGAAGGCCGGCCGCCATGTGCTGGCGCTCGACACGCGGTTCAGGCCGACCAATCTCGTCGCCGCGACTCTGGCTTCTGACAATTATGAAGCGCGTCAGCTGACCGGCAGATGGGCCGCGGCCACGCTCGGCGGCAAGAAGGCGACAATCGCCATGCTCGATCTGTTCCCCGACAATATCGTCTCGATCGACTGGCGGCGCGACCACGGCTTCCTGAACGGGATGGGCGTCAAGACCAAGGACCCGCAGGTCAACGGCCGCGAGGACAAAACCGGCAAATACTCGGGCGGGGAGTGCGAGATCGTCTGCAGCGGCGCGACCAATGGCGCGGGGGACGGCGGCCGCGCGGCGATGGAAAATTGCCTGTCCATTAATCCGAAGATCAACCTCGTGTTCAGCGCCAACGAAACCTCGGGCGTCGGCGCCGTCCAGGCGCTGAAGGCGGCCGGGATCAAGGATGCGCTCGTCGTCTCGATCAACGGCAGCCGCAGGGGCGTGAAGGCGGTCGCCTCGGGCGACTTGGCGCGCTCTCGCAGCAATATCCGAGCGCGATGGTTCGCCTCGGCGTCACGGCCGCGATCGATCACATCCGCAACCACGTCGAGCCGGTCAACTCGAAGGGTGTCGACTTCGTCAATACCGGCGTCACGCTGGTTGCCGACAATCCGGTCGGCGATATCAAGAGCATCGACTCCAAGAAGGGCGCGGAGCTCTGCTGGCGACGGTAACGCAAATCCCTTTTGAGGCTGATCGCCCATGAGCGAGTCAAAGGCCTCGCCAATGACCGCCGAGACATTTCGGCGGCGGGGACTCACGCCGATGCAGCGCATTCAACGAACGCTGCATCGGCGCCCCGAAATCAGTCCGCTCTGTGTGTTGCTGGTGGCGCTGGTCATGTTCTCTTTCGCGAGTTCGCGTTTTCTCCAGCCATCCAACCTCTCGTTGATCCTTCAACAGGCGTCGGTCGCCGGCTCGCTGGCGATTGGTCAGACGCTCACCATCCTCACCGCCGGCATCGATCACTCCCTCGGCGCGATGACGCCGCTGGCGACGATGGTCATCGGCGTCCTTGCTGGCGCGGCGTCGCGTTCATCGGCCGCAGCTCATTGACGAAGTCCTCGGCGTCGTAGCCCTTGTCGGCGCCCGAGGCGATCGGCCGCGGCCGGTCGGCGCGCGGCTCGATCGTGCGCAGCGCCGCGATCCGCTCGGCGTGGCCGTCGGCTTGGGTCAGACGCGCGTCGACCGCCGGGCCGGCGCGGTTCTCCATCAGCGCGTGGCCGATGAAGCAAAGCTTCGCCTCCTTGCCCGGCTCGTTGCGATAGAGCCGCGCCTCCGGGTCGGTCGTCGAAGCATGCGTTTCGTTCGAGCGCTTCAGGCCATGGAAGTCGGCCTCGCGCTTGCGCCCGCCGCTCGGCGTCGGCGGCTCGCCCGAGCCGTCCCTCGGTTTGAAGCTCTTCATCGACGCCCAGGCCTCGATCAGCGCGCCGTCGACCGAGAAATGATCCGTGCTGAGCAGTCGCTTCACCCGCGGCTGCGCCAGAACCGCGCCCAACAGCTTGGCGGCGATGTCGCCCTCCAACAGGCGTTCGCGGTTCTTCGAAGACGTCGAGTGGTCTCGGGCCGCGTCGTCGACGCCGACGCCGGCAAACCAGCGCAACAGGAGATCAAACTGCAACCGCTCCACCAACCTCCGTTCCGAGCGGATCGAATAGAACGCCTGCAGCAGCACCGCTCGCAACAGTTTCTCGGGCGGGATCGAGGGGCGACCCGTCGGCGAATACGGCGCCGAGAATTCCCCTGAAGGCGCCGCCAGCGCCTCGTTCACGACGCCGCGGATGGTCCGCAGCGGGTGATCCTTGCCGACCCGCGCTTCGAGATCGACGTAGCTGAACAGCGACCCCGACCGTTCGTCCCCGCCCCGCGTCCGGCCGCATCCGCCAAAGCGCCAGACGACAGAATCGCAGCGCGATTCCCCTGACCAGGGACTTTTTCGACGGCCTGCCAGCGCCTGCTTGCCGACCCGCCGCTCCAGGGCCGCGATCCGAGCCTCATACTGCTCGATTAGATCGGCGGCGGCCGCATCCTCGTCGAACACGCCAGCCTGGTATCTCTGAACCCGCAGGCGGATCAGATTGCGCGAGATGTCGTGGCGCTTCGCCAGCCCATGGAGCGTCTCGCCGGCGAGAAACTCCTGAGCCGCCTGGCCCTTGAACTCGATGCGGTGCGAACGACGCCTGGCCGTCGGCTTCCATCTTTCGAAAACCCGGCCTATGGTCAAATCTGCGGTCTGACGCCTGTCCGGCCCGAGGGGCCCGCTCGAAGTTGGGAAACGCGTTATTTTGCAACGATTTCATGAGTTTTTGCAAAGCGCCGCCGTGATCGGCGGCCGAACCGGTCGCCCGCCGAGCGGAGGAAGGCGGCGAAGAAAATTCTTTACGGTCTCGTTATTTGCGGTTTCGTCGATGCAGCTATTGGAAAATTTTTCGAAATGTGTTCTTCTCGCATTCAAACAAGCCCTCGAGCGTGTTGAGAAAAGTGTGGGAGCGACGTCGCCTATGGGCGCTTACGATGTCCTTATCGTCGGCGGCGGCATCAACGGCGCCGGCGTCGCGCGAGACGCGGCGGGTCGGGGTCTTTCCGTCCTGTTGGTCGAGCAAGACGACCTCGCCGCGCACACGTCGTCGATGTCGACGAAACTCATCCACGGCGGCCTGCGCTATCTCGAATATTACGAGTTCCGGCTGGTGCGGGAGGCGCTGCTGGAGCGCGAGCGGTTGATGGCCATCGCGCCGCACCTCGTCCATCCCATGCGATTCGTGCTTCCCCTCGACACGAAGATCCGGCCGGCCTGGGAGGTTCGGATCGGACTGTTTCTCTACGATCACCTGGCGCGCCGTAAGACCCTGCCCGGCAGCGTTCGGATCGATCTCAGCCGGGATCGGCGCGGAGAGCCGCTCAAGCCGGGGACCAAGGAAGGGTTCGAGTATTCCGATTGCGGGGTCGACGATTCCCGTCTCGTCGTTCTGAACGCTCTCGACGCCAAGGAGCGCGGCGCGCAGATCCGCCTTGGAACCAGGCTCGAATCCGCCCGGCGGGAGGGCGGCCAGTGGGTCGCGACGCTGGTCGATACGGCGAGCGGCGCCCGCGAAGAGGCGTTCGCCCACGCGCTGATCAACGCCGCCGGGCCTTGGGTGGCCGAGGTCCTCAACCGCCGCGTGGGCCTGGCCTCCGGGAAGGATGTGCGTCTCGTCAAGGGCAGCCATTTCCTCACGCCGCGCCTTTATGACGGGGAGCAGGCCTATATCCTGCAGAACCCCGATAAGCGCATCATTTTCGCAATTCCCTACAGGGAACAATACACTCTGATCGGGACCACCGACGTGCCTTACCGGGGCCCGCCGCAGGACGTGGCGATCTCGCCGGAGGAAATCGGCTATCTCATCCATTCGATCAATCATTGGTTCAAGCGCCAGATCGCGCCGGCGGAGGTCGTGTGGGCCTATTCCGGGGTGCGCCCATTGTTCGACGACGGCTCGATCAGCGCGTCGGCGGTGACCCGCGATTACGTGTTCGACCTGGACGCCAAGGACGGCGAGCCGCCTCTTCTGTCGGTGTTCGGCGGCAAGCTGACGACATACCGAAAGCTGGCCGAACACGTGATGCGCGACCTCGCCCCGTTCCTGCCGGGATTGAAGCCGCCCTGGACCGCCGACGCGCCGCTGCCCGGCGGAGATATTCCTGGCGGCGACATGGCGCGCTTCATAGACGGCGTCCTGCGGGAAAAGCCGTTCTTGGAGCGCCCCTTGGCGAGCCGTTTGGCGCACGCCTATGGGACGCGCGTTCGAAAAATCCTCGGCGACGCCCATTCCCTCGCGGATCTCGGTCGCGATTTCGGCGGCGGCCTCTTTCAGGCGGAACTGGAATATCTGCGAGCCGAAGAGTGGGCCCGCGCCAGCGAAGACGTTCTCTGGCGCCGGACCAAGCTCGGTCTGGGCGCGCCGCCGGAGCGCGCCGCCGCAATCGATGGTTTTTTTCGCGCCGCGGATGAGCGCGCGCTGAATCCACCAAAAGGACCCGGTCTGGCCGCTGTATCCTAGTCCCAACCACAACAAAACGAGTTGTCAGGAGGAAGCCAGTTAAGGCCTTCGTCCAAACAAGGAGAGACAGCATGAAAAAGCTTATCAACGCAGCCGACGCCGTCGTCGCCGAAGCGCTTGACGGCATGGAGGCCGCCCACGGCAATCTGATCAAGGTGCACCGAGACCCGAACTTTATCGTCCGGGCGGACGCCCCCGTAATGGGAAAGGCGGCCCTCGTCTCCGGCGGAGGCTCGGGGCATGAGCCCATGCACGGCGGGTTCGTCGGGCGTGGGATGCTGGACGCCGCCTGTCCCGGCGCCGTATTCACCTCGCCGACGCCCGATCAGATGCTGGAGGCGACCAAGGCCGTCAACGGCGGGGCGGGCGTGCTTCACATCGTCAAGAATTACACCGGCGACGTTCTCAACTTCCAAATGGCGGCGGAATTGGCGGCCGCCGAGGGCATCGCGGTCGAGAGCGTGGTCATCGACGACGATGTCGCGGTGAAGGATTCCACCTGGACCGCCGGGCGGCGGGGCGTCGGCGCCACCGTGCTGGCGGAAAAGATCTGCGGCGGGCTGGCCGAAACCAAGGCGCCCTTGAAGGCCGTCGCCGATCTTTGTCGGAAGGTCAACGCCTCCGGCCGCTCCATGGGCATGGCTCTGACCGCCTGCACGGTTCCCCATGCCGGAAAGCCGTCCTTCGATCTTGGGGCGGACGAAATGGAGATCGGCATCGGCATCCACGGCGAACCGGGGCGGCGGCGGGTCAAGCTGGAACCGGCGGATCGGATCGTCGAAATGCTGATGGAGCCGATCTTGTCCGATCTGCCGTTCAAGTCGGGCGACAACGTGCTGATGTTCGTGAACGGCATGGGGGGAACGCCGCTGATCGAGCTCTATGTCGTCTACCGCAAGGCGTATGAGATCGCCCGCAAGCATGGTCTCAACGTGGTTCGCAATCTGGTGGGCAGCTACATCACCAGCCTGGAGATGGCCGGCGCCTCGATCACCCTCCTCAAGCTGGATGACGAGATGACGCGCTGCTGGGACGCCCCCGTCGTCACGCCGGGCCTGCGTTGGGGCGCTTGACGTCAACCGCTGAAAGCGACGACGGGTCATGGCCGGGCTTGACCCGGCCATGACCAGGGGATTGCATAGCAACTGCCTTTACGTGGTTGGACCGCCGCCGGGTTGAAGAACGGACTGAGCGCTTTCAGCCGCCTTCCGGCGGCCCGCGCGGGGGCGCGCCGGGCGCGGACGAACGCATTGCGCTCGCTGGGGGCGAGCCGGGACGCGCCCGGCCATGACGGCGGTCGATGTTTTGGGCTGCCGGCGCGAAGACAAAGACCGAGGAAGAAAAAATCGTGGACAAACTTTCGAACGACGTGACGCTTTCGACCGACGTGATGACGGCGTGGATCCGCCGGGCCGCGGATGAACTCGAGCGAGAGAAGGCGTATCTCAGCGATCTCGACGCGCCGATCGGGGACAGCGACCATGGCGTCAACATGGCGCGCGGGTTCAACGCCGTGAAGGCGAAGCTCGCGAACGCGCCGCAGCCGGCGGACATCGGCGCCCTGCTCAAGATGGTGGCGATGACGCTCATCGGCGCGGTCGGCGGGGCGGCCGGTCCGCTTTACGGGACGTTCTTCCTTCAAGCGGCGTCCAAGGCCGCCGGCAAGACCGAACTCGATCTCGCCGGATGGATCGCCTGTTTCGAAGCCGGTCTTTCCGGCCTGGTGGCGCGCGGCAAGGCCCAGCCCAACGACAAGACCATGGTCGACGCCTTGACGCCGGCCCTCGCCGCGCTCAAAGCCCATGAAAATGGGCCGTTGCGGGAAGCCTTGGCGGCCTCGGCCGAGGCGGCCGAACAGGGCATGAAGGCCACCATTCCCATGTTGGCGCGCAAGGGGCGGGCGAGTTATCTCGGCGAACGGAGCATCGGCCATCAAGACCCCGGAGCGACGTCGTCCCACCTGTTGCTGAAGGCTCTTGTCGATACGGTCGGCCCATGACGGCCGCGCCACGCGCCCCGGTGGCCTTGCTGCTGGTCTCGCATTCGAAGAGGCTGGCGGAGGCCGCCGCGCTGCTGGCGCGGCAAATGACCGGCGAGAGCGTGACCATGCTCTGCCCGTCGGGGAGCGGGCAAGACGGCAGCGAGCTCGGCACCGACGCGCTTCGCATCGCGGACGCGCTGACGGCCGCCGACCGGCCGGCCGGAACCCTGATCCTCATGGACCTGGGCAGCGCCGTCCTGTCGGCCCAAACCGCGTTGGACCTCGTGGACCCGGAAATCAAGGCGCGAGCGCGTCTGGTCGGCGCGCCCTTCGTCGAGGGCGCCGTCGCCGCCGCCGTTTCGGCCGCCGCCGGAATGTCGCTGGAGCACGTCGCGACCGAGGCTTCGCGGGCGCTGGAGCCTAAGTTGGCGCAAGTGGGGGAGCCTGTCGCCGCGTCGTCGGTCGAGGCCGAGGCCGGGGCGACGGCCGAGCCACGCCATCAGGCCGAAGCGGTCATCGCCGATCCCCACGGCCTTCACGCCCGGCCCGCCGCCCGTCTTGCCGTCGCCGCGAGCGGGTTCAGCGCAGATCTCACGATCGCCGATCTCGACAATGGCAAGGGACCGGTTTCGGCCCGCAGTTTGGTGGGGCTTGGTTCGCTGGGCGCCACCGTCAACCATCGCTTGCGCGTCGTCGGCCGTGGGGCCGACGCCGAACAGGCCGTCGCCGCGCTGGCCGCCCTGATATCCACCTTTTCGGGCGACGGCCAGGAGCTCAACGTGGAGGAACGGCCCGCCGTCCTCGCCGAGGGCCGAGCCGTTCCCGTTTCTCCCGGCGTCGCGATTGGCCGCCTCGTCGCGCTTTCGACGCCGCCGCCGCGCATCCCCGACACGCCGGCGGGCGACGTCGAGAGCGAATGCGGCCGTCTCCGGCAGGCGGTGGATTTCGTGCGGGGCGAACTGGCCAGGGCTGGCGGATCGAGGGCCGCCGGCGCGGATATTCTGGCCGTTCAGGAGGTGTTCCTGCGCGATCCGGAATTGATCGGGGCCGCCGAAACGCTGATCCGCCGGGAAAGGCGCAACGCCGCCGACGCCTTCGCGCGGGCGGGGGAGGCGGCGGCGTCGGTCTTCGCCGGGCTCGAGGATCCGGTCCTGCGCGCCCGCGCGGCCGACCTGCGCGACGCGACCGGCGCGGTGCTGCGGCGGCTGCTCGGGGCGGGGCGTCCCGAATTGCCCGGGGGCGAACCGGCCATTCTGGTGGCGACCGACGCGCCGCCTTCGCTGGTCCATGCGATGGACCCGGCCCGCGTGCTCGGGGTCATCGACCGACGCGGCGGCGCGACCTCGCACAGCGCGATCTTGCTGCGGGGCCTCGGCATTCCGGCCGTGGCGGGCGCCGGACCGTTGCTGCCGGACGATCTTCCTTCGGTCGCCGCCCTGGACGGGAGCACCGGCGAGATCATCCTCTCTCCCTCGGCGGAGCAACGCCTCGCCTTCGAGGCGCGGCGCGCGCGCGCGACCGAGGCCCGAGCCGCCACGGCGCTGCGCGACGGCCTCGTCAAGACGCCGGACGGGCGCGAAATCGAGCTGTGGGCGAACGTCACCGGCGTCGCGGATGCGAAGGCCGCCCGCGCCGCGGGAGCGTTCGGCATCGGGTTGCTCCGCACCGAAATCATGTTTCTTGATCGCGACGACCCGCCCGGCGAGGAGGAGCAGGCGTCGGCGCTGAGGCCCATCTTCGAGGTTTTCGCCGGCAGGCCCATCACCGTGCGGACGCTCGACGCCGGGGGCGACAAGCCGATCCCGTATTTGCGAATGCCGAGAGAGGACAATCCCTTCCTCGGCGTGCGCGGCCTGCGCCTTTCGCTCAGGGAACTGCCGGTGTTCGAGACGCAGCTGAGGGCCATTCTGAGGGCCGGCTACGGCCACCGCATCGAGATCATGCTGCCGATGGTCACCGACGCGGACGAGGTGGTCGCCGCCCGCGCGGCGCTGGAGCGCGCTCACGCCGCGCTCAGCTCGGCCGGGATCGCCCACGCTTGGCCGGCGCCGCTCGGCATCATGGTCGAGGTCCCCGCCGCAGCGTTGGAGGCCAGCGCCCTGGCGGGGGTCTCCGACTTTTTTTCGATCGGCACCAACGATCTTACGCAATATACGCTCGCCGCCGAACGGGGGCATCCCGACTTGGCGAAATTCGCCCGCGCCAGCCATCCCGCGGTGCTTCGACTGATCGGCGACGTGGCCGCCGCCGCTGGGGCGGCCGGACGTCACGTCGCCGTGTGCGGCGAGGCGGCCGGGGATCCCGCCGTGGCGCCGCTGTTCGTCGCCGCGGGCGTCCGCGCCCTCAGCATGTCCTCCGGCATGCTGCCCGGCGTCGCCGCGGCGCTCGCCCGCGTCTCGTGATTGACGCGGGAAGGCGGGATGAGTGAACTCGCGCCGAAGCGGACCCCGCTTAGATACGGCGTAATTCATTGAGATTGCAAAAGGATTTGACGCTTGCGAGGGGCCCCAGTTCGAGGCAATTCAGGGCCCCATTTGATTGCGCCTTCCTAGTATAAATCAACAGCTTAGGTAAACCAGATCGAGGGGGCCCAATTCTTTGCAAATCCACAATAGCCATTGATTCCAAGGGATTTTCTTTATCGGGTTTTGGTTGCGGGGGCTCGATGCCAGCGTAGCTTGCCAGACCTGAGATGCGAACTTCCCATGGCTGGAAAGTCGGACGCTCCGTGATTTCTGGCCTTAAAGCCCTACGGAGCCACTGACCATAATCAGCGGGTCCAAGGTTCGAGCCCTTGTGCGCCCACCATGGAACTCAAGGACTTAAGGCCAGACCCAGTGGCGGTTAGGCACAGCCTAGGCACAGGACAGACAGGGGGGTGAAGTGGTCGACCACGGTCGACCGCGTGCCAACTTTTCCTGCGTTTTGAAGCTTGGGCCGGTCACGCTCATGGGGCCGGAACGTTGACAGCCGTCCAGCGCCTTGAGAGCAAACTGGGCGCAACTGGCGGCAGTCACTCCCTAATCACTCAACCCCGCGTTCTCCGGATGAAGCATAAAATCCTGGTCGGGGAGTCGCGATTCCGCTATTGCTCTCAATGACTTCCTGTCGCACGGAGGTCTCGATCATTGCGCACCCCGCCGGTGAGCCCGACGATGGCGCTCTCAGGGTCGACTTCGACCGCCGGCTTATGCTCGAGTTTCGCGGGTCGGTTGTCACCTCCGACGCTGGACTCCTCGCCTACCGTGAACTCGACGATGCACTCGGCCTGACGGACATCCTGTTGATGATAGCGCGCGTTGAGAAACTCCGCGTTCCAATTATCCCCAGCAGGCGAGTGGTGGGTCTTTACAAGTTCCTGCGAATCGATGCCGACGACAGTCACTCAGGTCACTGTTCCACCAAAACTCGGATAACATCCACGCCGGCATGCCAGCGATCCGTATTCCAAGGCCTATC
>Ga0326728_10012577_pt1 | contig 18746 bp, 18 predicted proteins | sample MB3enrmetagenome_FD_207602 | JGI IMG/M metagenome (GOLD analysis project Ga0326728, IMG submission 207602) | Lab enriched peat soil microbial communities from McLean, Ithaca, NY, United States - MB31MN | ecosystem: Environmental > Terrestrial > Soil > Wetlands > Peat | place: USA: New York... | reverse complement strand
ACCATTTGGTGGGCTTTCTGGAACTCGGCGTCGCTCTGGCTCTCGGCTGAATAGACGCCGGAGATGGAGCGCACCACCGCCTGATATCGCCCGTACACCTTCTCCAACGCCTCCGAGATCTCGCCCAGCGAGGCGCGCTTGCGGGCAGCTTCGACGGCCAACGCCAGCAGGTTGCCCTCGCCGGTTTGGGCGCACTTGGTGAGTGCCGCCAGCGCTTGCTGAACCTCCGCGGAATTGCGTTCGGCGCGGAGTTTCTTCAATCGGGCGATTTGCGACTCGCGCACCGCCGTATTGTCGATGTCCAGAACGTCGAGCGGCGGCTCGTGGTCGAGCTTGTAGGCATTGATGCCGACAATGGTCTCCAGGCCCGAGTCGATGCGCGCCTGCTTGCGGGCCGCGGCCTCCTCGATGCGCATTTTAGGCACGCCGGTCTCGATCGCCTTGGTCATGCCCCCCAGCTCTTCCACTTCCTGAATCAAGCTCCAGGCGCGGTCGGCCAGGCTCTTGGTCAGATATTCGACGTAGTACGAGCCGCCCCAGGGATCGACCACCCGGCAGATGTCTGTCTCCTGCTGGAGGTAGATCTGAGTGTTGCGGGCAATGCGGGCCGAAAAATCGGTGGGCAGCGCGATGGCCTCATCGAGCGCGTTGGTGTGCAGCGACTGGGTATGGCCTAGGGCGGCGGCCATGGCCTCGATGCAGGTACGCATCACGTTGTTGTATGGATCCTGCGCCGTCAGGCTCCAGCCCGAGGTCTGGGAGTGGGTACGCAGCGCCAGCGACTTCAGGCTCTTGGGGTTAAATTCCTTCACCAGCTTGGCCCAGAGCATGCGGCCGGCGCGCATCTTGGCAATCTCCATAAAATGGTTCATGCCGATATCCCAGAAGAAGGAGATACGCGGGGCAAAATCGTCCACGCTCAGCCCGGCCCGGACGCCGGTACGCAGATACTCGACACCATCGGCCAGCGTGTAGGCCAGCTCGATATCGGCCGTGGCCCCGGCTTCCTGCATGTGATAGCCGCTCACGCTGATGCAGTTGAACTTCGGCATGTTCTCCGAGCAATAGCGGAAAATGTCGCCGACGATGCGCATTGAAGGCGTAGGCGGATAAATATAGGTGTTGCGCACCATGAACTCTTTCAGAATGTCGTTCTGAATGGTGCCGTTCAACTTTTGCGGGGCCACGCCCTGCTCCTCCGCGGCCACGATGTAGAAGGCCAGAATCGGCAGCACGGCGCCGTTCATGGTCATCGAAACCGACATCTGATCGAGCGGAATCTGATCGAACAGAACCTTCATGTCGAGAATCGAATCGATGGCCACGCCGGCCTTGCCGACGTCGCCGGTAACGCGCTCGTGATCGGAGTCATAGCCGCGGTGTGTCGCCAGATCGAAGGCCACGGAAAGGCCCTTCTGTCCGGCCGCCAGATTGCGGCGATAGAAGGCGTTGGATTCCTCCGCGGTGGAGAATCCGGCGTACTGGCGAACCGTCCACGGACGCATGGCGTACATCGTGGAATAGGGGCCGCGCAGGTACGGGGGGACTCCCGCGGCGTAGTTCAGGTGCTCATAGCCTTTCAATGCCTTGCGGGTCAAGTAAGGAGGCACCTCGATGTGCTCGGCCGTGGCCCAACCGTCGGCGCAGGGAGCCGCCGCTGGCGTGGACGCCGCGGACAAAGCGGAGCGATAGTCAACTTTGGAAAAATCTGGTCGCATAATTACTCCGTCACCCCCAGCCGCTTCTGCCAGGTGGAAAGAACTGCTACCGCATTGCTGCGCATGTGAATGAAATCCGCGACGCCATCGGCCTTGAGTTGATCCGCGGTGGCCGGGTTGCCGGCGACAATCACCGGAACCTTGCCGCCCAGCTTCTCGATCAGGGGCTTGGCCAGAGGCAGGTACTCGTCATCGGAGCTGCAAAGCACGACCACGTCGGCCTGGGCCTCGCCGACCACCTTGGCCGCGGCTTCGGCCGTGCTCTCGCTGAACCGGGTAACCACGTCGAACCCGCCGCAGGCAATAAAGTTCAGGCTAAAACCTACGCGAGCCTTGCGCATCTTCAAGTCGCCATACTCCAGCAGCACGAAACGCGGATTGCGCTGGCCCGCGGCAACATGGCGCTCGGTGCGCAGGCGCAGTTCCTCGTAACCCTCGGCGCCACGATAGGGCGGCAGCGGCGTCACGGTGATCGCCGCTTTGCCCGCTTTGGTCTTTACTGCCACTTTCCCGGCGGGCTTGATCTGGTCGAGGACCTTTTCCTTGGCGTTGGGAAACTGATTGGTTCCAAGCATGGTGTAGCCGCGGGAGGCAACGCTCTTGTCCTTTTTGGCGCGCGAGGCGTTGACCTCGGCCTGCACAAAACCAGCTTCCAGGGCCTTCAAGTAGCCGCCTTTTTCCTCAATCTGCTGGAACAGCTTCCAGGCCTCGCGGGCCATGGAATCGGTAAGCGTCTCCAGATAATAGGAGCCGGCGCCGGGATCGACGACGCGATCGAAGTAGGATTCCTTCTTGAGAATAATCTGCGTGTTGCGGGCTAGGCGGCGGCTGATTTCATCGGAGGGATGCAGATCGGCGTCGAAGGGCAGCGTCTCGATCACATCGGCGCCGCCAAGTGCCGCCGACATCGTCTTGGTGGTGCCGCGCAGCAGGTTGATGTGCCGGTCATAAATCGTGCTGTCCCACCGGGAAGTGGCGGCCACGATGTAGGCCCGGGCGCTCTGCTTGCTGGCCGGCTTGAACTGCTCGACGACCTGTGCCCACAGCAGGCGCAACGCGCGCAATTTGGCGATCTCGAAAAAGTAATTGGCGCTTACGGCCATGTCGAAGTAGATCGCCGAGGCGGCAGCATCGACGCTGATCCCCTTGCCGGTCAGCGCCGCCAGATACTCGGCGCCGGCGGCGATGGCGGCGGCCAATTCCTCGACCGCGGTGCCCCCGGCCTCGGGAATCTGCCAGCCACGCACTGCCAGCGTCCTGAATCCGGGCAGCTTGGCCGCGGCCTGGACGGCGGCGGCGGCAGCGGCAAACAGCTCAGCGGAGTTCTTTTCGGAGGAACCGGTCAATAGCAAATCATTCAGCGGATCGAAGTCGATGGCGCCCTTAAGGGACTTGATCGCGCCCTGCTCGACGGCCACGATCAAAAGCTTCCGTATGGGAGCGGCCAAATCCGCGGCCTTGAAACTGATCGGGGCATCGATGCCGGCCAGCAGGGTGGCAACATCCTCGACCGACTGTGGCAGCGGCCCCGTGGCTTGGCCACCGCTATGGGTGATGTGGAAACGGACCGCGTCGGCGCCGCGCGCCAGTGCATCCCTGGCTGCCGCATTGGCGGCCGGCAAAGAGGTGGTATCGATGCCCTGGCTGATTGTCCACTGGTTGTCGGCCTTGCCGCCGCGCAGGAACGGAAATTCGCCGGGAATGAGGTCGAGTTGGGGGCCGAGACCTTCAAGATTCTCTTCGCGGTAATACGGACGAACGGTAATCTTTTCGTCAGCTTTCCAGAGAAGCTTTTTGTCGTAGTCGGCGCCCTTGAGATCCGCCTGGATGACGCTCTCCCATTGCTGGGTGGTCACCGCAGGAAAATCGCCTAGAAGGGTAAGATTTTTGTTTTGAGTCATTATGTATCCAGTACCGGTATGAATTTCTTTATATGATTTCGGAAAAATGCGTCCGCCGCGCCGTATTCAGCGCTTACGCGTGCGCCAGAATGAGGTCACGCCAAACCAGGCAAACGTAACTGTAAATATTGCCAGAAGATACAGCTGTTGTGGGCCATGACGACCGGCCAACTGATCGCGATACGTGCCTGGAATCCGGAGGGCAAACTCCACTGCAAACAGGCAAAACACTACGCCCGTGATCTGCAAAAAAAACAGGCGAATTACGCGACCCAACGACCGGACCGCGGTTTGAACGCCGAGGTATCCGGCGCGCAAGAAGCGGCTTTTGCCCGCTCCCCGACCTGCCATCCGGCCCAAAGCCATCGCTGCCGTCGTCGTCCGAGCCACACCTAGATTCTATCAGTCCACGAGGGAAATCGAACCCGCGAACCGCTTTCGCCGGTTACGGGCGGGGCGACCGCCTTTTACGAAACTCTCCGGAGAAGTTCGGCATCCAAATAAAGGGCGACGGATGAGCGCCGCTCCTAGGGGGTTTTGTGAATCCACGCCTGAAACAACTGATGAAGGAACTGGGAGAGGCGATCAACGAATCCCTTGCGGAATCGGAACCCATCGCCGAAGTGATTTCCCGGATCAAGACGGGCGGCTATGACGTGTTCCTGGTTTTGGAAGCCACCATCGGGTTCAATAAGAGCGAGGAGCAGTCCGCCACCCCTAGACCCGCCCTGGTTAATTCACGCACCAAGGCCGATCCCGATTTCAAGGTCAACGCTCAGGACGTGAAATTCCTGAAGTCGTTACGCATCTCGGTGGACGATGCGGCCTGAGCCGCCAGCTGAAAGCGCGGGTGCGGCGCGCGTCTTGCGGTAGCCTTTTCCGCATAAGTCGGGTGGCGTGCTATATTTTCAGCGTACCCTTCCGAGGGCTGTTTCTGTCCTCAGCAAGCAAGCCTGGAAGCGGGAGATCACGGATTTGCGTCTGGCTGATTCTTGGGCCCCCAGGTTTCCATTTTCGTAGTGGGTAGAGAAAAATGAAGGATGTGCTAGGAGTACTGCTGGCCGGAGGGGCCGGAGAACGTTTATATCCGCTAACCCGCGACCGCGCCAAGCCGGCAGTCACTTTCGGCGGCATTTATCGCATCATCGACCTGACGCTTTCCAATTGCATCAATTCCGAACTGCGCCGCATATACATCCTCACGCAATACAAGGCGCTTTCGTTGAACCGCCACATCCGCGAAGGCTGGAACATCGTGGGCCGCGACGTGGGCGAGTTCATTGAAATCCTGCCGCCGATGAAGCGGGTGAGCGAGAACTGGTATCTGGGCACGGCGGACGCGGTATACCAGAACATTTATTCCATCGGCGCGGAGCAGCCCCGCTACGTGCTTATTCTGTCCGGCGACCATATTTACAAGATGAACTACGCGCTGATGCTGCGCCAGCATCAGGAGTCGGGCGCCGATGTCACGCTGGCTACGATTTTGATCGATCCCACGGAAACCCGCCATTTTGGCGTGGTGGACATCGGCCGCGAAGGGCGCATCGCCGGATTTGTGGAGAAACCCGTTTCCACCGATCTGCGCTCGCCGTACAACCCGAAGATGGTCTCCGGGTCCATGGGCGTGTATTTGTTCAACACCGACGTGCTCATCCCGGTGCTGCTGAAGGACGCCGAAGACCCCAACTCCTCCCACGATTTCGGAAAGGACATTCTCCCGAAAATGGTGGAGGACTATAAGGTTTACTCGTTCAACTTCATCGACGAGAACAAGAAGGAAGCGCAGTACTGGCGCGACGTGGGCACCCTCGACGCCTTCTACGAGGCCAACCTCGACCTGGTTTCGGTTTCGCCGGTCCTCAATCTGTATGACAACCACTGGCCGATCCGCACGCACCAGCGGCAGTATCCGCCGGCCAAGTTCGTCTTTGGCGAACCCGGACGCATGGGCGTTTCTCTGGATTCCGTGGTATCGATGGGATGCATCATCTCCGGCGGCATCGTGCGCAACTCCGTGCTTTCCCCCGACGTGCGCGTGAATTCCTATTCGGAAGTGGACTCCAGCATTCTTTTCACCCACGTGAACGTCGGCCGCCACTGCCGCATCCGGCGCGCCATTATCGATCGCGACGTGCGCATCCCGGAAGGCACCGTCATCGGCTACGACACGGAGACCGATCGCCAGCGCTATTTCGTCACCGATAGCGGCATCACCGTCGTCACCCGCGATTATTCGCTGTTCGAAAGCCCGGTGGCGGTGGATTATTTCACGCCGGAATAGCTGGCAGGGATTTCACCACAGAGGACACAGAGAAGAACGAATCAGTTTCCAGTTTCGGGTTTCCAGTTTCCAGAACACGAAGGCTGCCTGCGTTACTTGGAACTTGCAACCTGAAACTTGAAACTCATTCTTTCCTCTGTGACCTCTGTGTCCTCTGTGGTGAAAGGTTTGTTCTGGTTACGCGCGGAGTACACCGCCAAGTCCTTGCAGCGCCTGGATAATCTTCTGCGCCCAGACGGCCACCTCCTCATCGGTCAGCGTGCGCTCGGGCGATTGGAATTCGGCCCGCAGCAGCAGCGAATACTTACCGGGCGGAATGGCGCCGCCCCGGAACGTTTCGACCGGAATAAAACTGCGCAACTCGGCAAGATGCAGCGCCGCGATCGCGCTGGTGATCCGTTCGAAGGTCACGGCATTCTCGAACAGGAAGGAAAAATCGCGATCCACCGCCGGAAAGCGTGGAATCGGGGTATAGCGTGCTTCGCGGAGCTCATGCCCGTACAGCCGGTCGAGGTAAATCTCGCCGACGTACACGTCCTGCCGCAGTTTGCGTGCCCCTGCCACATCGGGATGAAGCTGGCCGAACTGCGCGACCATGGCGCCGTCCATCACCGCGCGCGCCGAACGCCCGGGATGGAAAAAGTCGGCGGCATGCGCGTCGAAGTACAGCCCGCGATGCGCAAATGCGCCCAACAATTCCTCGACATCGCCTTTCATGTCAAAGAAGGAGTAAGCGCGTGCCGGACGCTCCCAACTGGCGGGTTCAGAGGCTCCGGTAGCTCCCAGGCTCAGGCGCTTGCGCTCGTCCACGCGTTCTCCAAGTTTGGCGAACCTATGGCCGGCTTCGAACAGCCGCACGTCGTTGTTTCCGCGGTTCAGGTTCCAAGCCAGCATCTGCAACATGCCCGGCAACAGCGATGTCCGCATCACCGCGGCCTCGTCGCTGATGGGGTTTTCCAGCACCAGCGGCTCGCCGGACGAAAACGCCTTTGCGTCCTGAGGCCCTATAAAGGTCCAGGACATGGCCTCGTCGTAACCCAGCGCCAGCAGGGTGCGACGCAAAAGGGCGTCCTTGCGCTCCTCGGGAAGCGCGATTACGGCGCCGGCGAATGCGGGCAGGGTGTTGGGGAATTCGTCGTAGCCGTGCAGTCGGGCAATTTCCTCGATGACGTCGATTTCGCGCTCAATGTCCAAACGCCAACTGGGCGCCTGCAGCGAAAACGCTACCGCTTCCTGGGCCGCCGCGGCATGGCCGCCACCGGAAGCCGGGACCACGTGCATTTGCTGAGTGGCGACCGTCGGCCTGGCCAGCAACGTGAACCCCAACCGCCGTACGATACGTTCGATCTCCTGCGGCTCGATGTCCTTGCCGAGAATGCGCGTCACTTCCCCGCACCGCAGCGCAATTGCAGGTTGGCCTATGTGCTGCGCCTGGGCATCGACTTCACTTCCCTCCAGCCGCCCGCCGGCCGCATCCAGAACGAGTTGCGCGACCCGCGCGCAAGCCAGGGGAGTGGCGGCAAAATCGGCGCCGCGCTCGAAGCGGTGCGACGCGTCCGTGTGCATGCCATGCCGTTTCGCCGTCTTGCGTATGGTAGTGGGATCGAACCACGCCGACTCGATGAGGACGTTGCGCGTTTTCGCGGTGATCATGCTGTCGAAACCGCCCATGATCCCGGCCAGCGCCACCGGCTTGCGCGCATCGGCAATCACCAGATCCTCTTTCGTGAGCTTGCGCTCCACCCCGTCGAGGGTCTTCAGCGTTTCGCCCTCACGGGCACGGCGCACGACGATCTTGCCGCCCTCGAGTAAGTCGAGATCGAAGGCATGAGTGGGATGCCCCATCTCCCATAACACGTAGTTGCTGGCATCGGCGACGTTGTTGATGGAGCGCTGTTCCACCGATTCGAGCCGCCGCACCAGGGCCGGCGGGGTGGCGCCGATCTTCACGCCGCGGATCACTCGCGCCGTATATCGGGCGCAGCCCTGCGGATCTTCAAGGACAATGGGAAACGGCTTGGGATCCGGCGAATTCGCCTTCTCGGCTTCGGGCTGCACGCTGGCGACCGCGGCCATGGCCATGGCCGGCAGCCTGGCGGCCAGCGGCTTCAGTTCCACGTCGTAGATGGCGGAACATTCCCGCGCCACGCCATAATGATTCATCGCATCGGGTCGATTGGTGGTGAATTCGACTTCATAGACCGCATGACCGTCGGCCATGGCGATGCCTTCGACGGCAATGCCATGCATCGTCAGCGCTTCGGCAAGCTGGTGATCGTCGACCGGCAAGTCAACAAACTCGCGAACCCAGTTGGCGGAAATCTTCAAGCGAACTGCTCCAGAAAACGCACGTCCCCAAGATAGAACTGTTGAATGTCGTCCAGTCCGTACATGAGCATGGCAAAGCGCTCCACGCCCATGCCAAAAGCAAAGCCACTGACCTTTTCCGGATCGTAACCGACAAAACCGTACAGGGCCGGATCCACCATTCCCGACCCCAGCAACTCAATCCAGCCGCTCTGCTTGCAGATACGGCAGCCCTTGCCGCCACAGAAGATGCAGCTGACGTAAACCTCGGCGCTGGGCTCGGTGAAGGGGAAAAACGATGGTTGGAACTTGGTGCGCACCTTCGGGCCGAAAAACGCCTTCATGGCGTGATCGAGCGTGCCTTTCAGATCGCAAAAGGTAATGCCCTCGTCCACCGCCAGGCCTTCCACCTGATGAAAAACCGGAGAATGCGTGGCATCCGGCGTATCGTGACGATGCACCTTGCCGGGAATCACGATACGCACCGGGGGCGCCTGTTTCTCCATGGTGCGAATCTGTACCGGCGAGGTATGGGTACGCAGCAGCAACCGATCGCGCTGCGGCCGCGACTGTTGGCCGGCAATAAAGATCGTGTCCTGCGTGTCGCGTGCCGGATGGTCGGGCGGAAAATTCAACGATTCGAAGTTGTAGTAATCGGTCTCGACCTCGGGCCCTTCGCCGACCGAATAGCCCATGTCGCGAAACACCGAGACGATGTCGTTCATCGTCCGGATCACCAGATGTTCCGCACCCAAAGGGCGGCGGATTCCCGGCAGGGTTACGTCCACCCGGCTGGCTTCCAGCGGCGACTGCGCATTGCCCGAGTCGAGCCGAGCCCGGCACTCCACTGTCACCTCGCGTTCAACGTTGGACCGTACCGTGTTGACCGCCTGGCCGACAATGCGCTTGGCGTCCTTCGGAGATGCCTTGAGCCAAAGGTCGTTCAGTTGGGTCAGGATGCCATTGCTCCGCGCCAGCCAGCGGTCACGAAATACCTTGTACTCGGCATCGTTGGAGACGGCAGCCGATTCCGTTTGCAACGCGCTCAGAAGCGTCGAAACGGCCTTTTCGACCGCGGCTTGCGAGTGGTCTACGAGTTTTTCGACTCGATACATAAGTGAGCCTGGGATTTCACCACAGAGTATCCGGCCCGCCCTTCGGCGCTCCTAGGGCTAGAAACCTTGCATGAATTGTCATTCTGAGTCCGCCACTGCGGACTCAGAATGACAATTTCCTCAGACCCTACGCGGTAGCGGCCGCATGCGCGGTCTTGGCCTGTTCGCACAAATTGGCGAACGCTGCCGCGTCATTGACGGCGATGTCGGCCAGCACCTTGCGATCCAACTCCACGCCTGCCTTCTTCAGCCCATTGATGAAACGGCTGTAGCTGATACCGTTTATCTTGGCGGCGGCGGCAATGCGCACAATCCACAGCGAGCGGTACTGGCGCTTCTTCTGGCGCCGGCCGGCAAAGGCGAATTTCAGTCCGCGCTCCACCGACTCTTTGGCGGAGCGGTAGAGCTTTGACTTGGTCAAAAAATAACCGGATGCGCGATCTAATATCTTTTTCCGCTTGGCGCGGCGCTTGGTTCCCCGTTTTACGCGAGGCATATCATTTCTCCTTTTTGAAGCAGCCCCTTCTTGCGGGGCCGGTTAGCGGCTGGAGGCAAGGAGATTCATTGGGAATCCAGCCTCTTCACACGCATTCTCGGGACGCCATTCGCGGCGTCCCGAATTTGGGATAGCGCTTAGTACGGAATCATCCGCTTGATTTTCGGGGTATCCGCCTCGCTCAATAAGTGCGTACCGCGTAGCCCCCGCTTGCGCTTGGTGGTCTTTGAGGTCAGAATGTGGCGCAAATGAGAATGGCCACGCTTGACCTTGCCGGTCGCCGTCTTCTTAAACCGCTTGGCGGCGCCGCTGTGGGTTTTTAGTTTCGGCATAACTCCTCTTTGTGCTGTTTCAGTTTACAGTTTACAGTTTGCAGTTTACAGCCAACACCAAATTCTTCCTTTGGCCGCAAACGGCAAGCTGTAAACGGCAAGCTCTTACGACGCCGGAGGCCCGCCCGGGGCCGCGCCCGGGGTAGGCGGCGCGCTGGGCGTTGGCGCTCCGCCCGGAGGCGGCGCCGGCTTTTCCTTCTTCTGCTGCGGCTGAACCTTGGGAGGCGCCAGGATGACGTGCATCGTGTTGCCTTCCTGCCGGGGCCGGAATTCGACCACCGCCTTTTCGCCCAGTTCCTTGATCAGGCGCTCCAGGATATTGCGCCCGAGGCTTTGGCGCGTCATCTCGCGCCCGCGGAAAAAGATCGTTGCCTTGACCTTGTCGCCTTCGCTCAAAAAGCGCAGCACATGCTTCTTCTTGGTCTCGTAGTCATGCTCATCCACGTTGATACGGAACTTGACTTCCTTGACCGTGATCACGTGCTGGTGTTTTTTGGCCGCCCGCTCTTTCTTTTCCTGTTCGTAAAGATATTTGCCGAAATCCATGATCCGGCAAACCGGCGGCTGCGCGGTAGGCGACACTTCCACCAGGTCACAATTCTTTTCGCGAGCAATCTTCAGTGCGTCATACGGCGCCATGATCCCGAGTTGAGCACCCTCGTCGTCGATCACGCGCACTTCCCGCACCCTGATCCGTTCGTTCGTGCGAATAAACCTTTTGTCGATACAATCCTCCCCGTACAAGACGAATAAAAATTATAGCATGAGCTATGTCGCTGAACAGGCTACAGTTCGGCGGAAAACGGGTTGCGGCAGGCGAATTCTGAGTTATACTGCGCTCGCATCTATTCTGATTCCAACGAGGGGCCCTGGATTAATGTCGGCAAACGCAATCCGCGAAATACCTGAAACCTCATCGGATAACCTCCATTCACTGGAACGCAAGATTTACCGCACCATCGAACTGCTCAAGGAAGCGCGGGAAGCCAAGAGCTCCGCCGAGCGCGATTTGGCCCGCGTACGCGAACAACTGGAAACACGCACGGCGGAACTGGAAACGTTACGCAGTGAAAATGTCGGATTGCGCCGGGAACGCGAAGAAGTGCGCGAGCGAGTGGAAAAATTATTGGGTCAGATTGAGTCCCTGGAAGAGGAATAGCGCAGTCCAGGGACGGCGCCGGACCGCGGACACGGGTGGGCCAGGCCCCGCCGGGGATCGGGACCGGCGAACTTGAAACTACGATCAGGAGACTTCGGTGACGCAACCCAACGAGAGCGTGCGGGTAGAAATCTACGATCAGACGTATAATTTGCGGGGCTCGGACCAGGAATATATTTTTAAGCTGGCCGAGTACGTCGACGGCAAAATGCGGGCGGTGGCCGGGCAGACCGCAACCATCGACTCGCTCCGCTTGGCCGTGCTGGCCGCACTGAATATCGCCGACGAATACCACATCCTCAAGCGCAAGTACGACGCGATTGCCAACGAACTCACGCAGCGGACACGCAGCCTCTCCGGCGCCTTGGACGAGATTCTGAATGAGGTTCTGCAAGAGACCAAGAAAGCCGGCTAGCGGGTCACGAGCTTCGAGTCGCGAGCGGCGCTTCTGATCTCGCAACTCGCGACTCGAAACTCGCAGCTCTGTTACTTTAGGCACGCAGAATGCCATCTTTTTGCCGTCCCCCTCTTGCCAGCCTTCCGGGTTTTCTCTAGCATCTGACGTGTAAGCCGGCCTGCAAAGTTGGTGTTGGCGGCGGTCGTTTTTTTGAGCCAATGACGATGAGCAGGGGGCCCTACTCGTTATGAGAAGATCCTGTGTGTGAATTCCGTCATGCGGAAATCCCTAAGGGGTCGCGGGGGGTTCCCACCGTGTTAAGCGGGCTCATAAAACGCCCTACCACACGGCCACGCGGGTCGGCTTTTCCTCCAGTTCCGCCCTTGCCAAAACTCCACTGTCGCTATCCCTGTTAAACTAGAGTCGTGTTTCCGCAGCTTTTTCATATAGGTTCGTTCTGGGTTGGGACATACGGCGTGTTGGTTGCGACCGGCGTACTGGTGGGCCTGATCCTTGCGGGCAGGTTTGCGCAGCGGGAGGGCATCGACCCGGAGAAGGCCTGGAATCTCGGCATTCTGGCGGTTCTGTTTGCCATTCTGGGGGCCAAGCTGCTGCTGGTCATCAATAGCTGGAGCCAGTATTCGGGAAATTTCAGCGCCGTTTTCAGCCTGGAAACGCTACGCGCGGGCGGGGTCTTCTACGGCGGACTGATCGCCGCGCTGGCGGTGTCGGTGTGGTACATCGTCCGGAACCGGTTGCCGGTGTGGCGCACCTGTGACGCGTTCGCGCCGGGGATAGCCCTGGGCCATGCGATTGGCCGCATCGGTTGCTTTTGCGCCGGCTGTTGCTATGGCAAGCCGACTCACCTTCCCTGGGGCGTCACCTTTACCAATCCAATGGCGGCTTATATTTCCGGAACTCCGCTGGGACACAAGCTGCACCCGACGCAGCTTTATGAATCGCTGGTCGAGCTTATCAACTTTTTCATCCTCGTCTGGTTATTCAAACGCAAGAACAGAGACGGGCAGGTCATTGGCGCGTATCTGTTCCTGTACGGTTTCGCGCGCTTCTTCCTGGAATTCGTGCGGGACGATCCGGACCGCGGTTCCGTGTTCCATGGCGCGATGACCACCACCCAGTTGATCTCGATCTTCATGGTCGTCACCGGCGGAATACTGTGGATGCGCCGGCCGAAGAGGGTGCCCGAGAAGACGCCCGTCGCCGCCGGCGTCCGCTAAGACGGAAAGCATGCCCGATCCTTCCCAGACCTTTGCGATTCCCGCCAGCGCCAGCGGGCAGCGACTCGACCAGTTTTTGGCTGCCCAGCTTGCCGAGTTGAGCCGGGTACGGGTACAGGAACTCATTACGCAGGGTATGGTTCTGGTAAACGGAGCGGCAGCCAAGCCGTCGCTGAAGTTGCGCGGCGGAGAATCCGTGGCCATCGTCGGCGCGGCCCAGCGCCCCCCTTTGCGCGCGATGCCGGAGGAAATCCCGCTGGACGTGGTGTACGAGGATGAAGATGTGGCGGTGATAAACAAACCGGCCGGCATGATGGTTCACGCCGGCGCCGGGGCCACCGACGACGTTCGAAATCGGGGCACGCTGGTCAATGCGCTGCTGCATCGTTTTGGGGTGCTGTCCGGGGTGGGCGGCGAATTACGCCCGGGAATCGTGCATCGCCTCGATCGCAACACCAGCGGACTGATCGTGGTGGCCAAGAACGATCAGGCCCACCGGCAGTTGGCCGGGCAGTTCGCCGGGCGGGAGGTGCATAAGACTTATACCGCACTGGTGCAGGGCTGGATGACGGAGGAAAAGGGCACGATTAATAGCGCCATCAGCCGCGATGCGGTACGGCGCACGCGCATGACCACCCGCCGTGGCGAGGGCCGGACGGCCGTTAGTCACTGGCGGGTGCGCGAACGGATTGCGGGCCCCTACGGCCGGTTCACCCTGCTGGACGTCAAAATCGAGACCGGCCGCACGCACCAGATTCGAGTGCATCTCGCCTCAGCGGGTCACCCGGTGGTGGGCGATACGCTGTACGGCGCAGCTCGCGAAGTCAAGGCCCCAGGCCGCGATCCCCTGGCCTTGGCCAGAAACTTCCTGCATTCCGCAGCCCTCGAGTTCTCCCATCCGCGATCCGGCACGATATTGAAACTCTCGGCGCCATTGCCGGCGGAGTTGGAACGGTTTCTGGCCAGGCTAAGATCCTGTTAAGAGCCGCTCCACGTCATTCGTTTCCCGTTGGAACCGGGGACTCGCATTGCCCTTGACCCGGCTATAATGAAACCAGGTTTTATGAGAGTATTTCCGATCTTCACCTTAATCGTTATGGTAGCTGTCCTGGCCGTGGTTCCCATGGTCAGTGCGCAACTGCCTTCCGCGCCTTCCGCCGTACGGGAGGAGGAAAATAAAGCAAAAGCAGCCCCAACACCGGCTCTGGAGCCATCCCAGCCGCTGCCGGCCGCTGCCCCCGAGAAGGCCTCAGTGCCGCCTCCGGCCGCGACGGCGACTCCAGCCGCGGCTTCCGTGGCGCCGCCGGAAGCGTCCATCACCACGATTCGCAGTTACGTGGACGAGGTCAATGTCATTTTTACGGTGACGGACAAGCACGGAAATTTTGTCAAGGACCTTACGCAAGAGGATTTCCGCGTATTGGACGACAAGCAGCCGCCCCGGCAGATCGTCAATTTCATCCGGGAAACGAATCTCCCGCTGCGCGTGGGCCTGCTGGTGGATGCCAGCAATTCCATCCGGGACCGGTTCAAATTCGAACAGGACTCCGCCATTGAATTCCTGAACCAGATTGTGCGGCCGAAATTCGATCGCGCGTTCGTCATCGGCTTTGACACTACCCCCGAGGTGACCGCCGACTTCACGGACGACGCCGAACAGCTATCACACGGAGTGCGCATGTTGCGGCCGGGTGGCGGCACCGCCCTGTATGATGCCGTCTATTCCGCTTGTCGCGACAAGCTGCTGAAGTCCGGGTCCCCAACCGGAGCGGTGCGTAAGGCCATCGTGTTGCTCAGCGACGGCGACGACAATCAGAGCCGCGTCACCCGTGAAGAAGCCATTGCCATGGCCCAACGCGCGGAAGTCATCATTTACACGATCAGCACCAATTCTTCCGGGTACAAGGATAAGGGAGACAAAGTCCTGGAGCGTATGGCCGAGGCTACTGGCGGACGCGCCTTCTTTCCCTTCAAAGCGGAAGATGTTGCCAACGCCTTCTCGGAAATTCAGGACGAACTGCGCAGCCAATACATGATCGCCTACAAACCCCCGAAGTTCGTAGCCGACGGGCGCTACCATTCGATCGAAATTACCGTCGCCAATCGCAAGAATCTGACGGCCCGCGCCCGCCAGGGCTATTTCGCGCCCAAACCGTAATTCCAGTTCACAGCTGACAGTTCACAGTTGACAGCCAAACCAATCCTGCTCTGTCTGGCTGCCAACTGTAAACTGTGAACTGTAAACTCGGGACTTATCCGCGCTTAAGTTCGATAAATACCTGGCGGGCACATTCTTTGAGGGTTTCGAACACGCCGCTTCCCTGGCAGGCGGTGGCTTCAAACACCGGTTCGCCTTTGCGCACCAGTTCCTGCTTCATCACTTCCACCGACAGGATGTTGGGCAGGTCGCGCTTGTTCAGCTGCAGCACGTAGGGGATCTTCTGGAACTCGTAGCCGTGGTCCTGCAGGTTCTGCTGCAGGTTGTCGAGCGCCTCATAATTGGCGTCCATCCGTTCCACCTGCGAGTCGGCAACGAAAACCACCCCATCGACTCCGCGCAGGATCAATTTACGGCTGGCGTCATAGAACACCTGGCCGGGAACGGTATAGAGGTGGAACCGGGTCCGAAAGCCGCGCACCGTACCCAGGTCCAAAGGCAGGAAGTCAAAAAACAAGGTACGGTCAGTCTCCGTGGCCAGCGAGATCATCTTGCCCTTCTGACCGTCGCCGGTGTTCTCGTAGACATATTGCAGATTGGTCGTCTTGCCCCCCAAACCGGGGCCATAATAGACGACCTTGCAATTTATCTCGCGAGCCGCGAAATTGATAAAGCTCAATGCTCGCCTCGGAGTGCTGCGCACAACCGCAATCGAATCCTGCGGATGGCGCGGTTTAGCAATGCCCACACCACCCCCGGCTCGCGGTTGCGTCTCCCAGCTTGCGGTCTCCTGCAACCAAGGCTCCGTCACCCGCCAATGCCACCTGTGGGGAGGTGCTGCTGGATTTATACCACAGTCCCCCCCGGCACGAACCATACGGGCAGCCGGGTTGGAACCCAACGTAACTTACCGGGCAGCACTTTCGTAATACCAAAAAGGAAGGTTTCAAGGTTTGAAAGCTTCAGAGGTTTCGACCACCTCAGGAAAACGCGGAACATGAAACTCGCTCCGCGAATCGTGGAACGGGAAACGGGGAAGGTGAAACGGCTCTTACTCCGCCGCCTCCGGACCTTCGCTTTCCAGCACGCTGAGGACCTCGTCGTCCACATCCCATTTTTTCAGGATGGCGACGATGACTCCGATAGTGAAACCCGCTCGCGCCAGCGCCCGGAAAATCTTTGCCGCCTGCCCGTTGTCCGCTGGCTTGCGCACGCGTTTGCGCGCCAGAAACTGGCGAGCCAGTTTTTCCTCGTTCACGCCCGCGTACGCCTCGCTCACGGTCTTTTCGATAATATCGCCGTGCACCCCTTTGTTTTTCAGATCGCTGATGACCCGCAACCGGCCGAATTTTTCATTCTCCCGGCGATAGCCTGAGTAGGCAGTGGCGTACTTCGTGTCATTGAGATAATGCTGGTCCTTCAAGCGAAGAATCACGGCTTCCACCAGCGTCTCCGCTTCGCTCTGGCCGGTTACACGGCGGCGGAGCAGGCGTTTCAATTCGGCCACCGAACGCATCTGCCGCGCCAGCGCTCCGACCGCATACTCATACAGCGCGGCTTCGTCGTAAGCGGTCTTGCGTCTGGAGAATGCCATGGCGACTTCTTCCGCCCATCAAGGCGGCTGAAAAATGCAGCCGGCCGGTATTTCGCGGGCGAAAGCCCAATATCACTTAGGAAATGGAACCTTTTCGGCCCGATCCCGCCAAGCGGGATCGTCCCCTGCCCGGGCCAAAGTCGTGCCCGCAACCTGACCGCCGTTTCTTCAACCGCCCGCATGAGCGCGAAGCCTTATCTCCCCAATTCGGACGTGTATCCCGTGGAGTGCATCTCCTCGCGGGCCGCGTCGCCGGTGGAGGAAATGCCCTGGACCCGCAACTTGAAGTCGTCGGGATTGGACGCATTTTCCAGCGCCGTCTCGTATGAGATGAGGCCCTGTTGATAGAGATCGTAGAGTGACTGATCGAACGTCTGCATGCCGTACTGGGAAGTGCCGGAGCTGATCGCCTCGCGAATGCTGCGGGTCTTCTCCGGAGTCATCAGGCACTCGCGGATATACGCGGTCGTGACCATGACTTCGACCGCAGGCACGCGGCCCTCAGCATCGGCGCGGCGCACCAGGCGCTGGCTGATCACGGCGCGCAGCGTGGCCGCCAGTTGCAAGCGAATCTGTTTCTGCTCCGGCGGCGGGAACACCGAGATGATACGGTTGATGGTTTCCACCGCGTCCAGCGTGTGCAGGGTGGAAAACACCAGGTGACCGGTTTCAGCGGCGTGGAGAGCGGTGCCGATGGTCTCCAGATCGCGCATTTCGCCCACCAGAATGACGTCCGGGTCCTGGCGCAGGCTGGCGCGCAGCGCCGAAGCGAAGGAAGGCGTATCCACCTCCACTTCGCGCTGGTTCACGAATCCTTTCTTGTCCCGGTGCAGGAATTCGATCGGGTCCTCGATGGTGATGATGTGCTCGGCCCGTGTGGAATTGATGCGGTCCACGATGGCCGCCAGCGTCGTCGATTTTCCGGAACCGGTCACCCCCGTCACCAGCACCAGGCCACGCGGCTCGTCGCAAATCTTTTCCACAATCCGGGGAAGATACAGTTCATCCAGCCCGCGCACTTTGGTCGGAATCACGCGGAGCACCACCCCGACATTCCCGCGTTGCTGAAACACGTTTACGCGGAACCGGCCCAGTCCGGCCACGCCGTAGGCCAGATCGAACTCGGCGTTTTCCTTGAACTTCTGCTTCTGCCGGTTGGACATCATGCCGAACGCCATGTTCAGCATTTCCTCGGCGGAAATCCGCGGCTGATCGGTCAGCGGAACCAGTTCACCATCCACCCGCAGGCAGGGATAGTTGCCGACCTTCAGGTGCAAATCGCTCGCCTTGCGCTCCACCGCGATACGCAGCAAATCATCTATCTGCATGATTCACAATCTCTCCGGAGCCTGAAGTTAGCACGTTATGAAGATAAGTTTCCAGTTACTAAAAGGCTGCGTCGAGTCGCGAGCCAGGCCGGCTTGCACCCTGTGACCACCGAAGAAGTCGGTCTTGCCTTCACCGGGCCGACGTCTCCGCGTCTCCACAGCAACTCGTGAACATCCCGGACCCACTCGTGTCTCGTGACTCGCGACTCGCATCTCACCCTTTCCAGGGCTCATCGGCGCTGCCGCCGTAAATGCTTGGCACCTTCGACCCCATAGGGCGCAGATAGGTAGCCAGTTGCGCTCGATGGTGGATCGAGTGGTTATTGGCAAATAGTAAATAACGAAAAACGGGGGCCGCCATAATTCCGTAAAAATCCACCGGGGTAAGCAGTTCTTCCGCCGTCATGGCCCTTACCCGCTTCAGCGCGGCCTTGCCATGGGCCTCGTACCAGGCCACCAATGCGGCGATCGACTGGGGCGCTTCCGGACGGGGCGCATCGGGCGAAAATCTGCGATTGGCAATACTTTCCAGAAAATCGACGTCCCCGTCGGCCAGATGCCAGGCCAGCTCGAAGGCCGTACGCGCCTTGGAATCCGGACGGAAATCGCGTTGCGCTTCCGGCACCCCCGCAAGCACTTTGCGGGTAACCTCCATCTCCCGCTCCAGGCTTTCCAGAATCAGGTGGGTAAAGGCAACGGCAAATTCAGAAGTGTTCGCA
>Ga0326728_10012575_pt1 | contig 18747 bp, 15 predicted proteins | sample MB3enrmetagenome_FD_207602 | JGI IMG/M metagenome (GOLD analysis project Ga0326728, IMG submission 207602) | Lab enriched peat soil microbial communities from McLean, Ithaca, NY, United States - MB31MN | ecosystem: Environmental > Terrestrial > Soil > Wetlands > Peat | place: USA: New York... | reverse complement strand
CCGCCCTCCGTGGCCTGCAGCCAGCGCAACTTCTTCGCCTGCGCCAGCATCTGCGCGCTGATCGCGCCGAAAACGACGTCGGCCTCGGGCAGCAGTCTGTTCAATTCGCCGGCGTTGGCTGGCACCGCGATCTGAACGTCCTTGCCCTGGGACTCGATCTGTTTGATCTCCGCCGCCGTGTACGTGGGAGGCGGGACCGCGGATGAGGCCGCTGCCGTCACGATTCGGACCCGCTCGGGTGGCGGATCGAAGATCGCAATTCTGTCCGAGGCAATTAGGACGGGCGCCGCCGGAGCAGCAGCCACGGCTGACAGGAACAATCGACGAGATACTGAATGATCGGTCATAATCTTCTCCTTTACTGGGTGTGGTCTACAATATGGTAACCGGGATACACCGCTGGAGCCACGGCGTCCCGTATAATGTCCCCATGCGACTCCTTTCATGGCAGCAAGCATTCACGCTTTGCCTTCTACTTGTTCTTGCGGGGGCTCAACTGGCCGCCCAGAACCCACAACCCCCCATGCCAATCAAACCGGACTTCGAGAATGACCAGGTGGTTGTCAATCCACCTCAGCACCCACCGTGGCCCGGCACCGGCGACTCCGGAACCGACATTATCAAGTCCTGCGCGACTTTGCCACCGGCAGACCGGAAAATATGCGCCGAGGACCACCCCTGGCACAACCACGGCCTGAATCGCGTGGTGCTCCGCTACTATCCCGGCAGCGAGGATCTTTTTTACCTGGACGGTTTCGTGGAGCACCTGAAGTGGCAGGCGGGCGCGGTCGAATGGAGCCCCGCCAGTGGGTTCCACTACGGGGCGAACGGGGTATGGAATCGGCCGGCGGGATCAAACTCGGGCCCGGTTGGCATGTATCTCGCAATCAAGAAGGCGGGGTATCCCGGCAAGGTGGTGGGCACCGCTCTCGACCCGTTGAAGGTCGATCCCAAAGACTTCACCTTGGTACTCGAGAACAGCCAGGTTCGGGTTCTCCGCTTGAAACTGGGTCCGCGGCACAGCGCGCCGATGCACGAGTACACCCTCGGACATTTGGTCGTTTGCTTCACGGACCAGAACGTGCGCGTGACTTCGCCCGAGGGAAAGGCCGAGGTGGCGCAGCACAAGGTGGGGGATTTCGATTGGAGCGGACCCTCCAAACAGAAAGTAGAAAACCTGGGTGACAAGCCGCTCGAAACCGTGATCGTGGAACTGAAGACTATCTACTGATCCGCGGCGCCCTGGCCGCCGCAAAGCTCACTCGCAGCGCAGGGCGACAACCGCATCGACCGCCGCGGCCCGCCGCGCGGGGATGTAACACGCCAGCAGCGCAATTCCTCCCAGCAGCAACGTCACCGCCGCCAGCGTCGCCGGGTCGGCCGGGCGGACGCCGTACAGCAAGCCCGCCAGGAACCGCGTGAGCGCCAGGGCCGCAACCAGGCCCGCGGCCATTCCGATCGCCGCCAGCTTCATACCTTGGCGCAGAACGAGCCCGACGATCTCCCCGCGCGACGCTCCCAAGGCGGCGCGGATTCCGAGCTCATGGCTCCGCCGCGTCACCGCATAGGACATGACGCCGTAGATTCCGACCGCGGCCAGCAGCAGGGCCGTCGCCGCGAAGATGATGAGCAACAGCATGGTGAAGCGGCGCTCGGCGAGCGATCTCGAAATGATCTGCTCCATGGTTCGCACCGCGTAGATGGGCTGATCCTGGGTCGGGCCGGCCACCTGTGCGCGCACGGCCGAGACCAGGCTCAGAGGCTCGGCGCCGGTGCGCAGCACGAGCGTCAATCCTGCCACGGCCTCGGACAGGAACCGGTCGGGCACTTGCATAAAGGGAAAGTAGATCTGGTCTCGTATCTTGGCGGTATCGTCGGAATCCAGCCCCCAATGCTTCACGTGCCCCACCACGCCGACGATCTGGACCGGGCCCACCACCATAATGCTGATCTGCCGGCCAATCGGGTCCTGACCGGGAAAGACGCGCCGTGCCAGGACGTCGTCGATCACCGCAACCGGGGGCGAAGCCAGGGTATCGCGGGCCGTGAAAAACCGTCCGCGCCGCAAGGGGATTTGCATCGCGCTGGGGTAATCGGGAGTGACGATATAGAACATCGCCGACTTCGTCTGGTCTTGAGCAGGCTGGGGCCCGGCGCCCGGCCAGAAGGGAATCTCGCTGTCATTCTCGCTTAGAGGAACCACCGACGTGATGGCAACGGATTGAGCCCCTGGGATCGCCGCCACACGCTCGAGCATTTGCTGATACGCCAGCCGGATGCCCGGCGGGCTAGCCATCACTTTGGGCGACAGCGCTACCTTTGTCGTCAGCACGTTGCGCGTGTTGAACCCGGGATCGACTTGCAAGAGCCGCCAGACACTCTGCATCATGAGCCCCGCACCCGCGAGCAAGATGACCGCCAGGCCGATCTCCAAGGCCACGAAAACGCCCTCCACGCGATGACGTCCGCCTCCGGCGCCGTGCGCACCTTCCTTTAGGAATTCCTGCGGGTTCGCATTGGCGCCGTGGAAGGCCGGGGCGAGGCCGAACAGGACGCCGGTGACGACGGAAACCGCAAGTGTGAAGAGCAGGACGTACGGATCGATTCCGATTTCCCCGGAGCGCGGCAGGCTGCCCGGCGCGGCGGCCAGGACGAGCCTGGTCCCCCAGCGGGCCAGCAGCAGGCCGATCGTGGCGCCGCCCAGAGACAGCAGCACGCTTTCCGTCAGGAGCTGGCGCACCACCCGTTTTCGGTCGGCGCCGAGCGCGGCGCGAATGGCGAACTCACGCTTGCGAGCCGTGGACCGCGCCAGCAGCAGATTGGCGACGTTGGCGCAGGCGATGATCAGCACGAACCCCACGGCGCCCACCAGCAGTATCAGCGTGGGGCGGATGTACCCCACCATGGCGTCCTTCATCCGGACCACCCTCGCCCCGTGTCCCGCGTTCGTCTTCGGGTACTGGTGCGAAAGCGCATTGCAGATGGATGCGAGATCCGCCTGCGCCGTTTCGATGGTTGCGCCCCGCTTCAGGCGGCCAATCACCTGAAGGCCCGGGTGTTCCTCCCGAGTCCGCAGCTCGACCGAGTTCCATTGCTCGATGGGAACGTAGACCTGCGCCCTCTCGCGAAAGCGAAAGTCCGGGGGCAAAACGCCGACCACGGTGCAACTCACAGCGTTGAGGGTCAGGATCTTTCCAAGGATGTTCGGGTCGGCTCCGAACCGCTGTTTCCAGAAGCCGTTGCCGAGCATCACCGCGCAGGCAGCGCCCTGGCGGTCTTCCTCAGGCAGGAAACCGCGCCCCAGGAATGGGGCGACGCCGAGCACCGGGAAGAGGCTCGCCGAGACGTACTCCCCCGAGACCTGCTCGGGTTGGCCGGCTCCGGTGAAGTTGAAGTCACCGCTGCGGAAGGTGCCCATGTCGGTGAAGAACTGGCTCTCACGGCGCCAATCGAGGAAATCCGGGTACGCGACCGAGGTCTGGCTGTCGAAGACCATCACCAGCCGGCCGGGGTCGGGATACGCGAGCGGCCGCAGCAGCACGCCGTTCACCACGCTGAAAATGGCGGTATTGGCCCCGATGCCGAGCGCCAGCGCCAGCATCGCGATGGCGGTGAAGCCGGGGTTCTTGCGCAACGTGCGGAATCCGTAGCGAAGGTCCTGCCCCAGGCCGGCCAGCAAACGCTCTCTGCTTTCCGCGCCCAGTACGACAGGCTCCGGCGCATTCGCACGTTCGACGGCTCGCAGTTCTCTGGCCAGCAGCTCGTGGCCGCCCATCTCGTCGAGCGTGGTGCGGCGGGCTTCCGCCTCCGTAGCCCCGCCGCTGAGCAGTTCCCGGTAACGATCCTCGGCGTGCTGGGCCAATTCCTCGACAATCTCCGCCTCGCGAGTGGGAGCCAGGTTCAAGTCCGCCAGTTGCTCGCGAATCGGTTCGCTCCAGTCAGGCATTTTCCACTCCCGCGATTCGGTTGATGGCCGCGACGAACGTCTGCCAGCCCCGCCGCTGGGAAGCCAGCACTTTCCGCCCAGGCGCAGTCAGCCGGTAATAGCGCCGCCGGCGCTGCCCGCTCTTCTCCACCCACCGCCCTTGAATCCAGCCGCGCTTTTCCAGGCGGTACAGCAACGGGTATAGCGACGCCGCGTGAAAACGCAGCGCGCCTTCGGATCGCAGTTCGATCAGCTTGCCGAGTTCGTAGCCGTGGCGGGGCACGGCCTCGAGCAGCGAGAGCAGAAGCAGCTCGGCGCTGCCCTTCTTCCATTCGCGATCGATAGATGGATCGTCCATATATGGCACTGCTATATATTACGGCCGAAACAGGCCGATGTCAAGCGGTGTGGCACTGGACGGTTTACTTGCCGATCGTCAGAATCGTAAACGAACCTGGTACCACCGTGCCCTGGGGCCCGCGGCCCCCTCGGCCTTTGTCGGGCGGCGTCGCCGGCGCCGGCGGCGCCGGCCCGCGCTCCTGGCTCATCGTAAAGATGTGGTTCGTCTTGCGGTCGAACGCGATGGTTCGGGCGCCATTCATCGTGTTCAGATTCTGCTCCACCTCGAAACTCGTCGGGCTCTTCTCCTTGACCACGGTCAACGTGCCGTTCCCTTGCGTGCTGAAGGCTTCCTTCGTCGCGGGGTTGAAAACGGCGCCGTCGGACCCGCCGGCGAGCGGCAGACTGGTGAGGATTTTGCCGTCCTTGGCGCTCAGAATCACCATCATGGGCTGTGCCGGCTGGGCGGGCGGATTCCCCGAGCTCGCGCACGCCGCGAACAGCACACGGTTCTTCGCGTCCAACGCCAGCCCGTTGCACCGGCCCTTGTCCCCGAAGGGGTAGTGCGCCACCGCCTTCATGGTCTTGACGTCGACGGCCGTAACACTGCCCTGCGCGTCCTGCATGACGACGTAGAGCATGCCTTTGCCGTCGCCCACGCCCTGCTCCGGCACGCCGCCCAGATCGATCTTGCCGAGCACCGTGCCCTCTTTGGCGTCGATTACCGTCGCGTCCTTGGTCGGGTGGCTGAAGACGTAGACCCGTTCGTTGAAGGCGTCGAAGTAGATGCCGTCCGGCTGTGCGGCGCCCGGATCGATGGTTTTGATGAGCTTCATGGTCTTCGTGTCGAACATCGAGATGGGCTTGCTGCTGGTGAAGCCATGCCCCGACTTCGGGTCGACCGCGGTGCCATTTCCTCCGACACCGGCAATCTCGCCGGCCGGCTCGAGCGTATCGAGGTTGAAGATCGTCAACCGTGTCTGGACGCCCGCCCCGCCGCCCCGGCGCGGGATGTACAACCGGCGTCCAGCGGCGTCGGCATAGATGTAGTCCCAGCCACCTTCTCCGCCGACCTTGGCCGTCTTGAGCACCTTGTACGGGCCGCCCTGTTGGGCCGACCCGATTAGCGTGAACGTCGATATTGCCGCTGCAAGCATTAAGCAGAATTGTCGCATTGGAGTTCTTCCGCAATGAGTATAGCAGTGTGGCCCGCCGGTGACGCTACATCTTCGAGCACCGCCGCGCGGTCCAGGGTTTCGGCGCTGGAGCACTCGGCGATCATCACCTTGGAAACCTGGCCGTCGCGGCCGATCGGCTCGGTTTTTCCGGCGTTGCCCGGCGGCCCTGCTGGGCGTCGGGCTGAGCCATTGCGGAAGCGCTGGCTACCGAACCGCGGACATCGCCAGCTTGGGCGTGTGGAGTCTTTTCCCCGGCAAAAACCCTGAACATTCTTCGCCACGCCGCCGTCCAATAGACATGCTTTTCCTGTGGCAGGACCTCCGCTACGGGCTCCGCGGCCTGCGCGCGACTCCCGGGTTCACCCTTTTGGCGATTCTCACTCTCGCGCTCGGCATCGGCGCCGCCACCACCATGTTCAGCGTGATTCAGAACGTCCTGATCGCTCCCTTCCCCTACAAGGACGCCGACCGCATCGTCGCCTTCACCGTGCACAACCTCGACAGCTCCCGTGGCGGCCAGTCCTACTTTCAGCCCGCGCAGTTTCTGGAGTACCAAAACCAGAGCCATGTGTTCGAGGACGTGATCGGCGGCGGAAACGACGATATTCTGCTGACCACCTCCCAAGGCACCGAGCAGTTCGACGGCGCCTACGTCACGCCCAACACGTTCGACTTTCTGGGGGTGCCCGCGCTGCTAGGCCGGACGATTATTCCCGACGACGCCAAACCCGGCGCTCCGCCCGTCTTCGTGATGGCCTACAAGATGTGGCTGAAGCGGTTTCAGCGCGACCCTTCCATCCTGGGCAAGAGCTTCATCCTCAACGGCACTCCCACCACGCTGATCGGGATCATGCCCAAGCGCTTCACCAAGCGCGGCGCCGACATCTGGATCTCCGCCAATCTCGACCGCGCCGATACGCGCTGGTTCGTTTTTCAGGCGCGGATCAAGCGCGGCGTAACCTACAAGCAGGTCGCGGCCGACCTTATGCCCATCGCGCAGCGGCTGGCGCGGATCTATCCCAAGGAATATCCCAAGCGGTTCTCCATCGTGGTCGAAAGTTACGCCGCGAGCGTAGTTGGGCCGTTCCAGACAATCCTCACGATTCTCGGAGTGGCGGTCGGCCTGCTTCTGCTGATCGCCTGCGCCAACGTAGCCAATATGCTGCTGGCGCGCTCTACCGCGCGCGACCGCGAGATCGCCATTCGGGCGGCGCTGGGGGCCAGCCAGTGGAGGATTGTGCGTGCGCTCTTGGTCGAGAGCCTGATCCTGTCGGTCGCCGGCGCCGGTCTCGGCTGTCTGCTCGCATTTGGCGGAATCAAGGCGCTGGTGGCATACATCCCCTTTGGCGCCATCCCGCAGGAAGCGGAGATCCGCATCGATACTCCGGCCCTGCTGTTCAGCCTGGGGCTTTCGGTGGTTACGGCGCTGCTGTTCGGGCTGGCTCCAGCGCTGCAAACGGTGCGCCGCAACCTGGTCGAGCCGCTAAAGGATTCGGGGCGCGGCGTTAGCGGCGGTTTCCGGCGAGGGCGGCTCCGCAACGCCCTGGTGGTGGTCGAGTTGGCGCTTTCGCTCCTGCTGCTCACCGGCGCCGGCCTCCTTGTGCGCACCCTGGCGGCGCTGCAAACGGCCGACCTCGGATTCAATCCGTCGAACCTCCTGGTGGCGCGGCTGCCGTTCCCCAACGGACAATTCAAGACCGCGGCGGAAAAGCAGCGCTTCTTTACCGCGTTGCTGCCTCGTTTGCAGGCGCTCCCCGGTGTGCTGGCAGCGGCGCAGATCAACTCGCTGCCCCCGTTTGGCGGCCCGAGCGGCGAAATCGAGATCCCCGGGAAAACCCACACCGAGCGCTGGCAGGCTATGTGCAGCCTGGTCAGCGAGGATTATCTCCGTACCCTCGGCCTGCGGCTTTTGCGTGGCCGCGCGCTCCAGGATACGGAGATCGCCGGCGCACGCAAGGTCGCCTTGGTAAACCAGACCCTGGTGCGAAAGTACTTTGGAAATGAAGATCCCCTCGGCCGCCAGATCCGGTTGAAGATGCTCGAGGGCAACCCCGAATCTCCCATGCCCAACGCGCTTTTCGAGATTGTCGGCGTGGTTTCCGACACCAGGAACGATGGCATCCGGGACCCCGTGCTGCCCGAGGCGATGCTGCCCTACACCGTCACCGGCATCTTTGGCCGCGGCATTCTGGTGCGCACCGCCGGACCTCCGATGCCGCTCGTCAACAGCGTGCACCGGGAGATTTGGGCGGTGAGCCCCAGTGTCGCTATCACTACGACACGCTCGCTGGACGACTACCTGAGCGATTATGCATACGCCGGCCCGCGCTTCGGGCTGGTGGTGATGGGTGCGTTCGCGGCCATCGGGCTGGTGCTGGTGGCCATCGGCGTCTACAGCGTGATTGCCTATACGGTGTCGCGGCAGACCCACGAAATCGGCATTCGCATGGCGCTGGGAGCGGGACGCACCCACGTGCTCGGCATGGTGCTGCGCATGGGCTTCCTGCTGATCGGCGTTGGCATGGTGATCGGCCTGGCGGCGAGCTTGGCGGCAACGCGCGTGCTCACCAACCAATTGGAGGGCATCTCGCCCCACGACCCGCTGACGTTCGTATCGGTATCGGTGGTGATCGTGCTGGCGGGCCTGGCCGCCTGCTGGTTCCCGGCCATGCGCGCCACGCGCGTAGACCCGATGATCGCGCTGCGGTTCGAGTAAAGCTACTGCCGCGGCACCCCTGCCCGGCGTCAGGCTGTACGTATGGCAGAAGCGCTGACTACCGAGCCGATACCCCTCACTGGCGCCCTATTCGGCGCGGCGCCGTAAGGACATTCGCAAGACCAGAGAACTGAATGAGTCCAGGTGGCCGCCGGCCGGTATCCGTGATCGATTGCTTGCCCGGCGGCAGGCATAGTGTTGCGTTGGCTGGCGGACGAAAACTTCAACAAACGATATCCTCCGTGACTCGGGAGAATGGGAAGGCCAAGTCAGATACCTGCCGCTCCGGTAGCGGCAATGCCGTGTGGAGCGGCGTTCACCGCTTCGGCTCCCGGACTGACCACTTTCCGAGTGACCATCCGACCGGAGTCGCTGAAGAAGAGCCATGACTTCTCGACGCGAGTAGCTATACAAGGAGTCTGATTTCCGAACGCACTCGCACCGGAGTGAAGGCAGCGCAACGCCGAGGCGTGAAGTTTGGCAGGAGACCGAGCCTGACACCGGAGCAGATCGACCACGGCCGGAAGTTGATCCGGCCCGCGGCACGCACTGTGCTCTTATCGCTCCGGCGCAACCCTTCCAGATAAATTCTGATGCGATCAAATCGCCAGCTAATGCCTGGCCATTGGTTTGCGCGGCGCTGTTAGCGTCGCCCAAGAGGTTGCTCGCAATCGCAGGATTTGCCCCGGTCGGGATGCTGTCAGCCCCGGGCTTGCCGCCTCCTCCACAGAGCGACCAGACTCAATACCGTCCCGAACAAGACCAGAGCTCCGGGTTCCGGTGTTGGAATCTGCCGCGCGTCGTGTACGCCGGGAGGCGTCGGATGCGTTTCCGTCACTAGTCCTCCGTCGATAAACATTTCGCCGTTGTCGTCGGTCCAGGACCCACTGCCAGTCAGAGTCAGGTCCGGCTGCAGACAGGTGGTGTGGCCAGATGGATCGCACGGTAGCGGCGCTCCTCCCGGAGTCGTGAAGCTTAGGTCGAAAAAGACGTCAAAGAACGATGTGAACGTCCCCTCGCACGGCATTGTGTCTCCTCCACAGGAAGGATTCACCGTCGCCTCTCCACTGACAGTCTGCACAAAGATCAGGGTGCCCATGGTCGGGATACTTGGGTCGAGCTTGATAGTCACGTCGCACGCGCCGACCCCCGGCTGGGGACAACTGGGGTCGAGGCCGGTGAGCTGGAGCTCCATCATCTGCGTGTGAACAATCTCCGTGGCGCCGGGGACGTCCGGAACGTCTATGTTCCCGAGCCTCTGGACGATTGTGTCGGCGCCGGAGTTCGAAGGATCCGGAATACCCAACAGAGGTACGACAACGCCGGCGATGGTAAAAAATGTGCCTGGCTGGGTTACAAAATAGTCATAACCCGCGAGAATACAATCGGGATCAGCAGCGCAGGAATCGGCGAAAGCCGAACCAGCCACTATGGCCGCCAGAAAAACCGAGAGAAACAACGATCTCATATTGCACCTCCAAATTCGCTTTCGTGCCACGAAATGCTATTGCGGGCAGCGATGTTGGCATGAGGATCACCGAAGATGGCTCGGGCACTGGCGGGGTTTGAGTGGTGTCCGTTTCCGTTACTGTGAAGGAATTGTGCTAGAGCCGCCAATCGCAGGCGATCCGGCGGGACGTGGGTCCTCAATCCCACTAAATCCGGGGTCAAAGTAGAAGTACCCCCTTGTGTGCGTCTGTGCTTCCGCCCTCCACCCCCCGCCCCCCGTAGGGGACACCTGGCGCACGGGCGTCGTGAGGAAAGTGAACACAGGGCTAAGATTTAATAGCAATCTACCCACCAAACTGGGGAGCATGTTTTCATCCATGGAGGTCAGCAGCCAAGCGGCCCTTTTTGTGATAGATGGCTGAGTTTCTGGAAACCTCAGTGCCGCTGGGCCGAATTCTTTAGCAGTATAAGCTCTTGCGAAACTCTGGGTTTTCGTCCAACTTATCGGGAATCGGGTTTATCAAAGAAGAGAATTGCTTCACGGCCATCCGCCGCACAGCAGACTTGGCTAAAGTCGCAGACACCTTGTCTCAGTACAGACGGCAGGGCGCTTCAATATCAGTACTATCACTACTCGGTGTTTCAAATGGAGTATAGCCGGAATCTGCTGTTCCGCTCAGGCCGGCAGATGGAGGAAATCTTTCAATCACTGATCGACCTGACCTGCGCACCACTGTATCTGGACCGGATAAAAAAGATCTTCGCCGGGATTTCCGTTTTGGCTCCCGGCTGCTAGGTATTCTACACTCAGCAGCCACCTTTTGACCTTCCGAAGTGCAGTTGTTTGCAGTTCTTTTCTTTGGGAGCCGTCTTTGGCTCAACCAAGCTCCAATTTCGCCCGGCCCGGAAAATCCGAAACCGGGAAGTCCCGCCTTTTCAATGCATTTTACAAACACCTCTCCGGCCCCTACACCCTGGTCTGCCGGGTTTCGCTGTGTCTGTCATCGTCCTCCCGCTACCCGGTCGCCACCGGCAACGCGGCGATCCTTCTCATCATTGCCCCAAACAGTCGCCTGGTCAGATGGCTCTCCGCTAACAGCAGCCAGTAATACCGCGCGTGTTTGATCAGCCTGCCCCCGGTGTTTACCTACCGCTGATGTGTTCAAAGGCGTCGAAATTCATACGCAGTGTACGTCATCATCGGAGCAATTGGAGGCCCGCGCCTGGCCCAGGGAACGGGTAACGCGCCACTCGGAAATTGGGCCGACGGACCCCACTTTTGATCTATAACGCCCGTAGAGATGGCGCCCGGTGCGCGGAGGACCCCGCGTTGGCCGCCCCCCTACTGCCTTGGCATGTTATACGCGAAATTCATCTGCAGCACGATGCGGTCGCCTTTGAATTCGGCGGGGAGCGGGGGGAATGGGACCGAGGCGCTGATGCCGGCCACCGCGGCGCGGTCCAGGGCTTCGGCGCCGGAGGCCTCCGCGATCACCAGCTTGGGGACGCCGCCGTTGCGGCTGATGGAGAACTGAATCGCCACTTTGCCCCGTCGGCCGAGCTTGACGCTCTCTGGCATCACCGACAGCCAGTGCTGCTTCACGGAGGCCAGGATGCGAATCAGGTAGGGGCGGAAATCCACGCCTTGCGGGTCCGTGAGCAGTTGCATGTTGCTGCCCTGCGAGCCGGGTGACGGGGGAAGATTGATGCCGGGGCCGAAATCGCCCACCACCAGCCCTCCCGCGGGACCGCCACGAGCGGCCTGGCGAATGGCCCCGGATACCGACGTATCCGGCACAGGCACACGGGCCTGCCCGGGTGGAACAGCAGGCGGCGGCCCGCTGGGAGTTTCGAACGCCAGCTTGGGGGTTTCCACGGGCTGAATCTGCGGCGGCGGCGCCTGGGGCAGCTCCGTCTTGGGCACTTCCTTGACGGCGGCCTCGACCTTCGGTGGCTCCGGAAGGGGCGGCGGCTGTGGAGCCCGCGGCATGGTAACGGAGGGCAACCCCATGGGGACCTGGAGGCGCGGCCGGGGGTGCAGTTCGGTGGCATCGAACTCTTTGTTGAGCTTGCCTTTGGTGGGCGCGTTCTGAGTCAGCTCGGTGAGCGGTTCGATGAGCGGGGTGATCTGAACCTGCACCGTCCGCGGCGGTGGCACGAAGAAGCCTTTGGGCAGGGAGAACAGCGTCACCACCGCCGCCACGTGCACCAGAACCGAGAGGACCGCCGCTCTCCGCTTGCGGGGCCTGTCGGCGGCGTCGCCCCATTGCGTGAGGATGTGAAGTTCGGCGTCGGCCGGAGGTTGGACTACGGTTTCCATCCAGCTACCAAGGAGCGCGAGACCACTTGCGAGTGCTCTTCAATTTTATCAAGAATCGCAAGCGCCGCCCCTAGACTTTGACGCGCGGCGTGGCCGGAAGTTTTCGGCGAATTTCGCGTTTCCACGGAGTCCAGGAAGGCTTCGAGCTGGAGTTTCAGGGGCTCGACCTTAGCTACGCGCGCCTGTTCAAAGCCGATCTGACGGTCCTCGCCTACCGAGAATATCGCCAGGTCCTGCCGGCCGTAATCCAGGGAAAGATATTGGCGCGGCTGAAACAGGCGCAGTTTCCGGACCCGTGCCGTGGAAATGCGGCTGGCGGTCAGGTTGGCCACGCAGCCGTTAGGAAACTGCAGCCGCACGTTGGCGATATCCACCTTGGGCGAAAGGATGGAGATGCCGGCGGCGCGGATCTCGACCGGTTCGGCGCGGGCCAGGGCGAGCACGATGTCCACGTCGTGAATCATGAGGTCAAGCACCACGTCCACATCCAGGCTGCGGGGGCTGAACATGTTCAGGCGGTGGATCTCGAAGAAGAGCGGCAGGGTGGCGCGCCGCTCCAGTTCGACCACCGCCGGGTTAAACCGCTCGATGTGGCCCACCTGGAGGATGCGGCCATGGCGCTCGGCGGCCTCGATGAGGCGGCCGGCGGAAGCGAGATCGGGCGCGATGGGCTTTTCCACCAGAATGTCGATGCCGGCCTCCGCCAACATAGAGCCAATCTCTTCATGCACGGTGGTGGGGGCCGCGACGATGGCGGCGTCCACTTTGCCGGCGAGCTGGCGGGCATCGGCCAGGGGCTCGGCGCCGTAGAGGGAGGCCTGTTCGGCGGCGCGGGCCGCATCGGTATCCACCACGGCGCAGAGTTGCGCCCGAGGGGATTCATGGACGGCGCGGCAGTGGTTCTTTCCGAATTGGCCGGCGCCGATTACGGCTAGTCGTAGGGGCCGGGCATGCCCGGCCTCTACCTTGGTGTTGGCCATCATTTGTCCATTCCTACAATGGCGATGTCCGCGTCATTGGCGGCTTCGATCATCTGGGCGCGGTCGAGCATCAAGGTGCGTCCGGCCTCCACCGCCAGCACGGTAGTCCCGGTTTCGCGCATCACGGGAATGGTGGAGGAACCCACCACGGGGACGTCGAAAAGCAGGTGCTCGCGGCGCCGCGCGGCTTTGATGAGCGACAGCCGGCGGCCATTCACCAGCGCGGCGGCGCGGCGCAACATGGCGTCGGTGCCCTCCATGGCTTCCACCGCCACGCAAGCACGCTCGCAAACGGCGACGCTCTGACCGATGTCCAGACCCGATAGCGCATCGGCCACGCGCCGGCCGTATTCCACGTCGGCCATCTCGTCCTTATCCGGCTTGCGGCGCGTCATGGCGCCCGCGGTCGCCAGCAGGGGCTTGAGCAGAGCCGTGGAATCGCGCAGGTGGATGCCTTCGTCTTCGAGAATCTTGATGACGCCGCCGATCAGGCCGTCGGTGTTTTTCGAGGGCAGCGAGAGCAGCAGCCTGGCCAGGCGCCAGTCCGGGCGGATCGATGAAAAGATGCTGGCGTGCTTCACCTGGCCGGCCATCACCACTTCGGTGATGCCTTCCTGCTTGAGGATTTCGATGAGCTTGCCGATCTGTCCCAGCGAGATCCAGTGGCAGCGTGGCGCCAGCGATTCCACCTCCTTGGAGGCTTCCTCTTCGATGGCGATGACCGTCACATCGTGCCCCAGGCGTTGCGCGCTTTGGAGCGCCAGCAGCGGGAACCGCCCGTTTCCGGCAATGAGGCCGTACCGCATCACTTAATGACGCCGCGCTCGGAGGCGCGGATGAACTCGATCAGCTCGTCCACTTCGGCCGTCGCGGGGACTTCCGCGCGAATGCGCTCGATGGCCTGCGAGGTATTGAGCTCGGAGCGCGTCAGAAGCCGGAACGCGGTTTGCAACGCCTCCACCACCGAGGTCTCAAATCCGCGCCGCTCCAGGCCCACGCGGTTGGCGCCGTACACCTTGATTTCGCGCTGGCTCACGGTGTTGGAAAACGGCAGCACGTCCTGGGTGACCACGCTGTAGCCGCCAATGATGGCGTGCCGCCCCACGCGGCAGAACTGGTGCACGCCGGTGGCCGCGCCGATGATGGCCCAATCGCCCACCGTTACGTGGCCGCCCAGCGTCACGGCGTTGGCCAGCACGGCGCGGCCGCCGATGTGGACGTCGTGCGCCACGTGGGTGTAGGCCATGAGCAGGTTGTCGCTGCCGATCGAAGTGACCAGTCCGCCGCCCTGGGTGCCGCGATGGATGGTGACGAACTCGCGGATGCGGTTGCGGTCCCCGATGCGGGTTTCGGCGCGCTCGCCCTTGTACTTCAGGTCCTGCGACGCCACCCCTACGGTGCTGTAGGGGAAGAAGACGTTGTCCTCGCCGATCCAGGTGGGACCTTCCAGGTAAACGTGGGCCATCAGGCGGGTGCGCGGGCCGATTTCGACTTCGGCGCCGACAAAGCAGTAGGGGCCGATTTCGGCGCTGTCGGCGATCCGCGCCAGCGGATCCACGATGGCGGTCGGGTGAATGGGCATGGTCAGGACGACGCTTCCGCCGGCGGCTTCTCTTCCTTGTCCGCGAGCTTGCACATGACTTCCACCTCAGCCACCACCAGGCCATCGACGGTGGCGACGCCCGCCATTTTGGCGACGCTGGCTTTGCGCTTGAGCACCTTCATCTCCATGCGCAGGGTGTCGCCGGGCACCACGGGTCTGCGGAACCGCGCGTTCTCGATGGCCACCAGCAGGACCAGTTTGCGATCGCGGTCCGGGACGGTCTTCAGCACCAGCACGCCGGCGGTCTGCGCCATGGCTTCCACGATGAGCACGCCCGGCATCACCGGAAAGTCGGGAAAATGGCCCGTGAAAAACGGCTCGTTGTGGGTCACGTTCTTGATGCCGACAATGCGCTCCGCGTCCATCTCCACGATGCGATCCACCAGGAGAAAGGGGAAGCGGTGGGGCAAAATAGCCCGAATTTCAGTGATATCCAAAATCGCCATGGAAGCAGTTATTGTATCGCAGAAGCGTAAAGTTACGTTCTACGATGCAAGACGAGGATACAGTCGCGCGCCAATGAAGACCAGGATGGTCGTGGTGACGAGGATGACGGCATAGTCGCAACTCAGGCCGAAGGCGCTGGTGCTGCCGGCAAGCATGAAAGTGCGCAGGGAATCGAGGGTGCTGCCGGCATAGTGGACGAAGACCTCATCCAGCGTGTGGATGCCGGCGCCGAGCGAAGCCTCAAGTTCCTGGCAGGTGCCCAGCGCATCCAGCTTGCCCAGGTGCATGATCGCGATGCGATCGCAATGGCTCTGCGCCTCTTCCAGGTAATGCGTGGTGAAGAACAGCGTGGTGCCGTAGTTGGTTCGCAGATCGGCCAGATGCTTCCAGACAGCGTCGCGCGCAATCGGGTCCAGCCCGACGGTCGGCTCATCGAGGAAAAGCACGCGCGGCCGGTGCAGCGTGGACTGGGCGATTTCCAGGCGCCGGACCATGCCGCCGGAGTATTGGCTCACCAGGCGCCCGCTCTCGGCAGCCAGGTCCATGAACTCCAGTGCCTCGTGGATGCGCGCCTGCCGCTCGCCGCTTGGCAGGTCGTAAAGTTTGGCGAAGATGAGCAGGTTCTCGTACCCGGTGAGCGAACCGTCCACCGAGACGGCCTGCGGCACATAACCGATGGACCGGCGAACGTCGACCGCCTGGGTGGCGATGGAGAAACCGGCCACGCGCGCTTCGCCCGAAGAGGGCGGCAACAGCGTGGTGAGCATCTTGATGGTGGTGGTCTTGCCGGCTCCGTTGGAGCCAAGCAAGCCGAAGACCTCACCGGCGTTGACGGAAAGGGTCAGCGAATCGACCGCCGTAAATTCACCGAAGCGGCGAGTGAGGTCTTTGATTTCCAGAACGGTGTCGCTCAAACCAGCTCTACCACCATTTTCCCAACGTTTTGGCCGTGAAAAAGACCGATGAAAGCGGCTACCGCATTGTCGATGCCGTGCACCACGGTTTCCTTATGCTTCACCTTGCCGGCTTTGAAATAGCCGCCCACTTCCTGTTCGAATTCGGCTCGACGGTCCAGCCAATCGCTCACTATGAGGCCCTTCATGGTGAGCCGTTTGGTAGTCATGTTGAACAGATTGGAAGGGCCGGGCCGCGGTTTTCCCTCGTTGTATCCGGAGATGCCGCCACAGGCGATGATCCGGCCGTGCACCCGTAACGCCTGTAGCGCCGCTTCGAGCGTTTCGCCGCCCACATTATCGAAATAGACATCGATGCCGCCGGGCGCCTCCCGATTCAATTGTTCGAGTACCGGACCGGCTTTGTAATTGAAAGCGGCATCAAACCCACATTCTTCCCGGAGAAACTCGACCTTTTCCGCCGAACCGGCCGATCCGACGACACGGCATCCGCGCAGTTTCGCCAGTTGCCCGGCCACGTTGCCGACGGCGCCGGCGGCTCCCGAAATGAAAACGACGTCGCCGGCTTTGACCTCCACCAGGTTCAGCCCAGCCCACGCGGTCATGCCCGTCATGCCGAGGGTGCCGAGGTAAACCGAGAGCGGTTGAATCTTACGGCTGACCGGATGCAACTGCTCGGGCGTGGCAACGAAATATTCCCGCCATCCAAAATTGGAAGTGACAACATCACCCGGCTTGAATTCCCGGGTGCGCGATTCGATGACATCGCCGACTGCGCCGCCGTCGAGCGGTTTGCCCAGTTGGAAAGGCGGCACGTACGACTTAACGTCGTTCATGCGGCCGCGCATGTATGGGTCCACCGACATGAAGAGGTTACGAACCAGCACCTCTTGATCTCTCAGCGGTTCCGAGTCGGCCCACACCAGCGCAAAGTTAGCTGCCGTTGGAATCCCGCTGGGGCGGGAGGCCAGACAAATTTCCCGGCTCTTCAGTTTTGACATAGAGATAATCTCGTTCGGCGCCCCAACATCACTTGAACGCCTTGAGCAACGCCTCGAATTGGGTATGCACGGATTCGGCGTGGGGCGTCACGGGCGGGACCTTGCGGCCGATACCGAGCAACTCGTAGACAGCCATCTGGGCGGCCCGTACCGAATATTCCACGGTAAAGACGACATCGTCCGCGATTTCGACGAACTGGCTGATACACGCGAAATTCCTCGATCCGCGAGGCACCGGCAGGGGCCGATCGCCGCGCAGGCGGGGCATGAACATGCTGGTGATATAGGGCATCCTGCACGGAATACAGTTGGCGGATTCGATGGTCTCCGGATCGAATCGCAGGTGGCCGCAGAGTTCCCGCAGGATTTCCGCGCCACGGCGCTATGCCACGGCTGGAAGGCGAATGTGGTGGACCACATATACCAGAATTCGGTCTCGAAGAGCGCGGGCGAAAGCCAGTCGGTGATGCGACTGGCGGCCAACGTTTTTTCATCCGCCCGGCTGAGTTTCAGCAATTCGACGCGGTCCTCGATGGAGAACCCCATGGAAGCCACGGGGACCTTGCCGCGACGGCGGTCGACCAGCCTGGCCATGGAATTGGCCTGGTGCTTCTCATTGAACTCCACGGTTTCGTCGAATACCGTCTGGCTGGCGTGGTTCAGTGAGGGAATGGTTTTGTAAAGATCCCAGGTGCACTCGTAGTTGTCGGTGGTGACCATGCGTCCGCCGCGCATGGAATAGCCGCCGGCAGGGCCTCCGGAGCCGTCCAGACTTCCGCCCAGGACGGGCGAGGCTTCCAGGATGGAAATATTTCCGCCCGGCAGTTTACCGTCGCGGATCATGAAGGCGGCGGCGGCCAGGGACCCGATGCCGCCGCCCACGAGATAGGCCTTCGAGTTCGCGCTCATGTCGACCGGGTTACTCGAGGACCACCGGCCGCCAGGATTTGTCGGGATTGAAACGCGTCATCTGGCGGGCTACGACGGCCGTCGTGGCCCCCAGATCCTTCTCGTAAACCACTCCCTCGTGATTGATGAGAAGGGTCAGGATTCCGGACACGCCATACTCCTCGGGCCAGGCAACCAGGGCGAAGCCGCCAATCATCTTGCCTTTCACCACATAGTCGAAGGCGCCTCCGGCAGCATCCGGCCCCTGCGATTTCAGCACTCGGAAGTAGTATCCGTGGTAGGATTCGGGCTTCTTGCCCCCCGCCGGATTGGCCGCCGCGGCCTCGGCGAAAGCCCGCGAAACCAGAGTATCGGGAACTCCATCCGCATACAGCCCATCCTGCTTGCCCGGTGTGGCGGCGATCTTCTGCGCATATTTCAGGACACGATCTCCGTCGCGCGCCGCCGCGGCGTATTCCAATTGCGCCTCGGCGTAGCCCCGGCAGACCTCCATGGCGTTCAATTCGTTCCGGCCAATCCGGCGGGCGAGAATCTCGAGCCTCCCGCTGGCCGAATCCAGTTGCCATTTTCCGTCCTTGCGAATCACGGGAACCGGAAAGGGCCACTCCTGTTCCCCTACCGTAAAGGTCACCCGGTCGGGGCTAAGGGGATCTTCCTCGATCTGGAGCTTTTCGTGCGCCGAGCGCGCAAACTCGGCGCGAGAGTCCTTGTCTTCGGCGGCGTCGCCGGATTCGACAATGTCCTTGCCCTCGGGTCCGAAAAGCTGGAGGAGGGCCGCCGTGTCATTGTGCTCCGCGGCATCGATAGTGGCCTGAACGGCCTCCCGCGGGGTTGCAAATGTGCGCTGGCCGTCCTTGGGGGCGGCTGCCAATAGAGTTGCCCCAACCACCAGGCCGGCGGCCAAAAGCCACGCGAGCCGATGGGGGCTATTTTTCGAGTCAATAGAATTGATTTTCGCCATGGTTT
>Ga0326728_10012574_pt1 | contig 18748 bp, 11 predicted proteins | sample MB3enrmetagenome_FD_207602 | JGI IMG/M metagenome (GOLD analysis project Ga0326728, IMG submission 207602) | Lab enriched peat soil microbial communities from McLean, Ithaca, NY, United States - MB31MN | ecosystem: Environmental > Terrestrial > Soil > Wetlands > Peat | place: USA: New York... | reverse complement strand
TGGCAACTGGCAGGCGCCCCTCCAGGCGGCGGTTTGGCGCGACATTCCAGTGGCCCATTCGACCCTGCCGCGCGGCCAGTCGTTGAAGGACGCCGATGTAACTATGGAACGATCCGACGTGCTGATTCAGCGCGATGCCTTTCTAAATTTCCCAACGACCGACAGTTCCCTCGAACTGACCGAGAGCATTCCCGCGGGCCGGCCGGTTCTCAATCGATTGGTCCGCGTCCGCCCGCTCATCCTGCGCGGCCAAATGGTGGAAGCGGTTTTTCAGGATGGCAGTTTGGGCATTTCGCTTCTAGTGGAAACCCTCGAGGATGGCGCGCTCGGCCAGACCGTGCGGGTGCGCAATCCAAAAACCAAACATGAATTACATGGAAAGGTGGAAAATGAAAAGACGATTCGCATCAATCTATAGCCCAACGATTCTCGGCCTCATCCTGATGACGGCGCCCCTCTGCAATCTGTCGGCGGATTCCTTGTGGAATCAGGGCCTGTCCCGCAACATATGCGCCGATAAAAAGGCGCAGGCTGTCGGCGATATTCTCACCATTCTGATCCAGGAAAACAACGGCGCGACCCGCCAAAACAACACCACGACTTCCAAGAAAGCATCCCTCAACGCCGCCATCGCCAGCATCCTTTATAGTCCGGCGACATACGGTTTGCTGACCAAGTCAGGCGCTCTCCCCGCGATCAATTATACTTCGGACGCTGAGTTCAATGGCGGGGGTTCGATCAACAATGCCGAAACCATCACCGCGCAAGTGTCGGTGAAGGTTGTGGATGTACTGCCCAATGGCAACATGGTCATTGAAGGCCAGTTGCACACGGCATTCTCCGGCGAGAAACAGGATGCCATCGTGCGCGGAACGGTGCGCCCGGACGACGTCATGGCCAATAACACGCTCTACAGCTACAACATCGCGGATGCCACCATTCAATTTATGTCCAAGGGCAGCATCACCGACGCCCAACGCAAGGGCTGGTGGACGCGCGTTTGGGACAAGGTGAGTCCGTTCTAAGAGAATCCAATGCGTCGCCCTCTCCATTTGTTGGTTGCAACCTGGCTGCTGGCGTTTGCTTGTGCCGCCATGGGCGGGGGTGTCCGTGTTAAAGACATTGCCATCGTTTCTGGAGTGCGGGACAACCAGTTGGCCGGCTACGGCTTGGTGGCGGGTCTGGCGGGGGATGGCGATAAGAATCCCGTCCAAACCCTGCAAACGATTGCCAATATTCTGCAGCGCTTTGGGCTGACCGTTCCGTCCGCGACTCTGACGGCCAAAAATGTGGCAATTGTCCTGGTCACGGCGGATATTCCCGCTTTCAAGAAGACGGGCATGCGGCTGGATGTGAATGTGGCCTCGATGGGGGATGCCAAGAGCCTGCAGGGCGGCGTCTTGCTGCAAACGCCGTTGCTCGGCGCGGATGGCAAGGTCTATGCCGTTGCGCAAGGCGCGCTGGTCCTCGGAGCAGTATCGTCGGGGACGGAAGGCGGAGGCGGGGCCTCAGTGCAAAAGAACCATCCGACGGTGGGCTTGATTGCCGACGGGGCACTGGTGGAAAGGGAAATTCCGGCGCAGATTATCAGCGATCACCATTTGGAATTGATTTTGCGCGAGGCGGATTTCACCACCGCGTCCCGCCTGGCCATGGCGCTCAACAACAAATTTGCCAACAGCTCGCTGGCCCTCGATTCCACCACGGTGCGGGTGCGGGTGCCGGATGAGTTTGAAGGCGATCCGGTGGATTTTATTTCATTGCTGGAGGCAGTGGAGGTGGACGCGGATATTCCGGCGCGCATCGTCATCAACGAACGCACCGGGACGATTGTGACGACTTCGCACATCCGCATCTCCAGTTGCGCGGTGTCCCACGGCAACCTGACCATCAGCATCACTTCCACGCTCAATGTTTCGCAACCCAGTCCATTCAGCCGGACCGGCCAGACCACAGTCACGCCACAGACTGATACCAAGGTGAAGGAAGAAAAGGGCGCGATGGTCGCGCTGCCCGATTTGCCCACCGTTGAAAAAGTGGCCGCCGCCTTGAATTCCCTGGGAGTGACGCCGCGCGACATGATGTCCATATTCCAAGCCATGAAGGAAGCCGGCGCGTTGCAGGCCGAATTGATCATCCGCTGATTTATGGACATTCCCGCGCTGCAATCACACGTCAAAGCCTCGTCGGTGCCGTTTGACCAACTGGCCGCGAACCCGAATGTATCGCAGAAGGACAAAGTCAAGGAGGCTTGCCGGCAGTTCGAGGCGGTTTTGTTGCGTCAAATTTTGGGCCAGGCGCGCAAGACGGTCATCACGTCGTCGGAAAAGAAGGACTCCAATGAGACGGATATTTACAATGACATGATCGATAACCAGATGGCCGACAGCATCAGCCGTTCCGGGGCGTTCGGACTGGCCAAAAGTTTGGAGAACCAATTAGTCCGCCAGGTTTTGCCAAAAGCGGCGGACCAGGGCCGGCCCATGCCCGCCGCCACGCCGGGGGTGAAGTCAAGCAATCATTAGTTCATGACCGAGCACATCGCAAATTTAGTCAGCGCCTTGCGCCAGGAATTGGAACAGTACGGCGAAATGGCCGCCTTGCTGGAGCGCCAGCAGCAACAGATCGGGGCGCGGTGCGCCGAGGAAGTGTATCAATCCATCGGCCCGGTCAAGCGGCAGGGTCTTGCGATCCAACAGGCCCGGAGCCACCGGGAAGAATGCCGCGCTCAACTGGCACAAGCGTTGCACCGGGCCAGGGAATCGTCTTTTGCGGAGCTGATTTCCCTGCTGCCTGAGGATTGCCGGCCTCTGCTCTGCTCGCTGGTGCGGAAAAACAACGAGTTGCTGGCGCGCGTGCGGCAACGGGCGCGGCAAAACCATCTGCGCCTGAGCCGTTCGATAGAGTTGATGCAAGGTTTGATCAACTCCCTGTTTCCGTCGCGCATATCGCGCATCTACAACGGCCGGGGGACCATGAAATTGCGCCACCTCGCCCCGCGCTCGTCTTATGAGGCGATCGGCTGACTCCATCGGTTTATGCTTTCACTATTTGGCGTATTGAATATGGGCGGGCAGTCGCTCTCCGTGCAACAGGAGGCGACGGCGATCGCGGGCCAGAATCTGGCCAACGTCAACAATCCCGCCTATGCCGATGAGCAACTGGAGCTCCAGGAGGCGACGCCGTTGGAAACGCCCACCGGAGAGGAGGGGACCGGCGTGGACGCCGTCTCGATCACCTCGATGCGGGACGCGCTTTTGGATGCACAAATTGCAGCCGAGGGCAGTGTCACCGGTTCGCTCACTGCCCAGCAAAGCGCGTTGCAGCAGGCGGAGGCGTATTTGGATGAAGAGTTGAGCAGCACCTCCACCGGCAGTTCCACCAGTGCCGCCACCAGTCCGAACGGGTTGACGGCGAACTTGTCCAGTTTTTTCAGTTCGTTGCAAACCCTTTCCACTGATCCCAGCAATATTTCGGACCGGCAGGCCGTGATACAAAGCGCGCAGCAGTTAACGGAGCAATTCAACCAAGTCTCATCCGGCTTGAACACTGTAACCTCCGACTTGTATTCTTCCATTCAAAGTGACGTGGCCTCGGCCAACCAGGACTTGAATCAAATTGCGTCGTTGAACCAGCAAATCATGGAAGCCCAGGACAGCGGCGGAACGGCCGATCAATTGGTTGATGAGCGCGAGCAGACGATTGGAAACCTGGCGGGATATGTAAATCTGACGACCTCCGCGCAGCCGAACGGCGCGATCAATGTGAGCATTGGCGGATCCCTCATGGTGTCAGGCGGTACGACGCAGGATATTTTGGACTACACCGGCGCCAGTGGAGCGCAATGCGTCGGGCTGCTAAGTTCCGGCGCGCTGACTCTTTCCGGTGGCAGCATCGAGGGCAACATTACCGCCCTCAGCGGAGCGGTGGGAACCTTGCAAAGTTCGCTCAACACCCTCGCCTCGCAACTCATCAACCAGGTCAGTGGGGTGTATCCCGGGGACTTTTTCACCGGCTCCGACGCGGGGAGTATCGGCGTGAACAGCACGTTGGTGAATGATCCTTCGACCTTTCAAACCGGCACCACGGGAGAGCCCGGCGACAACGGGGTGGTGCTGAAGATGGCGAATCTGGCCGACACGCCGTTATCGGACTTGAACAACCAGACATTGAGCCAGTATTACTCGCAGACCGTGGGGGCTTTTGGATCGTCTTTGCAATCGGTCAACGAGCAGCTTGCCAACAGCACGTCCGTGTCGCAAATGCTCAAGACTCAGCGGGATTCGGCAAGCGGAGTGGACACGGATACCGAAATGACCAATCTGCTGCAATTTCAAAAGGCTTATGAGGCGTCGGCCGAATTGGTCACGACGGTGAACGAAATGCTGCAAACGTTGGTCACCATGAAGACAGAGTGAACACATTAACATACCTATTATATGCGCATATCCGACTCAACTTTTACGGATAATTTCCTCAGCCAGATCCAGCAGTTGCAGCAGCAGCAGAACACGCTGCAAGGAGAATCCAGCTCGGGTCTGTCAGTTACGTTGCCGGAGGACAATCCCCCGGTCATGGCCCAAGTGTTGAATCTCCAAACCGATTCCGCCGCGAACGCCGCGTACCAAAACAACATTACGCAGCTTCAAAGCACGGCCACAACCTCCGCCACCGCGATGAACAGCCTGCAGACGCTCGTCAGCCAGGTCAATGACATCGCCACGGAGGCTTCCAATGGGACGAACTCCTCCACGCAGCTCTCAACTTATGCGACCCAGGTGGAAGCCTTGATCCGACAGGCCGTGCAACTGGGCAACACGCAGGACGCCGACGGGAATTATATTTTCAGCGGCACCGCCTCCAATAAAACGCCATTCGTTGCCAACACCACCAACGGCATCATCACGTCCGTTGGTTACCAGGGCGGCACCGAGGTGGCCGAGAGTGACATCGGGCCAAACACGACGGTCTCGGCGCAAGTTCTCGGCTCAGGCGCGGACGGTCTTTTTGCGAACAGCAACACAGGCGCGGACTTGTTCGGCGACATGATTGCGCTGCAACAGAACCTGGCCTCGGGCAACACCAGCGCGATCTCCTCCACGAATGCGCCGGCGCTATCCAACGATGAGGACAACGTCGTCAGCCAGATCAGCGCCAATGGCGTGATACAGTCCGCCCTGACCGCCGCGAGCAACATCGCCACCGCGCAAAGCACCAATCTGACCACGCAAATTTCGGGTGCCACCAGCGCCGACCTGGCGCAGACGTTGACGGAGTTGAGCCAGACCCAAACCGCATACGAGGCGGCGCTGGAAAGCGGGACGAAGGTGCTGCAAATTTCGTTGGTGGATTTTTTGGCGTGAGCGCCCGTCGCCGCCCCGTGCCGAACAGAAAACATAAATTATGAGCAAACCCGCCTCAGGCGCGCCCCTCGTTTTCCCGTCATTACCGACGTTCCCTTCCAAAACCTCGTCTGGCCATGCGCGCCCCGTCCGTGTCTGCATTGCCAGCCAGGAGTTTGTCGGTCCCACGCGCAACGGCGGCATCGGCACCGCCTATACGTCGCTGGCGCGAGCTTTGGCGGAGGCCGGGCACGAGGTGACGTGTCTCTACGTGGACGTGCAGCACACGGCCGCGGAAGAAATGCAACAGTGGATTAAAACCTACAAGAGCTACGGCATTACCCTGACGCTCCTGCCTGAAATCACCAAACCTGCGCTGGTTGGACCGCCGCATTTGGTCAAATCGTTTGAAACGTTCCAGTGGTTGAGGACAAACGACCGCTTCGATGTGATTCATTTTCCGGAGTGCTTAGCCCCGGGTTATCACACCCTGGTCGCCAGGCAGCAGGGCCTGGCTTTTAGCCGGAGTACCATCTGCGTGGGCGTCCATTCGATGACCGCCTGGGTTATGGCCGCCGGCCAGGAGTATCTGAATGACGTGTCCGAACTGGGGCTGGACTTCATGGAGCGGCAGAGCGTTGCCTTGGCCGACATGGTGGTCAGCCCAAGCCGTTATATGCTGGAATGGATTGCCGAGCGCGGCTGGCAACTGCCGGCGAAGAGCTTTGTACAACAGTATGTCCTCCCGCAATCGGCCCGCAGGGCCCTGCCGACCGGGGCGGAGGGCATGAGGGAAGTCAACGAGTTGGTGTTTTTTGGCCGGCTGGAAACGCGCAAGGGCGTGGCCCTGTTCTGCGATGCCCTCGACCGCCTTCCCGCCCCGGCTGCGGGGAAAATCAAGGCCGTTTCCTTCCTTGGCCGGGAAGCTGTCGTGGAGGGTGTTCCAGCGCGGCAGTATGTGAAGCGTCGCGCGCAACGCTGGACTTGGAAGACCGAAATCATCTCTGACCGCAACCAGATTCAGGCTATGGAATATCTCCGAAGACCGCATTGTCTGGCGGTCATGCCTTCTCTGGACGAAAATTTTGGCCTGACCATTCTTGAGTGCCTTGCCACCGGGGTCCCCTTATTAGCCAGCGCGGTGGGCGGCATCCCGGAAGTGGTCGCTCCCCAAGACGTGGCGCGAGTCTGTTTCCCGCCCACAGCCAACGATCTGTGCCAGCGCCTGTCCGACGCTCTGATCAACGGCGCAAGACCCGCGCAGGCGGCAGTGGACACTGTGGAGAACGAGCGTGCCTGGATTCGATGGCATGAAAACCTGGCAGAGGGGAGACCGGTGGAATCCCGCGCCGCCGAGCCGCCGTGCTGGCCCAAGGTGAGCCTCTGTTTGACCACGTTTAATCGCCCCTCTCTGCTCCGCCAGGCGGTAACATCCATCCGCTCCCTGACCTACCCCAACCTCGAAGTGGTGTTGGTGGACGACGGCAGCACCCAGCCGGAAGCGCTGGCCGTTTTGGAGGAACTCAAACCGGCTTTTGACCAGCGCGGCTGGCGCATCGTCCACCAGGAAAACCGTTATCTGGGTGCGGCTCGCAACACCGCCGCCCGCCATGCCACCGGCGATTTCTTTCTGTTTATGGACGACGATAATTGGGCCGAGGCGGACGAGATTTCGACCCTTGTGAAAGCGGCGTTGCAAACTGGCGCGGACATCGTGGCTTGCGGCATGAACTATTTTGAGGGGTACGAGCCTCCGAACACCCATGCCGGGGCGGAAAAGCGTTATCTGCCGCTGGGGGGATCCGTCGCGGTAGGGGCGTTCGAAAATTGTTTTGGCGATGCCAACTCACTGGTGCGCCGCTCCTGCTTCGAACACCTTGGGGGGTTTACGGAGGATTACGGAGTGACGGGCGAGGATTGGGAGTTTCACGCGCGTGCCGTGCTGCAAGGATTTAAGCTGACAGTCGTGCCGGAGTTTCTCTTCTGGCACCGGGTCAACCCGGACAGCAGGCTTCACACGTCCAACCATTACCTCAACAACCTGCGCAGCATGCGTCCCTATGTGGCGGCGGCGCCGAAGGCGTTCCAACCATTGATGCAATTTGTCCGGGCACAGCATGTGCGTCTGTCCAAATTAATCTGCTCGCCGGCACCGGCGCTTTCCATTGAGACCCCCTTGATCATCGCCTGGCGCTCCAAGTTGGAGGCCGCCCGCGTATTCGCCAGGGAGAAACGAACCGACATGGCGATCCGCTTTTTGATCGAGGCGGTTAAGTCCGTCGAGAATTCCCGCAATCCGCTTATCATTCTGGACGCCCTCCTGACCGTGGGTGCCGAGATGCGGGCGCTGGACGCGGCCACGGCCGCGCACTTGCTGCAGTTGGCCGCCACTTTGGCCGACGGGGTCAAAAATGAGGCAGGCAGGCAGGCCGCCGCCAACCTCCTGGCCTCGCTCCCTGACCGGCCGGTCGTGCCAACGAAGGAACTCCCGGCGCCGTCCGAATGCCAGCCAGTCTGGCGCCCCCCAGTGAACATTAACACTGACACCCGGAAGATGGCTGCCTGTGCTGTCACTTCCTCCATATGATAAACCTGGCCAAACCCGATTACTCGAACACTCCAGCCTCACCGTTGCGCCCGCGGCTAGCCTATCGGCCCGCAGACCCGGCCTCCGCGCCGGTCATCAGCATCGTCACGCCTTTCTTTAACGCCGGGGCCATTTTCCATGAGACGGTCGAATCCGTTTTGCGCCAATCACTACAGCAATGGGAATGGATCATCGTCAATGACGGCTCCGACGACGCCTGCTCGTTGAAAATCCTCGATGAGTTTCGTTGCAAAGACCCGCGCATCCGGGTCGTGGAGCACGAGCGGCAAGAGGGGCCGGGAGCCGCCCGCAATACCGGTGTGCGCGCCGCCCGCGCCGAATTCGTTTTCCATCTCGAGGCGGATCATTTGATCGAGCCGGTTGCGCTTGAGCAGATGGCCTGGTTTCTCCAAGCCCGGCCTGGATTGGCTTTCACCACCGGCTTCAGCGTCGAAGTTGGCTGCAGAAATAAACTTTGGGACCAAGGCTTTCACAGTGGCGAAAAAATTCTCGAAGAAAACCTTGTCAAAGGCGCCTGCCTCGTGCGCAAGTCTGTCCATCATGCCATCGGCGGCTATGAAACGGGAAATCGCAGCGGGGGCGAGACCTGGGATTTCTGGCTCAAGGCGGCGGCCAAAGGTTTTTGTGGCGGCACCATTCCGGAATTTCTCGATTGGTTCCACTCCTCCGGCAGCGGCGGCGAACAGCGGGACACTGCCGAAAAGACTTCCGCACGGCTCAAGCAGCGTTACCCGGCCCTCTGGCAGGGCAAGTTCCCCAAAAAAACGGCGGTACGGCCCGCTTACTCCTCGACGGTGGCGGAGACTCCGCCATTTGCCAACCGCCTGACCAAGGATCGGCCCCGCTTATTGCTCATCGTGCCGAAATACGAGCTTGGCGGCGCGGATAAATTCAACCTGGACCTTATCCGGCAACTCCAGCGCGAACACAGCTACGAAATTACCGTGGCTGGCTTGGACCGCTCGAAGAATCCCTGGTTGCACGAGTTTCAGAGTCTCACGCCCGACGTTTTTGTCCTGCACAACTTTCTGCCGGTTGACGACTTTCCTCTCTTCCTCCGCTATTTGATCGAGAGCCGGCAGCCGGACACCGTCTGCATCAGCGAGAGCATATTGGGTTATCAATTGCTCCCTTACTTGCGCGCTCACTTTCCCCGGATTCCGTTTGTAGATTACCTGCACATTGAACTGGAGGAATGGATGCGCGGCGGCTATCCACGCTGTTCGCTGGAACTGCAATCCCAGCTCGCCTGCACCGTTGTCAGTTCCCAGCATCTTAAGGACTGGATGGTCACGCGCGGCGCCAATGCCGCCGCCATCAAGGTCTGCTACACGAACATTGATTGCGAAAAATGGCGGCGGGACCGTTTCGACGTTCCCTCGCTCGCTCAAAAATGGAAGGTTGACCTCGCAAAACCAGTGATCCTTTACCCAGCCCGCATCTGCGACCAGAAACAGCCGCGGATGTTTGCCGAGGTAATGCGGCAGTTGGCGAAGAAAAATCCCGCCTTCACTGCGCTGGTCGCGGGCGATGGTCCAGACCTGCCCTGGCTCGAGGAATTCGTCCAAGAAGAGCGCCTCAAACAAATCCGTTTTCTTGGCGCAGTGTCCAATGATGCCGTTGCGGAACTGCTGGCCCTGAGTAGGATTTGCTTTCTCCCATCCCGCTGGGAAGGCATCGCCCTGGCGCTCTTCGAGGCCATGGCGATGGAGACCGTGCCGGTCGGGGCGGTCGTTGGCGGTCATTCGGAGTTGGTCACTCCGGATTGCGGTATCCTGGTCAAACGCGGCCCGAACGAAGCGGCGGATTACACCAAAGCGCTCGCCACGCTCCTGGCCTCGCCTTCCGAGTGCCTCCGCATGGCGCAAAACGCCCGCCGCCGCGTCATTGAGCATTTTCCGATTGCCGAACTGGGCCGCAACATGGATGCCCTGTTCCGCAACGCGGCAATCGCCGTTCTGGAAAACAGCCCCAAGGATGTCATGTCTCTCGAACTCGCGGCAATCTATGCCCGCGAAGTGGTCCGACATGCCCGCGAAGTGGCCCAACAAATCCGCGACCGCGAAGAACTGATTCCGTTCATGACACACTCGGTTCTGTGGCAGGCGTGTCTCCGCGCCGGCCGCGCGCTGGCCAAATCCGCGCAGACCAAGCTCGCGCTGGCACAATTTGAAGAAGGTTTGCGCTTCGCCATCGCCAGCCGCATTCCCGCCGTTGAACTCGGCGCCCGCCTCGAAATTGGCAAGGCCCTCATTCCGCTCGATTCTCAACGCGCCCGGTCGGTGCTCAGCGACGCGCTGGAATTGGCGGATGGCGCCGGAGACCCGGCGATGCGGACACAGATTTCACAGGCGCTCGGCAGTTTGAACGGCGAGCGTCCCTCCAGACCCGATCAGCGCGCCCCGCTCGTATCCGTCGTCATTCCCTGTTACAAACAAGCGCACTTTTTGCCTGAGGCCGTCGAGAGCGTGGTCGCGCAGACTTTTTCCGATTGGGAAATTCTCATCGTCAACGACGGCAGTCCGGACAACACCGGCGAAGTGGCGAAACAATTGATCGCCAAACATCCCGGCAAACAAATCCGCCTCGTGGAAAAATCCAATGGCGGCTTGCCGGGCGCGCGCAACGCCGGCATCCGCGCCGCCCGCGGCAAGTATCTGCTCCCGCTGGACGCCGACGATAAAATCAAGCCGACGCTTCTGGCGAAGCTGGTGTCCATTCTCGACAACCGGCCAAAGGTCGGTTTCGCTTACTCGCACATCCAGCATTTCGGCGAGATCGACACGGAGTTTCCGCTGCCCGATTTCGATCGCGCCACGCTCATCACCAAAGACAACATCGCCTGCGTTTGCGCGCTGGTCCGCCGGTCCGCCTGGGAACAGGCTGGCGGCTACAACGAGGCGATGCGCGAAGGTTACGAGGATTGGGATTTCTGGATTGGCTGCGTCGAGCACGGCTGGGACGGCTATTGCCTGCATGAACCGCTGTTCCTGTATCGCAAGAGCGGACGGACGATGTTGAGCGACGCGAACCAAAAGCGCGAACGGCTCATCGCACAAATTGTCCAAAATCATCCCAAGCTCTACAGCGAAGCCACGAGGCAATCGGCGAAGGACTTGCTTGCCAGACATGCCGCGACGAAGGCCGCTGAAGTTGCGAAGCCCGCCGCGTCTTCCACCGATGCCGCCGCTTCTCTCAGTGTCCAGTCTGGTCAGCCGCGCCTGCGGATCACCTATTTGATCAGCAGCATTCTCGGCGTGACGGGCGGCAACCAGACCCTTCTGCGACAGGCGGAGGAAATGCGCCGGCGCGGGCACGAGGTGACGATTGTCACTTGCACAGCGAAGCCGGAATGGTTCCAGGGCCAGGTGCGCGTCATACAGGCGCCGGCCGGCAAGCCGATGGCTCCTTCGGTGCCGCCAAGCGATGTTGTGATCGCAACCTATTTTACCAACGCGCACGAACTGCCCGCGATCAAGGCGCCGGTCAAGGTGTATTATGCGCAGGGCGATCAATTCGTTTTCGCCGATGCCACGATGGCCGACACACCGCAAAACCGCCGATTGCGCGAACTTTCCCGTGCCTCGTATCTGCTGCCCGGCATCCGCTTCGTGCCCAACTCGCGCAATCTGGCCGATGCCGTGCAAAAACTTTGCGGCCGCCGTCATGACGCCATTCTGCCGGTCTGCACCGACCAGACGATATTCCGCCCCTTGCAGCGGTCGCTGCCCGGCTCGAAATTTCGCCTGTTGATCGTCGGCCCGGACACACGCGGCACGGAAGCCGAACCGCTTTTGTTCAAGGGCATTCAGGACATTCACGATGCGCTACAAATTCTCGCGCGCCAATATCCGCATTTCACCGCCGTGCGCATGTCCGCCGGGGCGCCGGATATTTTCGCGCGCTTCCCGTGCGAATTTTACATCGCGCCGGGCGATGAGATGAAGACCGTGCTGTTCGGAACGTCCCATATTCACATTTACGCGTCACACTACGATTCGTGCCCGCGTCCCCCGCAGGAAGCGATGGCCGCCGGTTGCGCGGTCGTCTGCACCGCGACGGGCGGCGCGATGGAGTATTGCCGCGATGGCGAAAACGCGCTGCTGGTGCCGGTCAAATCGCCCCAGGCGATCGCCGACGCGGTCGAACGCCTCATCCGCGACCCTGCCTTGCGCGAGAAACTGGTCCAGGGCGGCCTCGCCACGGCCCGCGAATACCCGCGCGAACGCGAATGGAACGAATGGGAAGCCATCCTCTTTCGGTTCATCCACGAAGCTGCGAAACCCGCCGCTGCCGCTGCTGTCGCCGCGAAACCTGTGAAGCCCGCGGCGCCGATCAAACTGCCACCGTGCGCCCTCGCCGGCCATTTGGGCGAAGCGCGCGATTTGTTGAAAAAGAAGAACCTCCAGGCCGCGTGGGAATCCGCGTGCGCGGCCATTCAAGCGCGTCCGTTTCACCCCGAGGCCTGCCTGTTCCTCGGCAAAACGGCGCAAGCCGCGGGCGATTTCGATTCCGCGCGCCGTTGCGGACAGTACGCGTCCAGGCTCGCGCCACATTGGAAACCCGCAAAACAATTTCTCAAGGCTGCTCCGCGTGGAAACGGCAAGCCTGGGCGGCTGATTCTTCCGCTGGCAATCACGGAGAAGGCTGACAGCGCTCCACGACTGTCCGTCTGCCTGATTGTCAAAAACGAGGAGCAATTTCTTGAGCAATGTTTGCAATCGGTCCGCGACATCGCCTGGCAGATTGTTGTGGTTGACACTGGTTCCACTGACCGCACGGTGGAAATCGCCAAAAAATTCAATGCCGGGGTGCATTTCTTTGCCTGGAACGATGACTTCAGCGCCGCCCGCAACGAAGCTTTGAAATATGCCACGGGGGATTGGGTGTTAAGCCTGGATGCCGACGAAGAGTTGTTGCCCGAACACCGGCGAACGATCCTGAAGGAAATGCAATCGGCCGGGGTGATGGGATACCGCCTGCCCATCATCGACGAGGGGCTGGAACAGGAAGGCTGCAGCCATGTGCCGCGGCTTTTCCGCAACGCCCCGGGCCTTTTCTTCGTTGGCCGCGTTCACGAGCAAATTTTCAGCAGTCTCGAAGCGCGCGCCAAAGAGTGGGGTTTGGAAAACCGCCTCGGCCACGCCGCATTGCTGCATCATGGCTACCGGAAGGAAGTGGTTGACAGCCGCGGCAAGGCGGCGCGCAACTTGCGCCTGCTGCAACTCGCCGTCGAGGAATTGCCCGGCGAACCCAATCTCGTGATGAACCTCGGATTGGAACTGATCCGCTCCGGCCAATTGGAGGCCGGCCTGGAACAATATCGCGAAGCATTGCGTCTGATGTCCGTTTTGCCCTCCAGGCAGGTTGTGCCCGAACTGCGCGAAACCCTGCTCACGCAACTGACCACCCACCTGCTCGGCGCCAGGCGCTTCAGCGAAATCGTGGAACTGTGGCGGCAGCCCTTCCCTCAATCCTCCGGGCTGACCGCCTCGCAACATTTCATGCTCGGGCTGGCCCTGATGGAACTCAAACAGCCCGCCGCCGCCGCGGAGCAAATGCGCCAATGCCTGGCAAAACGCCGGCAGCCCGCGCTCTCGCCCATTAACAAGGAAATTCTCAAGGCTGGCCCCCATCATTGTTTGGCGCTCTCCCTGGCTGCGCTCGGACAGCAGGCCGGGGCGGAAGAAGCCTTCCGCGATGCGCTGGGCGAAGACGCCAAATCGCGCCCCGTGCGGTTCGACTTCGCAAAATTCCAGTCCCAACAGGGCCGGCCGCTCCAGGCTCTGAAGCTGGCGAACGAACTGGTTGCCGAAAGCGGCCAGGATATTCAGGCCTGGCTGTTGGGCGGCCAGATCGCCCTGAGCCAGCCGGAATTTCTGGAGTTCGCCCAAGACTGGACTGGCGAAGCCATCAAACATTTTCCCGAAGATTCCGCCATCCTCTTGCAACGCGCCGAAGCCCTTACGCTGAATCAGCAGGCGGCATTGGCCCTTCCTTTATGGACCCGGGCCCATTTTCCCAACTCCGCGCGACACCTGGCGGCCCTCACCCTTTGCGAAGTGCTCGCGGGCGAATGTCGGCGGCATTTCACGCCACACACCGAAAAATTAGTCAGCCAGGAATTCCTGAAATGGTACCGGCATTTGATAAAATGCAAAGCCCACTCCCTCATCAATCAGATCAACGAAAAGCTGGATGATCTTCAGGCTATCCTGCCCACCGCCGTGGGGGTGTTGGGCGCTGCCATGAAACAAGCCGAAGCGGCGATGGCCGTCTGATCCCGACAAAGAAGGAGGCTCAAGCCGCAACCATGAGTTGAGGGAGTGTCTGCATTGCATTTTGAATGCCCGAGACGATTTGTTCCACTTTTTCCACGTCCATGCCCAGCACGTCAGCGGCCGTGTTTTTGGCCTGAATGGCCTGGGCTTGCCATCCTGGAGCGGCGCCGCAAAGGCGGACGGCGCAATTGGCGAGATAAACCACGGCTGATAACTGAACGGCGGGCTTGACAACAGGAGAATGATGGTTGGCCACGGCTTCGAGAATGGGTTCCGGCAATGACCATCGTTTCAACAAACACGCCCCAACTTCGCAGTGGTCGGCTCCCAATATGGCCTGCTCCGCCTCGACCCGCGAGAGGGACTGCCCGGTCATTTTAGTCCGAATGTCGGCCCGGTCTTTTGGGGTCAATACTTTGCTTATGACGGATTTGCCGATGTCATGCAGCAAGCCGGCGGTGAAGGCAGTGGACGGGAGGAAATTACCATAGGATTCAACCTCGGCCAGGTATTCAGCGCCGAGAGCCGTGTTCAGGGAGTGGGTCCAAAGACCGTTGGCTTCGGTGGCGTAACCGGGCGCGGCAGCTCCCAAAGAGCCGCCAAAACCGATGGCGCAGACCATGCGGAAAATCATGTTGTCACCGAGGAGCAACAGGGCTTGATCGACGGAAAGGACCGGCTCGCGCACGCCGCTATTGGCCGAGTTGCAGACCCGCAGCAGCTTGGCGGTGAGGACATTGTCGCAGCGCACTGTTTCGACGAGTTCGTCCCGATGCAAGTCCGGCTGATTGAGTTGAATGACCAGCTTGCGGGCCGTTTCCGACACGACTGGCAGGTCTTTTGCGTGGGCTATTATTTCATCGGCCGTCATAACGGTCTCAGCATCAATTGCTTTTGATGAGCGCGCAAGTTGAGGGGGGATGTGTTGAGAGCCTTTGGCCAAAAGCTTACGCTTCGCCAGGCAGGACGGCAGATTGGATTTCCATGCGACATTGCAAGTACCGCTTACCCATCGGCAGGAGCAGGTAAAACTTAAGCCTTTTCATGGAAAAAGCCCCATGGTTAACAGGTGGCGCCGGCTTGAAACATGGCGGCCAAAAGAATCAGCTCTGGATGGGCCAACGACAATTTCGGCAGCACAACCCGGATGCGCGAACGATACGCCGCCAGCTTTTCGCGCAACGGCTCCAGATTTTCCACTTTGTCCCAGTGCAGTTTTTTGAAATCCAGCACCAGTTTGCTCTTGCACCGCGCCAGCGACTTCTGGATGCGTTCACCCAGTTCTTCGGCATCGGAGGCCGACAGCCCGCCTTCCAGGCGCATCCAGACTTCTTTCTTCGCGTGCCGCAACTCCACCTGGATGGAAAAATCTGGCCAGGCCGCTTTGCGGTGGAATTCCTCCCACATTTCAAACGCGCCCTGGCGCCGGCCCGGCACTCGATACGTTGTCCGCATTAATCTCGGATGCTGGAAAAGGTCCAGCTTCAAGGTCAGTCCCGTCCACAACGCCGCCGCGACGCCCAAGACGGACTTGAATCGTTGCCCGAGGGCGGGGGCGCCCAACTCCGCATGAATCCGCCGCTCCAAATCGCCAATCCAGCGCCGCACCGCCGTATTGGGGCCGAGCAGACGCCCCGCCAGGAACACCGGGTAGGCATAACGCAATTCTCCCGCGTAATACTCGGCCTTCGCGCGCAGGAACGGGTTGGGCGAGTTCTTCAATTTGCGCAAACCCAGCAACCGGCCTTCCAGCACCCGGTAAATGCTCGGACCCAGCCGCTGAAAATCCTCCTCAAAACACCATTCCTGGATCGCTTCGATCTCTTCCGCCGGGAGGGTCGGATGTTTGATCATGGTACGAAATCCGTCCGCGCGCCGGTAGAAGAGGTCCTTGTCGTCCGTATAAACGTCCTGCAACAGGTTCTCTTTGATGATGCGTTCGTGAAAGGGCGTGCCGGGCACCGGGCCGTAAATAAGGAACTGCGCCAGGGCGGGCTTGAGTTGCATGAGTCCATCCAGCTCCCTGGCCACCACTTCCTGGTTCTGGTAATCAAATCCCACAATCATCGAGGTCAGCACCGTGATGCCGTGCTCGCGGAATTCGGTGAAAATATCCGCCACCGGCCGGCCTTGTTGTTTGGCATAATTGGACCGCGTCCCCTCGTAACCGATCCAGAAACCGTCAATCCCCATCTCCAGAATTTCTTCCACGGTGTACTGGCTGATCGCCTTGACGCTGGAGAACGCGAAAATCGAAATCTTCCTGCCCCCGGCCATCACGCAATCGCGGAACTCCATCGCCCGCTTTTTGTTCAGCAGAAAATCTTCATCCAGAATCAGGAACACCAGGTTCGGGTCCGAGGCCAGATAGCGCTCCACCACCGCGTAAATATCCTTCCCTTCCGGCAGCAGCTTGATGTGTTTGCGCGAAAAAAAGTGCGACGTGCAGCAGAAATCGCAGCCGTTGGGACAACCCAGTCCCGCGAAGATTTTTCCGGTGCCGGAGACTTTCCACCCAAACACCTTGAGCCAGCTTACCATCAACGGATGCTTGTACGGCATCGGGATTTCCGGCTCGCCCAGCAGCCGGCGGAAATACGCGACGCCTTCCTCCCGGCAGATGAAGTCCGCGTAAGGTTTGAGGACGTCGTCTTTCAACACCGTGCCGTATCCGCCGAGAACGATCTTGCTCTTCGGCGCATATTTGCGGATCAACGCCACCGTCTCCTTCATTTTGTGCATGACCACCATGATGAAGGAAACTCCGACGTAATCGTAACCCTTCTTGAGTTCGCGGATCAACTCGCTTTTCGACGGGTATTGCAACACCACTGTGGGCGCGTCGAGGTTTTCGGCGATGTAGTCGAGGCCAAAATGGACGTTCACGGTGCGCGGGCTGAAAATCCCCTGGGCGCGCGTCACCTGCCGGTAAAGCAATTCATAACCGACCGACGCCGCATCCCCGTATTTGGGTCCCATGGGGCGGCACACACTGGTGAGAAGAACTTTCACAGGAACGACTTGTCTCATTCTAATCAACAATGGCACATTAACATGCCGGCCTGATCGTTTCTATGGGGTGTTCACCCCATATACAGATTGAGGCAATTGCTGTAATAAGTTGACGTGGTCCGGGTTGAGCCGCCGCCGCATCCCCGTATTTTGGCCCCATGGGGCGGCACAAACTAGTGAGAAGAATTTTCATAGAAACGACTTATGTCCTTGGGACATTCAGTAAACCTAACCGCGCTCTGCCACCGCAACCAGAGAAATAGGGTACAAAAGCGTGTCCAAACTTGCTCTCTCCGCCGCAATAAATGTTTAGGACCCGCCCAAAGCGGCTTTTGATTTCTCAAGATCAAAATGGATGGCCCCTTCACGAGGTCTTGCCTCCTGGTTTGCTTTATGTTTATCTTTGCCGGAGGCATCCTCAATCAACACAATGACCAGCCTGGATAACGCGACAGATGGAAAGATTTTGGTGATTCGAGGGGGCGCTTTGGGTGATTTCATCTTGACTCTTCCGGTTTTGGCCGCCCTCCGCCTTCGTTTTCCGCGACATCGGCTGGAAATCCTCGGCTATCCGTCCGCGGCCTCGTTGGCTGTGGCCGCCGGTTTGGCGGATGGCGCTACCGCCCTCGAATCTCCCCGCTTCACCGGCTTCTTTGTCCCAAACGGCGCCTGGTCTGCCGAAGTTGACGCCTGGTTCTCGGGGTTTGACTGGATCGTTTCCTATCTCCACGACCCGGGGGACGTATTCCGTTCCAACGTGGCCCGATGTTCTTCCGCGCCGTTCATCGCCGGACCGCATCGGCCCGATGAAACGCTGGCGGTTCACGCCGCCGAGTTGTTGCTCCGGCCTTTGCAAGCACTCGGCATTCGCGGGGCTGATCCGCGTCCGCGCCTCCCTTTGCCCGCCTCCCTGTCCGCGCCGCCGCGCCTGGCGCTCCATCCCGGCAGCGGCAGTGAACGGAAAAACTGGCCGGAAGCCAAATGGGCGGAACTGATCGAGCTTTTGGCCGGCCAATCCGCCTGCGACCTCTTGCTCATCGGCGGCGAAGCGGAAGGGGATCGTTGCGCCCGCCTTGCGGCCGCTTTGCCGGCGGGGCGCGCGCACATTGCCCAAAATCTGCCGTTGCTCGAACTGGCCCGGCGGATGCAAGCCTGTTCGGCGTTCATCGGACAGGACTCCGGCATCACCCATTTGGCGGCGGCGCTGGATTTGCCGGGATTGGTTCTCTGGGGGGAAACAGTCTTGACAACCTGGCGTCCGCGATCCGCGCACATGAAAACCCTGCGTGATCCGGCCGGCCTTGAAGCGTTGCCCGTGGCCGCGGTTTGGGAGGCTTGTCACTCTTTTGGGTGGCGGTTTCTGGTTCCTAATCTTAATCCTAATCTTAATCCGAATGAGGGAGAGGGAATGTCCCGTGAATAGTTGAAATTGAGATGGTTCTCAATTTTCATTTAGGCCGCCTGTAGAGTTGAGGTGATCTCGGACTCATGCAAGACCTTTTGCA
>Ga0326728_10012573_pt1 | contig 18748 bp, 12 predicted proteins | sample MB3enrmetagenome_FD_207602 | JGI IMG/M metagenome (GOLD analysis project Ga0326728, IMG submission 207602) | Lab enriched peat soil microbial communities from McLean, Ithaca, NY, United States - MB31MN | ecosystem: Environmental > Terrestrial > Soil > Wetlands > Peat | place: USA: New York... | reverse complement strand
TCTCCGCCGCGCGGATGCAGTGCATCAGAAAGCCCGGCGGGGGCATGCGCACGCGAATCTCAGACTGAATTCAAGTTGCGGAAGGGGCTGGGCGGCGCGGGAACACCGTTTTTCAACAAGCTCCTAGAATCCCCCTGGCTCGCGAATGCCCTTCCCCTCCGTGCACTCCCAGAGCCGGCCCGCCGCCAGGTTCTTGTACTCTTCCACCCGGCCGCTGGGCCAAGTGAGCACCGCCCGGTCCACCTTGTCGCGCTTGCCGAGGCCAAACGTCAGGGCCAGCTCGGATTGGGAGAGGTAGCTGGAGCCGCTCTTGACCATGCGCGAGCCGGTCTGGTCGCCGTGGAAGACGCGGACCTGCGCGCCGATGGCGTCGCGGTTGGACTTGGTGCCGAGGAGGCGGAAGCGAATGCTGCGATTTCCGGAGAGCTGGTCGTTGCGGTACAGATACGCGGGACCGTGGTTGGTGGTTATGAGCACGTCCAGGTCGCCGTCGCGGTCGAAGTCGGCGAAGGCGGCTCCTCGGCCGACCTTGGGGTTGGCGAAGCCGCCGCCGGCCTCGGCCGCCACGTCGCGGAATCCGCCAGGGCCGCGGTTCAGGAACAGGTGGGGCGGCTGGGCGTAGCCGACATCGGCGCGCACGGTGCTCACCGTATCCTCGATATGGCCGTTGACCACCAGCAGGTCCAGCAGGCCGTCCAGGTCCGCGTCGAAGAAGAAGCAGCCGAAGCCCAGGCTGCGCCGCGAACGGCGGCCGATCTCCGAGCGGGGCGCCTGGTCCACGTACATGCCGCCTTTGCTGGCGTGGTAGAAGCCCATCATCTCGCTGTCGAAGTTGGTCACCACCAGGCTGGCGATGCCGGAGTTGTCGTAGTCCGCCGTATCCACGCCCATGCCGCCGCGCGCCTTCCCGTCTTCGCTGAAGGCCACGCCGACCTGTAACGCCGTGTCGCGAAATTTGCCGTTGCCCAGGTTCTTATACAGCTTGTTCGCCTCGGTGTCGTTGGCCACGAACAGGTCCGGCCAGCCGTCCAGGTCGTAGTCGAACATGGCGACGCCCAGGGATTTCGAGCTGGAGTCGAAGATGCCGCTGGAGGCCGTGACGTCCTCGAAGGTCCCGTCGCCTTTGTTGTGGAACAGCCAGCAGGTGGCCCCGCGATAGGCCTCCGGGGTGCAGTAGGCTTTCTGCTTCCCGTCCATGGTGCAAAAAACGTCCAGCTCCTCCGACCATTTCACGTAGTTGCAGACGAACAGGTCCAGCAGGCCGTCGCGATCATAATCGAACCACAGCGCGGAGCTGGAGAAGGCGGTGCGCCCTCCCAGGCCGCTGCGCTCGGTAACGTCCACGAAGGAGCCTTTGCCGGTATTGCGGAACAGGCGGTTCTGGCCCACCGAGGAGACGTAGATGTCCGGGAAACCGTCGTTGTTATAGTCGCCCACGGCCACGCCCATGCCATACATCTCGACATCCAGGCCGGCCCGCCGCGTCACGTCGGTGAAGGTGCCGTTGCGGTTGTTGCGGTACAGGCGCATGGTGGTGCGCCGGGTGCGGTGGCCCGGCCAGTCCATGCCGTTAATGAGCAGGATATCCTGCCAGCCGTCGTTATCGTAATCCAGGAACGCGCAGCCCGAGCCCATGGTCTCCGGAAGGTACTTGCCGCCGAAGGCCCCGTTGTTGTGCTGGAACGCGATGCCCGCCCGGGCCGTGACGTCTTCGAATCGAAATCCCAGCCCGGCCGGCGGCGACGGGGCGGCAACGGCCAGCGCGGGGAGTCCCAGAAGGAATTCCCGGCGGTTCACGGCATCCTCATCAGTCCCTTGCGAATGGCATACACCACCAGTTCGGCCGTGCGGTGCATTCCGAGCGCGTCCATCAGGTTGGCGCGGTGGACCGCCACCGTGTTCACGCTGAGGCCCAGCAGAGCCGCGATTTCCTTGTTGGAATTGCCCTCGGCAATGAGTTGCAGGATCTGCTTCTCGCGTTGCGTGAGGCGGCCGAACAAGTCGTCGGGCTCGCGCTCGGCGGTGAGCAGGCCGGGGTCCAGCACGCGCTTTCCGCCGGCCACCTCCTTGACGGCGGAGGCCAGGTCGATGTCGTCGGCGTTCTTGAGAATGTAGCCCAGCGCCCCGGCGTCGAAGGCATTGCGGACGTAGTTCTCCTGGGAGAACATGCTGAGGATGAGGATGGCGGTCTTGGGCATCCGCTTGAGGATCTCGCGGGTGGCCTGCACGCCGTCCATCTCGGGCATGGCCATGTCCATGACCACCACCCGCGGCTGGAGCTGCTGCGTGAGCTGGACGGCCTCCAGGCCGCTGCCCGCCTCGCCCACCACCGAAATCTCCGGGTCGTCCTCGATCATTCGCCGGAAGCCTTTCCTCACTAGGGCGTGGTCGTCCACCAGCAGAACGGTAATCTGCTCGCTCATGCGCCGGCCTCCTCCGCGAGCGGGACATCCAGGCGCACCAGCGTGCCCCTCTCTCCCGCTCTCACAAACTCGATTGTCCCACCCAGCAGGCTGGCGCGCTCCCGCATCGCCACCAGGCCGGTTCCGTGGCGCATCGACGGGCTGCCTTCGGCGGGAAGGCCGGCGCCGCGGTCTTCGACCTCCAGTTGGAAGCGGTCCGGCCCGAATCGCACCCGGACCCACACGGTCTGCGATTGCGAGTGGCGCGCGGCGTTGTTGAGCGCCTCCTGGAGCACCCGGTAGACGTTGATCGCGATGCGATCTGGGATGGCCGGGGCCACTCCGCTCTTCTCATACTTCACGGCGATGCCGGTCTGCCTTTCGAAGGTCGGAAGATACCAGTCGATGGCCTTCTCCAGGCCTCCGTCGTCGAGGATAGTGGGATGCAGCACCTGGGAGAGGCTGCGGATCTTCTCGAGCGTCGCCTGGGCCACTCCCCGGGCCTCTTGCAACTCCTCCCGGAACGGCGAATCCGGCGGAAGCCCCTTCTTCTCCGCGCGCCGCAGCATGGCTCCGATGGCCGTAAGCACCTGGCCGAATTCATCGTGCAGTTCCCGCGAGATGGAATGCAGAATCTCTTCCTGCACCGCGATGAGCTTGCGGGCCAGCTCGCTGCGATGGTCCGAAAGGATGGCCAGGCGGTTGAAGAGGCGGCGGTTGGCCCGGATCAGGTACAGGCTGGTGAGCGAGATGGTCAGCAGCATGGCCGCCAGGAAGACGTAGATCTGGCGTTCCACCCGGTCATAGATGGCCTGGATACGCGTCATGGCCATCTGCTCGACCTCGTTGTTCTCCACCAGCAGACGGGCGATGGTATTGGTGAGGGCGGCCTGCTGCGCTTGCAGTGTGTTCCGGATGAGTTGCCGCGCCCGAGCGTCGTCCCGTCCGGTGAGCGCGAACAACTGGTCCACCGAGACCCAGAATTGAGCCATGTGGGTTTCGACGTACTGACGGCGGCCCGGACCCGCCGCCGGGGCTAGCTGGGCTTCCAGCCGCAAAGCGTCCTCCAGGTCCAGGCGGCTGCGGTCGAATTGGCCCTTGAAGGCCGCCAGCGGGTAGGGCGCGTCGGGGTCCAGCATGTCGCGCATGGCCAGGCCCAGCGAGTTCAGGTTGTTCTGGATACGCAGCAACTGCAACGAATCCTTGCGGTTACGGTCTACCGTGCTGGTCTGCAAGTCCCTCAAACCGGCGATCTGGCGCAAGGCATACAGCGAGAACACCGCCACCGCGGCCAGCGTGACCGCGAGGCCGATCAGCAAGCGGCTGGTGGGAGACGACAGGGCGGATCTCACTAGCTTCAGCCTACACAGCATAGCGTGATTCGGGGCTGGACTGGTACCGTGCCGCCATTTTGGGCTCCGCTCCGCCATAATTGCCGCGACTGCGGCCGCCCCCTCTTCCTAGTACGTTTCCATTACTCGTTTCCGGTTATTTCTCCTTTCGGATCTGTATGTTATAAGTATAGGAGCTTCAGGGAAAACATCATGAGAATGGAAGAACTCTTACTGGAATGTTCTGCGGACGCGAGCATGGTGAAGAAGGCCATCACCAACCATCGGGTACTCAATGAAGCCTTTCATTACGAGCGCCCCAGCTCCTTCTCCCGCGGCATGCGGATCGACATCGGCGCCTTCAGCCTGCTGCTGATCTCCGGGACCGCCAGCATCGGGCCGGACGGCGAGACGCTGTACGTCGGCGACCTGCGCGCGCAAACCAGGCGCACCTTCGACAACATCACCGGGCTGCTGGCCGCCGAGGGCGCAACCTGGAAAGACATCGTCCGCACCACCTGCTACCTGCGGGACATCGACCGCGACTACGCCGCCTTCAACGAGGAACGCACCGCCTTCTACCAGGAGCAGGAGCTGGACCCCCTGCCTGCCTCGACCGGCATCCAGGCGCATCTCTGCCGGCCGGAGCTGTTGGTGGAAATCGAGGCCATCGCCATTTTCCGCTCCCAGCCTGCGGTGTGAGCGGTACGGTGCTTCGTATTGCGCGGGTAGCGCCGCTCCTGTTAGCCAGCCTGGCGGCGGGGGGTCAGGCGGTCCCTATCAAGCTTGGCGCTCCAGTAGTTTTCACGCAAATGCCGCTGGACCATTGGTCCGGGCCCCGCGCTTTGCTGCGCGGCGATTACGGGCGCGGCGGCCGGCTGGCGTTGCTATTGCCGGACGGGAACGTGCGCGTGCTCAGCAAGGATTTCGAAAGCGCCGCGGACCCCGACGTCTCCTTCGATGGGAAGCGGATTCTATTCGCCGCCAGGAAGACCGCTTCCGACCACTGGAACATCTACGAAATGGGGGCCGATGGCTCGGGCCCGCGCCAAGTCACCCGAAACCTGGGCGACTGCCGAAGCCCGGTCTACCAATCCGCGCTCTTCTACCTGAACGACCCCCATCCGATCTACCAGGTCACCTTCGTCAGCACCGTGGGGGGCGAACTCAACCTATACTCGGTGCGCCTCGACGGCAGCGAACCGCGCCGCCTCACCTACACCGCCTCGAGCAGCTTCGATCCGTTCCAAATGCCCGACGGGCGCATTCTGTTTTCCTCCTGGTACGGCGGGCGGGTCGATCTGTTTGGAGTCAATCTGGATGGCACGGACTACGCCGCCTTCTCCGGCCCGCAGGGGCGAACCATTAAGCAGATGGCCTGCACCACGGCGAATCGGCTGGTGGTCTTCATCGAGGGGGACCGCGCGAGCTGGGATGGCGCCGGCACTGTCGCGACGCTGAGCCTGCGCCGGAACCTGCATTCCTACCGCACCGTGACCAAGCCCACCGACGGGCTGTACCACTCCCCCTCGCCCTTGCCCGACGGCGCGGTGCTCATCTCGCGGCGGTTGGCGGAGGAAGCTTACGGCATCTACCGCCTCGACCCGGAAACCGGGCGGGCGCAACTGGTCTTCGCCGATCCGCGCTTCCACAGCATTCAGGCCAAATTGGTGGCGCCCCGCGAAGAGGCCGACGGGCGCTCCACGGTGGTGGATGAGGGCTTTCCGGACGCCGTGCTCTACTGCATGAGCGTGTATACGACCGACTTCGCCGACCCCACATGGATGCCGCCGGGAAGCGCCCAGCGCCTGCGGGTCATCGAGGACGTGCCGCCCAAGTCCGCAACATCACTGAATAATCGCCGCCTGCTGGGCGAGATCAATCTGGACGAGGACGGCTCCTTCCATATCCAAGTTCCCGCCAATCTTCCCATACAGCTCCAGGCGCTGGATTCGGACGGTCTGGCGCTGCGATCAAGCGGCTGGATCTGGGCCAAGAACAAGGAAAACCGGGGCTGCATCGGCTGCCACGAAGACGGCGAACGTACGCCGGAGAACCTGCTCGCGAAGGCTCTGGAGCACCCGGCCAATAAGCTAACGCTCCCGCCCGAGCGCCGGCGCACCGTCGATTTCCGGCGCGACATCCTGCCCATCCTGGCCGCGCGCTGCGCGAGTTGCCACACCGGGGCGCCGCTCCCGCTCACCTCCGCCGACTCGGCCAACCGCAGCCTGCGGGCCTACATTCGGCCCAGCGCGCGTACAAGCCCTCTGATTTGGCGCATCTACGGTCGCAACACCGCCCGGCCTTGGGATGGGAAGGATGTTGCGGCCACCCCCGGCGCGCCCATGCCGCCCGCCGGGTCGCCGCCGCTGACCGTCGAGGAGAAGCGCGCCATCGCCGAGTGGATCGATCTCGGCGAGCCGTGGGACGCGCCTCCCACGGGAGGACAACGATGAAACGGACCATCCTGCCAGCCCTCGCCGCCCTGAGCGCCCTCACTCTGGCCGCCCCCCAGCTTCCCGTGTTCACGGATATCACGAAGCAAGCCGGGATCACTTTCAAGCACAGTTACGGCGACCACCACCTGGACAACATCGTCGAGGGCACCGGCGCCGGCGCCTGCTTCTTCGATTACGACGGCGACGGCTACATGGACATTTACCTGGTCACAGGAACCTGGACCAAGAATGTCTCCAGCAACGAGGGCCGCGACCTGCGGGGCAAGCTCTCCAACCGGCTCTACCACAACAACGGCGACGGCACTTTCACCGACGTTACGGAAAAGGCGGGGGTGGGCGGCAACGGCGCCTTCGGTTCGGGCTGCTCGGCGGCGGACTACGATAACGACGGCCACATCGATCTCTACGTCCTCAATTACAACGGCAACATTCTGTACCACAACAACGGCGACGGCACCTTCACCGACGTCTCGAAGCAGGCCGGCATGGACGACAAGCGCTGGGGCCTGTCGGCCGCCTGGTTCGACTACAACAACGACGGCTACCTGGACGCCTTCGTCGGCAACTACCTGCTCTACGACGACGGCAAGTTCCGCGACTTCTACCCGGCTGCCGGCTATCCCGGACCGCTGAGCTACAGTGGCCAGCCCAATGCCCTTTTTCGCAACAACGGCGACGGGACTTTCACGGACGTGAGCAAGGAGGCCGGCGTCTACAAACCCGACGGCCGCGCCATGAGCGTCACAGTGGCCGACTTCCGCAACATCGGCCTGCTGGACATCTTCGTGGCCGACGACGCCATGGAGAACTACTTCTTCGAAAACACCGGCCATGGGACTTTTGTCGAGAAAGCGGTCGACTTCGGCCTGGCTTACGGAGAGAACGGGCAGGGCGTCTCGTCCATGGGGCCGGTGGTGGGCGACGTGAATCGCGACGGACTCCTCGACATCTTCATTCCCAACCTGAACTACTGCATCCTGTTCCAGCAGGCCCTCGTCAACGGCCGCCGGACTTTCTTCGACCGCACCGCCATCACCGGGCTTTCGCAGGCGCTCGGCCAGTACGCGGGCTGGGGCGCCGTCATGTTCGACTACGATAACGACGGCTGGCTGGACCTGTTCATCGCCCACGGCGACGCTCACCATGAGTACGTCCAGGAAGCCAGCCTTATGCGCAACCGGGGCGACGGAACCTTCGAGGACGTCTCCGACCGCTCGGGGCAGTACTTCAAGGAGAAGTACGTGGGACGGGGCGTCACCTGGGCCGACATCGATAACGACGGCGACATCGATCTCCTGGTCGTGAATCTGAACGATTCCCCCAAGCTGCTGCGCAACGACGGCGGAAACCGCAACAACTGGATCACCGTGGACGCCAAGCTGAGGTTCCCGACCGGACAGCGCGACGCCATCGGGGCGCGGGTCACCGTAACCACCGGGGCATTGAAGCAGATCGAAGATCTGATGCCGACACGCGGCTACCTTTCGCAGGGCGATCCGCGGCTGCATTTCGGGCTGGGCAAGGCGGCCTACGCCGACCTGGTCGAGATCCGCTGGCCCGACGGCGTGGTCGAGAAATACGAGAAGGTGAAGGCGAACCAGTTCCTCAGGCTGGTGCACGAGGCGAAAGCCACCAAGGTCAAGCCATGATACGTAAGGGCACGCTTCTGGTTTTGGCGCTCGCGGCCGCCTGGGCCGCGCCCAAAAAGCCGGTCTACGTGGGGGTGCGCGAGTGCGCCGCCTGCCACGGCGGAATGCGCATCGGCAACCAGTACAGCCAGTGGCTGCACTCCAAGCACAGCCAGGCCTACGCCGCGCTCGCCAAGCCCGAATCGCGCGAGATCACCAAGATTAGCGGCCTCTTGCGCGTGGAGCCGCAACAGGCGCCCATCTGCCTGGGCTGCCACGCCACCGCCGCGCACACCGAGGATTGGGAGCGCGATCCCGGTTTCCGGTTCCAGGACGGCGTGCAGTGCGAGGCCTGTCACGGACCGGGCAGCGAGTACATGGCCGAGAGCGTGATGCGCGACCCGGAGGCGGCCATGAAGGCCGGCCTGCGCATGCCCGGCGAGCAGGAGTGCCGCAATTGCCACATCGAAAAAGGCTCCCACACGGCCGTCCTGCACTCACCGCCGTACGACTACAAGAAGGCCCTGGAGACCATACGGCATCCGCTGGCAAAAGATCCTCAGCCGGCGCCCGTCGCCTCCGTTGTGCCGCCCGACGCTGGTGCGAAAGGACCGAAATTCGCCGGTTCGGCGGCCTGCGGCCAGTGCCACCGGGGCCCCCGGATGGGCTACCAGTACAGCCTCTGGCAGATGAGCCCGCACGCGCGCGCCTGGGCCACCTTGGCCACGCCGCAAGGACTGGAACAAGCCCGGAAGAAAGGCGTCGCCGACCCGCAGAGCGACCCGGGCTGCCTGAAATGCCACGCGCCCGCGGCGGTTCCGGGCCGCCTGGCCTCGGCCCGCATCGAAGAGGGAGTAGGCTGCGAAGCCTGCCACGGGCCGGGGAGCGAGTACATGATCGAGGCCATCATGCTGGATACGCGCGGAGCCGCGCAGGCCGGCCTCAAGAAGGTCGCGCGCGAGACCTGCGTCACCTGCCATGACCCCAAGACCTTCAACTACGACGAGGCCGTGAAGAAGATCGCGCACCCCACCCGGCCCGCCGTGGCCAGCGTGCCCGAGCCTCGCTACAAGACTCCGCTCCGGCTGGCCATACGGCCCGGCGGCGCCGAGCTGTGGGTCACTTGCGAGGCCGCCAATTCGGTTATCGTCATCGACTTGGCCACCCGGCGGAAGGTTGACGAGATCGCGGTGGGCGGCAATCCCACCGCCGTCGCGTTTTCTCCCGACGGCCGGCGCGCCTTCGTCACCAACCGCCTCGACAACACGGTTTCGGTCATCGACGCGGCGGCCCGCGCGGTCCTGAAGACCCTGCCCACCGGCACCGAGCCCCACGGCGTGACCACGGACCGGCAGGGCAAGCTGCTGTACGTGGTGAACACTTCTTCGGACGACATCTCGGTCTTCGACACGGCCTCGCTCCAGCCGGTCAAGACGCTGGCGGCCGGCCGGGGACCGTGGTCGGTCGCGCTATCGCCCGACGGCGAGAGCATCCTGGCGACCAACATGCTCTCCCGCTTTGCGCTCCGCAAGCCCTATGTCTCCGAGATCACGCGAATCGAGACCGGGCAGGGCATGGTGGATCGCCGCGTGGTGGTGCCGGACGCCAATCTGATTATGGGGGTCGCCTGGCACCCCAGCGGAAGATTCGCGCTGGCGACCATCAACCGTACCAAGAATCTGGTCCCCATGACCCGCCTGCTGCAGGGCTGGACCATTACTAACGGCTTGGCCGTCGTCTGGCGGGATGGCGGCGTCGATCAGGTGCTGCTCGATGAGCCGGACATGGGCTTTGCCGACGCCGCCGACGTCGCCTGCACTCCCGATGGACGCTACGCCCTGGTCACCAGTTCGGGAACGGACCGCGTCGCGGTGGTGGATGTCGCCGCGCTCACCGGTTTGATCGAGCGCTCCTCGATCTATGAGCGCGAGCACGTGCTGCCGAATAACCTGGGCAAGCCGACGGAGTTCGTCCTCAAGCACCTTCCGGCCGGACGCAGCCCGCGCGGCGTGGTGGTGGCGCCCGACGGCAAGCTGGCCTACGTGGCCAATGCGCTCGACGACACCATCGGCGTCATCGACATGGCCCGGCTCGCGAACGACGGCGTCATCGACCTCGGCGGACCGAAGGTGATCACCAGGAACCGTTTCGGGGAGCGGGTGTTCAACAGCGCCGGGATCACCTTCCACCGGCAGCACTCCTGCCACTCCTGCCATCCGGATGGGCACGTCGACGGCCTGGCCTACGACATCGAGGCGGACGGCATCGGAATCAGCCCGGTGGACAACCGCACCTTGCGCGGAATCCTCGACACCGCTCCCTTCAAGTGGGAGGGAACCAATCCCAGCCTCCAGCGCCAGTGCGGCCCGCGCCTGGCGGTGTTCTTTACGCGGCTCACGCCCTTCAGTTCGGAGGAGCTTGACGCGCTGGTCTATTACATCACCAGCATCCCGCGGCCGCCCAACCGCTTCCGTGCCCTCAATGCCCCGCTCAGTCCGGCCCAGCGGCGCGGCAAAGCCGTCTTCGAGCGCACCACCACCAACGATGGACGTCAGCTCGCCGTCCTGGACCGCTGCATCACCTGCCACCCGCCCCCCTACTTCACCGACCGCAAGATCCACGACGTGGGAACGCAGCAGCCCAACGACCGCACCGGGAAGTTCGACGTGCCGCACCTGAACAACATCTACGATTCCGCGCCGTACCTGCACAACGGCATGGCCCCCACGCTGGAAGAAATCTGGACCGTCTACAACCCCTACGACCGGCACGGCGTTTCCAACGATATGACCAAGGATCAGCTCAACGACCTGATCGAGTATTTGAAGACACTTTAGGGAGGCGGGAATGAGATTCGCATCCACGCTAATGCTCGCCTTGGCGGCAACCGGAATTCTGGCCGCCGCCGGGCCGCCCGAGAAACTGCCTTACGTCTACACGCACTGGAAGCAGTTCACGGTCGCGGACGGCCTGCCGAACGATCACATCTTCGCGGTGAAGGCGGATGGCCCGCGCGTTTGGATCGGCACCGAGAACGGGCTGGCGATGCTCGACAAGCGCACCGGCAAGATCCAAACCTGGACCGAGAAGGATGGCCTGCCCTGGCGCGTGGTCACCGGCATCGCCGTGCAGCCCAAAACCGGCGACGTCTGGCTGGCCCTGTTCGGCGGCGGCCTGGCGCGGCTCAGCGGAGGCCGCTTCGACCACTGGACCCAGTTGAATAGCGGCTTGGTCAACGACGTGGTGTACGCCGTCGCTATCGAGAACGACAATGTGTGGGCCGCCACCACCGCCGGCGCGAGCCGCTATAACACGGTCACCGGCGAGTGGACCATCTTCAACGAGAAGAACAGCCCGATGGAAGAGATCTGGAATTACGGCGTGAACTACGCCGACGGGAAAGTACACCTGGCCGTCTGGGGCAGCGGCGTTCTGGAATACGACGTCGCCACCGGCCACTGGAAGGATTACCTGGATCCGGATGGCGAAATGGAGATCGATCTGTACCGCGACGACGGTCTCGTCCACGTGATCACCACCGGCGTCAGCTACATCGACGGGGTGATGTGGGTTTCGACCTACTTCGGCGCATCGCGCTACGACGGCCGCCACTGGCGCGGCTACTACAACCAGGATTCGGGCGTTCCGAGCGACTTCATGAACAACATCAAGGCGCGCAGCGGCAACGAAGCTTGGTTTTGCACCGACAAGGGCCTGGGCGCGGTCATGGACTTTCCGACCAACACCTGGGTGGCTTACACCCGCGACCCCAAGAAGAACACCGGCGTCGCGGTGATCAGCCGCGATAAGCAGGTGCTCGAAACCGTGGACACTGGCCTCAATGTGCCGCACAATTTCATCATTTCCGTCGACGTAGATGGCAACGACGTCTGGATCGGCACGGCCAAGGGTCTGGCCTGGGGCATCGGCACGGACTACTATCCTGGCCTGCGGGAGCGAGCCGTCACGACTGTTGGAGGCGCCCAATGAGACTGCCTCTCGCCCTCCTCGCCGGTTGCATGATGTTCGCCCAACAGCCGCCCCCGGCCCCGGATCCGCCTGAGCTGAAGGCTCTCATCGATCCCGATACCGCGGAGGTTTTGCGCCGCATCAACGCGGTCGGTCCCTACGAAGTCCCCGACCTCCGCCTCAAGCGGGACCAGAACTACGCCAACACGCCCGTGGATATCGAGCCCTTCGGCGCCATCAAGCCTTACAAGGAGTTCTTCCTGGTTCAGATGGAGTACACCGGCCCGGGCCGCGCTATCCCGGAACCGGGCCCCGATCTGAAGACCGTGAAGATCGGCTTCATCGGGCCGATTATGTCCACCGTCTCGGCGGCCACCGGCGGCAAGAGCCACGAAGAGGCGCTGGGCATCAAGATGCTCCAAGGCGCGCGGCTGGCCATCGAGCAGGCCAACGCGCGCGGCGGCTACCTGCGCCGCAAGATCCCCTTCGAGCTGGTGACGGTCAACGACAACGGCCTGTGGGGAGCCTCCGGCAACGAGATTGTCAACATGGCCTACAAGGACCACGTCTGGGCCATCCTCGGCACCATCGACAGCGCCAATTCCCATATCGCCATTCGCGTCGCGCTCAAGGCCGAAATCGTGATGATGAACACCGGCGACACCGACCCCACCTTCATCGAGACCAACATTCCCTGGGTAATGCGCGACATCGGCGACGACCGCCAGCAGACCTACCTGCTGGAGGACTACCTCATCCGCAAGATGAACTACCAGCGCATTGGCATCATCCGCGGCAGCAACCGCTACGGGCGCTTTGGCGTGCGCGAACTGGTGGCCGGCGCGCGCCGCCTGCAGCACCCGGTCATCCTCGAGATGGCGTACACGCTTGGCGCCGAGGATTTCTCGCTGCAGCTCGAGCGGCTCAAGCAGGCCAATCTGGATTGCATCGTCCACTGGGGCGACGCCAAGGAGAGCGCGCTCATCCTGAACCAGATGCGCAAAATGGGGATGAACCAACCGTATTTCGCCAGCGATCGCACCGTTTCCGACGAGTTTGTCGAACTCGCCGGGAAGAACGCCGAGGGAGTCATGTGCGGCTATCCCTGGAACCCCGACCGCAAGGACCCCAAGCTCGACGAGTTCCGCGCGGCCTTCCGCCAGCGCTTCGGGCAGGAAGCCGAAACCTACGCCGCGCATGGCTACGACGGCATGAACCTGCTGATCTGGGCCACGCAGGTGGCCGGCCTGAACCGCGCCAAAATCCGCGACGTGCTGGCTTACCGCACCCATCCCTGGCCCGGCGTCACCGGCGACATTCCGTTCAGCGCGGCGCTCGACGACATTGGCGAAGTCTTCCTCGCCCGGCGGGAGAACGGCGCCTGGAAGTACTACTCGCGCCAGGACCTGAACATTCCGCGCGGCTATATTCCCGCGCGCGACCGCGTGGACCGCTCCACCGGGCTGATCGTCCCGAACCCGTGATTCGTGGCTGGATCGGATTGCTGTTCGCGCTGGCCGTCCTCGCGCAGGACCAGCCTTACGCCGATCCCAGCCGGCACGTCAGGACCTACGAAGGACCAGGCCGCGAGGAACCCGATCCCACCGATCTGCGCGAGGTCCTGATCGGCTACTTCGGCCCGGCCGATCCGTCCCACCCGGTGGGCGGCATGCTCTGGCAGGGCGCCACGCTGGCCATCGAGGACGCCAACCGCGCCGGAGGCTATCGCGGCCTGCCGTTCTGCCTGCTGCCGGAGTGGTCGGAGAACCCCTGGCAGGGCGGCCCGGCGCAGCTGGTGCATGCGGTGTATGCCGACCACGTCTGGGCCATCGTTGGCGGCATCGACGGCGCCACCACGCACCTGGCCGAGCAGGTAGTGGCCAAGGCCAACCTCCCGCTGGTCAATCCGGCGGGCACGGACCACGCTATCCACGCCGCCAATGTGCCCTGGATCTTCTCCGTTCCGCCCGGCGACAACTTGCAGGCCCCGGTACTAAGCGAAGCCATTCGGCGCGCCGGCGTCCCGTATGCGGTCTTTTCCTCGACCGACCACGATTCCCGCGCGTTCCTCGCCGAACTGAAGCTCGCGCCCGCGCTGCATGTCGAGTTCGAAGCGGGCGCGCAGCATTCCGCCGCGCTGGCCGAGCGCTTGGCGGGCGTGAAAGCCGTCGTGGTCCTGGCGGATGCCCAGGACACCGCGCGAGTGACGGACGCCATCCGCGCCACCGGCTTCAAAGGCCCCGTCTTTTCCCGGGCCATGCTCCAGCTCGCCGAAATCGCCCCCGCCTTCCGAACCCGCTTCGTCAGCCGATTCGAGCATGCCCCCGACGCCGCCGCCGCCCACGCCTACGACGCGGTCACGCTGGTGGTCACCGCCCTCCGTAACTCCGGCCTCAACCGCGCCCGCCTCCGCGATGCCATCCAAGCTCTGTCGCCCTACCAAGGCGTTTCGGGCCTCATCCAGTGGGACGCCCTGGGCCGCAACACGCGGGCGGTGCGGCTGGCGGCGCCGTGACAACGCGAGTATGCTGAATCATGCGAAACCGCTTCGGTGTTTTGGCTTTGCTTGGGTTTGCTTCGAGCCCTTTCTTGGCCGGAGCGATCAAAGTCGGCGACCCCGCGCCGGAGATTCGCTTCGATAAGCTGCTGCCGGATCAGCCGGTCGCCAATGCGAGCTTCCAGGCGCTGGCTGGGAAGGCGGTGGTGCTGGAGTTCTGGGCAACCTGGTGCGCGCCCTGCGTCGAGGAGATCCCGCATCTGAACGCACTGGCCCAGAAGTTCAAGGACCGGCCCATCGTTTTCCTTTCCGTCAGCGATGAAGAGCCGGAAGTGATCGAGGGCTTCCTGAAGAAACGGCCCATCGCCGGGCTGGTTGGCATCGCGCATACCGTAAGCCCGTGGAAGCTCTACGACGTGGAAGGGGTACCGAGAACCGTTCTCGTCGATGGGATGGGGAAAGTCGCCGGCGTCACCTTTCCGTCTTCCCTGAGCGAATCGGCCCTGGAGGACCTGCTGGCGGGCCGGCCGCTATCGCTTCCGAAGCCGCTCGCGCCTCTGCTGGAACCTGTCCGGGACGACGCCGGCCCGGCTCCGCTTCTGGACCTGATTGTCCGGCCGAGCGGCAACTCGCAGGGCTCCTCAACCATGAAAGGACCAAACCGGCTGGTCATGAAGGGCTTCAAGCTGGGGCCGATCCTCTCCAACCTGTACGATGTCCCGCAGACCCGAGTGAGGGGCCAGCCCATCGAGGATGCGGCCCTCTATGACCTGTCATTCTCCGTGCCCGTAGCCAGCCGGGCCGATTTTCCTTCCTTGGCGCGCGAGGCAGTCAAAGCGGCCTTCCACATCCAAGTGAGTTCCGAGACCCGGGAGACGGACGTCTGGATACTGACCAGGACCGATGAGAAGCCAGCGGCGTTGGCGCAACCCGTCAGCGCGGGTGGTTCGATGTCGAGAGCGGGGCCAGGCTCGCTGAAGTTGACCAATTGCGCCATGCCGGCGCTCGTCCAGGCGCTGGAATCCGTCGCGGGAAGGCCGGTGCTGGACGACACCGGGATCGCCGGGAGATTCGATTTCAGCCTGACCTACGATGCGCTCGATCCGAATGGTGCCATAGCCGCTCTGCGGAAACTCGGGTTCAAAGTCGAGCCGGCCCGCAGGCCGATCGAGTTCCTGGTGGTGACGAAAGCGGAGTAGCTACTCGACCTTCTTCCCTGTAAACTCCTGGCCGTTCTGCCAGCCCTTGAAGGCCGTCACTTTGCCGGCGGCGTCCTTCTCGAAGACCACCTTCACCGGGCCCTCGACGATGAAGTACTCGGTCTCCGTGGCCGGAACGAGTTCGACGGAGGGTTGATCGGCAACCTGAGCCATCAACCGGCTCCCGTCCCGTCGCACCTTGATGACCGGGCCAAACATTAATTGGTATGCGCCCACGTAGGAATCCAGGATCTTCGGATCGATGGCGCGATCGGCCCTGGGGGCGGGCAGCACAACGCTCTTGGCTCTGGCTTCGGCGTTGCCCGCGACCACCAGCCCGTCCTCGATCTGCCAGCTCCGGTTGAACCAGCCGCCCGCCACCCACATCTCGGTGGGCGACGCGCGCCGGTTGCCCCCCGCCACGTGCCCGTCCTCGATGGTGAAATCGAATTCCGCATTGCGAAGTTTGTCGGGTGACCAGAAGTACAGGCCGCCGGCGGAGGTCGCCGCCACCTCCAGCACGTACCGCTGCGCGTTGAGCGGGTTCGGATAGATCATTTGCACCCGGGCATCGGACGCCGCAAACGACCGGCCGCCGATTTTCACGTGGTCCGCGGCCACTTCCAGCGGCACCCGATCCGCCAGGCGGCGGGCCACCAGGTTGGCCTCGGGGCCACCGATCAGGATCAGCGAGTAGCGCGCCGCGTCGGCGTCCGAAAACTCCGCATCCTTGAACAGGCGCGGGGGCTGCCGCTGCCACTCGTTCCACCCCTTGGCCATGGCTTCGGACTTGCGCCGGCAGATCTCGTTCATGGCCGGATCGGACGACGCCGTGCCCACGACGATGGCGAAGGGAGTATTGATGATGTCGCCCAGCGGCCCCGTCACCTTCGCGTTCTTCTCGAGCGCCCCTTCGCTATAGCCGGCCGCACGCAGCTTCAGCCGGCCGCCCTCGGCACGAACGGTCCGCGCCTCGCCGTTCCAGACCACCAACACATCCTTGGCGGGATCGATCAGCGCCGCTCCCGGCGACAAAGTGAGCGCCAGCACGTTCTGGGAATCCACGCGAATCGTGTTGGGGGCGGCCACCTCGGCATCCAGCACCATGAATTCCTTCGGGCTGGCCGCCTGATCCACCTGGGCCCAGTACGCCGAGGCGTTCTGGAGTTCCGCCGAGCGGATTCGCACCCGGGCGGGATTCGGTTCCCTCCGATGCTCCAGGAACCACTCCAGTATCCGCTCCCAGTCGTTCAGGTCTTCGTGCCCGTAGCCGGGCTGCTCGATGTAGCGCACGTTGTATCCCCAGCGCTGTAGCAGCCGCACTCCGTAGCGCGAGAATTCCACGTTCACGCTGTGGTCCACGTCCCCGTGATGCACCAGGATGGGCATGTGCAGCAGGCTCTCGGCCATCGACCAGGAGCTTCCCTTGTCGGCGATGAAACGGTCGACGGGGGTGAGCTTTGCCAACTCGTCTTCCGAGAATTGCGAGTGGTAGTCCAATCCGCCGAAAATCGGCGCGATCGCGGCAAACAGCTCCGGATGCCGGGTCGCGACGCTCCAGGTCCCCCATCCGCCCATTGAATCGCCCATCAGATAGACGCGATCCGGGTCGACGCTGAGGCGCTCCATGGCCAGCTTGATCCCCCGCACTACATCCTGGTCTCCCAAGCCCAGGTAGCTGGTGTTGCCGCGCCCGTGCGGCTCCATGTAGATGATCCCTTGATGCCCCGCATGCTCCACGTCCGTGAAGTCGTAGTGGCGCGAATCCGCCGCCCACCAGCGCACGTATTCGGGATTGGCCGGATTGTACCCGTGCAGTTTCACCACCAGCGGCCACTTCTTGGAGCGGTCGTAGCCTCCCGGCAGATACGCGCGGCAGTACTGCGGAGAGCCGTCGATTTCGTCCCGATAGGCCAGCCGGACGAAGCCGTACGGCCGCTCGATGGCGGTCTTCCCCGCCGGCTCCAGCTTCATTTCCTCGAACTCCATCAGCGGCGAGTGAATCGCCCACCAGGGGTTGCCGGTCACGCTCAAGCCGTCTTTGCCGAGCCGGTCGAGGACCATGTCCGCCAGCATTTTGGTGGTGAACCCAACGGGCGTCCGCGGGTCCGCCTTCGCCGCCGCCGCGATCAGCCCGCGCGCCGCGGCGATCGAATCCCCCTTGTACCAGGGAATATGCGTGGCCCAGAGCAGGCCGTTGGTCCGGTGCGTCGAGCAGCGCAGTTCGTAGGCGCCGTCGGGCCATCCGGCGGGATCGAAGCGCACCGTCTCGCCGCGCGCGGCGATCTTCCGGGCGAACAGCTTCCCGCCCGCGCCCACCGCCTCGACCGTCACCTGATCCTGGGCGGCCCGGTCCTTGTTGATGTCGGTCACGAGCGCGATGGCGGCCGGGGAGTAGCCCACCAGCGATGGCCCGATCTCCTGGAGCCGCGGCGGCATGGCCCCCTGCTCCAGCACCCGGGCGGAGAACGTCCAGGGCCCCCTCCGCTGTTCCAGCTTGACCAGCAGCGTGTTCTCGCCGGCTTTCATATTCACCTCGACCTGGTCTTCGTCGAAGGTGAGCTGCCGCCCGGTGCGCCGGTCGAGCACCAGCGCGCCGTTCAGCCACACCCGGATGCTCTCGTCGCTGCCGACAGAAAGCAGCGCCTTGCCGCTCTCTTTGCGGGAGACGGTCGCGAAGGCATAGCCAACCAGATCGCGCTTCAGCCCCACGCCGTCGGAGAGGTCGGTCGAATCGCCCCAGGAGGTGACCGAACGCCAGCTCACCTTCGCGCCATCGGGCAGGGTATGCGTCATTTTCTCGACGGGCCGGATGGCGGCCTCGCCGCCGTGCTCGCCGAGCCAGTCTTTCTCAAAACCGCCCGCGACCCCCGCGATCGGGATGTCGCTCAGCACCAGCCAATGCCGGAGGAACCGCTCGTTGCCGCGCGACCACGGCAGCCGCATCTCATCCTTCAAATGCCCGGGGATCTCCTGCCCCACAATCGTCGGCGACGCGATGACCCAAGCCAGAACCACCATCAGTCCAGACAGAAAATGGCGTTGCACACTGCCTCCTTGTCTTCAGCGTTAACAACTGTATACGAAAGATACGCGGGAAGCGGTTCCAGGAATTTGGCCGGCGGGTGGTGCCCTAATCCTGCGTTGCTCTATAATGGACCCCGTTTTTCAGACCACCCAATAAGTTAGATTTAGGAGTCGGCGGTCGCGAAAGGACGAGCGATGACGGCGACTCGAAAGCAGTACAGTCCCAAGTTCAAGGC
>Ga0326728_10012572_pt1 | contig 18749 bp, 17 predicted proteins | sample MB3enrmetagenome_FD_207602 | JGI IMG/M metagenome (GOLD analysis project Ga0326728, IMG submission 207602) | Lab enriched peat soil microbial communities from McLean, Ithaca, NY, United States - MB31MN | ecosystem: Environmental > Terrestrial > Soil > Wetlands > Peat | place: USA: New York... | reverse complement strand
AGACCCAGGAATCCAAAGGCTTCGCCTTCATCGACGCTCCCAACCAGGAGGAGATGCAGGCCATCATCCGCCGCTTCGATCGCGCTCCGTTGGAGGGCCGGCTGCTGCGCGCCAACCCCGCTCAGCCGCCCAAGCCGCGAACGCCGCAAACCAGGCCCGACGGCGAGGCTCCTCAGCACAGCCGCCGGCCCGTGCGGCGCGGCAAGAACGCCCCGGACGGCCCCAAGAGCGCCTTCGCCACCGAGCTCGCCAAGGTTCTGTAGCCCTTCAGTGACCCGATCGCGCAGACACCAATCTGTCGTCAGGACGCTGTTCTCGCATCGCGCAGCGTGGCGCTCCAGCCGGCGTAGCCGCGGGCACGGGAGTAATCGTCGGCATCGAGCGTGAAGGCGGCGTCCAGGCGCGCACCGGGGGCGAACTGGGCGGCGCGCTCGGCGAAATTCCAGCCCTTGAAGGTGAGCGTGCGGCCGGCCTGACGCAGGCTGACTCGCAGGTGCTTCTCCTTGAATACCCACGGGCCGCCGGCCACTTCCGCGCCGAAGGCGGCAAACACGGGGACGGGATTGCCGCAGCCGAAGGGCGCCATGGAGAGCACGTCCGCGGCCACCTCTTCCGTGATCTCGTCGAAGGCCAGACAGGCATCCACCTCGACCTCGGCGCGGAAGTCGTCGGGGGCCAGGCGCGCGGCCGCATAAGCGTTCAGTCGTTCTCGGAACTCCGGGATGCGGTCGGCGGCGAGCGTCAGCCCGGCGGCTTGCCGGTGCCCTCCGTAGCGAAGAAGCAGCTCGGACATGGACTCCAGGGCCTCGAGGAGGTGAAAGGCGGGAACACTGCGCCCGGAGCCTTGGGCGACGCCTTGCTCGGGGTCAACGTCCAGCACGAACACGGGGCGGTGGAACCTGTCGACCAGGCGGCTGGCTACGATCCCCACCACGCCGCGGTGCCAATCCGGGCCGGCGAAGACCAAAGCCGCCTGCCGGTCGGTGACGGGCGAGGCGAGGCACTGGTCCAAAATCAAGCGGACAATCTCGCTCTCGGTTTCCTGGCGGTCGCGGTTCAGGCTGTGCAAGCGCGCGGCGAGCTCGGCGCCGCGCTGTGGGTCCTCGGTGAGCAGCAGCTCGATGATATCGTTGGCATCCGCCATGCGCCCCGCGGCGTTCAATCGCGGCGCGATGCGGAAGGCCACCTGGCCGGCGGTGGGCGCCTGGCCCGGCGCGAATCCGGCGACTTCGAGCAGCGCACGCAGGCCGGGGTTGCGCACCGAACGCAATCCTTCCAGGCCGTGCTTCACCAGGATTCGGTTCTCGCCGGTGAGCGGAACCACGTCCGCGACGGTGGCGATGGCCACCAGCTTGAGGAACGACTCGGTCATGAGCCGGACCTTGCCGGCGGGCCATCCCAGTGTGGCCAGCAGAGCCTGCACCAGCTTGAACGCTACGCCCGCGCCGCAGAGGTTCTTCTCCGGGTAGCCGCAGCCGGGCTGATTGGGATTCAGAACGGCGAGGGCGGGCGGCAGCTCCGCGTCGGGCAGGTGGTGGTCGGTCACGATCACGTCCATCCCCAAGGCGCGGGCGCGGCAGACGGCTTCAGCGGCGCGGATGCCGGTATCCAGGCTGATCAGCAGCGTGGCGCCGGCGGAGGCGGCCTGCTCGATCACCTCGGGGCGCATCCCGTAGCCATCCCGGATGCGGTGTGGGATGAACACGCTGGCTTCGGCGCCGGCCAGTTGGATGGCTTTCTTGAGGATCACCACCGCGGTAGTCCCATCCACGTCGTAGTCGCCGTAGAGCAGGATGTTCTCGCGCGCCGCGATGGCTCGCTGCAACCGTTGCAAGGCGGCGCTCATGCCGAGCAGCAGGTAGGGATCGTGCAGATCCTCGAGGGAAGGGAAGAGGTAGCGGCGCGCGGCGGCGGGGTCGCGGTAACCGCGGTGCGCGAGCACGCGCGCGGCGGGCAACGAAACTCCCAGGCTCTGGGCCAGGCGCCCGGCTAACCCGGCTTCGATTTGCGGGATGGACCAGCGCGCCGGCCTATCCATGGGAAGCAGCGTCAGTTGCTCGAGTAGAAACCGCCCAGCGAGTCGTCTTCCTCGTCCTCGTCGTCGGGCAGGCCGCCGCCGAGCTCCTCGATCAGGTCCAGGTAGTCCTCGTACCACTCGGCGCGAAGGTTGAAGAGGTACACGCGGGCCTGTAGGTCGAAGGAAAGCTCCAGCGCGCAGGTAAAGCCTTCGTATGCGCGCAAGTCGCGCAGGCGGCGTTCCAGGTTGTGCTGCTCCTCGACGCTGAAGTCGCACTCCTCGAGCCTCTCGGCGGCCTCATCCACGTGCGCGCGCGAGAACTCGCGCCAGTGATAAACGATCAGCTTGACGCCGGCGTTCTTGGCGGTCTCCAGGAACTGGCGGTAGTCCGGCTGGCGTTCCACGTCCCAGGCTACGAAGGAGTCGGTGTCGGAGAGGCGCGAGTAGCCGTGGAACACGACAAATCCCTGCGCCTCGAGGTGTTGGAGGACCTCGGTTTTCAGCTCATCCAGGTTCAGGTTCATTTAGCGCTGCGCCACCACGAGGATATCATGCTGCCGGCCCAGATCGCGGGCGGAGGGAGTCACGATGGTTCGTGGCCCGATGTAGATCTTGCGGGATTGCTGGAGGGCGGCGCGCACGTCCGCCTCGCAAACGAAGTCCACGATCGCGACCTGGGGAGCGGGCGGCGGAGCCGGCGGAGGCGGCGCGGCTGGGGGCGTCTGTTTGGCCTGCACGCACGGGCAGGAGGGGGGACAATTCGGGAGCGGCCCGGCGCAGCCGGTGCGCCGCGAGGCCAGGAAGCGGTCCACCACTTGGGCGGCGGCGCTAGGTGCGGCCGGGGCCGGGGCCGGCGCCACGGCGATGCCACGCTGCGCCAGATACCTCTCGATCGCGGCGGCAATGGTCTGCCGGTCGAGCTTGGCAGGCTCGGAGACGGGCGGCGGAGCGGCGAGCATCGGCATAGCCTCCTCGGCGGTGCGTACCATCCAGGCCAGGCGCTTGATGTTGATCAGGTGCTGCGGGCCCACGTTGTCGCCGGTGACGTTGCCCGCCATGGCGCCGCAGCCCAGCGTCATGGAAGGCTGCAAATTAGTGGTCATGCCCGTGGAGCCTCCCGGCGCGCCGGTGTTCACGAGCACCCGCATGGCCGGCATGCGCAGGCCGAACTCGCGAATCCGTGCGTCGTCCTGGGAATGGATCACGCAGGTGTGGCCCAGCCCGCCGAAGCGCAGCAGCGCCTCGCAGGTGTCCAGGGCCGCGGCGTGGTCCCGCACGAAGTACAGCGCCAGCACGGGAGAGAGTTTCTCGACCGAAAGCGGATAGTCTTTGCCGACCCCCTGGAGCTCCACCACCAGGATCGAAGTGTCGGCGGGAATCTCGAAACCGGCGGCGCGGGCCAGACGGACCGGCGATAGCGCCACGCAATCGGGATTGATGCGGAAGTTGTCCTTGAGCAGGGCCTTGGTGAGCGCCTGCTTTTGAGCGTCGTCGCAGAAGAAGGCCTTGCGCCGTTTCAATTCGGCGACCACCGCTTCTCGGATGGATTCCTCGCAAACCAGCGCCTGCTCGCTGGAACAGACGGTTCCGTAGTCGAAGGCCTTGCCCTCCACCACCTTGGCGACCGCCTCGGCGACCGGTGCGCTGCGCTCGATATAGGCGGGCACATTGCCGGGGCCTACGCCGAATGCCGGCTTGCCGCTGGAATAGGCGGCCTTCACCATGGCGTGGCCGCCCGTGGCCAGGATCACGGCGATGCGCTCGTGCTTCATCAGCGCATGCGTGGATTCCATGGTGGGCGCGGCGATGCATTGGATGATGCCTTCCGGCGCTCCCGCCTGGAGGGCGGCCTGGGCCATCAAATCCGCGGCCGCTTTGGTGCACTTGGCGGCCCGCGGATGCGGGCTGATGACCACGGCGTTGCCGGCCTTGAGCGCGATGATGGTCTTGAAGAAAACCGTGGAAGTCGGGTTAGTGGTCGGCACCAGGGCGGCCACCACTCCCAGAGGCTCGGCGATCTCGACGATCTTCTTCTCCGGCAGCTCGCGCAGCACGCCGACGGTTTTCATGCCCCGGATGTAGCGTGGCAGCAGGTCCGAGTTCAGCAGGTTCTTGACGATCTTGTCCGGGACGTTGCCGTAGCCCGTCTCCTCGACCGCCATCTCGGCCAGCCGCTTGGAGTTCTCGCGCCCGGCCGCACCCATGGCTTCGACGATCGAGTCCACTCGCTGCTGGTCGTAGAGGCGATACTTGCCGAAAGCCGCGTACGCCTTCTCGACCTTGGCGCGGACCTCCTGCACGGAGGCGGAATCTTGATCCTGGGGCATGGGAGAGCCCAAACCTGCCTACGCGAGAGCCCCCGGCCTCAGCCGTTCTTCTTGAGGCCCGGCAGAATCTTCTCTACCTCTTCGTGCGGGCGCGGAATCACGTGTACCGAGACCAGTTCGCCCACGCGGCGGGCGGCGGCGGCTCCGGCATCCGTGGCGGCCTTGACGGCGCCTACGTCGCCCCGCACCGTGACGGTGACGTAACCGGCGCCAATGTATTCTTTCCCGATCAGAATCACGTTGGCGGCTTTCACCATGGCATCGGCCGCTTCGATGGCGGCCACCAGGCCCTTCGTTTCAATCAATCCGAGCGCTTCCATTTGGACTGCTCCTGTAGAAGATACCATCACTTGCGATTTATCACGGTAGCACAAATCGGCGGCTGCCGTCAGGGCGCCGGCGTCGAATCCGGCGCCGGGATGCGGGGATCGCACACCGGCCAGGGGGCGAAACCGAGCGCGCCCTCCGAGCGGTCGTACATGAGGTCCACCACCCCTCCCTTCGGCGATTTGACGGTCACGATCACGCCCCCGCTTTGGCAATAGCGCGATCGCTGGATGGCCGCCGCGGATGGGTCGGGGAACTTGCCGCTGGGCCCCCAATCCTCCATGAACTTGTCGTATGCGTAGTCGGGGCAGGACCGGGCGCAACCCCAGTCGCGGTAAGCGGCCTGGTAATCCCGGCGCCGCAAATCGCCCAGGAACGCCCGCACCTGGCGCTTGGCGGGCCAGGTGCGAAACCCGAAGTAGAGAACCAGGGCGCCGATGCCCAGCACGGCCACCGAGATCGCCAGCCAGCGGACGATTCTCGAGCGCCGCTCGTCCGCGACCCCGTACTCTTCGAGGTAGCCAGCCATACGCCCGCCCTTCTGGCGCCCTACTGGACCGGGAACGCCCGGTCGTATTCGGCGAGCGCGTCCTTGGTCAAATCCAGGGCGGCCTTGAAGAAGATCGTGGCCGAGGAGTCCACCACCACATCCATGCCGCGCGCGTCCGCCATCTTCTTGACCACGCCGATCATGCGCTGGCTGGTCCTGGAGAGTATTTCCTGGCGCTCCGCTTCCACCTCCTCCTGGAGGTCCTGGCCGAGCCGCTGCAAGTCGCGCTGCTTGCGCTGCCCCTGCGCCTGCAGGTCGCTGGCGGCCTGCTGTGTGAGCTTGTCGGCGCCGGCCTGGAGCTTCTGCTGAATGTCGTCGAGGTCCTTGCGGAGTTTCTCCATCTCCGCCTGGCGCGGCTTGTACTTGGCTTCCAGCTCCGCGGAAGCTTTCTTGATCTCGGCCGTTTCTAGCACTGCCTGCCGCATATCGACCACGGCGACCTTGAGCTGTGCCGCGGCGGCGCCGGCGAAAAGGGCCGCGCAGGCGGCCATCAGGAATACGCGCTGGGGTGTATTTGGGTGCATCTCAAAAGAATCCTTCCGGGCAAACGTTCTCTCAGCGTAACACATCGAGAGCCTGGCTTCGCTGGCCGTGGCTCACTTGACGAAGACGCCCAGGATCTCGTCCTCGCGAACGATGAGGTACTCTTCCCCTTCCACCTTGATGTCCGAGCCGGAGTACTTCCCGAACAGGATGCGGTCTCCGGCCTGCACGGCCATGGGCGCGCGTTGGCCGTCTTCCAGCATCTTCCCATTGCCTACGGCCATGACCTCGCCCTGCTGGGGTTTCTCCTTGGCGGAATCGGGGATGATAATGCCCCCGATCCGCGTTTCGGACTCCTCGATGCGCCTCACCAGCGCTCGATCGTGAAGCGGACGGATAATCATAGTGCATCGCTCCTTTCCAGACGAACCCATTATAGAGGGAACGGCGTGCTATATCAGTAGGGGCGGTTGGAAATCCGGGAGGAGGCGGTGTGGCGAAGATCCGGGTAGCGGTGGTGGGAGCCGGAGAGTTCGGGCGCAACCACATGCGGGTGGTGCGCGAATCCGGCCGGGCCGAACTGGTGGCCGTGTGCGATACCGATGGCCGGCGGGCGGCCGGGGCCGCGGTGCAGTTCGAATGCGCCGCGCTGGATGCCCAGGAGCTGCCCGGCCGGGCGGATGCCGCCATCGTGGCGGTTCCCACGGTGGCGCATTGCTCAGTGGGTTGCGCCCTGCTCGAAGCGGGCCTGGACGTAATGATGGAGAAACCCATCGCGCCCGACCTCGCCTCCGCCCGCCAATTGGTCGAGACGGCGCGGGCCAACTCCCGTCTGCTTCAGGTGGGCCACCTGGAACGCTTCAATCCGGCCGTGGCCGCGCTGCGAAGCATCGCCGGGCTGCCGCTGTTCTTCGAGGTGCACCGCATGAGCGTGTTCACGCCGCGCAGCCTGGACATCGACGTGGTGCTTGACCTCATGATCCACGACCTGGACATCCTGCTGAGCCTGGTCGGCCAGGCCCCCGAGGAGATACGCGCCGCCGGCATCTCGGTGCTCAGCCGGAAAGTGGACATCGCCAACGTGCGCCTGGCGTTTCCGGGCGGCTGCGTGGCCAACTTGACGGCCAGCCGCGTCTCCACCGAGCGGGTACGGAAACTTCGGCTCTTCCAACCGCGTCAATACATATCGGTGGACTACGCGCGGCAGGAGTGTTCGGTATTCGAGGTGGCGGACAACCGCCAGATCGGATTCCGCCTGCTGCCGGTCGAAAACGCCGAGCCGCTCCGGCTGGAGCTGGAGTCCTTCTTCGAGGCCGTGGAAACCCGCCGCAGGCCCGTGGTGAGCGGCGAAGACGGCTGCCACGCCCTGGAAGTGGCCCTGGCCATTCTCGATAAGATCGAGGAGCACTCCCGCCGGGTGGAGCAATCCATGGCGGCATGGAAATCGTGAATGCAAGGATTGGTTTCCCCACCCGTGCCTGAGCCGCGACTGCTTCTCGAGTGGCCCTCCGAGTCCCGGCGAGTTCCGGCCTGGACGCTCTCGCTGGCGCTGCACGTGGCTGCGGTGATTGGCCTGATGTGGGTGCCGCGCAGCATCCTGGAGCCGCCCGAGCGGGTGATGCAAGGCCACCTGACAACTCCCCTGATCGCGCCTCCCAGGGATCTGACGCAGACGGCGGCCAACCGGGGCACAGTGGGCCACAACTTCACGCTGGAGAGCCTGATGGCCCATACGGCCGTCGCGGCTCCGCGCACAGCTCCGCGCGTCCCTCCGCCGGAACCTCCCAAAGTGGAAGCCTCCGCGCTGTCCGGCGCCCAGCCGCCCCCACTGGGCGCCAGCCTCACGCCGGCACCGCCTCCGCCGCAAATCCAGCCCCAGGAGACTCCCCAGTTGGCGTTCGAGACTCCGGGGGCCCCCAGCACTCTGCCCGGGACCGGTTCGCTGTCTCCCAACAGAATACTCGGATCGCACCGCAGCGCCGTCGACCAGGCCCTCAGTGGCGCGGCTCAAGCGGGCGGCGGGAGCATGCAGATCGACGATGTGGATGTGCCGGGCGCCGCCAGCCTGGGCGGAGCGTTGAGCCTGCCGTCTTCGCGCGGCCGGCCCGCCAGCTCCCTCGAGTTGCTTAGCGACCCCATGGGCGTGGATTTCAAGCCCTACCTGATCCGGATTCTGGCCGCCGTCAAGCGCAACTGGCTGGCCGTCTACCCGGAAAGCGCCCGCCTGGGGCGCAAGGGCCGGGTGCAGATCCAGTTTGCCATCGCGCGCGACGGCAGCGTTCCCAAACTGGTGATCGCCCTCCCCTCCGGCACTCGGGCGCTGGACCTCGCCGCCGTCGCGGGCGTCGATTCCTCCACGCCGTTCCCTCCCTTGCCGGACGACTTCCACGGCAGCCAGGTCCGCCTGCAATTCACCTTCACTTACAACATGAAGTAGCCGGATGGCTTTCCCCCGGCCGCCTGTGATACTCTCGGGAAGGATCGGTTGCATTCCTATTCCAGCCGGACTGCGGGACGCGGCTGCGCTTGCCGGCAGGCGGACCGGGCAACGGAAAACTCAGAATGAACGTTCGCTCCCTCTTTAGTCTGTTCTCGTCGGACCTGGCCATCGATTTGGGGACCGCCAACACGCTGGTCTACGCCAAAGGCAAAGGGATCGTGGTGAACGAGCCCTCCATCGTGGCCATCAACAAGAACACCGGAGAGGTGGAAGCCGTCGGGAAAGAGGCCAAAGAAATGCTGGGCCGCACTCCCGGCAATATCGTGGCCATCCGGCCCATGAAGGACGGAGTCATTGCCGACTTCAAGGTCACCGAGCGCATGCTGAATTACTTCATTCAGAAGGCGCACGGGCGGAAGATGCTGGTCCATCCGCGCATCGTGATTGGGGTGCCTTGCGAGATCACTCAGGTGGAAAAGCGCGCGGTGGTGGATTCGGCCTACCGGGCCAAGGCCAGCGAAGTGCACCTGGTGGAGCAGGCCATGGTGGCGGCCATCGGCGCGGGCCTTCCGATCACGGAGCCGTGCGGCAACATGATCGTGGACATCGGCGGCGGCACCACCGACGTAGCGGTCATCTCGCTTTCGGGCATCGTCTATTCGCGCTCGGTCCGCGTGGCGGGCAACGAGATGGACGACGCCATCATGCAGTACCTCAAACGCAAGTACAATCTGCTGATCGGAGAGCGCACCGCGGAGCAGATCAAGATCCAGGTCGGGTCGGCGTACCCGCTGGATCGTCCGCTGACCATGGAGATCAAGGGGCGGAACCTGATCGAGGGCGTGCCCAAGACGCTGACCGTGGACGACAGCGAGATCCGGGAGGCGCTTTCGGAATGCGTGGCCACCATCATGAACGCGATCCGCGTGGCGCTGGAGCGCACGCCGCCCGAGCTCAGCGCCGATATCAGCGACCGGGGCATCGTCCTGACCGGCGGGGGCGCGCTACTCAAGAACCTGGACCGGCGGATTCGCGAAGAGACCGGGCTGCCGGTGTCGATCGCCGAGGACCCGCTGGCCTCGGTGGTGCTGGGCACCGGAAAAATGCTCACGGATTTCAAACTCCTGCGCAAAATCTCCCTAGAATAGGAAACGGAGGCCCAATGCCGCTCGCACCCGGCCGGCGCGCTGCGGAGAGTGGCCTCGCGGAGCCGGATGGACTCGCTGCTCAACCGATACCGTAACGTTACGGTGCTGTTGCTGGTGATCTTCGCCCAGTTGATCCTGCTGGCCTATCAGGTCAAGAGCAACCAGGATGTGCGCCTGATCCGCGTTTGGGCGGTCAGCGCGGTGACCCCGCTGGCGCGCCTGATCGAGAGCCTGCGCAGCGGCACGGTCAGGCTGGCGGAGAACTACGTTTTCCTGCACAACCTGCGCCAGGAGAACCGGGAGATCCGGAAGGAAGTGGGCCGCCTGAAGATTGAGAATCAGTACCTCAAGTCGCAACTCGAGACCGCCGATCGGGTGAAGGCCCTGAGCGCCTTTCAGTCGAACAACCCGTCCCGGATGGCGGCGGCGCGGGTGATCGGTACCGGCACCGGGGCCAACTCGCGGGTGGTGTTCATCGACCGGGGGTCGCGCGGCGGCGTGGCGGCGGGGATGGCGGTCATCACCCCGGACGGCATCGTGGGCAAGGTCACCGCGGCGTACCCCACCGCGTCGCAGGTCCTGCTGATCACCGATCCGACCTTCAAGGCGGGCGTGATCTCGCAGCAGCACCGGGTGCACGGAACGGTGCGCGGGCTGGGCTACAACAGTTGCGACGTGTACTACATTCAGAACGAGGAGCAGGTGGAACCCGGTGAGCGTTTCTTCACCGCCGGGGACGACGGTGTGTTCCCCAAGGGCCTCCCGGTGGGCACGGTCACGGCGGTCCGGGAAGGCAATCCGTTCAAGGAGGTCCTGCTCGCGCCCAGCGGGTTCCAGGGTGCGCTGGAAGAGGTTCTGGTGGTGCTCGAGGGAGTCCACCAGCCCATCCCCGAGCAATCGGTAGCTTCCACCGAAGTGCACTTGCAACCGCCCGCGCCGCCCTCCGGGCAGGAAGAAGAGGCGCCCGCGGTTCCCGGGGCCAAGCCCAACGCCGGGACCGACGCGGATCGCTTGCGCGAGCGCTATAAGAGCATCGGGGAGGCGCAGGGGCACAGGTTCGGCGAAGGGCAGCCCGGCTCGAAACCTCCGGATTTCAACCTGAAGCCGGAGGATTCCGCGGCCAAGCCCGCCAAGCCGCCCGCGGAGGGCCAGACGGCCCCGCCGGCCAAGCCGGAGCCAGTGCCATGAGCGACACTTCCGACCTCCGGCTCCTCACCAGCGCGCGCGACACCGGGGTGGCGCGCTTCCGCCGATGGGGGCTGGTGACGGTCCCGCTGGCCGCCGTCCTGTTCCAGGTCTATGTCCCGCGATTCTTCCAGGTGCTCCAGTTCCTGGAAATGCCCCTGCTGGTGACCGTGTACTTCTCGCTGATGCGGCGCGACCAGATCGGCGGAACGTTCATTGGCGCGAGCATCGGACTATTGCAGGATTCGCTCTCTCACCAGCCGCTGGGAATGTTCGGCATCGACAAGACGCTGGTGGGCTACTTCGCCGCCTCGGTGGGCATGCGCATCGACGTCGATCACGTGGTGATCCGGCTGCTTCTCGCGTTCTTCCTGTACTGCTTCCACCAGTTCTTTTACTGGGTGCTGGCGCGCGCGCTGCTGGGCCAGCAGATTCCCTTCGATGTCCAGCAGATGTTCTTCGTGGGACTGCTGAACGCCGCGGTGGGCATCTCGCTGTTCCACTTCTTGGATAAACTAAAGGAGAGGGCCTGAACCCCCGAATTCCGTGAGTTTCCCGCTGCCCGAGCACCGCGCAGAGCACCTCCCCTCCAAGCCGCTGCTGCGCGACGACACCAAGTTCGCTTCGGCCAAGATCGCCTTCTTCCAATACCTGGCGGTGGGCATCTTCCTGTTCCTGATCGCGGGCTTCTGGACCCTGCAGGTGCGCGACCCGGAGATCTATACCGAGGCGGCGGACCGCAACCGGATCAAGTTCGTCCCGCTGCTGGCCCCGCGCGGCAAGATCCTGGATCGGGACGGGCGGGTGATCGTGGACAACCGTTCCTCCTACAGCCTGATGCTGGCGCGAGAGCACTTGCGCCCGGAGCACGTTCGTCCCATCGCGTTGGGGTTGGGCCTGGATGCGGATCAACTGGAGGCGCGCGTGAAGCGGTTCCAGTCGCGGCCCAAGTACGAGAACATTTTCATCAAGAACGAGCTCACGCGGGGCGAGGTGTCCTTCGTCGAGGCGCACCGCGACCTGGACACTTTCCCGGAACTCGAGTTGATCCGCGCGCAGCGGCGGCTTTATCCGCAGAACGGCCTGGCGGCCCACGTGATCGGGTATGTCGGCGAGATCAGCGAGAGCGAGCTGAACCTGCCGGAGTTCATCAAGTACGACCAGGGCGCGGTGATCGGCAAAGCGGGGCTGGAACGCGAATACAACGACCAACTGATGGGCGTGGACGGACAAATACAGGTGGTGGTGGACAACCACGGCACGGTCCGCAATTCCCTGGGCATCAAGGAGGCCGTCCCGGGGAAGAATCTGCAGTTGACCCTGGACCTGGATCTGCAAGTGGTGGCCGAGCTGGGCATGGAGGATAAGACCGGCGCGGTGGTGGCGCTGGACCCGCGCAACGGGGAGGTGCTGGCCATGGTCTCGACCCCCGCCTACGATCCCAATAAGTTCGCCGGGCGTATCCGGTCGGCGGATTGGAACGAGCTGCGCAATAACCCGGATAACCCCTTGCTGCACCGCGCCATCCAGGCGCAGCTCGCGCCGGGGTCGACCTTCAAGCCCTTCGTGGCGCTGGCGGGGCTGGAGAGCGGCGCCATCGACGAGACCTTCAAGGTCCACTGTGCGGGCGGCGCTTCGTTCTACGGACGCTACTTCAAGTGCCACGTGAAAGCGGGCCACGGATCGGTGGACCTCCACAAGGGCATCACCCAGTCCTGTGACGTGTTCTTCTACAATGTGGCCATTCGCGCGGGCATCGATAACATCGCCAAGTATGCCGAGATGGCGGGTTTTGGGCACAAGACCGGGATCGACCTGCCCAACGAGATGCAGGGCGTGGTCCCCAGCTCGGAATGGAAGATGCGGAATTTCCGGCAGAAATGGTGGGCCGGCGAGACGGTTTCGGTGGGCATCGGACAGGGACCCGTGACGGTGACGCCCATCCAACTGGCGTATGCCATCGGTGGACTGGCCATGGGCGGCGTCTGGTATCAGCCACACCTGGTGAAGGATCCCGCCAAGGCTGGGAAACCCCGCCTGGGCCAGATCGACCCGGCCAACGCGCAGAAGATCGTCTATGGGATGTACGGCGTGGTCAACGAATACGGCACTGGTACGCGGGCTCGGTTGCCGGGGATCAGCGTGTGCGGGAAGACGGGCAGCGCGCAGCGGGTCTCCAACGATGCCGTGAAAGCCGGCCTCGTGCCCAAGATGAAGGACAACGCCTGGTTCGTGGCCTTCGCGCCCTGCGAGGCGCCCGAGATCGTCGTCTCGGTGCTCTGGGAGGGCGGGGAACACGGACCCAACGCCGCCCCCATCGCGCGGGACGTTTTGAAGGCTTATTTCGACAAGAAGGCGCGCCAGACTCGCGAAGGGTTCGTGGCCGAGGTGAAGCGCTCGGAGCCCCGTTTCGGACTGTTACCCCCGCCCGCCGCTGCTCCGCCGCCGGACCAGTCCCCCGCGGCCGAGGCCGACCCCGACTGACATGGCGCACTATCGTTCCATTCGCGATCTGGACTGGCCGCTTCTGGTCATCACGCTGCTGATCTGCGCCATGGGGGTCCTGCAAATCTACAGCGCCACCCGCGGCACCAAGTACGACGATGCCTGGTGGAAGCAGGCTTTGTGGGTGCTGGCCGGCCTGCTGATCATGTGGATTGTGGCCCAGATCGACTACCACACGCTGCTCGGCCAGGCGTATGTCCTGTATTTCCTGTCGGTTGCCAGCCTGGTTCTGGTGCTGTTCATTGGCACCACGCGGTTCGGAGGCCGGCGCTGGATCGGGTACGGGAGCTTTCATTTCCAGCTCTCGGAGTTCGTCAAGACGGTGATAATATTGCTAGTAGCCCGCTACATGACGGAGCTGAAGACGGATCGGGTGGAAGGCCGCGACCTGTTGAAATTGGGTGGCTTGGTGGCCGTGCCCATGCTGCTGGTGGTGAAGCAACCGGATTTGGGGACCGCGCTGACCTACTTGCCGATCCTGGCCGTCGGAATTCTCTTGGCGGGGCTGCGGTGGCAGTATTTGGTGGTGCTCGGCGTGATTCTGCCGTTGGCGGTGTTCGTGGGCTGGCGTTACGGCCTGAAAGACTATCAGAAGACCCGCCTGGTGACCTTCCTGGACCCGGGGCAGGATCCGCAGGGTTCGGGCTACCAGGTGATTCAGTCCAGGATTGCGGTGGGCGCGGGCCGGCTGTGGGGGAGAGGAGTGACCAAAGGGACGCAGACGCAATACGGGTTCCTCCCGGTTCCGCACACGGATTTTATCTTCTCGGCCTTCGCCGAGGAACACGGCTTCGTGGGAGTCGTGGTGATGTTGGGGTTGTATTTTCTTTTGTTGATGCAGATTGTGCAGAACGCGCAGATGGCTCCCGATCGATCCGGGATGTACCTCTGCATGGGGGTCTGCGCGCTGCTGCTATTTCACATTCTGGTGAACATTGGGATGGTGGTGGGCAGCATGCCGGTTACCGGCATCCCCTTGCCGCTGATGAGTTACGGCGGATCCAACATCCTCTCGTTCTTCTTGATGCTGGGCCTGGTGAACAGTGTCAGGCTCTGGCGATTTGTCAGTTAGATGCGGCGCAAGCCGGGTCGCCGAAGAGATTGAGGTTTAGCGCGAGTTCGTTTTGACGAGCAGTTCGGAAACGCCGTGCGCGGCACCAGGATTCCTGGTCGCGCCGAGCGGATTTCCGCGGCTTCCAGGCGACGTTCGAGGCCTTTGACTCCGTCGCCGGAGCCCCACGGTTTATTTGCGCGCCCAGCCTCTTTTCTCCGGGCAGCCGCGCTCGCGCCGCGATGAGCGGAGCGACGCATGGGAAAAGAGCTGATTATTTCAGCCAACCGCCACGAAACCAAGGTGGCGATCCTCGAAGACGACCAACTGGTCGAGATCTTCTTTCAACGGGCCAACGAGTATTCGCTGGCCGGGAGCATTCAGAAGGGCCGGGTGACGCGGGTTTTGCCGGGCATGCAATCCGCGTTCGTCGATATCGGACTGGCGCGCGACGCGTTCCTGTACGTGTCGGATTTCTTCGAGGACAACGAGGAGTACGACAAGATCGTCGGCGCGGCGGAGGAGAAGGTCCTGCGCGCCGCCAAGCCCGTGCCGGCCGCCGTCGTGGAAGCCGCCGCGCCTGCGCCGCCCCGGGCCTTCGAGCGTCCGGAAGAGGACGAGCGGGGAGACCGCCGGGGCCGCCGTTCCCGACGCCGCCGCCCGCGTGGCCGCGGCTTTCCCGAATCCAGGTATCCAGCCGAGGCGCCTTCCGCGCCCCCGGCCGCCGCAGCGCAGCCGGAACCGGTATTGCCACTGCCGGAGCCTGCCGCCGAAGCGCCCGAGGCTGGCGAGTTTCCGGTGCTGCCCGGTGAGTCGCTGGCCAAGTACACGCCTCCGATGGAGCCGGTGGAATCGCCTGATGCCGGCTTCGCCCCCGAGCGGGAAGAAGAGCCGCCCGCCCTTTCTATCGAGCCCCAGCCAGAGCCGGCCGTCCTAACCATCGAGCCCGCAGAACAGCCCGCCCCGGTGGCCGAGCCCGAGCTTCCGCCCGAGGCCAGCCTCGCCAGCCCGCCCGAGCCGCTGGAAGAGGAATTGGAAGACCAGGTCGCCGAGTTGCCCGATCAACTGATCCCCGAACTGGCGGAGCCGGAAGCGGCGCAGGCCGAGTCCGCGCCTCCCGCTGCGGAAGAGGTCGAGCCCGCCCGGACCCCCGTCAGCCTCACGGCCGCGCTGCGCGAGCAGGGTTATCGCTATCCTCATCGGGTCAGCCGCCGCATGCGCCGCAAGATGCGCGCCGAAGGGCCCGGCGGAGCCGAGGTGGCCGAGGGCCAGGAAGGGCCGCGGGAAGAACCCGAGCCTGCGCCCGAGGAGAAGCCGGAAGCGCCGGCCCGTCCGGAACGGCCGCCGCTGCCCTCCATCTCCGAACTCCTCAGGGAGGGACAGGAGATTCTGGTGCAGGTGGCCAAGGAGCCGCTGGGCCAGAAGGGCGCCCGCATCACCTCCCATATCGCTCTGCCCGGCCGCTACGTGGTCTACATGCCCACCGTCGAACACCTCGGGGTATCCCGCAAGATCGTCTCCGAGGAAGAGCGCTTGCGCCTCAAACGAATCTTGCAGCCGCACCGCGCCGGCGTTCCCGGCGGCTACATCGTGCGCACGGCCGGAGAAGGCAAGAGCGAAGAGGAGATCGCCGCCGACATGCGGTTCCTCTATAACCATTGGCTGGACATCCGCAAGAAAGCCGAGGCGCGCAAGGCCCCCGCGCTGATTCACCACGATCTGGACCTGGTGAGCCGTATCCTGCGCGACCAGATGACCGAGCAGTTCAAGACCATCTGGGTGGATAACGAGGAGATTTACGAGAGCGTGCTGCGCTTCGTCGAGCGCTTCCAGCCCGCCGCGGTGGGCCGCGTGAAGATGTACACGCGCGACCTGCCGATCTTCGACGCCTTCAACGTCACCGCCGAAATGGAAAAAGCGCTGCGTCCTAAAGTGTGGCTGAAATCCGGAGGCTACATCGTCATCAACCAGACCGAGGCGCTGGTGGCCATCGACGTGAACACCGGCAAGTTCGTCGGCCGCTCGAACCGCCTGGAGGACACCATCGTCAAGATCAACACCGAGGCGGTGAAGGAGATCGTGCGCCAGGTCCGGCTGCGCGACCTGGGCGGCATCATCGTGGTGGACTTCATCGACATGGACGAGCGTAAGAACCGGCAGAAGGTGATGCAGGCGCTCGAAGAAGCCATGTGCTTCGATCGCGCGCCGAACAAGATTCTGCAATTCAACGATTTCGGATTGGTGGCCATCACCCGGAAGCGCGTCAAGCAGAGCCTCGAGCGCACCTTGTGCTCGCCGTGTCCGTATTGCGAGGGCGCCGGCTACGTCAAGAGCGTCCAGACCGTGATCGGCGAGATCCTGCAGGAAGCGCACAAGATCGCCCGCGCCGTGGAAGGCGCCGACGTGACCCTGCGAGTCAATCCGGACGTCGCGAAAATGCTGAAATCGAGCGACAACGAGTACCTCGAGGAAATCGAGGAAGTGCTCGGCCGCCCGGTGCTGGTGATTGGCGACGCGGCGTTGCAGCAGGAGAAGTTCGATTTGGTGTAGCCGGCGCCCCCGGGGCTAAAATACCCGCATGGCCCTCCGACTCGCTCTGGCGCTGGCGGCGCTGGCTGCCGGCGGGTGGGCGCAGACTCTCCGCATGTATTCGGAGTTCCAGCGCATCGACCCGTTCGGCGCCGTGGTGGCCGCGGACCGTGCGGAACGGCCGCGCGAGATCCTTTCCCCGGCCCTGGCCCGCAACGCGCACGCCACGTTCCAGGTGGTGATTGCGCTGCCCGCGGGAGAGCCATACAGCCTGTTCGCGGTCCAAAACCCCGTGGACGCCGTTCAGGTGGCGGCCTATAGGCCGATTTATGTGCAGCGCGGGACGGCCTGGATTCCCGACCAACTGGAGCCGCTCAAGATTTCGCCGACTCGGCAGATACTCAATATCGCGCGCCAGGTTCCGGGCCAGACGGTAACGGTGGTTTGGTTGGACATGTGGGTCCCCGCGAATGCGCCGGTGCGGCGAACGCGCTTCGAGGTGCAGCTCTACGTCGGAGCGCAGTGGATCGTCTACCCGCTGGAGCTGCGCATCGTTGTGCCGGCTATCCCCCTCGCGCGAGGCCCGCTCGAACCGCTGGCGCCCCTGGAGGCGCCGGCCTTCGCATCCGCTGCCGGCCCACTGTGCGCGTACCTGTGCGGGACCACCCGCGGAGGCGAGGAAGGGCCGCTGTCGATCCGCGGGCTGATCCGGCGCAACGCGCGCCAGGATGTGGCGCTGGCGCGCTCGCTTCCCAGCGCCACGCTGGCCGACGATATCCTGGCGGCAATCGGCAGCCCCGAGCGCGCCAAATGGTGCCAGAGCCCGGGAGGAGCGCCGCAACTGGGCGCCGAGTGGTACCTGCGCGTGAGGGACACCGTGTACCGCGGGGCGCTCCAGCCGATTCCCTGAGGATGCTGGTATTCTGTAGAAAGCAGCCGCGCGTAGCCCGCCCCCCGGAGAGATGGCCGAGCGGTTGAAGGCGCACGCTTGGAAAGCGTGTATACGGGAAACTGTATCGAGGGTTCGAATCCCTCTCTCTCCGCCAGTCCTTTAGTTTCATATACTTACATAGCCTTGGTGTCTATTGGCGGATTCTCAGCCACGAGCAAGTCATCGAGGAGGCGTGGATTGCCTCGGGTTCCCTTCCCGAGGACTCGATCTCCACGGGGTATAACAGGCATCCTGAAGGGCGGGTACGCGCTGGAGCTGCGGTTCACGACCGCTCGATCAACACTTGACATCGACCTCACCGTCCAGAGAATCGGGTCTGGTGCACCGGAAGGGCGTGACCCGAATCAGGTTGTCAGGGAGATGTTACAAAACGAAGCTGACACCCTCTGAGAGACTGGTTCGAATATGCGATTGGAGCACCCACCGGGCCCTACGGCGGCGCGCTTCCCCGTCGAGGCTCGAATGGACGACCGGATATTTGGCGGTTTCATCTGGAGGCCGGGATCGGCGACGTGGTCATCGAGCTGCCAGCGACATCGTTGCCAGCTGCTTCTGAACGGCAGGTTGCAGCATTTACAGTATTCCGCGGCGAGACTCACGGGGGTTGCCAAACACGCCTTCGTTCTGAAGGGCGGTATGCGTAAGAAGTAGCGCCGGACAACATCCGTAGCTCTGGCGTCGATTCCGGAAGACGAAACGCAGGTGATTCTGGCGACGGGCAGCGGTCGTTTCCCCGGTCACCATACAGAATCCGCGCTTCTGATCCGGAGAGGTGTCGAACCGAATCCAGGAATCGCGAACGCTCGGATACTCCCAGACCGCCGATACCGGATCTCCGGGCACCTGCACACGCCACCTCACGAAGGCGTCGCCTTGGTCACGCTTCCCGCCCTTGACGGCGAGCATCTTGAAAAGCTCCGGGGCACGGGCATCTGAAACCCATTCCGTTAGGAGCCTCTGGTCGGGACCGCAGTGCAGCATCTGGGCCCGAAGGAGATCCGCGACCACAGTTCCCTTTTCCACGTAGCCCAGCACGGCTTTGACTTTGGCGTTGGGATAATCGGCCTGCCACTGCCGGAGTTGTTGGATGTACTTCCCGAAGAACGCCTGCTTTGCCCTCGGTGGACACCCAAAACCGGCGATTGATGGACGTCTGAAAAGCGGCCAACGGGAGCGGCACTCAGGACATTGAAACGGACTCGAGGGTTACCCTCGGTCGTGAGCAATGTCTTGAG
>Ga0326728_10012570_pt1 | contig 18750 bp, 17 predicted proteins | sample MB3enrmetagenome_FD_207602 | JGI IMG/M metagenome (GOLD analysis project Ga0326728, IMG submission 207602) | Lab enriched peat soil microbial communities from McLean, Ithaca, NY, United States - MB31MN | ecosystem: Environmental > Terrestrial > Soil > Wetlands > Peat | place: USA: New York... | reverse complement strand
CGAGGTGAACCGGCGTATGCTCGATCGGGCAAAGACGAGGACCCATTCGCTCCTCGACCTGGTGAGCGACCTTCTCCAGTTCATAAAACTCGAAGCAAAAGGGGTCGTGAGAAAGAAGGAGCTTCTTGACGTGAGTGGTATCCTCCGGGGCACCGCAGAGCTGCTCAAAGGTCAAGACGCGGCGAAAGGGCTGCGATTCAAGGTAGATCTCCCCGAGTCCCTGCCTCTTATAGAGGCCGACCGGTCGGAGATGGAGCAGCTCTTCACGAACCTCATTTCAAACGCTATCAAGTACAACGTGGAGCACGGCAAGGTGACCATCACTGCCAGGCCGAGTAACCATTTTTTGAATATCAAGGTGGCGGATACGGGCGTCGGCATAAACGAGGAGAACCTCCCCCACATATTTGATGAGTTCTATCGTGTAGCCGGTCCGCAGACAAGGTATACACCCGGTACCGGCCTGGGTCTGTCCATCGTCAAAAAGATCGTGGAGTCCCACTTCGGCCGGATAGAGGTGAGCAGCAAAGTAGACAAAGGCACGACATTCACCGTCAAGCTTCCCTTGAAACAGGTGAGCGAGGTTTACCGACAGGATAATCTTTAAAAAGGAGAGCATATGGCTAAAGCACTTACAGTGAGCCAGGCACCAAAGCTTAACGAGATAGTGGAAAAACGGCAGTTGGCGCCTTCCCTGACGATGTGGAAGCTCTACGTGCCGGACATAGCCAAACGGGTAAAGCCGGGCCAGTTCGTCGTGCTCAGGGCGGACGATCGTGCAGAGCGGATACCTCTGACGGTTGCCGACTTTGAGAGGGAAAAGGGGCAGATAACGGTGATTTTTCAGGAAGTCGGCGCGTCCACGAAAAAGCTTGCCAAGTTTGACCTGGGTCAGACAATCCTCGATGTGGTCGGACCCCTTGGCAAGGCAAGCCACATCGAAAAATTCGGCACCGTGGTCTGCATCGGCGGCGGGGTGGGGGTCGCTCCTGTCTATCCTATCGCCAAGGCCCTCCACGAGGCAGGAAACGAGGTCATTTCGATCATAGGCAGCCGGAACAAGGAGATGCTCATACTGGAAGAGGAGATGAAGGCGATCAGCGACCAGCTTTTCGTGACGACCGACGACGGGTCGTATGGCCGTCACGGCTTCGTCACCGACGAGCTAAAGCGGCTGATCGAGGAAAATACCAAGATAGACCTGGTCCTCGCTATCGGTCCGGTTATCATGATGAGGGCGGTCGCGGACGTGACGAGACCCCATGACCTCAAGACCATCGTGAGCCTCAACTCGATCATGATCGACGGGACGGGTATGTGCGGGGGGTGTCGCACCACGGTCGGGGGCCAGACGAAGTTTGTGTGTGTCGACGGGCCTGAATTTGACGCCCATCAGGTGAACTTCAGGGAGTTGATGCTCCGCCAGCAGATGTATAACCGGGAAGAGCGGCGCGCCATGTGGGATCACACGTGCAAGCTCGATGCCCAGGTGGAGGTAAAGAAAACCAAGAAGAGGGAGCGGATGCCGGAGCAGGCGCCGAAGCTGAGAATTCAGAATTTCAGCGAGGTGGCCCTCGGCTACACGAGGGAAAATGCCCTGCGGGAGGCGTCGCGCTGCCTCGGCTGCAAGAAGCCCGCCTGCGTGGAGGGCTGTCCGGTCGCCGTCAAGATCCCGGAATTCATCAAGAAGGTCAAGGAGGGCGACTTCATGGGCGCCATCCACATCATAAAAGAGACGAACAGTCTTCCCGCGGTATGCGGCCGCGTCTGCCCTCAGGAGTCGCAGTGTGAGAGCAAATGCGTACTCGGAAAGAAGGGGGAGCCTATCGCGGTCGGCCGGCTCGAGCGGTTCGCGGCGGACTATGAGCTGGCGGCCGGCGAGGTCAGGACGCCTGAAAAGCCGAAGGCCACAGGCAAAAAGGTGGCAATCATCGGCGCCGGGCCCTCAGGTTTGACCGTGGCGGGGGAGCTGGCTAAATTGGGTCACGAGGTGACGATTTTCGAGGCCCTCCACAAGGCGGGCGGTGTGCTGGTGTATGGCATCCCCGAGTTCCGTCTGCCCAAGGCCATTGTGCAGCGCGAGGTCGACTACGTCCAGAAGCTGGGCGTCGCCATAAAGCCGAACACCATTATCGGCCAGACGGCGACGGTGGATGAGCTTTTCAAGGAAGGTTACGACGCGATTTTTGTGGGTACGGGCGCGGGTCTTCCGTACTTTCTCGATATCCCCGGGGAAAACCTCAACGGCGTTTATTCCGCCAATGAGTTCCTCACCAGGGCCAACCTTATGAAGGCATACCTCTTCCCGGAATACGATACCCCGATAAGAATGGCGAAGAAGGTCGCCGTCATTGGAGGCGGCAACGTGGCCATGGACTCGGCTAGGGTTGCCAAAAGGCTCGGGGCCGACCACGTGTACCTCATCTACCGCAGATCGAGGGGGGAAATGCCCGCGAGGGCGGAGGAGGCCCATCACGCCGAGGAAGAGGGCATCGATTTTCGCCTCCTCACGAATCCGATCAGGGTCGTCGGTGATGAAAAAAATTGGGTGAGGGGCATAGAGTGCGTGAAAATGGAGCTGGGAGAGCCTGACGCGTCGGGCAGGCGGAGACCCGTCGAGATCAAGGGATCGGAACATATCATCGACGTGGAAGTGGTGATCGTGGCAATCGGGCAGGGGCCGAACCCGATACTGGCCCAGAGCACGGAGGGGCTGGAGCTGAGGAAGTCCGGCAACATCCAGGCCGATACGGAAACGGGGAAGACCAGCAGGAAGGGTGTGTTCGCAGGCGGCGATATCGTGACCGGTGCCGCGACCGTCATTCTCGCCATGGGGGCGGGGCGAAAGGCTGCGCAGGCGATCGATGAGTATCTGAAGACGGGTAAGTGGTAAGAAAAGAAGGACGACAGAACACGAAAGGGAGATGCGCTAAGCGCCTGCCTCGTCGAGCACGTCCCTGATGGTTTTTGCGATTTCTTGCTTGGTCAGGGGCTTAATGGCAAATGCCCTGACGCCCGCCGCCGTTGCCCTGTCCGCATCGACGAGGTGGCTGAAGCCCGTGCACATGATGAGAGGCATGTCGGGCCGCAGGGCGAGGATCTGCTTTGCAAGCTCGATCCCTGTCATATCCGGCATGGTCTGATCGGTGATGACGAGGTCGAACCGGGAGGGGTCTTCTTTCAGAAGTGAGAGGGCCTCCCTGCTGCTCATCCGGGATGTTACCTGATAGCCGAGTTGCGCAAGGATTTCTGCACCCATCTCCACAAGCGCCTCCTCGTCATCGACGAAGAGGATGCGCTCGTCGCCCGTGGGAGGCTCGTCGTCACCGATTGTGTCGGTAGCCGGTTCCTGGGTAATCTTCGGGAAGTAGACGGTGAAAGCGGTGCCTTTGCCCGGTTCGCTCGTCACCGTGATGTACCCGTTGGATTGCTTCACAATACCGTGGACCACCGAGAGGCCGAGACCCGTGCCTTCGCCTAACTTCTTCGTGGTAAAGAAGGGATCGAATATCTTGTCGAGGATGTCGGGTGGCATGCCCATGCCCGTATCACGGACCAGGAGCCTCATGTAGAGACCCGGCTTCATGCCGTCAGACCCGTGCGAGGCTGACACGCTGAAATCGGACAGATCGATGTCGAGAACCCCTCCCTTTTCCCGCATCGCATAGGCGGCATTGGTACAGAGGTTCATAAGGATCTGTTGAATCTGGGTAGGGTCGCCAAGGATAGGTGCGGATTCACTTGTGATGTTGACCCTGATGCTGATAGTCGACGGTGTGGATGCCCGTAAGAACTCCACGGTCTCCATGACGATGTTGCTCAGTCGTAAAGGTTTCTTTTCCTGCTCGTTCTGCCGGACGTAGGTAAGCATTTGCCTGATCAGGTCCCGCCCCCGAAGGCTCGCCTCCAGGACCCTCTTCAGGTGATGAGCCTCCGGGCTCCCTTTAGCGACATGGTCGGCTACCAGTTCCGTGAAACCTATGATCGCCGCGAGCATGTTGTTGAAGTCGTGGGCAATGCCGCCCGTGAGCGTGCCGAGGGCGTCCATCTTCTGGGCCTGGCGGAGCTGTTGCTGAAGTTTCTCACCCTCCTCTTCGAGGTGAAGCCTCTGCATGGCCTCGCCGATAAGCGGCTGGACCGATTCAATGAACTCGACTACCTTGCTTGGGACTTTTGCCTTTTTACGATCGGCCAGATGGATTGCCCCGAGGATTTTGCCGCGGTAGGAAATGGGGATGACGGTGACGCTCGCATAGCCCGCTGCAATGCACGTACCCCTCAACCTTCCCTTCGCCTCGTCCGAAAGGCCGGCGAGGAAGGCCATGGTATCATCGCAGTGGAAGCTGCCTTTTGGCGTGAAGTACGGCATGTCCTGCGGTTCGGGTCCTTCTGTGATCACCCGGACGCACACACATTGATCGCGATGAATAGAGAGAAAATTCTCACACTGCCAGAAATCCTTGGTAAAACCCACGTAGGACTCGTAAGGGATATCCCCCTCCCTGGTAAGGGCACGAATCCCGAGCGCCTCACACCCCGTCCATTCCTGGAGCAGTTTCGCGACTTCATCGAGATACTCTTTCTTCGAGGACCGCACCGTATAGAGTTGGAGGAGCCTATTGGTGTGGCGTATGTCCGCAGTCCGTTCCCGGACCAGTCGCTCCAGGTCTTCGCGCACGCTGCGCAGCTCTTCCTCCGCTCGCTTGCGCTCGGTAATGTCGGTGAACACAACCCCGAATCGCCCGGCCGCCGAGCGCCAGGCATACACTTCATAGTGCTTCCCCAGCGCCGTAATCGGGTTGTCGATCCGCTCGCCGCGGCCGGTCTTTACCACCCGGTCGTAAGTCTCGATCCAGAAGGTCTCGATATCCGGGATGACCTCCTTGACCGTTCGCCCTTTCACCTGCTCCACCGGCAAGCCCGTCAGCAGGGCGAAGGCGGGGTTCACGTCCAGATAGCGGAAATTGACCGGATTGCCCGCTTGATCGTAGATCATCTCGCAGAGGGCAAAACCCTCATGCATCGACTCGAAGAGGGTACGGTAGCGCTCCTCACTGAGCAGCAGCGCCTCCGCAACCATTTTCCGTTCGGTGATGTCACGCACCACGCTCAGGAGGACCCGCTCGCCGCCAATCGTTATTCCCCGCGAGCTGACCTCAACCGGGAAGGTTGTGCCGTCCTTTCGAAGATGTTCCGTTTCAAAGAGGATGCCTGACGAATCGGCCTCGTCCATCTGGGCGTCGGTAAGCGAGTAGCCTTTCGGTCCCCGCAGGTCGTAGATGTGCAAAGACGGGAGTTCGTCCTTGCGGTAACCGTAGGCCGCGAGAGCAGCTTCATTCGCCTCGAGGATACAACCGTCATGGCGCCGGACAAACAGGATGATGTCCCGACTGTGCCGGGCCAGAAGCTCGTAACGTTTGAGGTCTTCCTCCGTCCGCCTGTGCTCGGTGATATCCGTGACCGCGCAGCGTATGGCCACGTTCCCTGTCCTATCCGCTGCGGCTACGCTCTCCATTAAGACGGGAACGAGCGAGCCGTCTTTGCGCTGAAGGAGCAGCTCGCACTTCTCCGTCCGTCCGGTCTTCTGCGTGTTGCGGCGATGCACGGAGAAGATATCCCTGTCCTGGCGGCTCACAAAAAGAGAGAAGGGCTTGCCGATCAGATGGCTGCGCTCGATGCCGATTAAAGAGGTGCCGGTCAGGTTCGCTTCGGTAATCACCCCGTTGCCGTCAAAGCTGAAGTAGCCGACAGGGGCGAAGTCGTAAAGGTCGATGTACTTCTCGCGGGATTCCGCGATTTTCGAGTGGGCCCTCTTAAGCTCTTCGTTCTGCATTTCGAGCTCGACCTGGTGAACGTGCAGCTCGTGGACAAGCCTTTCCATATCCGCCGGGCCCATCCCGGTGAGGCCTTTTTCTGCAAGGCGAATCTCTGCCCGGCTGCGCAAACCTGGCGATTGATTGGGTTCGGACTTGTCACATCCAGGGGCATCGTTCTTTCTCCTGCCCATGTCGATCCCTCTTTCTGGTCTCCTTTAGCGTCCGGGAAAGCCGGCTTCGATGAAAACCCCTCATCCGGGACTGCCCGATTCTGGCGTTCCTGCTCGTTTGCCCGGTGTTGGGATATTTCACATTTTTGTATCATAGACCAAACGAGCCGCCTTGTAAAGTGCATGTTTTGCTTTAGAGGTGTGTACCACACCGGCCAGGAGCGGACCGGTTGGGCTGGGGGGCACCAGCCTTCCGGTCGCTCGCGGACGCGGTATCAGGCGTAAGCGGCTAAGGAGAGGCATCCAAAAAACCGCTTTGCCGGGAGTGCCGGGTTCGTTCGAGAGCGGCAACTTCTCGCTGCAACAACGCTCTCGTTATATAGCACACTATATAACGTCGAGTAAAGAACTTCCTGCGGCGCATTTCAGGGATGGCGACAAGCTTCCTGCATAGGGGTCGCACGCAACAAATGTCGAATTCGACCCGCGTGGAGAGTGAGGTCGAAGCGGTAATTATCCTTGCAAAAGGCCTTCCATCTCAATCAACGGCAATCATCACGCTGGTCGCTTTGATAAGCGCGAAAACTTCCTTGCCGGCGATGAGGCCGGGGTGTTTACTTTAAGGTGATTTCGCTGTGCTGCATCGTGCGCCACTCCTTCGAATTGGGGAAGAAGAGTGGCTCCCCATACTTGTCCTTACCAAAATCCCTTATAATCCTCTGTCCTTTTTCGGGTGAGGTAAGCCATCCGACAAAAACCATGGCATCTGCGTAATTGGCCCTGGGGAATTTCTTGGGATTGATGGGGATCAGGCTGATGTAGTTAAGAAGGTCCGGACACTTCTCCACCAGGAGCACGAGCTTGATCTCATTCTTAAGGGTGAGAAAGGTAGCCCTGTCCATCACGGTGTAGGCGGCCTGCTCATCTGTATAGCGCAGCGTGGGTGCGTTGCCCCGGCTGCCTTTTTCGTAGACACGGTACCAGGACCCGGAGGGTTTCATGCCCGCCTTGCTCCATAAACCTATCTCGGCCACATGGGTCCCGGACATATCACCGCGCGAGATAAAAAGGGCGCCCTTATCCGCGATCCTCCTGAGGGCGGGGGGAGCATGTTTCATCCCCCTGATCCCCGCAGGGTCCGATGCGGGACCCACGATGACGAAGTCGTTATACATAAGGTCGATCCGACCGGTGCCGAACCCCTCGGCCACAAACCTCTCTTCCAGGGATTTGGCGTGGACGAGCACCAGATCGACGGCGCCTTGCTTGCCGATATCGAGTGCCGCTCCGGTACCGGCCCCGACATGGCGCACCATGATACCGGTCTCTTTCCGGAATGCCTCTTCCAGAACACCCACTATCCCGGCATCTATAGGTCCGATGGTGCTTGCCATAAGGACAAAATTCGACCCCTCAGCCCGCAAGTCTTTGGCAAGAGACAGCGCCGATAAAACCAACGCAACAACCCAAAGCGCTCTTCTCATATGACACCTCACTGCAAGTGAAATAAGACAAAGAAGGGGCCTGCGGCTCGCCCACAGGCCCCTGGACCACATGCGTGACGTGTGATGCGCTATGCCACGGTCTTGAGCTTCGCCTGGAGATTCTTGACGAACTCCTTTTCCACTTCGGTCGCCTTGCTCCTCATGACCCTGTCGCCGAACATGGCGAGCTTGCCGACCATGTTCACGTCCATCCTGTAGGCGATCTCCACCTCTCCGTTGTCCAGTTCCTTGAGGTCCATGGTGATCTTATCCTTCATGCGACCCAGCTTGGTCTTATCCTCGGCGTCGCCTTCCATTTCGAGGTGCGTGGGCGCCTCGATCTTGGTGAGGACCTGCCGGCCCGCCATGGTGACCTTGATGATGCCGACCCGCTGTTTCATGGTGACATCGTAGGTCTTGTCGTCGATCTTCGCGATCTTCTCAGCGCCCGGCAGACAGGCGGCAAGGGCTTCGACGTCGAAGAGCGTGTCCCATAGCTTTTGTATGGGCGCGTTAATGCTGAACTTTCCTTCGATAATCATTGGATCCTCCTGTTCAAATATTGATTCGCCCGCAAAAAGCGCGCTCACGGTCGCTCCCTTTCGCGCATCGTTCTTCTCCCGGGGGAGCGTGGCGCTCCCCCGGGAGAAGGCAGACGCTCAAAGAAACCGCCTCCGCGTCGCTACTTCTTCTCGGCCTCTCTCTTCTCGGCGTCTTTCTGGATTATTTCTCCGAGAAGCACATAGCTTCTATTGCCCGGCGTCGTGGCCTGCTCGATGAGAAGGTCGATGAATGACAGGCCCTGGGCCTCGACCCATTTCCGGTGGGGCTGGTCGCCCGTGCCGAACATATGTCGGGCGCAGTCTATTGCACTGCCCGTTTTTGCTTTTTTACCGCAGACGGGGCATATTATCGGACCGCTTAAGCTCATCGTATCCTCCTTGGGTTATTTCTTCTCTGCATGCTCTTTTTCTTTTTTCTCTCTCAGGGCGTTTACCACCATTTCAGGCCGGACCGGGCATTCCTTCATTTGAATGCCGAAACGGTGGAACAGTGCGTTGCCGATGGCTGCGGCCGTGGGGTTCGTGAGACCTTCGCCCGCTTCCTTTGCGCCGTAAGGTCCTTCCGGCTCATAGGTGTCGATCTCGGCTATGTTCGCGGGAGGCATCTCTGGCGCCCTGATCATCTTGTAATCGACCAGGTTAGGGTTCATGAGCTTGCCGTCTTCATACGGCATGTATTCGAGATAGCCATATCCTGCCGCCATTGAGAATGCGCCTTCAAGCTGGCCGATGAGGCCGAGGTGGTTGATGGGCTGGCCGCAGTCGTGGGCCGTCATGCTGTCTATGAGGCTAATCTTGCCTGTCTCTTCGTCCACTTCTACCTCGACTCCCTGGAGCATATAGCTGTAAGCCGGGGAGATCATGCCCTTTCTGTGAGGCGTGTAGTAACCCCTGCCCACGATTTTCTGGCCGTCCTTGCCCCGGAGCGCCTTCCTGACCAGTTGGACGAAGTCTTCGCCCCTCTCCGGACGGGCGATAGCGTGCACCCACCTGTCCTTTATGTCGAGGTCATAGACGATGTTCAGCCCTGACTGCGCATAGGCGAACTCTAGGAGCTGTTTTTTTGCGTTTTCAGACGCCATCTTGACGGCATTGCCCGACATGAGGGTCTGCCTGGAGCCCCACGCGCCGAGGTCAGGCGGACAATTGTCGGTGTCGCCCGAGTGGACCTTGATGTCCTCAACCTTGACGCCGAGGGTCTCCGCGCAGATGATCGCCATTGTCGTGTTGGAGCCCTGGCCGATGTCCTGGGCGCCCACATGCAGCTCTACCGTGCCGTCCTGGTTGATGGTGACGACGGCCGATGAGAAGGAGTAGGGGCTGTCGAACCAGTTGAAGATACCGCCCGACATGAAGCCGCAGGCGGAGATGCCGATCGACCTGTTTGCCGGGAGTTTGCCTTTGCTCTTGATCCACTTCGTAATCTCGTCATAACACAGGTCGATGCCGCAGCTTGCGATGGTCGCCTGACCTGGTAATATGGTCCCTTCCTTATGGGAATTCTTCCGCCTCATCTCGATGGGGTCGAGGCCGAGGTCGGCCGCAATCCATTCGATCTGCTGCTCGGAGCACCACATGGCCTGAGGGGCGCCGAAGCCGCGCATCGAGGTCGAAGGCAGGGTGTTCGTGTAGACGCGATAGCCGTCGTAGCGGTAGCCCTTCCATATGTAAGGGAAGGAGTGGAAGAAACCGGTCAGGTAGAGGGCCGTTGCGCCCATACCCGTGTAGGCGCCGCCGTTGGTGAAGACCTTGGCCTCGCGGGCGCAGAAAGTACCGTCCTTCTTCACGCCGGTCCGTGTGTAATAGAACATCGGGGTCCGCCGCTTGGAGGCGATGAAGTCTTCTTCCCTCGTGTAGACGATTTTTACCGGTTTGTAGAGTTTCATCGAGAGGATGGCGCTGCAGAAGATCGCGCCGTCGAGCTCGAACTTGCCGCCGAAGCCGCCTCCCACGTAAGGAGAGAGCACCCTGATGTCGCCCTCTCTCATGCCGAGGACGCCGGCCATAAGGCCCTGCATATAGTACGGGGACTGGTTGGAGGAATAAATGGTCAGTTTCTTGTCGGGGGTGTAGCTCGATACCGCACAGCGGGTCTCCATACACATGTGCGCCTGGCCGCCGCAGCGGAACCAGTCTTCCCTGATGTATTCCGATTCCTCGAAGCCCTCTTCGACCTCGCCCCATTCGATATGGCGGGTGACGCTGATGTTGCGCTCGAAACCGTCATGGATCTCGGGGGCGCCTTTCTTTATGGCATCAAGGGGCTCGAAAACCGCGGGGAGCACTTCATAATCAACCTCGATCAGATCGAGGGCTTTTTCCGCGATCTCTTCCGTTATCGCCGCGACTGCCGCAACAGGCTCGCCGATATAGCGGACCTTGTCGACGGGCAGTATCTGCTCGTCGCACAAGTCTTTGTAGCGCCGCCAGATGCCCTGTTTTACGCCGAGGGTGTCCTTGCCCGTCACCACTGCCTTTACCCCGTCGAGCTCGAGGGCCTTGCTGGCGTCGATGCCCTTGATGTTTGCGTGGGGGTGGGGGCTCCTGAGGATCTTGCCATAGAGCATGCCGGGGAGCTTGACGTCGAAGGTGTAGGTGGCCCGCCCCGTGATCTTCGCCCACCCGTCGACGTTATGGACGTGTGTATTGATTACCCTGAAAGGCTCGTGCGGATTGATTACGGTATATTTGTTCATGCTTTGTCCTCCGTGTATTTGCCCTTGGCAACTGAGTCAATAGCGCGGACGATGCTGTTGTACCCGGTGCACCGGCAGATGTTCCCTTCGATGCCGTCCCTGATCTCTTTCTCTGTCGGGTTCTTGCTCTCATTCAGAAACGCCACGGATGACATGAGCATGCCCGAGGTGCAGAAGCCGCACTGGAAGGCGCCTTCGTCGAGGAAAGCCTTTTGGATCGCGTGAAGCTTGCCGTTTTTTTCCAGCCCTTCAGAGGTCAATATGCGCGCCCCTTCGGCCTGGATGGCGAGCACGGAGCAGCCCTTTACCGCCATGCCGTCGACGATGACCGTGCATGCGCCGCAGGAGACAGTGTCGCAGCCCCTCTTGGTGCCCGTAAGCTCGATGTAGTCCCTGATGGCTTCCACGAGAAGGGTCTTCGGGTTTATGTAAATGTCATAATCCTGTTCGTTCACGTTGAGACGTACCAACTGCTTTTCCATTGATGAGCCTCCTTGTCAGCCTGAGATCTTCGCCTGTTCCCAGGCTGCTTTTGCCATTCTCTTTGTGAGGACCTTTATGAGATGGCGTCTGTATTCTTCGGAAGCGTGGATATCGGCAACCGGTTGACACTCCGCCGCGGCCGCCTCACCTGCTTTTTCGAAGACCGCGTCGTTCAGTGTGGCGCCGATCAGCACCTTCTCGGCCTCTTTCGCCCTCATGGTGACCGATGCAGCGTTTCCGAGGGCGATGCGCGCGTCAATGCATCCGCCGCCGCCGTTCAGGGTGATGGTGGCCGCCGCTGCGACGATTCCCTGGTCGCTGTCGAGGAGGTTGAATTTCTGATACTTCGTCGCCGATTTGGCGGGACGCGGGGGCACTATCACCTCCACGATCATTTCGTCATGGTTCATTGCCGTCTCGAAGAGGTCCGTGTAGAACTCATCAAGGGAAATGACGCGCACCCCCGATGCTGACGCGACCTTTACAGAGCCGCCCATTGCCATGAGCACGGGCGCCGGGTCTCCTGCCGCATCCGCGTGCGCCAGGTTGCCGCCGATGGTTCCCCAGTTGCGCACCTGGATGGAGGCCAGCTTCTCTTCCATCTCAACGAGAACAGGGTATTTCTCTTTCACCAATGCCGATTTCTCAATAGTGCGGTGCGTCGTGGTCGCGCCCATCTTGAGACCGTCTTTTGCGTCAAACGTGATGTAGTTCAGGTCCTTGAGCCTCTTGATGTCGATCACGTACTCCGGCGTCACGAGCCCCTGGCGCATGATTATCAGCAGCGACTGCCCGCCGCAGATAATCTTGCCGTCTTCCTGGTGCTCGGCGAGCATTTCGAGCGCTTCGCTGGCGCTCCCAGGTTTGAGATACGTAAAATCACTTATCATATGCCTCTCCTTTCAATAAAGTCTTCGATGTTCACCATACACTTGGGGCTGTCCGGGATGTCCGGAAACTCCCAGCAGGTGAACACGGCACTACCCTTAGCCCTTGGCCTATCCACTTTTGCCCCCTTCAGCCGAAGACGCGCACTGCAGAGATCGACGTGCCTGCCCCTGTAAACCGCACATTCTCTGCACGCCATTTTTGAGAAGGGACACATTGTTATGGTACTTGACATGCTGCCTCCTTAAAGTATAGCGCAATGCCGGGCAATCGATCAAAGAATTTTCTTGTCATTCTTGTCATTTGTTGCTTCCGATCGACCGCCGTAATTCACTACTGTTTCTTATACCGACCGGCTTGCTGTTCATTATACCGATTAATCAGCCTCCTTTTCGATGAACCTATATGCGAATATACGTTAAATACCGGTATCTTGTCAAGGACATTTTTGGTAAGAGAAGTCTTTGAAAAAAAGTCCGTTCACTGGAGTGAACTACTTGCACCCTGTTTCGTCGGTCCTCGAACGGGCAGGCGAAGGATTTGCCGGGTGCGCAACCGGAGAGATCCCGCGCAGACCCCTTATGAAGCTTCCCTCACGACACCGATAGTCTGGTTCATCCTCATCCGTTTCAGGAACGTCTCCTTCTTTTCGATCGGTATGTAGAGGTGGTAGACGCCCCTGGGGAGCTTGTACTTACGGATATGGAGGTTGTAGTGCCGGAATGTCCCGTAAGGCAGGTCCATTGCCTGCGCGAGAACCGCTGTATGGGTTTCTTGCTCCAGGTCGACCGTGACCTCCACGACCGCATAGGGTTTGTAATAGTCTGCCTTTTCGATGGCCAGACCGTATTTGCGCGGATTAGCGAGAATCTCCTTCAGGGCGGCCACGCGATATACGTACCTGCCGGTCTCTTCGGGTAGAAACAGCTCGAAGAAATCCTTTGTGTTCTGGTTCTGTATGGCCTCCCTCAGCCGTGCCTCGCCCGCGTTATAGGCGGCCATCGCCAGCAACCAGTCGCCGAACTCCGCATACAGCTTATTCAGGTAGCCCAAGGCACACCTCGTCGATCTCGTGACGCTGTACCGCTCGTCGATTTGCTCGTTGATGAAAAGGCCTTCTCTCTTGCCCGTGTCCTTGATGAATTGCCACAACCCTCCTGCGTTCGCTTTCGACACGGCCCGGGGGTTCAGGTAGCTTTCGGCAATGGCCAGGTAGATAAGGTCGGGCGGCATCGCCGTCTTGTCCAGCTCTTCAGACACCACATTGAAAAACTTGTCGTAGCGCTTCACCAAAATTGTGAGGAGTCCCTTGTTTTCGAGAAACTGGTAGAACTCCCGCTCGAATGCCTCTCGCACGTCTTCGTTGGAAAGCGGTATCTGCTTATCGCACAGGGACAGACGGGCAGGAACCGGCGCCATTTTTGTGGACGACATCTCGCTTTTCAGGCTCTCGACTTCCTTCTCCAGATCCGCGACCCTTTTTTCCAGAGAAGGAGCCCTCTTTTGTAATGTTTGGGGCTCGCCGCGCAGGTTAGAGGCAAAGAAGAGCGCAAGAATCGCCAGTAACGCCGCATATCTCATCTTTGGTTACCTTCTCTGATAATGCTCGTAAGTGTTTTTACCCTGGTATTCATACGCTCCAGCAGCGCCTTGATGTCGATAAGAAAAGAGCCCATGCTCTCGTGTTTTTTCCTATAGACGGCATCGAGGTCTTTTCTCCAGTTTTCCGTGATCTCCATCTCTCTCTTGTACGACTCCATCTCGAACCTTTTTGTCAGCTCCCGTCTGAGCTTGATGTCAATTTCCATCGAATCGCTCCTTTTCCTTTTCTTTTATCAGGTGCCGGTAGAAAAAGATCGGCGCTACGGCGGCGATCACCGCGAGGGGGATGATGATCCTTTCGTAGCCCTTTGTGTCGGCGACGAAGATGTAGACCACGTTGGCAAAGCTGTAGCCGAGCATCGAAATGAGAACGGACCAGATGGCCGACGATGCGAGATCGATGAGCAAGAAGCGACCGGTGCTCAGGTTGGCGCAGCCGAGAAGGACGAGGATAATCGAGCGAAAGCCGGCCATGAACCTCATCATGAGAAGGATCAGGTGGTCGTATTGGTGGATAATCCTGCGGGAGGTGGACGCCCTCACACGGAGGAATTCACACCGCTCTATCACCGACCTTCCAAAGAACTTGCCCACAAAAAAAAAGGAACAGTCCCCCAGGAAAGTGCCGATAAACGACCAGAAGATCACAGGTTTTAGTTGGAGGTACCCCAGCTTTGCGAATATGGCCGCGAGAAGTATAGTTGTCTCGCCTTCGAGGAAGGTGCCAATGAGGACGCCGACGTAACCTAAACGGGCAATAGTCTCTTCCACTGCGAGAATCTTACACTGGTTTATGTTTTGCGGTCAACCCATCTTTTCCGGTCGACCTTCGCTCCCCCACACGCATGAGCAGGATCCCTATTTCATAGAGCACATAGAGCGGTACCGCGAGGAGAGACATGTTGTAGATATCGGGCGTCGGCGTAATAACGCTTGCCGCGATCACTATTATCAGCACCGCGTATCGCCTTGTCCTCGAAAGTGTCCTGTAGCTTACCACTCCAAGTTTTCCGAGCACGAGCAGGAGAACGGGCAGCTCGAAGGCCGCGCCGAAGGCGAATATCATAGAGACACAGAAATGGACGAAACGTTCGGTGGAGATCATCGCCTTGACAGGCCCGCCCTGGTAGCTGAGGAGGAAGGTGATGCCGGACGGGAGCACGACAAGATAACAGAAGACGCTTCCCAGGTAAAAAAGGAAAATGGAAGAGACCACGAAGAGAGGGCCGTGGAGCAGCCTCTGCCTGAGCTCCCCGTGGAACTCGCGCCACACAATCAGCGCAATGACCGGCACAGAGAAGAAAATGCCCGTGTAGAGCGCGATTTCCACCGAGGAAAAGAAAACTTCCGAAAGATTGAAATAATAGAGCGTGACGTGCACGTGGTGCGTGAGGAAGAGGATAAGCGCTTTTGAGAAAAAGAAACTCACGGCGGTAAGCAAGCCCGCGACGAGGAAGCTTGGTAATAAGGCCCGCCTTGCCCCCGCTACTACGCGCAAGACCTTTTCGCGGTCCGGCTTAAACCGCATGTTTCGGACGTGTTGGAAGGATATCGACCGCCCGGGCCCTCACGAGCAGAGGAACGACGTCCGAAAGCTCGATTACACTCATGTGCCTACCATGCCTTCCGCAAATTCCCTCGCCCTGAATGGCACCAGGTCATCCATCTGTTCGCCCACCCCCACATACCGTATGGGTATCTTGAGCGTATGGGCTATAGGGAGCACAAAGCCGCCCTTTGCAGTGCCGTCAAGCTTCGTGATCACGATGCCGCTGACGGAAAGGGCCTCGTTGAAGCTTTCCGCCTGGGCAATCACGTTTTGCCCGTTCGTGGCGTCCACGATAAGGAGGACCTCATGGGGGGCGCCTTCCAGCTCCCTGCCGACGACCTTCTTTATCTTTCTCATCTCTTCCATCAGGTTGACCTTCGTGTGAAGGCGTCCGGCCGTATCGAGTATAAGGATATCCGCGCCTCTCGCCATGGCGGCCTTTGTGGCATCAAAGGCAACAGCGGCCGGGTCGGCGTTCTGCCGGTGCTTTATGGTCTCGATGCCGAGCCTCTCCCCCCATATCTCCAGTTGCTCGATGGCCGCGGCCCGGAACGTGTCGCAGGCGCCCAGCACTACCGACTTCTGCTCCTCGCGGAATATCCTGGCAAGTTTCGCGATGGTCGTGGTCTTGCCGACGCCGTTGACGCCGAGGGTTAAAATAACAAAAGGCGCGGTGCCATCCGTCCCGAGGGGCTTTTCAACGGGCAGGAGAAGCTTTTCTATCTCGTCGACCAGGGCCTTCCTGAGGTCTTCTTCAGTCTTGACTCGGCCCGTCTTCCACGCTTCCTTAAGGGCGCTGACCAGGATGCCGGCCACGTCGAGACCAGCGTCCGCGAGGACCACCGCTTCCTCGATCTCTTCGAATGCGGACTCGTCGAGGCTCTTTCCCTTTACCATCCATTGCAGTTGCGTCTGGATCTGGGCCCTTGTCCTGGTCAGGCCGTTCTTTATCTTGTCAAAGAGATGCATGGGTTCCCCCGGGTCAGGGTCCCGGCGTGTAGGGTTTTCCGCATACCTTGCAGACCCCCTGCTCGTTGATCACGCCGATGCAGGTCCCGTCGCTGCAAAGGATCCGGTCCGAAAAGTCCGGTACTTCATCGAACCCCTGCCCGTCGCCGGCAGCGGTTTTTCCTGCCTCTTTATCAAGCTTGTGGCCGCAATAGTAGCAGAAAGGGCCGAGTTGCGCGACGCTCTTTCCGCAAGCGCCGCAGGTGGCGACATCTATCTCACCGGTGCACTTTTCACACAGCATTGCGTCTCCTATTCTTTTTTGAATACCTTTATCACCTTACCGTTCTCGAACTCCACATACATCGTCCCCTTATCATTGGGCAGGATCTTTAAGCGGGGCGCATATACCCAGAGAATATGATCTTCTTGCGTTCTGCTCACTACGGTGGGTTCTCCCAGCTTCTTTCTTACTTCATCCGGCCCGCTCGAAATGAGGGCATTGACGGGGGCCGGCGCTGTCGGTTTCGGTTTCTTTACGCCCTTTGAGGTTGAGCATGTAATGAGACCAGCGAGGCAGCACGCTACCACGAGGAGCGTGGCCGGCACTGTGACTTTGTGCAATTCCTGTGGAAAACGTGTGAACAAATTGTAGAAAAAAGGTTTCACGTGGTTGATATGGCCCCTCCTTTCCCCGAAAATAACCGGTACGATCCTCGCCCGGCGCGGGCTCGCTTCACGAGAGCTAGCGTAACATGGGAAGCCTTCGCTTATCAATGGTTTACCCACCGGTTTTTTTCGCCGCTTTTCGTAAGCGTTCCATCATGGCTCTCCCGAGACCCCGTTCCGGTAGTGCTTCGGCATAGATGATCTCCGATGCGGTGCCGTCTAATTCTATCAAGGACGAAAAGAAGCGGGCCGCCGCTTCCCTCATGTTGCCCGGTGCGGAAAGCACCCGGACGTGGCGCGCCCTCACGGGAGTGAGCGGTTGTCTGAAGGCGAGAAAGGCTGAATTCCCGACCTCTATCTCTGAAGGCGTTCTTATGATCCGCAGGGGCGTGTGGGGGGCGTAGTGGTAGGGCAACTCCCCGGGGGATTCGCACGAAGCTGCGTCATGTTCCTTTTCAACCACCTTTCCGACAACCTCGGCAAGCTGCTCAGCGCTCACTGAGCCGTGGCGGTGAATGCGGACCAATCCGTCCCGTACGGAAACGATCGTCGATTCAATACCGTAGCTCGCCGGCCCCCCGTCGAGGATGAGGGGCAGCCTGTGGTCGAAGAGGTGTGCCACGTCGCGAGCCGTCGTGGTGCTCATGTAGCCGAAGGGATTGGCACTGGGGGCCGCTATCGGGCGGCCCAGCCTCTTGATGAGATCGAGGGCCACGGGGTGGCCGGGCATCCTGATGCCCACGGTTTGCAGGCCGGCGGTGACGATATCCGGTATGAGGTTTGTTTTCTCCATTATGAGCGTTAAGGGCCCCGGCCAGAAGCGGTCCATGAGACGTTCGGCTTTCGGGGGCACCGAGCGGACAAGGTCGACGACGGATTCCTTCCGGCTGATGTGAACGATGAGGGGATCGAAGCGGGGCCGCTTTTTCAGCTCGAATATCTTTGCTACCGCGTCCGCGTTGCAGGCATCCGCCCCGAGTCCGTAGACGGTCTCCGTGGGGAAGGCGACAACCTCTCCAGCCCGGAGGAGCGTCACCGCCCGCTCCACTGCAAGGGTGTCAAAACCGTCGAGTAGTTCCATTTTACTTCCCTATGCAGAATCTGCTGAATATCTCGTCGAGCACGTCCACGGCGCAGGTCTCGCCGGTGATTTCGCCCAAACACCGGAGGGCCTCCTTAAGCTCGAAGGCGAAGAACGCGATGGGTCCGTCATTTTCGGCGCACGGGCCGGCACGGGCAAGGGCAGCTTCGGCCTTCACGAGGGCGTCTTTGTGCCTCACGTTCGTGATAAGGAGGCGGCTGACCTCCCTATCGCCGGGGAGGGAGGCGCATGCCTCAATGAGCATCTGCTTCAGGTCGTCGATCCCCGACCCGGTGAGGGCGCTCACGTTGATGCGCGAGGCTGCAATGGCGGCAAGGCCCCGGCCCCGCCCGTCACCGTCGATACCCGGCCCGTCACCGTCGCCGGCGTCGATCATGGGGGGCAGGTCCGCCTTGTTGAGCACTGCGATCACTTTTTTGCAATCGATGGCGTGCCGTACTTCCTCGTCCTCACACGTGTAGGTCTCCGAGGCATCGATCACCCAGAGGATGATATCGGCCTCCGGTATCCTCTTCCGGACCCGCTCGATACCCTCCCTCTCTATGGCGTCGCCGGGCGGCCGCAGGCCCGCCGTGTCGGTGAGGGTGAACTTGACGCCCTTGATCCGGATGGTATCTTCAACGAGATCGCGGGTGGTGCCCGCAATCGGGGTGACGATGGCCCTGTCCCTCTGCACGAGGGCGTTGAGGAGGCTCGATTTGCCGACGTTTGTCCTGCCCACGATCAGCACCGCGACCCCCTGCCTGACGGCCCTGCCTTCGTCATAGGATGAGATGAGGC
>Ga0326728_10012569_pt1 | contig 18750 bp, 11 predicted proteins | sample MB3enrmetagenome_FD_207602 | JGI IMG/M metagenome (GOLD analysis project Ga0326728, IMG submission 207602) | Lab enriched peat soil microbial communities from McLean, Ithaca, NY, United States - MB31MN | ecosystem: Environmental > Terrestrial > Soil > Wetlands > Peat | place: USA: New York... | reverse complement strand
CCGGGATTAGCACTTCAGCATTGGGAGGTTTCGCCTCGCCTTCCAGGAAGACCGCACCGTGCAGCTTGACGGAAGTGCCATTCAGGTCGAGAGAGTCCGCTTGAAACGTCAAGTCACCCGGCTGGCCAGCCAGCCCCGTTTTGTCCACCTGGATTATCCTGCCGGCAGCGGGCGTGCCCTGCTTGACCAGCACCACATCGTCAACCATCAGGTCTTCGGCAAGGGTGAGCGGGATTTTGTCACCCACGGAAGCAGTTCTGGAACTCACATCAGCAGCGAACGCAAGGTGTACCGGTGTGTTTTGAACCAGCACGAGCTTCTCGGGGGATGGCGTTACGCTCGCATTCGATGGAGCTAAGGGAACTTCCGAAGCGCGCGCGGGCACGGGTGCTGAGGCAGGGAATTTGTATTCCGCTTTGGCGACGTAACTTCGGGCGAAATACGGTACAACAGCGATGGCCTGCAGAGTGGTGGTGGAATCGACCGTGATCGGTCCCAAGTAACGCGGGGAGTCCTGCGTCGGAGTCCAGCCATCCGTGGTGTAGTAGATGACGGCGCCACGAGCCGAGTCCGTGATTTTCACCGTTCTTGGCGCGGAGTAGGTCCCCGGCTTCACGGAGAATTTGGGCTTTGCGGGCAGGGCGCAGCATCCCGGCCACGACGGCGTAGTGGATTGACTCGCCAGCATCGCCTGTTGCGCGGCTTGCTGACTCGCTTGCTGCATCGCCTGAATGGCCTGCTGGTTGGCCTGAATTGCCTGTTGCGCAGCTTGCTGGGCCGCTTGCGCGCCCGGGTCGATCTGGGCGAGTGCTTCCGAGGCCAGGAGAGCGAATGTGAGAGCTGTGAGCAGGATGCGCATCGTAAGCTCCTTCTGTTGTATAGGACGTATGACGTGCATCTCCGGTTACAGCGTGGATGGCGAGTTTGGGAAGAAGCGGCGAAAGTCGCACATACTTACTGGAGTGTAGTAGTCGCAAAGGAAAAAGGGGCGCTAAAAACACTTCGCGCCCCTTCTTGAAAGCAAGTTGGCGATCGCCTACGGGATCGTAACTTCCTTGCTGAGGTACACGTCCTGAATCGAATTCAGGAGCTTCACGCCTTCCGCCATCGGGCGCTGGAATGCCTTGCGTCCGCTGATCAAGCCGGTGCCGCCGGCGCGCTTGTTGATGACGGCGGTGGCCACGGCTTCCTCGAAGTCGTTGGCACCGGAAGCGCCGCCGCTGTTGATTAAGCCGGCGCGGCCCATGTAGCAATTGGCCACTTGATAGCGCGTCAGATCGATCGGGTGATCGCTGGTCAAATCGGTATAAATGCGCTTGTCGAATTTGCCGTAGCTGGAACCGCCGTTGTTCAGCGCCTGATAGCCGCCGTTATTCTCGGGGAGCTTTTGCTTGATGATGTCGGCTTGGATGGTCACGCCGAGGTGGTTGGCTTGTCCGGTGAGGTCGGCGGAAACGTGATAATCCTTATCCTTCTTGAAGGCGCTGTTGCGGAGATAGCACCATAGCACGGTGGCCATACCGAGTTCGTGAGCCTTGGCGAAGGCCTGGCTGATCTCGACGATCTGGCGGGTGCTCTGGTCGGAGCCGAAGTAGATCGTTGCGCCGACGGCAGCCGCGCCCATGTTGTAAGCCTCCTCGACGGTGCCGAAGAGCACCTGGTCAAAGCGGTTGGGGTAAGTCAGGAGTTCGTTGTGATTGATCTTCACGATGAAAGGGATCTTGTGGGCGTACTTGCGCGCCACGGAGCCCAACACGCCGAAGGTCGAAGCAACGGCGTTGCAGCCGCCTTCGATCGCCAGCTTGACGATATTCTCGCCGTCAAAGTAATCCGGGTTCTTGGCGAAACTCGCGCCGCCGGAATGCTCGATGCCCTGATCCACCGGAAGAATGGACAGGTAGCCGGTGCCGTGGAGGCGGCCATTGAAGAACATGCGGTGAAGATTGTTCAACACGCGAAGATTGCGATCGGAAGCCGCGTACACCCGGTCAATGAAATCGGGGCCGGGAAGATGCAGCCTTTCCTTGGAAATCTTGGGGGACTTGAAACCCAGGAGGGATTCCGCCTTTGCGCCCAAGAGTTGTTCGATTGCACTTGTAGTTGCCGTTGCCATGGTTCTCTCCTCAATTTAGTCGCGAATTCCGGTTGCGAGCAGTGCTCCTGCGGCTTGGTCCACCAGCCAAAGCAGCTTGCCGTGCGCCGGCTGAATCAATTGCGCCGGAAGCTGCTCCGGCTCATAGGGTCCTTCCAAAACCGCTTTCAAGGCCGGAGCCTTGTCTGCGCGAGCGACCAGAAAAATTACCCGGTTCGCCTGGTTGACGGCAGGAGCGGTGAGCGTGATGCGCTCCGTATAGAGTTTTCCTACCCAGTTGCGAACCACAATGCGATCGGCCGGAGCGTGTAGAGCTTTCGTGCCCGGGAAGAGCGAAAGGGTGTGACCATCGTCACCCATGCCGAGCAGGACCAGATCGAAGCGAGGAAACTCGCCTTTGTCTATTATAAAGTATGCGCGAAGAGCCTGCTCATATTCCAGTGCTGCTTTTTCGGTGTCCGCGTACTCGCCCTTGATGCGGGTGATGCGCGAGGCTTTCACCAGCTCCTTGGAAAAGAGGGTTTCGTTGGCCATGTGGAAGTTGCTTTCGGGGTGATCGGGCGGCACGTGGCGTTCGTCGCCGAAAAAGAAGTGCATTTTTTCCCAGGGAAGCTGCGCGCGCAGGTCGGCGTCGTCCGCAAGCAGGGAGTACAGACTCTTTGGCGTGGAGCCGCCGGAAAGCGCAACCGTGAAGGAATCGGATTCAGCGACCGCGTCCCTGGCCGCCTGGACGAAAAGCTCGGCGGCCCGGCGCGTGATTGCCGCAGCATCCGGCAGAATCCGGACTTCGCGCTCGGAGGGGCCGGTCATCAGGGCGTACCTACTTTGTCCTTTTCGCGTGATGCGCGGGGGCCGTGCAGGTCAACATCTTCTTCGCCGATGCGGCGCCACGCCCGGCCGTCGCGAAAGAGCAACTCTTCGGCATCCACAGGGCCCCACGATCCAGCGGCATAATTCGGAAAGCCGCGGGCCGGCAGCGCGCGCCACACATCAATGATCGGCTGGATCACATTCCAGCCGGCCTCGACCATATCCGAGCGCTGAAACAGAGTGGCGTCTCCCGCCATGCAGTCGCGCAGCAATCGTTCGTAGCCCGTACCATGCTCCGCGCCGAAGTAGGTGGCGTAGTCAAAATCCATATTGACCAGCCCCAGCCGCATCACGGAACCCGGCACCTTCGCGCCGAAGCTAAGCGAAATGCCTTCGTCCGGCTGAATGTGAATGACCAGGCGGTTGGTTTCCAGATTGCGCACCGCGGTATTGCGAAACAATACGAACGGCGTGCGCCGGAACTGGATGACGATCTCCGTGGCGCGCATGGCTAAGCGCTTCCCGGTGCGCAGATAGAAAGGCACGCCGGCCCAGCGCCAGTTGTCAATCAACAGCTTCAGGGCGACGAATGTTTCTGTGTTCGAATCGTGCGCCACGTCCGGCTCATTGCGGTAGCCCACCACGCGCTGCCCATCCGCGTTGCCTTCGGCATATTGGCCACGCACCATGCAGGTCAGCACATCTTCGGGGCTGAGCGGCTGAATGGCGTGGAGGACTTCGGCCTGCTTGTTGCGCACCTCGTCGGCTTCAAAGGAAATGGGCGGCTCCATCGCGGTCATGGTGAGGAGTTGGAACAGGTGATTGGGCACCATGTCGCGCAACGCGCCGGCCGTTTCGTAAAAGGCGCCGCGATGCTCGACGCCGACGGTTTCGGCGGCGGTGATCTGGACATGATCCACGTAATTGCGGTTCCACAGGGGCTCGATGATGTTGTTGGAAAAACGGAAGACCATGACATTTTGCACGGTCTCCTTGCCGAGATAATGATCGATGCGGTAGATCTGCTTTTCGGCGAGCACCTTCTTGAGTTCCGCGTTCAACTGGCGCGCGGATTCCAGATCGTGGCCAAACGGCTTTTCGACGATCACCCGCGCCCAATTGCCGTTCTCCTCAAGCGTTAAGCCCGCGGCGCCGAGTTGTTGAACGACAGGCGAAAAAAATCTCGGCGCGACAGCGAGGTAAAAGAAGCGATTTCCAGCGATATTGTGCTGCTTTTCCGCGTCGATAATCTGCTGCTTCAGCCGCTGGAACGCCTCCGCGTCCTTAAACTCGCCCCTGACGTAGTAGATGCGCTCGGAAAGCCATTCCCACATCTTCAAGTCGATGGCCTCCGGCGCAAACTTCGGAATCTCTTCACCGAGAACTTTGCGGAAAGATTCCGTGGTGTAATCGTTCATCGCGAATCCCACGATCGCGAATTGCTTGGAGAGGAGATTCTCCTGCGCAAGGTTGATGAGCGCGGGGATGAGTTTGCGCTTGGTCAGATCTCCGGTGGCGCCGAAGATGACCATGACACATGGCGCGGCTTCGGTGGTGATGTCCACGTGATTCGTGCTCATCGGTCGGTGTCCTGTCTAGGGCCGGCGGTCATCGGCCGCGCCGCTCAGTGCCCGGATTTCTTTTCGATGTGCCCGCCGAACTGGAACCTCATGGCGGAGAGCACCTTTGCGGCGAAATCGTCTTCGCCGCGCGAAGTAAAACGCTGGTACAGCGAGGCCGTCAGCACCGGCGCCGGCGCCGTTGATTCGATCGCCGCAAGAACCGTCCAGCGGCCTTCGCCAGAATCGGAGACACGGCCGGAGAAGCGTTCCAGCGTGGGCTGATCGAGCAGGGAAATGGCCGTCAAATCGAGCAGCCAGGAGGCCACGACACTGCCGCGCCGCCACACCTCGGTGATGTCCGCCAGATTGAAATCGTATTGGTAATGTTCGGGATGGCGCAGCGGAGTGGTTTCCGCATCGGCTTCGCGATGGGATTTTCCGGCGTTGGCATGTTTGAGAATGTTCAGGCCTTCCGCGTACGCGGCCATCAAGCCGTATTCGATGCCGTTGTGCACCATTTTCACAAAGTGGCCCGCGCCGGAGGGACCGCAGTGGAGATAACCCTCTTCCGCCGTGCCAGGCGCTTTTTCGCGGCCGGGCGTGCGCTCAATCTGCCCGCGCCCGGGTGCCAGCGTCTTGAAAATGGGATCGAGATGTTTCACCACGCCGGTTTCGCCGCCAATCATCTGGCAGTAGCCGCGCTCGAGTCCCCAGACGCCGCCGCTCGTGCCCACATCCACATAGTGAATGCCCTTGGTGGAAAGTTCCCTGGCGCGGCGAATGTCGTCAATGTAATAGGAGTTTCCGCCGTCGATCAGGATGTCGCCGCTGCTCAATTTGGGAAGGAGGTCGGCAATTGTGGCATCCACCACCGCGGCCGGCACCATCAGCCAGATGGCGCGCGGCTTCTGCAACTTGGCCACAAACTCATCGAGGGACGCGGTGCCCGTGGCGCCGTCACGGGAAAGTTGTTTCACGGAATCGGCGCTGCGATCGTAGGCGACGCACTGGTATCCGCCCTTGAGCAAGCGGCGCACCATATTCGCGCCCATTCTTCCCAATCCGATCATTCCGAGTTGCATCGTGAGCGTCCTCCGCGGAGTTTTGTGTGACTGGCCGGTGAATCAAGATAGCGCTTGCTGCACCGCTTTCGCGAGCTTGGCAAGGTCGCCCTTCACATTCTTGCCCAGGTGCACGCGCAAGGCACGCCGGCCGCGTTCCGCCAGCACTGCGAAATCGCCGCGGGCCTGCGCCGCCTTGACCACGCCAAACGTATATTTCTGGCCGGGCACGGGCAGGTCCACGGCATCGTCGCAAGTAATCTGCAGGAACACGCCGCTATTCGGGCCGCCCTTGTAGGCTTGCCCCGTGGAGTGCAGGAAACGCGGACCAAAGCCGAGACACGTGGCCACTTTCTTGGCGTTGCGCACCTGGTGGCGAATGCCCTGCAGCGCACGCTCATTCCGCGGGTTCATGGTGATGTAGCCGAGCACGGCAAAATAGTCGCCCGGCCCGATGCGCGACAGATGCACCCGCAAGACGTCCGCGAGTTTCCCGCCATTTTTCAGCACGGCGGCATTCTTCTCGTCCGCAAACAGTTTGACGCTGCCTGCTTCAAAAAATGGCGCTTCCGGAGGCAGCTTTCCGTTGGCTTCGTATTCCTCGGTCAGTTTGCGTGTTGCGATTTTGCTGGCTTCCACGTCGGGCTGATTGAACGGGTTAATGCCGAGGATCGAGCCCGCCACCGGCGTGGCGATTTCCCAGCGGAAAAATTCCTGTCCCAGGTCGTATTTGTTGGTCAAAACAATGCGCACAACCGGATGGCCGGCTCTCTCAAGCGCGTTCACCGCCGCTTCCTGCGCTTTGTTTGTTTCGTTGCTGAGACGGAGGTAGGCAAAAACGCGGTCGTTGCCGTAAGCCGCGGGTTTGACTAGCTTCTCGCGGTCCACCGGAATGATGCCCTTGCCCATTTTCCCCGTGGATTCGGCGATCAATTGTTCCAGCCAGGCGCCAAGATCAAAAATTCCCGGGGAAGTCAGAATGGTGAGTTTGTCGCGGCCGTGATTCGCCGCCACGCCCAGGATCATTCCAAGCACCACGCCGGGGTTCACGTCCGCAGCGCTCCCCGGCCCGCACGCCTTCACCATCTCTTGCGTGGATTTCAGGAATTTGGCGATGTCCAGGCCCATGCTGGCGCCGGGCACGATGCCGAAATTCGAGAGTGCGGAGTAGCGCCCCCCGATGCTGGGAACGCCGGCAAAAATCTGGCGGAAATGGTCCGTTTCGGCGACCTGTTGCATCTTGGAGCCGGGATCGGTGACGGCGATGAAGTGGCTGCCCACTTTTTCGGGGCCGACCTTGGCGTTCACGCGTTCAAAAAAGTACTGCTTGAAAATGTTGGGCTCGAGCGTACTGCCGGATTTACTGGAAACGATGCACAGCGTCTTGCGCAGGTCCAGCTTCCTCTCCAGCGCTTTGATCTGGCCGGGGTCGGTGGAATCCAGAACATGCAATTCCGGGAAGCCGGGAATTTTCCCAAAGGTCAGGCGCAGCACTTCAGGGCAGAGGCTGGAGCCGCCCATGCCCAGCAGCAGCACATGGCGGAACTTGGCCTTCTTTACTTCCTGCGCTAGCTTCCGAAAGGTAGCGAGATTCGCGATTTGCTCTTGCGTGATGTTAAGCCAGCCGAGCCAATTGCTCTCATCCGTGCCACTCCAGAGCGAAGCATCCTTCTTCCAAAGCCGCGCAACCTTGTTGTTGTTCTTCCAGTCCGCAAACGAAGCATCAATTGCCGCGGACAGGGCCGGCGGCAGCTTGTAGGTAATTTTGTTCAGGCTCACGCGCGCACCCCAGCGCTTTTCCCCGTGGCGTCCAGCAATTGTTTGAACGCATCCGCGAAAAGCTTCACACCGTCAACGAGCAACTTGTCCGTAACTTCCTTCATGGAAATGCCGGCCTTGCCCAGGTTGTCCATGGTTCTTGCGGCGCCGGCAACATCCTCGGTCAGGCTCCGGCGCAATTTACCGTGGTCGCGAAAGGCGTCAAAGGTGGCGGGCGGAATGGTGTCCACGGTATCCGACCCGATGAGCTCTTCCACGTAGAGGACGTCGCGGTATTTCGGGTTCTTGGTGCTCGTGCTGGCCCACAGCAACCGCTGCGTCTGCGCGCCCTTGCCTGCCAGAGCCTTCCACCGCGGCCCGCCAAAAAGCTCTTGATACTTCTTATAGGTGAGCTTGGCATTGGCGATGGCGATCTTTCCACGCACGCTTTCCAGCAGATCCTTTTTCGCGCCGCTGGCCGTCTTTTCCAGTTCGTCTACCTTGGAATCCACGAGTGTATCAATGCGGCTGACGAAAAAGCTCGCCACGCTGGCAATGTGGCTGACGTCCAGCCCCTTGACGGCGCGCGCTTCGAGAGCGGCGATAAACGCTTCCGCAACTTTTTCATATACCGATTGCGCGAACAGCAACGTGATATTGATGTTCAGCCCATCTTCCAGGAGCTGGCGGATGGCCGGGAGGCCTTCGGGTGTGGCGGGCACCTTGATCATCAGGTTTTCGCGGCTTACCGCCTTCCACAGCCGCCGCGCCTCCTCCAGCGTGCCCTTGGTGTCATTCGCAAGATAGGGAGAAACTTCCAGGCTGACGTAGCCGTCGCGGCCCTTGGACTGCTGGTACACGGGCTTGAAAATGTCGCAGGCATCCTGGACGTCGCGAATGGCGATTTTTTCGAAGAGACCCTTGGCGTCAAGAGATTTGGCGTCGGGCGCATTGAGAATGTCGGAGTAAAGCGTGCTTCCTGTGATGGACTTCTCAAAAATGGCGGGGTTTGAGGTCATACCACGCAGCCCATCATTGTCAATCATCTTTTTCAGCTCACCGCTGGTGAGCAGGTCGCGGCGGATGTAGTCCATCCAGGGGGATTGCCCGAGGTCCAGCAACCCTTTCAGGGGGTTGGTGCCGGACTTGCCTCCGACATCAGGAATCGTTGCTGAGGTAGTCATGACGCTTCTCCTTTATTCGAGGGCCTTCAGCTTAAATTGTACGACGGGCAGAGCGCGCGGCACGCGCTGGATTTCAGATTTTTAACATCTTTTCTTCCAACGCTTTAACCTTCGCCAAGCGCCGCACATGGCGCTCTTCCCCGGTGAATTGCGCACCCAGAAAGGCCTTCACCAGGTCTTCCGCCAGCATGACGCCCACCACGCGCGAACCCAGCACCAGGACATTCATATTGTCGTGCTCGACACCTTGATGCGCCGAATAGGTGTCGTGGCACATGCCCGCGCGGATGCCCACGAGTTTGTTCGCGGCGACGCTGGCGCCCACACCGCTGCCACAGATCAGCACACCGCGCTCGGCGCGGCCATCGAGCACGGCGCGGCCCACGGCCTCGGCAAAGTCCGGGTAATCGGAAGGTCGTTCGTCATACGCGCCAACATCTAGGACTTCGTGGCCGAGCGATTTCACTAGGCTGGCCATCTCGTTTTTCAGTTGAAAGCCCGCGTGGTCCGATCCGACGACGAGTTTCATGGTTGCCTCACTTGCTCAGGAGCTGTTTCGCCGCCGCCACAACCGTATCAACATCAAAGCCGAAGTGCTTCAGCAGGTCTTTCAGCGGCGCGGATGCGCCAAAGCTGCGCATGCCGATGATTTTGCCCCTGGGGCCGGTGTAGCGCTCCCAGCCAAACACGGAGGCCATCTCCACGGAGACGCGCGCGGTCACGTTTGATGGCAGGACACTTTCCTTGTAGGCGGCATCCTGCTTCTCGAAGAGTTCCCAGGACGGCAGGCTCACCACACGAGCCTTGATGCCCTCGGCCCTCAGTTTTTCGTACGCGCCCACGCACCACTGCAATTCCGTGCCGGTGCCAATCAGGATGACCTCCGGCTTGCCGCCATCGGCATCCGCCAGGACATAACCGCCTTTCGCTACGCCGGAAGCAGGCGCAAATTTCGCGCGGTCCAACGTGGGCATGGCTTGTCGGCTGAAAACCAGCGTGGACGGCCCGTGGATGTGCTGGAGGGCGGCTTTGTACGCCTCGGTCACTTCGTTGGCGTCGCCCGGGCGCAGCACCAGCATGTTTGGCATAGCGCGCAAGGAAGCGAGTTGCTCGATGGGTTGGTGCGTCGGCCCATCTTCGCCCACACCGATGGAGTCGTGCGTGAAGATGAAGAGTACCGGGATTTCCATGAGCGCCGCGAGACGCATGCTGGCGCGCATGTAGTCGCTGAAGTTGAAAAAGGTTGCCGCAAAGCCGCGCAAGCCGCTGAGCGTCATGCCGTTGACCGCCGCGCCCATGCCGTGTTCGCGCACGCCGAAGTGGACGTTGCGCCCCGCGTACTCGTCGGGGAAAAACTCGCCCGCGCCCTCAAAGAGCAAGTTGGTCTTGTTGGATTTGGCCAGGTCTGCGGAGCCGCCCACCAGCCAGGGAATGTTCTGAGCCAGGACGTTGAGCACTTTGCCGGAGCTCTCCCGCGTGGCCATGCCTTTCGGGTCTGGCGGAAACACCGGCAAATTTTTGTCCCAACCGGCGGGCAGCTCGCGGCGCTGCATGTGGTTCAGGCGTTCGGCTAATTCGGGGAATTGCTTGGAGTACTCGGCAAAGAGCTTTTCCCATTTTCCGTGCGCATTTGCACCGCGTGCGCCGAGGTGGTCCTGGAAATGCTGGTACACGCCGTCGGGCACGAGGAACTTCGCGTCTTCCGGCCAGCCGTAGTTCTGCTTCACCAGCTTGATTTCCGCTTCGCCCAGCGGTTCGCCGTGCGCTTCGTAGGAATCCTGCTTGTGCGGCGAGCCGTAGCCGATGTGCGAATCCACAACCAGAAGCGTGGGGCGATCGCTGGTCTTCAAAAATGTTCCGTAACCCCGCGCCAGCTCCAGCAGGTCGTTGGCGTCGGCCACACGCGTAACGTTCCAGCCATACCCGACGAATCGCGTCATCACGTCTTCGCTAAACGACCAGCTTGCCGGGCCGTCGAGGGTGACGCGGTTGTTGTCGTAGATCCAGCAAAGATTCGACAGCTTGAGGTGGCCGGCAAGCGACGCCGCTTCCCCCGCCACGCCCTCCATGAGGTCGCCGTCGCCGCACAGCGCGTATACGCGGAAATTGAACAGCTCAAATCCCGGCCGGTTGAAATTAGCCGCCAGCCATTTTCCGGCAATGGCCATGCCCACGCTGTTGCCCACGCCTTGCCCCAGCGGCCCGGTGGTTGTCTCCACGCCCGTGGTGAGGTGCGATTCCGGGTGGCCGGGCGTCCTGCTGCCCAGTTGGCGAAAGCGCTTGATCTCGTCCAGCGAGACAGAGAGCTCTTTCTGGACTTCGCCCTCGGCGTTCACCGTGCGCACACCGGCCAGGTGCAAGGTGGAGTAGAGAAGCATGGATGCATGTCCCGCGGACAGCACGAAACGGTCGCGGTTGGGCCACAGCGGGTCGGTGGGGTCGTAATGCAAAAAGTTCTGCCACAACGAATAGACAACCGGGGCCAGGCCCATGGGCGCGCCGGGATGGCCGGAATTGGCCTGTTGCACGGCATCAATGGAGAGGGTCCGGATCGTATTGATGCACAGTTGATCGAGGTTTTGCTGGCTCACAGTGTCTCCCTTGCGGATCAGGGGATGACCGCAACGTGGGTTCAGGGGTTAGATGCAGCACCCGCAGATAAAGCACCCAGATTGTACAGCAAAAACGGCTGGTCGGGCTTATGCGGCTGGCGTGCGGGCCACCGGCACCACGCGCCTCGCTTACGTCTCCACGGGCGATGTATTTTGCCACGCCAAATTTCCTCCGCTTGCTATTTTTGTTTTCGTTGCGATGAAAACCAACGTTGGTCGCCTCTATTGAGACGGCGCTCGATCACCGGAACGCGTGAGCGCGGATGACGAGAAAAGCAGCGTGAGCCGGCAGTTCGTTGCGGCCAGTAGCAATCAGTTGCGGGTGCGGTGCGAACGGCGCCTGGAAGATCTGAATCTCGAGGTGCCGGTAGATGATTGGATTGATATCGGCGCCTTCGCCAAGCCGGGAAAGGGCCGGAAGTACGGCAAGACACTCCACCGGGATCGAGTGCACGTCGCGAATAAAATCTGGTTTAAGAGATCTAACCATCGGCACCATGGGCTGCGAAGATGGGTGTCCCCAGTGGCTACAGGTCGCGGGGGCTTGACGGAGTGCCTGGAATCAAGACGGGGCATGCCGCCACATCCGCCCCGTTAACAGGATTTCGCGCTGGCATAGGGAAGGTGACCGGGGTCATTGCCTTGGTCCTGTCTTTGTGATAAAGACGCGACAACTTGCCTCCCAGAGGAGCACTTCCCCGTACGGAATGCAACACTCCCCGAGACAAGTAACCGGAACCTAGACCAATCGGCTCATAAAGACATGCTTCAAACAAGGTAAAGCCCCGTCACCTTGACGGCGGTCTTATGTGGGCAACGCGTCGCCCAAAGGAAAGCCATGAGAAAACTAGCACTGTTTTCGTTGTTTGCTTTGTTGCTCGTATCGCCTGGTTGCAACAACACGAAATCCATTGTGGTGAACATCACCTCGCCGACCGGCGCACAAGCGCTGGACATCGGGCAGAGCTTCAACATTTCGGTCACTGTTAACAACGACAAGCTGAACAAGGGCGCAACGTTCAAGCTTACCGGTGTCGGCACGTTGACCAATGTGACCACGACGGGCGCGACGTTCACCGCGACCGTCAGCGGCACTGCCACGGTGACCATCACCTCAGTGGCCGATCCTACAAAGACAGCGACTATTAACATCGTTGTGACCGCTGCTCCGACTATTACCAGCCCTGCGACCCTCCCGGCTGCCACCCAGGGCACGGCCTACAACGTGACCATCGCGGAGACTGGAGGCGCCGGAACGCTCACCTATACTGTCTCAGTTGGCAGTTTGCCGGCGGGCCTGAGCCTGAGCAGTTCGGGCACGATCACTGGCACGGCCACCGGGCCGAACGGTCCCGTAACTTTCACGATTAAGGTCACGGACTCGAGTACCGTCAGTCCGCAAAGCAATACACAGACCTTTACCATCACCGTCAACCAGGCGCCGGCAATTACCAGCGCCAACAGCGCCGCGTTTATAGTGGGCACGCCGGGGACGTTCACGGTGACAACGACGGCCTACCCAACAGCATCCCTGGCGGAGACGGGCGCGCTGCCGGCCGGAGTCACGTTCGTGGACAATGGGAACGGCACGGGGACACTGAGTGGGACCGCGGCAACTACGGGGACATACACGCTTGCAATGAAAGCCACCAATAGCGTAAGCAGTGCGACGCAATCCTTCACTCTGACGATTGGTCAGGCTCCCGCCATTACGAGCGCCACCAGCACCACGTTTACAGTGGGCACGGCGGGATCCTTCACGGTAACAACGACGGGCTTCCCAACTCCCTCCCTATCTGAGACGGGCGCGCTGCCGACTGGAGTCACTTTTGTTGACAACAAGAACGGCACCGCGACCCTCAGTGGTACCCCGGCGGCGGGGACCGGTAAGACGTATTCTCTCTCCATCACCGCGAACAACGGGATAGGCACGAATGCCATGCAAACCTTTACGCTGACGGTGGATCAGGCCCCGGCAATCACTAGCGCCAACAGCACTACGTTTACAGTGGGCACGGCGGGGACGTTCTCAGTAACCACGACGGGCTTCCCAACTCCGTCCCTGTCGGAGACCGGCACGCTCCCCAATGGCGTCGGTTTCACAGACAACGGAAACGGCACCGCCACGCTGGCCGGTACGCCAGCGGCGGGAACCGGCGGGACATATGCGCTCACCATCAAGGCGCAAAACGGCATAGGCACAAATGCCTCACAGTCCTTTACTCTGACGGTGGGCCAAGCCCCGGCGATCACCAGCGGTAACAGCACTACGTTTACAGTGGGCACGGCGGGGACGTTCTCAGTAACCACGACGGGCTTCCCGACACCTTCTCTGACGGAGACGGTCGCGCTGCCGAGCGGCGTGACCTTCACAGACAACGGAAACGGCACGGCCACGCTGGCCGGTACCCCCGCGGCGGGAACCGGCGGGACCTACGCGCTCTCCATCAAAGCGCACAACGGCATAGGCACGGATGCCACGCAATCCTTTACGCTGACGGTGGACCAGGCCCCGGCGATCACCAGCGCCACCAGCACCACGTTCTCAGTGGGCGGGGCAGGAACGTTCTCGGTAACCACGACGGGTTTCCCAACTCCAGCCCTCACAGAGACGGGCGCGCTGCCGACCGGTGTGACCTTCAAAGACAACGGAAACGGCACCGCTACACTGGCCGGTACGCCGGCAGCAGGGACTGCGGGGACATACCCACTTACATTGAAAGCCAGCAATGGCGTGGGCAGCAACGCGACGCAGACCTTCACATTGACCGTGGACACGGCTCCGGTGATTACCAGCGCCAGTAGCACCACGTTTACCGTTGGCTCCCCAGGTACCTTCACAGTGACCACCACCGGCACACCGACGCCGTCCATCACCGGGACGGGCGCGCTGCCGAGCGGTGTCACCTTCACAGACAACGGAAACGGCACGGCCACGCTGGCTGGAACCCCAGCGGCGGGGACCGGCGGTACTTACTCGCTCAGCATCAAAGCGCAAAACGGCGTAGGCACGAATGCCACGCAAACCTTCACTCTGACTGTGGACCAAGCCCCCGCAATCACCAGCGCCAACAACACCGCGTTTACAGTGGGCGCGGCAGGGACGTTCACAGTAACGACCACGGGCTACCCAGAACCAGCTCTGAGCGAAACGGGTACGCTCCCCAGCGGTGTCACCTTCACAGACAACGGTAATGGCACCGCCACGCTGGCCGGCACCCCGGCAGCGGGGACCGCAGGGACCTACCCAATCATGCTCACTGCCAATAACGGCGTGGGAAGCAACGGGACGCAAGGCTTTACGCTCACCATAAACCCAGCGCCGGTAGCGGTAGGCATCACCACCACCAGCCCGCTCACAGCAGCAACCCAGGGCACTGCCTATGGCGTGAATGTCACCGCGAGCGGCGGCGTCACGCCTTACACCTGGACTCTGGCAACGGGTTCCAATCTGCCTCCCGGCCTTACGCTGACTTCTAGCACGCCAAGCGCCACGATTTCCGGAACGCCTACGGCCACCGGCACATTCCAGTTCACGCTGAAGGTCACCGACTCCACGACGCCAACGGCACAAACCGCCACAGCCACCTTCCTGGTAACGGTCACCGGTTCATCCACATTCACCTGTCCGTCCCCCGTCAATTTGACGTTGTGTGGCACGTACGTGTTCGGGATACGCGGCTTCGACGGCAGCGGCAAAACTATCGTTTTTGGCGTCTCGTTCGTTGCTGACAATCTCGGTAACATTATTAGCGGCACCGAAGCGGCAAATGGAGCGACTAATGGCTACTCCACCACCACCATCACCGGGGGCAGCTATGTAATGGATAGCAGCGGCGATGGGCGCGGCGTGCTCACGCTTATCAGTTCTACCGCTGCGGCTGCGACCTTCCGTTTTACACTCGAGTCAAACGCCAATGCAGCCCCCGAGCCTATCGAAGAATTCGACAGCACTGGCATTCTTGCTGAGGGTGTCCTGGTAGGTCCAGAAACTACGCCTTTGCCCCAGGTTCCTGCAGGCACTGTCTTTTCCCTCTTGTTTGACGGAGTCAACAGCGCCGGCCAGCGCGTCGCTCTGCTCGGCAATTTTGCCGTGGGAGCTACCGGTTGCGATGGCACCAGTGGGTCATTCAACTCCCAGGCCGAAGAAACCGTTGTCAGTAATTCAGCCGGCACAGTGGACACTGCCCTGACCGTCACTGGCTCGTGCTCTCCAGTGGATACGAGCACCGGTATCGGCACTGCCCAGATCAACATCAGTGGTGGAACACCCTTTACCAGCAACACGCTGAATTTCGAGTACATAGAAGTCCTTAGTACTGGCGGAGCCCTGGAGGGTGTCTTCTTCCTGGAGACAGATGCCATCGGTACGAATCAACCGATCCTGTCTGCTCTCGGCACAATTGCAATCGCTTCAGGCACAGTTACATCCGCCGCGGTCAGCAGCCAATCCCCATTCCTGTTGGGAACGGGAGGGACGACTACCGGGACGGTCACGAGTGGAGCGGACGTGGCTAGCATCGTCCGGGTAACCTCGTCAGCCAACGGATCGTTCTCCGGTGTCGTTGACGAAAACTCTGGCGGCACCGTCACCACGCAAGGCACATGGCCGTACACGGCGTACACCGTCGATGGCAACGGCGTCGGTACCATCACAGGAACCGGTCAAAAGACAATCCATTTCATCATCGACACTAACGACACGTTATACACATTGGATGAGAGCACGCAAGTGCAAGAAGGCAGCATGAAGAAGCAAAACGCTCTCAATATCGAGTACGCCGGTGAGCCCTACATCATGAGCCGCCTGCAAGGTTCGACTAGTGTGTCGAGTAATGCCATTCACGTCATCGGCGTGATTACTCCCACCGGCACCACCACTTCCGGGACGTTCCCGGGTACGCTGGATGTCATCAGCGGCGCTGGTCCCTTCCCCGGAGTGACGGCCAGCGGAACTTATACTTCCATCAGCTCAACAACGGGCCGCGGCACTGGTACTGCCAGCTTCACTGACGGCTCCACTGTGAACGTCGTTGTTTATGCATTCCGCGACAGGAAACTCATGGTGCTGGACGTGGAATCCAGTAACCCCTACTTTATGGGTTTAAGCCTGCAGTGAAGTAGGATACCGGGTCTGACCACTGAGTTCGGAATGGCAGGGGAAGGTTGCGCCGTAGCAGGAACGGCAACGCAACTCCTGCCATTTCGAATCGGCTGGCTCCATCGAAGGCCTCTTAACGTACCGGCAATTGCGGGGTGCTGAGCGGAAAAGCTTGTTCAAGACGAAGGCTTGGCTCATCGCCTCGACGAATTAAACAGACGCGATCTTGACGAAGCCCGTCCATGAAAGGGCTGGTTTGTGTCAAGAGCGCGGTTAACAGCCGACTGACCCATAAAAAGTAGGTTTCGCCCGAGTCGAAACATCGCCAACCGGGTTGATATTCGGCGAAGTATAATCCGGCAGTCGCAAGGAGATCCTTCTATGAGTCCCCTTCGTACTTTGTTTGTCTCCGGTGCATTCCTCGGCCTGAGCGCGCTTCTGCTTGGCCTCAGCGGTTGCAGCTCAGGCTCGTCAACAGGGCCAATAGGCACGCCTAGCTACACGCTGACTGCCGCCGCGTTGAACCCAGGTTCCGTCACTGCCGGAAACGCATCCACTTCCACCATCACGGTGACTCCGGCAAATGGTTATACGGGCAGCGTCAGCCTTTCCTGCAGCAGCATCAGCGGCGGCACCCCGGCTCCCAGTTGCTCCTTCAGCACTTCTCCAGTGATGATCACCGGTGCCACTCCAGGCACTTCCACGCTGACAGTCTCTACTTCGAGCAGCACGCCCGGTGGCAGCTACACCATCACCGTCGCCGGAAGCGACGCCAAGAATTTGGCTCCCGGCAACGGCGCTCAGACGCTGAGCCTGACAACGGCGGCCGTGATCCAGCACATTGTCATCATCTTTCAGGAGAACCGCACGCCTGACAATCTTTTCCAGGATCCCGTGCTCATCAAAAACGGCGCGGACATTGTGCAGAGCGGCGTGAACTCGGCGGGCCAGACCATCACGCTGAGCCCCATCGACCTGGGCACAGCCGGCTCCAACCCTCAGAATTACGACCTGAGCCACGCCCATTCCGCCTTCGTTTCCATGTATGACGGCGGCAAAATGGACGGGGCGGACCTTATCCCGTGCAGTCCCGCCGCCAATTGTCCTCCCAACACGCATCCCAACCCGCAATTCATGTACGTCAATCCATCCGACGTTCAGCCCTACTTCGCTTTGGCCGAGCAATACACCTTTGGCGACCGCATGTTTCAGACCAACCAGGGCCCCAGCTTTCCCGCGCACCAATTCATTCTTTCCGGCACTTCGGCGCCCACTGCTACCAGCGATCTTTTCGCCTCCGAGAACATGAGCGGTGGAAGCATCGCGGGCTGCATTGCCACGGCCGGGACGACGGTGGAGCTAATCAACCCGTTGGGCGTTGAGTCATCCTCGCAGTACCCCTGCTTCGAACACCCAACCTTGACCGACCTGCTGGATGCCAAGGGCGTGTCCTGGCGCTATTACGCTCCATCCGCCGGTTCCATCTGGACCGCGCCCGACGCCATTGCGCACATCTGCGAGGAACAGACCATCAGCGGCACGCTCACTTGCACCGGCCCGGATTGGACCAACAATGTGATCATCCCGCAATCGCAGGTCTTGCAGGACATCGCCAACAGCCAACTTGCGCAAGTGAGCTGGGTCATCCCCGACGGCGCCCAGTCCGATCACGCCGAGAGCAACAACGGCAGCGGACCCTCCTGGGTAGCCGCCATTGTCAACGAAATTGGCAATAGCCAGTATTGGGCAAACACCGCCATCATCATTACTTGGGACGATTGGGGAGGCTGGTACGATCATGTTGCGCCCAAGGTCATCAACGATGGCTCTAGCTGGGGATCGGGATATGTCTACGGCTTCCGCGTTCCCCTTGTCGTTGTTTCACCCTACGCCAAAGCCGCTTACATTTCTCACACCACGCACGACTTCGGCAGCATCCTCAAATTCATCGAGACCACTTTCAACCTGCCTTCGCTCGGCTACGCCGACACTACGGCCGACAACCTTTCCGATTGTTTCAACCTCACCCAGACGCCCATCACCTTCCAGAAAATTCCCGCAGTCCTCGATGCGGCCCACTTCATCAACGACAAGAGTCCGCCCACCGACCCCGATGATGATTAGTTTCCGTTCGCAAGTTAACAGTCAATCTTGCTCGGTTCGATTGGGGCGAGTTGTGTATTGAGCGATTCAAGCGTGCTCGATTCCGCGTGGGAATCCATTGGCGATGCAAGTGATTCCTGGGAATTGACTTTCGAGAATACAACTCGCTCCGCCGAACCGATGCCGTCCGCGCCACGACAGCAAGAACGCCGCGACTGAGCGCTCTGTCAACCATTTCGCAGATCAGAATCCATTACGGATTTGCGGGAGAGGGAGTCGCTCGGTCCTGGGGTGGCCGCTTCAAGTTGCGACTGCGCCCGTCCTTACATCCAGAGCGCGTTGCGCCGTCTCCCTATCCAAGATAGTTCCAGCGCCCACGATCATTCCCGGGACTCTGCGCGTCAGGTCGGCGATTACTTCCATTGCTTCGGGCACTGTCATAGTTATTTCTGCTATGGGAATGCCAC
>Ga0326728_10012567_pt1 | contig 18753 bp, 21 predicted proteins | sample MB3enrmetagenome_FD_207602 | JGI IMG/M metagenome (GOLD analysis project Ga0326728, IMG submission 207602) | Lab enriched peat soil microbial communities from McLean, Ithaca, NY, United States - MB31MN | ecosystem: Environmental > Terrestrial > Soil > Wetlands > Peat | place: USA: New York... | reverse complement strand
CTCCATCCCATCAAATCACTCGACCCCATCACCGTCAGCGAGGCGCGCATCGGTCCTTCCGGCGGCCTAGCGCTCGACCGCGCCTGGGCGCTCTATTCCGTGGATGGACGCTGGGTCAATGGCAAGCGCACTCCCGCGATTCACCTGATCCGCGCCGTCTTTTCTCCCGATCTGCGCAGCGTCACACTCTTCGTTCCGGGCGACCGGCGCAGCATTCCCGCGCACACCTTCCCATTCCCCGAAGGCCACGATGACGCGGCCGAATGGTTCAGCGTGTTTTTCGAGCAGCAGATCCTCGTCCGCTATTCTCCCGGTGGTTTTCCCGACGACACCATCGCCAACGGCCCCACGATCGTCTCCACCGCTTCGCTCCAAGCTGTTTGCGAATGGTTCCCCGGGCTCACGCTGGACGAAGTCCGCCTCCGCTTCCGCACCACGCTCGAAATCGATGGCGTGCCAGCCTTCTGGGAAGACCAGCTCTTCGGCGAAGACGAGCCCAGTTCCGTGCGCTTCCAAATCGGCGAAGTTCATTTCGAGGGCAGTAACCCCTGCGCCCGCTGCCCCGTTCCCCCGCGCGATCCCTTTACTGGCATCACACTCGATGGCTTCCAGAAGCGCTTCACCCAACTCCGCGAAGCCACGCTTCCCCCGTGGTCTCCGCGCCCCCGCTTCGACCATTTCTATCGCTTCGCCACCAACACCCGCGTGCCGTCCTCCGAATCGGGCAAGCTCCTCCGCCAAGGCGATCCTCTGCTAATGTAGCGCAGGGCGACGCCGCAGATCCTATGACCTTTTTCCTTTGGCATTCTCTTCTCTTGGACCGACATTTTTCTTGGGGTGCATTGCCGCCGGGAACAAAACGCAGGGCAGTGGTGTCGTTAGGAACAGATGAATCTCCTTTTGATTGAGTGGAACTTCCGTACCCTTTGGGCCTGCTGGCCACTGCAGACCAAGTTCTACTTTCTTTGTCTCATTGGAGCAACCATTTACTCACTCATTTCACTGTCGAGAGTCTTTCTCGCACTTAAGGAATTGGCACGTATCACGCCCGCAGCAGACACTGAGGCCTTCTATCGCAAGCTTTCAGCACGTCTGCATAACTCGCGACAGCTTCACCTGTTATTTCTTCTCTTATTCGGTCTGTTCCTCACCGACGAAGCTTTTAGAACAGCTCAATCCCTCAGATATTTGGACAGGGGTTTTGCCGCTCCAACCACTGCCGCCCTCCTCGATCCCTTGCTCGGTTTTGCATTTCTGTCCCTGCTTGTTCTGACTATCCTTCACTCCCTCCAGTGGCTTGTCTCATCGTGCTTGGAAGCAACGATGAAGCGGCCGAAGAAGCCAACCTAATCCCCTCCCCCAAAATACTTTTTCGGCGGAAACAAATCCCTCCGCAGCAACTCTTCGCCGCAGCGGCGGCGGATTTCTTCCGACCAGTTCACCCAACTGCGCTCGCTTAAGCCCAGAAAATGGCGCGCGCGCTCGTACGGCGTCAACCCCAGGTAATACAACCGGAACAGCACCATGCGCGACGCCCGCTCCGGACCCTCCAGCGCCGCTTGCCCCGCCAGCGCAAAATCCGCCACCCAATCTTTCAGCTTCGGCCGGAGATCCGGCCGCCACGAGTATTTCGCATCCACCTCCCAGGTCAGCGCTGTAATCCCCCGCTTGGCTTCCAGCACTTCCCTGGCGCCGCGATACACTTCCCAGCAGACATCAAACGCCATCTCCGGCTTCACGCTCATCTTTTCCTCCGCTCTTCTCCGTTCTCCCTCCTCCTGCTCCGCCAATCTCGCGCGCAGCCCCCTGCCACTTCAGTGAACCGCTTCCCTCTGCTGCGCTCCGTCCCAACGCCCATACCGCATCTGGTACTCCCACACCTTTTCGTGCGCGCTCGGCCGCGTCGTTTCCGCCCACAGGCGCCGCCGCTTTTCCACTTCGAATCCGCCGTACTGCGCCTTGCGCAGGTGCCGCAATTGCGCGGAGATGCTGGCCTCCGGATAGCGCGTCTTGTGCGCCAGTTCCTCCAGGGTCATCCACACGTCGTAGCGCGCCGCGCACAGCAGCACCTCCTGCAAAATCTCGCGCTGCGTTTTCAACACGGGCTGTAACACCTGCCAATCCGGCAGTTTCCTCATGCCGCCATCTCCTCCGCGTCAAAATCCCCAATTCCCGGGCACCAGTCCGTCAGCCGAGCCGACAACTCACTCCATCTCGGGCCGCTCCTCGTCCTCAGGCGCTGACGGCTCTTCCTTTTCGAGGGTTTCTTCAATCGCCGTATCTTCTTCGTTCTCTTCGGGATCGGGCTCCCAAGCAGTGCGGTCGGGATCCTCGTAATCGCCCGCGCAGCCACTGCAAGCGCGCAAAACGTTTTTCACTGTTTGCACAGATTTCCACAGCCTAGTAACCTTAGGATTACTAGTAACTATATATGTCCTGATGGTACTGTTTTCCCATCTTTTCCACAGCACCTGGTCCGGGAGGTTTTCGTGAACCCCTACTACACCCAGCCGCCCTGGGAATTCCTTCTCACTGCTTCCCGCAATACCCTGCAGAGCTACGAACTTTCCCGCCTCGCTCATGCGGCGAATTTGCGCAAGGAATTGGGAGCGCTCCTGGATCAGTACCTCGAGGAAAATACAGCGGCCATGCTGGCGCGCTGGCTGATGGATCAGCGCGAACGCACCGTCCTCGGCGAAGTGACTGCTCCCGCGTCCGCACCGCCCGAAAACAAGGGGCGCCGTGCGTCCGATAACTTTTTGGGGGATCGTATCGTTCCGCCGCGCGCTTCCCGCGGGCGAACCTGACGTTTCGCCCGCGCGCCGCACGGTTTCGTGTCTCTTAGGTTTGTTTTTGGCTGCCGCGGGAATCATCGGCGGCATCAGGGGAGGTGTATCTACATCATCGCGGTTCCACCACCCGGTAAGGCTCGCCCGCTTCTCATCTGGCGCGGCTTCGCTGCCGCATGTCCGCGCTTCCCTCTTCGCCAAGCCCGTATCAGCGCCCTGCACAACTCACCTCGCTGCATTACGTCCTGGCACCTGTATATATATTATAAGACGTATTTATCGGGTATACACTTGACTCGGCCGCCTTCCTCTCCGCGACCTCTGTGCACTCTGTGAACTCCGTGCTAGGGCATTTCTCTTTCACGACACGCGCCAAAAAAAACAAAAAGCGCCCCGATTTCTCGGAGCGCTCTTCCTCCCGCCGGTTCTAATTTCTAATTTCCAACTTCTAACTTCCGGTTTCTACGATCTTGCCCCTGCCGGCATCTCCCCGCCAACTTTCTCCAGCAACTGTTCCTTGCGGTACACGAGGGAATTGATGTCATACGTGGCCAATTCAAACCCGTGTCCATGGGTAATCGCGTCCGTCGGGCACGCCTCGACGCAATACCCGCAGAAAATGCACCGCGAATAATCGATGTTGTACACCTTCGCGTAGCGTTCCCCGGCCGAAATCCGGTCCGCGTCGGTATTCTCCGCCGCCTCAATATAAATGCAGTTCGCCGGACACGCCGCCGCGCACAAAAAACAACCCACGCACTTTTCCAGCCCGTCTTCATCGCGCTGCAGCACATGAATCCCGCGGTATCGCGGCTGGAAATTCACAGGCTGGTGCGGGTAATTCTCCGTCACCGTTTTCCGCAGCATGTTCTTAAACGTGACGGCGAAGCCCTTCACCAGCGCCACGGCCGATTCCCCAAATTCCCATAGGAGCGATGCCATAGGCCTCTCAGTCTAACAAACCCCTCCCAACCCCAGCAAACCCGCTTTTTCCTTACTCTCCTCTGTGTCCTCTGTGCTCTTCCCTCTGTGACCTCTTTGTTAGAGTCCCCGGCGCTCACAGCACTTTCCCAACGAGGCCCAAAGTCGTCTACTTCAACGCCTGAACGATCTGCTTTCCATGAAATCGTCCATTCTCGATGAAGATCTCGTTCGTATGGCGGCCTGCCACCACCACGCCCGCCAGGTAAATCCCCTTCACATTGCTCTCCAGCGTGCTGGGATCGAGCGACGGGCGCCGGCTTTCCGGGTCCAGCCTTACTCCCACCGCCTCGATAAACTCATAATCTGGGTGATACCCCGTCAGGGCAAACACCTGCCTCGCCGGAACATGGCGCGTCGCCCTTCCATCTTCGATCAGCACCGCATCGTGCACAATTTCCTTCACCCGGGCCTGGAAAATCGCGCGAATTTGTCCCGCCTTGATGCGGTTCTCGATGTCCGGCTTCACCCAATATTTGATGGATGTGCCCAACTCCGCGCCCCTCACCAACAGCATGACGCGCGCGCCGTTCCTCCACAAATCCAGCGCTGCTTCCACCGCCGAATTCTTTCCGCCAATCACCGCCACGTCCTCATGCCAATACGCATGAGGTTCCGTGTAGTAGTGCGACACATGCGGCAGGTGCTCTCCCGGCACGCCCATCTCATTCGGCAAATCGTAGTAGCCCGTCGCCACCACGATTTTCCTCGCCGCGTACCGCTCTTCCCTTCCCGATTCCGTCTGCGTCACCACAATGAACGCGCCGTCGTGCCCATCCACGCGCATCACGCGCTCGAACAGTCGCAATTCCAGTTCGTAGTGCTCCGTCGCCTTCCGGTAATACTTCAACGCCTCCGTGCGCGTCGGCTTCTCCCCGCCGCACACCATCGGCAAATCGCCAATCTCCAGCAATTCCGGCGTGGTGAAAAACACCATGTTTACCGGATAGTGGTAAATGGAATTGCACAGGCAACCCTTGTCAATCACCAGCGCCCGCATCCCCGCGCGCTTGGCCTCCATGGCGCAAGCCAGCCCGGTCGGCCCCGCCCCAATGCACACAATGTCATAAGTAGTCATAGCCTTTTGATATTCCTGTTCAGTGCCGGGTTACACCGGAGACGTACGCCCACCCTCCAAAACCCTCCGTTCACTCGTAGCGGGGACCTTGCAAAAATGCTCCGGTCTTACCCAGTTGGGATATACACCCGAACAGTACGACCTTCTGAGCGGATACCCCTAATGACACGGTCGATTATCTCGTCTAGTTCAGACTGATTCAGTGTCGTTGGCTCGCCGGCCACTTGAAAAGCCGAAGGAAACAGGAATCCATCCTCAAACCCAAACTCAAAAGAGCCGCGTTCATCGGTGTATCTGACGGTCCTGTTGGCGTGCCTCAGAGTAAAACCTTCATCCGACACGAGTTCTCCAAACCATATCCACCGCCTCTTGAACATAGGACCTCCTGTGGTTAGCGCACGCAGACCGTTGAAATTGGGTTTCGCCGGGTGCCCCAGTTACCGGTTTTGTACCTGGGTCTTGGATTTCTCCTCTCAGGAACTTGAAACCGAAAACTGATAACTCTCTTCATGCCCTCCCAGTCATCTCCAAAATGCCCACCAATTCCGCGCGAAACGTGTCCAACTCCTTCAAGCGCTCCGGCGTCGCGACGACTTCCTGCTTCTTCCACACAAACACATCCCGGTCGGCCCGCTTCAGCCGGACACTCAAGTTCCCATCCACCATCACCGTAGCCGGCGCCAGTAATCGCAAGCCGCCATTCTCCACCGGAGCCAACACCGCCGCGCACTCGCCCCGGTGCACGCACAGCGCACTCTCATACGGCGGTATCGCAATCGGCCGGAACCCCGCCGCGAACAACCGTTCCAGCGTCTGCATCTGCAATTGTGTCAGCTCAACCATTCGCCCGAATTATACATCGCGCACTACTCAAGACTGTCATCCCGACCGGAGTGCCGCGCCTCTTGCGACACGGAGCGGGGGGATCGGAACATAATCACTGCGCTTCATCCTCACATCCGAAGTTGAGGCGCGATTCCTCCACTCCGCGGCCCGACGCGCCACAATTCGGCGCGGAACAGAAAATCGGGCCGCTCCGGTCGGAATGACCGAGTTTGGGTGATGCAGTATGCGGACGTATTCGAGCTTGGCAAAGTGGACTCGTTGGCGACAATCAATCGAAACGAGATAACATGCGCTCCCTCAACAAACAAAACGGCGCAGCCAAAGCCGCGCCGCCCAACCGTTTTTTGATCGCTGATAACTGATTTCTGATAACGCGCGAAGCGCTCACGCCGCCGTGGAATCGGCCTCGCTGGTCCCTTCCAACTGCGCCAAAATCTCCCGCAGCGTGTGGATCAGCTCATCCCGCGACACATGGCTCTTCTTAAACTGCAGCCGGAAGTGGAACGCCTCATTCTCCGGCTCGTACTGGAAGATGAACGGTTGCGGCTTCTCCGGCCCTTCCTTCTCGTCGGAGCGCACCTTGCGCACCTCATCCCGCGTCAATCCCGACTGCAAAATCCGCGCAAACAGCTCCAGCATCTTCCGCTCGGTGGGCTGCCGCGCAATCTGCAGCAACAACGACTTGGTGATCACGCCGTTCTCGACGCACTTCTTCCGCAACGAATCCGGAATATTGCGCAGAGACAGTGTCTCCGATACTGACGAGCGCGCCTTCCCCAGCTTCTTCGCCAGCTCCTCGTGCGAATAATCGAACTGCTCCGCCAGCCGCTGCAAACCTTCCGCCTCTTCAAACGGCGTCAAGTCCTTGCGCTGAATATTCTCAATCAGCGATATCTCCAGCGTCTCCGCGTCGTCCGCGCTCTTTTCGATGCACGGCACTTCGCGCAACCCCGCGGCCCGCGCCGCGTGGTAACGCCGCTCACCCGAAATGATGTAGTAGCAGTCTTCCCGCGGCACGAACCGCACCAACAGCGGCTCCAGCACGCCCTTCTGACGGATGGAATCCGAAAGTTCGCGCAGGTCGCCCAGCGCCTTGCGCGGCTGTTCCGGATTCGGCCGGATCTGCTCCACCGGCAGCATCCGCCCGATCGTTGCGCCGCTATAACTCGTCAGCGATTCAACATAGTGCGCGTCATGCCGCATCCTCAGCGTGACGGGCAAGCCTAGTCTCTTCGACACGTTGTACAACCTCCGCTGCCAGCTTTTTGTACTCCAGCGCCCCAGGGGACTTGGGCGCGAATGTGAATATCGTTTCTTTGTACGCCGGGCTCTCTTCCAGCCGCACATTCTTCCCGATCTTCGTCTTGAACATCACTTCGCCAAACACCGCGCGAATCTGCCCGTGCGTGTCCTTGGCGATATTCGTCCGCTTGTCATAAAGCGTGATCACCACGCCCAGCATCTTCAACTGCGGATTGGGCCGCGCGCGGATGCGCTCGTACGTCTCCAGCAAATCGTCCGTGCCCTCGATCGCAAAATACGCCGCCTGGATCGGCACGAGCAGGTGCGTCGAAGCCACCAGCGCGTTCACCGTCAGAATCCCCAGCGATGGCGGCGTATCCACAATGATGTAGTCGTAATCCTTCACGATCGGCGCCAGCGCATCCTTCAACCGGTAGGGCGCGTCAAACTGCCCCGCCAGCGCTGTCTCCAATTTCGCCAGCGCCAATCGCCCCGGCCCCACCGAGAGCATCGCGTCCTTCGAGGGCTTTACCACTGACGCCAGCGTTGCCCGTGCGTCGCCCAGCACGTCGAACATCGACGACGTCACTTCCCCCATATCAAAAAACGCGAGGGTCGAGTTCGCCTGCGGGTCCAGGTCAATCAGCAGCGTGCGCCTGCCCTTTGCCGCAATGGCGGCGGATAGATTGATCGCCGTGGTGGTCTTCCCGACCCCGCCCTTCTGGTTCGCAATGGTGATAATGGCAGTCATCGCCGCTCTGCCTCCGCACGCCCCACGCCGGCAAAGCCCTTCCTGGCCGCGCTTTCCCCCTTGTTTTGGTCCTTCTTCAGGCCGTCTTCCCGCTGACACGACCACGGTTCACCGGGCACACCGGTCTCCGCAGCAGGCACGGGCACATTCGTTTTTTTTGCTGTGGTTATGCCGGCAGACAGGCCCAGTGGCATACACAAAGAGTACGTTTCACACCTGTACCAGTGCAAGGAAAAATTACCCGCCGCAGTGGAAAACTCCCTGCCACTCTGGCCTGGATTGTTCTCGTTCGGCACGCCCTCTCGGTGCGCCGGCCCGCGATGGAAACAGAGGGACGATAACACAGAGATCACAGAGGGAAGAACACAGAGGGCACAGAGAAGCGCTTGACGGGTTACCTAAAACTCCACCCCCCAAAAATCCGCCGCCGGGCTCTCCAACTCCAATCCCAACTCCCAACCCTGCCGCCCCTCGTGCCCGCGCCAGATCAGCGTGGCCTCCGCCGATTTCCCGTTCAAAGCGTTCGTCACCACCATCTTCTGTCCCAGTGGAAATCCCTCCGCCACGATCGCCAAGCAGCCTTTCGGGCTAATATCCACCGTGTATCCATCCGCGCTGAGCGTCTGTCTGTGTTCCTTCCACTCCACCCTCAAGTTGATGCGCGAGTTCAGGCGGATTCCCGCGCGCATGTGCCGCATATTCGCTGCATAGTTGACGTCGTTTGCCAGTCCCACGATCAAGCCTCCGTGAAGCAGTCCCACCAAATGCACCAAACGCCGCGGACCTTCCCCGCGAAGCTTCTGCAAGGCACACGCATCCGGCGTCTTTATCCACGCTAATTCCCCCAGTCCCCCTCGTCAATGGAACTTACTTCCTAGTCCCTCTCCCAGTAACCTCCTTCCCATAACACCAATTCCCTCGCAATCCAAAACTTGTCATCCCGACCGGAGCAACGGCGCTCTTTGCCGTTGCGGAGCGGAGGGATCGCCGCGCAACTTCAAAGTATCACCACCTTTCTTTTCTCTGGGCTCTCTGGGCCAAACGCCCCGTCCCACTTCCTTCTCTCCGCTTTTCATTGCCCGCAATCGGCGCCCATCATAAACTCTCCTGTTCACCGATGCTCTCGCTTCCCACACTGCGCCGCGAACTTCCTCCCACGTTTCGCCTTGCCCTCCCGCTCGTCCTCGCCGAACTCGGCTGGATGAGCATGATCATCGTGGACACCATGATGGTCGGCCGCCTTCCGAATAGCGCCGAGTCCATCGGTGCCGTCAGCATCAGCTCCAGCATCTTCATCGTCTTCGCCTTTTTCGGCGAAGGTCTCCTCATCGGCCTCGATACCCTGGTGTCCCAAGCCTTCGGCGCCGGCCATCGCGAAGACTGTCATCGCTCCCTCATCAACGGCATCTACCTCAGCTTCGCCGTCACCCCCATCCTCACCATTCCCGTCTGGTACTTCCCACTCTACTTTGGGCGCATGGGCGTTGACCCCAAAGTCGTTGTTCTCGCCGTTCCCTACATGCACACCCTCGCCGTTGGCCTCCTCCCGCTATTGCTCTACTTCGCCGTTCGCCGCACCCTTCAGGGCATGAACATGGTTCGCCCCATCGCCTTCGCCCTGATCACCGCCAACCTCATCAACTTCGCCGGCAATTACATCTTCATCTTTGGCAAGCTCGGCTTCCCCGCGTTTGGCGTGACCGGCTCCGGCTGGGCCACGGCCGTTTCTCGTACTTACCTCGCCCTCGTTTTGGTCGGCTATCTTCTCTGGTACGACCATCGCCACCGCACCGACCTTCTGAAAACTCCCGTTGAAATCGATATCCAGCGCATCCGCCGCCTCATATCCCTGGGCCTGCCCGCGGCATTGCAGCTCACCGCCGAAGTCAGCGTCTTCGCCCTCGTCGCTTCGCTCGTCGCGCGCCTGGGAGCCGTTCCTCTTGCCAGCCACCAGATCGCTCTCAACACCGTCTCCTTCACCTATATGGTTCCTCTCGGCATCTCCTCCGCTGCCGCCGTCCGCGTCGGGCAAGCCATCGGCCGCCGCGATCCGCTCCGCGCTCGCGACGCGGGCAACACCGCCATCCTCCTTGGCGCCTCCTTCATGTCCTGCATGAGCGTCGCGCTCCTCGTCTTCCCGCGTCTCGTCGCACGCATCTACACGCACGACCCCACTGTTATTCGCAACGCCGTCATCCTCCTCGCCGCCGGCGCCGCCTTCCAGCTTTTCGACGGCATCCAAACCGTGGCCACCGGTGCCCTGCGCGGCTCCGGAGACACCCGTACGCCCATGCTCTGCCACTTCTCGGCTTACTGGCTGATTGGTTTGCCGCTCGGGGCCTGGCTCTGCTTCCGCCGCCATTGGGGAGCCCTTGGCCTCTGGGTCGGCCTAAGCCTCTCCTTAATCCTGATCGGCATCCTCCTGCTCATCTTCTGGCGCCGCCGCATCCGCCACCTAATCGCCGACTCCCTGTAGGGGCGCAGGACCCCTGCGCCCCATGTCCGCACGATTTCTCCCCTAGCGTTCGCCTTCCGCACCTCTTCTCTGTGACCTCTGTGTTCTTCCTCTGCGCCCTCTGTGTTAAATCTTTTCTCTTTTCTTCTTTCCCCAAAACAAAAGCGGCACAGCCGAAGCCGTGCCGCCCACCAAATCCGAATCTCTGCGTCCGCTCACATCTTGTATCTTCCCAAATCCTCGTCGCTCAATCCCTCCAGCCAATTCCGCAACTGCTCATTTGTATTCCGCTCCGCCAGCGCCGTGGATACCTTCGAGCTCTTCAGCACCTGCTCATCCACAAAGATCGGGCAATCCATACGCAAGGCCAGCGCCAACGCATCGCTGGGCCGCGAATCGATGCTCATCAATTCGCCTTCGCGTTCCACCCAGATCAGCGCGAAAAACGTGTCGTCCCGCAGGTCGTTCACCACGATCTTCTGCACCCGCACGTCCAGTCCCAAAAACACATTCTTCAGCAGGTCGTGCGTCATTGGCCGCGGCGTCTGCACCTTCTCAATTTCCAGCGCGATGGCGTTCGCCTCGTACGCGCCCACCCAGATCGGCAGGATCGCCTGCCCCTGCACATCCTTCAGCACCACAATCGGCATCTGCGTAACCGGATCCATCATCAGGCCGCGTATTTTCATTTCCACTTCCATCGCGCCCTCCCTTGTCCCCGCCGATCGTCTCCCCGCCAAACTCCCTGTCCTGTGGCACAGTCACTCCTGACTGTGCTCTTGGGTTTTCTTCAGGATTCTCTTCTCTGTGAACTCTGCGCTCTCTCTGTCCTCTGCGTTAAAGCCTTTCTCTTTCTTTCTACTGGCCGTCTCCGCCGTGAATCGCCTCTCCCACCAAACTATTCGGCCCAGCCCCGGTCACCCGAACCTGCACGTAGTGTCCCAGAAGTTCCTTCGCGGGTGAAGTGAAATTCAGCACCCGATTACACGACGTATGCCCCATCCACTGATTCTCTCGCCGCGATTTCCCTTCCACAAGCACCTCAAATACTTCTCCTACCAGCCGCGCGTTCCTTGCGATCTGAATATCCCGCTGCCGCGCCTGCAATATCCCCAGCCGCCGTGACTTCTCTTCCTCCGGAATCGCGTCCTCCATCTGCAGCGACGGCGTATTCGGCCGCGGCGAGTACTTGAACGAAAACGCCCCGTCATACTGCGCCAGCTCCATCAGGCTCAGCGTCTCCTCGAAGTCCTTTTCCGTCTCTCCCGGAAACCCCACGATCAAGTCGCTGGTAATACTGATTCTCCGCTTCGCCCGGCGCAACATCGCAATCTTTCCCAGGTACTCTTCCCGCGTGTACGTCCGCGCCATCGCCCGCAGCACCGCCGTGGACCCGCTCTGCACCGGCAGGTGCACGTGATCGCAAATCGCCGGCACCGCCTCAATAGCCTCCACTATATCTTTCCCAAAATCACGCGGGTGCGACGTCATGAAGCGCACGCGCCGCATCCCTGGCACCTCCGCCACCGCCGCCAGCAACTCCGAAAAACGCATTCGCCGCGCGCTCGGGTCCGCGTAGGAATTCACCGTCTGCCCCAGCAACAGCACCTCCGTGTATCCCAGATCCACCAGTTGCCGCACTTCTTCCAGCACCGACGCGCTCGCCCGGCTGCGTTCCGGCCCACGCGTAAACGGCACCACGCAATAGGAGCACGCTTTGTCGCAGCCCTCAATGATCGTTACGTAGGCCCGCCACGGATTGTCCCGCCGCGTCATCTCCGTCTCAAAGGTTTCGTCCGTGTCCGTGTCGAGTCCGGTGATGCGCGTATTTCCCGCTTCCAGTTGCGCAATCAGTTTCGGCAATTTCCGGTAACTCGCCGATCCGCACACCAGGCTGACCCACGGTGCGCGCTCGAAAATCTCTTCGCCTTCCTGCTGCGCCAGGCACCCCAGCACGCCAATCACTTGCCCTTCCTTCTTCGTAAACCGGTACTCCCCGAGCCGCGAAAATATCTTCTGCGCCGCTTTCTCCCGTATCGAGCAGGTGTTGTACAGAATCACCGCCGCCGTGTCCGGCGATTCCACCTGCCTATACCCTCGCGCCAGCAGCACCCCCGCAACTTTTTCGGAGTCGTGGTCATTCATCTGGCAGCCAAAGGTCTCCAGAAAGAACGTCCCCTGAGTGGCACAGACACTCCTGCTCGCCCTGAGCTTCGAAGGGTTCACCCCGCTTGCCCCGATTTTCGAGGGGAGCCCCCAGGGGTCTGTGCTCTTGGGTTCCTCGGCAGCGCCAGGTCTCAGCCCACCTTCCAGGGTTTCTCCCTTGTAGGTGGCGGGCTTTAGCCCGGCAGCGTTGTCTTCGCATTTGTAGCGGCCGCTTTCTGAGGCGGGCGCACTTCTCCCCCCAGGGTCTGACCCCGCTAGGCTCTCCACGCTAATATCAAACCAATTCCCCATATCCTCGCAGTCTACCACACGCCCATTTTGGAGTGCGGCGGCTTGCCGCCGCTTTTCCGCCCTCTTCCCGGGCGAACTCTTCCGACACTCCCCGCATCTATATTCTTTTGACCGTGTTCCACCCCTGTGTTACGTTGCTTTTGTCGGTAAAACTTTCGCTTTCGTGAGGGGCTGACACCATTTTCCCGCTCTCCGCCATCTTCATCGGCAACATCTTCGACGTTCTCGCGCAAACCGGCTGGGTCGCACGTTTCGTCCTCCTGGTGCTTCTCTTCTTCTCTTTGATCTCCTGGGCGCTCATTTTCCAGAAGCTCGGCATCTTTGGACGCATCCGCCGCGAAAGCGACCAATTCCTCAGAATCTTCCGGGCCACCAAAGGCGTTGCCAATCCGCAAGGCCTGGTTTCCGCGGGCTCGCCCTTTTCCAATGTCTATGCCGCTGGTTACCGCGAACTTCAATCGCAGGTCACCGGCTCCGGCAATCCCACACCGCAAAAGCTGAAGAGCCTTCAAGCCGTCACTGTCGCCATGCAGCTCGCCGCCACGGAGGAAGTTCGCCGCGTGGAAAAAGGGATGTCCTGGCTGGCCACCACTGCCGGCGTCACTCCGTTCATCGGCCTCTTCGGCACCGTTTGGGGCATCATTGACGCCTTCTCCGGCCTCGGTACCGCCGGCGGAGCCAGCCTCCGCGCGGTTGCCCCCGGCATCGCCGAAGCCCTCGTCACCACCGCCGCCGGCCTCTTCGCCGCCATTCCTGCCCTCATTGCTTACAACTATTTCCTGCAAAATATTCGCGATCTGGCGCAGCGCCTGGACAATTTCGCCCTCGAATTCGCCGCCCAAATCGAAAAAACGTTCACCTGATATGTGCGCGTTGGCCTCAACTTCGACACTTTCTCTGCTTCCTGATATCCCATATCTGATCGCTGATATCTGGCCGCCGATATCCGATAACCGTATCCCTCGCCGCAGCCCTTGAGAGACCGACAATGCCTCAGTTGAGTAAGGCCACTCAGACATCCCTCTCCGACATCAACATGGTGCCGTTCATCGACGTCGTTCTCGTCCTCCTGATCATCTTCATGATCACCGCGCCCATCCTGCAATCCGGCATCGAGGTGGACCTCCCGAAAACCCACACCGTCAAGGAAATCCTCGAGCAGCGCCTCGTCGTCACCATTGACAAATCGCAGCGCATCTATCTGGGCAACGATCCCGTCAACATCCACCAGCTCCCTGAGAAAATCCGCAAGCAGCTCAAGCATCCCCAGGACGCCATCTTCCTCCGCTGCGACGAAACCGTTCCCTTCGGCAGTTTCGCCACCGTCGTCGATTCCCTGCGCGTAGCTGGCTTTTCCAACATCAGCATCGTCACCGAACCCATCTCCGAGCGGAGGCGCGAATGACCACTCCGCAAGAATCCTTTGGGTGAACGTTCTAACGTCATGCCGAGCACCGCCTACAACCTCGACGACCTCAGCTTCAACCGCTTCCTCGGTTATTCGGCGTGGTTTCACATTGCCCTGACCGCGATCCTGCTCACTGGCGTTTGGGTCCAGCGCACCGGCAATGCCTGGGGCGGCATTGGCGGAGGCGGCGACTCCGGCGTGCGAGTCAGCCTTGTCAGCAGCGCCGGCATTCCCATGCCGCAGCCCAGCATCACGTCTCTCGAAAGCAACACCGTGGACCCAACCAAGGGTCTCAACAAGGAAGAGCCCAAGCCAACACCCGAGCCCAAAACCGACGCCACCAAGCTCCCCAAGTTCGATAAGGGGAAACCGCTTCCCGCGTCCAAACCTTCCAAAGTGTTCGAGAGCAAAACGCCTCAGGCCGAAAATGCCGTTCCCTACGGCAAAGGTGGGCAGACAACTCTCCCCAGCGGTTACTCCGATTTCCCCGGCCCCGCCTATGGCGGCATTGCCGTCCAGGGCCAGGGCGGCGGCGATTTCACCAGCCGCTATGGGTGGTACATCGGAGCCGTCACGCGCGCCATCAGCCAGAACTGGATGCAAAACACCATCGATCCCTCTGTTCGCGCAGCTCGCAAGGCCAAGACCGTGATCACCTTCACCATCAATCGTGACGGCTCCATCAAGAATATCCGCGTCTCCGAATCCAGCGGCAACCGCTCCATGGACGACTCCGCCCAGCGCGCACTGCTCAGCATCGATCGCTTCCCCCCACTTCCCACCGATTATTCCGGCCGCTATGTGGACGTCATCTTCTATTTCGACCTCGGTATGGCCAAATAACCTTGATCAGCGACGCTGTAGCTCACCCTTCAGGGGTGCGGCATTCCCCAACTTCACGCGTCACGCCTCTCTTCGTCCTGCCATCCCGACCGGAGCGGCCCGATCTTCTCTGCCGCGCCGCATTGTGGCGCGTCGGGCCGCGCAGTGGAGGGATCGTGGCACAACCACTGCGTCTTGACTCCATTTTCGACTTTCGCTCCTCGATCTCCGCCTCCCGATCACTGCTATCTGATTCCTGATTTCCTTTCGATTTCCCCCACGCATGCCGCAATTTGTTCTAAAGTATTTCTTCCTGCTCCATCAGTCCGGGAGGCCCGCTTGCCTGTAAAGAAAAACGTCCTGTTCCTTTTCTACGCCATCGCTCTAAGCCTTTTCCTCTCCTCCCCCCTCTTCGCCCAGGACTGGTTCCGCGCGGGCACCGGCCTCGGCAACGTCGAAAAGCCCCGCATCGCCGTCGCCGATTTCGCCGCGCGTTCAAGCGACCCCAGCGCCCACGCCGGTCTCTTCACGCAGATCGTCCGCGACGACCTCTCGTTCTCCGGCATCATCGAACTCGTCTCTCCCAGCTTTTATCCGTCGCAGGTTCCCTCGCAGCCTCAGGAACTCCAGTTCCTTGCCTGGACCGATCCCCCGCTGAACGCCAACTTCGTCGCCTTCGGCAATCTCACCGAATCCACCTCCGAGGTCGTCATTTCCGCATGGCTTTACGATGTTCGCAGCGCTTCCACGGAAGCGGTTGTCGGCAAGATCTACCGCGGCGTTCCCACGGATGCGCAAGTCCGCAAATTCGCCCACCAGTTCGCCGATGAAATCATCAATAAACTTTCCGGCGGCCTGTCCAGCATCGCCTCCACGCAGATCGCCTTCATCAGCGCGCGCACCGGCTACAAGGAACTCTGGGTGATGGATTACGACGGTTCGAATCAGCGTGCTCTGACCTCCCTGAAGTCCATCTCGCTCACCCCGCGCTGGGCTCCCGATTCCTCACGCATCGCCTTCACTTGTTTCGCTCCGGCCAACAGCGTCGTCAGCGCGCAAATCTGCATGTACTCGCTGGACACGGACCGCATCGTCTCCTTCGCCCGCTATCGCGGCACCAACAGTTCGCCCACCTGGTCCCCCGACGGCTCCCAGGTCATGTTCTCGTCCTCCATGCAGGGCACCCCCGCGCTCTATGTTTCCGATGCCAGTGGCAATCGCCCCAAGCGCCTGACCTACGCTTCCAACGGCGGCGATACCTCTCCCGCATGGAATCCCAAGACCGCCCAGACCGTCGCCTTCGTCAGCGACCGTGGCGGTTTGCCGCAGCTCTATCTCATGAATGCCGACGGCACCGATACGCAGAAACTCGATCTGCCCGACATGGGCTACGTCGTCGATCCTGCATGGTCGCCCAATGGCCAGCTTCTCGCCTTCTCCTGGCGCCGCCCCAGCGGCAATTACGACATTTACGTCATGGATGTGGCCTCGCGCCGCATCATCGAGCTCACCCGCGACGCCGCGCGCAATGAGCGGCCCTGTTGGGCGCCTGACGGCCGCCACATCGTCTTCGAGTCCACCCGTAGCGGCTCCCGCCAGATCTGGACCATGCTCGCCGACGGCTCTCAGCCCCACGAACTTACCTTCACTGGCCACAACGAATCGCCCAACTGGTCCACGAAATGAACCCGCCCATTCCATCCAGTCACAAGTCACGCATATCCGCGCCCCGCATTCCGAACGCAATCCGCGAAGCGCCGGTGCCGGTTTTGCGTCCCTTACGCTTTATCAGAGCGACCAGTCGTGGGCGTGACCGCATCTCGCGCCCGGTGCTGTTCGCCTCTGCTACTATGCTTTCGACGATTTTTGCGCCTTCACCACGAGCCACACGCGCAGGCCGGGGACGAGTTGCAGCGAACGGGACAAAAAGCCAACAAAAAACGTATGGAAACCGCACACCTTGAACTTGGAAATAGTCTAGTTTGCTGGCAATGCGAGGAACATTGCCCATCCCATCTAACCACATTTCACCTCAGGTCACGTATATCCGTGCTCCGTCGTTCCGTGAGAAATCTACGGGGCGCGGAACCCCTTTTGTCATTTTTCCGCCGAATTGTTATGCCATCTTTCCTGAGCCTCGAAGGGACCGAAGCCCGGTGTCTCCTCTAATCTGCCATCCCGACCGCGGCGGCCCGATTTTCTCTTCGGCTCCGAATTGTGGCGCGTCGGACCGCATAGCGCGATTTGCGCGCCCCGTGCGTTTCGCCGGGGTGGAGGGATCCCGGCACAATCATCGGGTCTTGCCTCCTTCGTCGCTTTTCGAATTTCGCCCTTCGAGTTTCGCTCCTCGATCCCCGCTTCCTGATCGCGGGTCGCTGATCTCTGATCGCCACGCTCTCAGATTCCACTTTCTCCCTCGCCCAAATCGCGCTATAACATATCGTATTACGACATATCTCCCGAACCCAGCCCGCCAGTGTTACTATTCCTACCGGTGGGTCGAACACGGGATATCTTAAAGTCCAGGAGGACTCGCATGACTCAGCAGCACCGTCCCATTTATCGCTCGTTGCTCATTTCCCTTTCGCTCTGTGCCGTTCTCGTCGCGGGTTGCAAGAAGAAGATCGCCCCGCCACCTCCGGCGCCGCCCCCAGCTCCAGTAGCCGTAAAGCCCACAGCCACCATCAGCGCCGATCGCACCTCCATCAAGAAGGGCGAATCTGTACGTCTCACTTGGACCACTACCGACGCCACCAACGTCTCAATCGCTCCTGAAGTTGGCGCCGTCACCGCGCAGGGCTCCACCACGGTAACGCCTGCCAACTCTGCCACCTACACCATCACGGCCACCGGTGCCGGCGGGAGTGCCGATGCTAGCGTGAGCATTACCGTCACCATTCCTCCTCCGCCTCCCGTCGTCGAAGCTCCCAAGCCCACCTTGGACGAACTCTTCCTCAAGGAAGTCCGCGATGCCTATTTCGATTACGACAAGGCTGATATTCGCGCCGACGCCAAGGATGCCCTCGGCAGGACCGCCGAGTTCTTCCGCAACTATCCGCAACTCCGCGTCACCATCGAGGGCCATTGCGACGAACGCGGCTCCACCGAATACAACCTCGCTCTCGGCGATCGCCGCGCCAACGCCGTCAAGCAGTATCTCGTCGGCCTGGGTATTTCTGCCGACCGCCTCACCACGGTCAGCTATGGCAAGGAAAAGCCCTTCTGCATGGAATCCAACGAGACCTGCTGGCAGGAAAACCGTCGCGGCCACTTTATCCAGACCAAGTAGTCCCAGAGCTTAACCGCGCCCACCCTTCGCTCCCAGGCGAGGGGTGGGCCTTTCTTCGTTTCACCCCCGGCTCATTGCTCTTCCAATGTCATCCCGCCTGCCCGCCGCAAGAAGGAGCGGAACGGGGTGCCCAAACCACGGAGTGTGTGCCTGGGGTATGGGTTCTTCTCACCTCTGCGAACCTCTGCGTCATTTCCATTCTTTGCCTTCTTTCTCTTCTTCCCTCCGTAACCCGCGCTGGCCCCAGCCCCCTCTCCCAGCCGCCTCCCCCACTGTCATCCCGACCGAAGTGCCGCGCCTTTCGCGGCACGCAGCGGAGGGATCGCGGCACTATCTCTGCATCTTGGTTCCCTCTTCGCTTTTCGAATTTCGCGCTCCGAGTTTCGCCCCTCGGTCCCCTCTTCCCGATCGCTGATATCTCTTTTTCCTCACTCCCACTTGCTCCCATTGCAATCTCCCGCTACATTGGAAGGTTGTCACACCACCATCTTTTTCATTTGCTTTCGGTCGTAACCGTGGAGGATTACACAATGCGGACGCGTAACATTCTTCTCTTCTCCGGCGCCATGTTTGTCAGCGCCGTCGCTGGCAGCCTCGTCGGGCCCCGCCCCGCCCTCGCCGTCGCTCGCGAGATC
>Ga0326728_10012566_pt1 | contig 18753 bp, 20 predicted proteins | sample MB3enrmetagenome_FD_207602 | JGI IMG/M metagenome (GOLD analysis project Ga0326728, IMG submission 207602) | Lab enriched peat soil microbial communities from McLean, Ithaca, NY, United States - MB31MN | ecosystem: Environmental > Terrestrial > Soil > Wetlands > Peat | place: USA: New York... | reverse complement strand
ATCGAGGAAACAGGAGCGCATTTTCATGCCCAAGCGTACCTTTCAACCGAATCGCCGTAAGCGCGTGAAGACACACGGTTTCCGTGCGCGCATGAAGACCAAGGCCGGCGCTGCCGTGCTCAGCCGCCGCCGCGCCATCGGCCGCAGACGCGTGGCCGTTAGCGCCGGCTTCCGCGATTAATTCTCGCCTGACGTGCCGCACTCGACCTTTGTTGGAGCCGGAATGGATGGTTCTTCCCAATCCATTTCGGCCAACGCCTCTCGCGGCGATGCCATGACAAACCCTCCCAACTCTGTCGAACGCCCGTCTGCGAGGCAATCGCTGACCGGCGCGCGTCTGCGCAAGCACGGCGATTATCAGCGCGCCTACGCGGCCAGCCGCAAGCGCCAGTCCGCTTCAATGAGTTGGTTCCTGGCTCCGCAGCAGCCCGCTTACGCTGGAGCCGCGCTCCCGCAGAGTCCGCGCGTTGGATTCACTGCCGGCAAGGTGATGGGCAAAGCGCATGAGCGCAACCGCCTCAAGCGCCGCATGAGAGAGGCTTTGCGCCGCCACATCGAACTGCTGCCGCAGGGCTGTGATCTGATCCTCCATCCGCGGCGAATCGTGCTGACGATGGATTTCACGAAACTGGAGGCGGAGATTGTGCGTATTCTTCATCAGGCAAAGACCGAGGCGGCGCGCATGACGAAAACCAACCCAGCAGAAAACCCTCTCTCGCGCCGTCTTATTAGCGCGGACCAGCCGAAGGCGTCTGGCCCAACGCAGGTGTTATGACCCGCATACTGCTTTACCTGCTCGTCTTTTATCGCCGCTGGCTCTCTCCGGCGCTGCATTCACTGAGCCCCGGCGGTGGCTGCAAATTTATGCCTACCTGCTCGGAGTACGCGTCGCAAGCCATCGCCACGCATGGGCCGCTGCGGGGCGTTCTGATGGCATTCTGGAGGCTGCTGCGCTGTTGTCATCCCTTCACTCGCGGCGGCCTTGACCCGGTGCCTCAGGCTGCGATTGCACACCCGTTTCCCCACGAACCTTTACCATAGGAGGAGCGGCGCTTTTTCGGCGCTCTTCTTCATGGGCTGAGAACAGACCCAAACGAACAGGAAGTATACCTTGGCAGAATTCAGCAATCCCAATCTTCAAGGGCAGAGCGGCGGCGGAGGCGGCGGCGATATGCGCGGCCTGATGGCGTTCACTCTTTTGTTCCTCGTCGTCCTGCTTGGCTACCAATACTTTTTCAAGCCCCAGCAGCCGCCCCCGCCGCCACCTGCCGCGCAAAGCCAGAGCCAGCCGCCCAACCAGCCGCAGCCCACGCTTCCGGCCGCTGGCGTTGCCGTCAAACCGCAGTTGGCCTCCGCACCGGTTCTCGCTGTCTCGCCAACGATTGCAGCCCAGTTAGAAACCACGACTACTGTTGAAAATGAGAACTACAAGATCGTCTTCACCAATCAGGGCGCGCAGGTGAAGAGCTGGGTGCTGAAGAAGTATTTCGACTCCGCCGGCAAGCCGCTGGATATGGTGCAGCCCCAGGCCTCGGCGTACTTCGGCTTTCCCCTCTCGCTCTTCACTTACGAGCCGGCCCTCACCACGCAGCTCAACCAGGCGCTTTATCAGGTCACCGCTACGGGCGCGCAGCCCACGGTCACCGGCCACGTGGAGGTTCCGGCCACCAGCGCTCTTACCTTCCGTTATGCCGCAAACGGGCTTGATGTAGTGAAGACCTTCCGCTTCGATACGAGCTACGTTGTCACCGTCGAGGCCGAGGTCAAGCGCAACGGCGCGCCGGTGCGGGCGCTGATCCAGTGGCCTGCCGGCCTGGGCGACATGGAGGAGTTTCTTCCCTCGTCCTCGACGCGATCCTCCATCCGCACCTCCGCGCTCTCGCAATTCGACTGGTCTCTCAATGGCAAGCAGGAATCGGAGGCCGTGGCCAAGATCAGCAACAACGCCACGCTCGACCTGCCTTACTCCTACGCGGCCGTTACCGATCTCTACTTTGTCGCGGCCTTTCTGCCCGACACGCCCGATCGCGCCACGCTCGTCACGCTGCACAACACCATCGACCTGCCCAGCATTCTTAGCGATCCCAACAGCGAGAAGAAGCCGGCCCACGTGCTTGGCCTCGCCATGGGCGACACCAGCGGCGTCAACCGCCTGCGCCTCTACGCCGGCCCCAAGGCGATGGACCTGCTCAGCTCCATTCACGCCACCGGCGCCGACGGCAAGCCCACCGGGCAATCGCTGGAACCGCTTATCCAGTACGGATGGCTCACAGTGATCGCCAAGCCGCTCTACCTGGCGCTGCGCTTCCTGGTCGAGCACGGCGTCAACAACTGGGGCTGGTCCATCATCATCGTCACCATCATCTTCAACGTGGTGCTGCTGCCTACGCGCGTGTTAATGATGAAGTCCTCGCTGAAGATGATGCGCATTCAGCCCAAGGTCGATGCCATCAAGCAGCGCTATGCCCACCTCAAGACGACCGACCCCAAGCGGGCCGATATGAATGCCGAGATGATGGAGCTGTACAAGGTGGAGGGCGTGAATATGTACGGCAGTTGCCTGCCCATGCTCATCCAGATGCCGCTCTTCTTCGCCTACTTCCGCTTGCTGCAAAACACGGTAGAGCTGCGTCAGGCGCACTGGTACTGGCTCAGCGACCTCTCTTCGCCCGACCCGCTGCATATTCTGCCTATCCTCATCATCATCACCATGTTTCTTACCCAGTACATCACGCCCTCGCCGGGCATGGACCCGGTACAGCGGAAGATGTTGGCCTTCATGATGCCCGCCATGTTCGGCTTCATGCTGTGGACCTACGCCTCGGGACTGTCGCTCTACTGGGGCACCGGCAACATCCTCAACCTGGCCATCCAGATTTCCATCAACCAGTCCCACATCGGCAAGGAGATGAGCGCCATCGCCGCCAAGCGCGCCGCCAAAAAGACCGGCGTCAACCCCAAGACCATCCAGGGCAAGCGATAGAAAGCACCGCCGCGCCAGAGAAGCCCCGCTCAAGCCTGCCTTGAGCGGGGCTTCTCTTTGCCCTGCCAGAACGGTCCTTCAATTGCGATCATCCGAAACCATGAGTATTTGCGTATTCTTATTCCTGTAAACCAGCCCGAATTCCGCGCTTTTTTTCTGGCGCGGACAAGCCGAAGGCGGCTGGCCCCACCGCAGGTGGCAGAATAGACCTATGGCCCCGGCTGCCCCCATCGTCCTCACCGCCTCCCAGGTTCGCGTCCTGGGCGCGCTGGTTGAAAAAGAAGTGACTACGCCGGAGTACTACCCGCTCTCGCTCAACGCGCTGATCAATGCCTGCAACCAACGCTTCAATCGCGAGCCGGTGATGAACCTGGACGAGGAGGCCGTGCGCATGGCGCTGCATCGCCTCGACGACCTGCACCTGGCCGGGCGCGCGCTCTCGGCCGACGGACGCGTCACCAAGTACGAACACTGGCTGGGCGAGGCCTTCAACTTCAACCGCGCGGAGACGGCGCTGATCTGCGTGCTGCTGCTGCGCGGCCCGCAGACCCCGGGCGAGCTGCGCGGCCGGACCGACCGGATGCATATATTCGACGAACTCACCGACGTGCTGGCCGGATTGCAAAAGCTGATGGAGCGCGAGCCGCCGCTGGTGGCTGTCCTGCCCCGCCAGCCGGGAACCAAGGAGGCGCGCTACATGCACCTGCTCTCGGGGCCGGTCGAAGCACTGCGTGCGGCAGCCCCCGATTCGTCTATGCAAACCAATGCAGACCAGCTCACGGAGCCGGACAAGGGCTATGAAGAGCGCATTGCGCAGTTGGAAGCGACCGTCGCGGAATTGCGCCAGGAAGTCACCGCCCTGCGAGCGAAGATCGACAATCTCTTCGGGGATTAAATGGATGGAAATCAAATTCTTCCGAGTGTAATTTGCTGCTACGGTGTTCAAAGAAGAGAGAAAGGATGGGATCATGCTGAAAACCCGGTTTGTTGTCATGCCGCTGGTATTTGCCACGATGTTGTGTGTACCCGCCTGCTTGCTCGCGCAGGCGATGGCAGCTACCACTGCAGCGCCTCTGCCATCGCAAATCCTCACCGCGAAGAAGGTTTTTATCTCCAACGCGGGAAGTGGCTTGGATCAGAAACTATGGAGTGGAGGGCCAACTCAACCCTACAACGAGCTTTACGCGGCCATCAAGAACTGGGGACAATACCAACTTGTCGCTACTCCGGCTGATGCCGACCTGGTTCTACAAATCAGTTACTCCGCCCCACTCACGGATGTCGGCGGCTCAAAAGATTCGGGCAGCGTTTCCTTCACCGCACCGCAGCTCAAGCTGGCGTTACTGGACACGAAGACAGGCATTATCCTGTGGACCCTGAGTGAGAAGACGTCAATAGGGCATTTGGAAAAGGGCCGGGACGAGGCTTTGGTGGACTCAATCGCCAAGCTCGTCAGCGATCTGAAAGCACTGACGGCCCAGCCCGCGATGCCCGCCGCGAAGTAACTAAATCAGCTCATATCCCGCGAACCAGTAGCCAATTTCGAAGGCTGCTGTCTCCGGGGCGTCAGAGCCGTGGATTGCATTTTCCGTCATCGAGCCGGCAAACTTCTTGCGGATGGTTCCTGGGTCGGCGTTGACCGGGTTGGTGGCGCCCATCAGCTTGCGCAGGTCGGCGATCGCATTCTCCTTTTCCAGAACCATCAGCACCAGCGGCCCCGAGGAGATGAAATCGCAAAGCCCGTCGAAGAACGGCTTCCCGGCGTGAACAGCATAAAAGCCCCTGGCCTGCGCCTTGGAAATGGTCTGCCTCTTGATGGCGACGATCTGAAAGCCGGCCCGCTCGATCACGGCCAGAATGGCTCCGGTAAAACCCTTGCGGACCGCGTCCGGCTTGATGATGCTGAAGGTGCGTTCGGCCACTTGAATTACTCCTTGGGGAATGATTGTCCAGAAGTTCATTGTAACGAACCGGGGGCCGCATCCGCCCGCAGGCCTGGCAACGCGCTTGAATATAGCCTTGCATTTCCGAGGACAAGATTTCTGCCGGAGAGTTTGATCATTCTCGCCGGAACGCGAATCTCCGCTATTGACGGCGCGATTCTTTTCGTTACTGGGAAGATTCGGCGCGTAGATACAGAAAAGGAACTTGAGTAATTTAAAGTAGCGGTTTATAATTATCACATTGTGGATATTCCAAGGCAGATCGGTCCTTTCCTCGCGCAGGCCCTGCGCCGTTTCCCCGCGGTGGTGGTGACGGGGCCGCGCCGCGCGGGCAAAACCACGCTGCTGCGTTCGTCTCTTCCCCGCGCGCAGTACGTTCTTCTCGAGGATCCGGACATTCAGGACCGCATACGGCGCGATCCGCGCGCCTTTCTCGATAGCCTGCGCCCGCCTGTGATCTTCGACGAGATTCAGAACACGCCGCAGTTGCTCGATTATGTGCGCACGCTGGTGGACGCGCGGCCGCGCAAGATGGGCCAGTGGCTCTTCACCGGCTCGCAGGAGGCGCCTCTGATGCAGGGCGTCACCGAGTCGATGGCCGGCCGCGCCGCGATTCTTCAGTTGCTGCCCTTCAGCCTGATGGAGACGGCCAAGGCCGATCCACTGCTGGGCGGCTTTCCCGAGGTGGTGCTGCGCCCGCGCGGGCGCGAGTTATGGTTCGCCTCCTACTTGCAGACTTACATCGAGCGCGATGTCCGCCTGATCACCAGCGTTCGCGATCTGCCAGCCTTTCGCCGCTTCCTATCGCTGGTGGCCAGCCGCCATGGGCAGATGCTCAACAAGTCCGATCTGGCCGCGCCGCTGGGCGTCTCCGTGCCGACCATCGCGGAGTGGCTGCGCATCCTGGAGATGACCGGGCAAATCATACTGGTGCCGCCGTACTTTGAGAACTTCGGCAAGCGGCTCGTCAAATCGCCCAAGGTCTACTGGGGCGACACCGGCCTGGCCTGCCATCTGCTGGGGATTCAGACGCAGGCGGAACTGGAGCGGTCACCCTTTCTGGGCTCAATTTTCGAGGGGTTTGTGGCCGCCGAGATTCTCAAAAGCCAGGTCAACCGCGGTCAGCGCAAGGAGCTTTATTACTTCCGCGACCAGCAGGGACTGGAGATTGACTTTGTGGTTCCGCGGCCCAATGCGCGCTTCTGGCTGGTCGAGGCCAAGGCATCGAAGACCGTGCATGCGTCGATGGCCGCGCCGATGCTCGCACTGACACGAGCAGCCGGCGACCGCGTCACGCGCCGCCTGGTGGTCTACCGCAAAGCGCGCACCGGTCCGGCCTTCACGGCCCTGAGCAAGGGCGTGGAGGCGCTGACGCTGGATCAGTTTGCCGAGGAGATCAATCGCGGCTAGAGTTCATAAGGAGTGGCGGAAAACGCGCTAGAAGGGCTGGTATCTCCTGTAATGACAGCCGTTTTCAAGAGATTATTCCGAGAATACGACGAGCATGGTGAAAATGTATATTATGAGTAATTTAAAGTTGTACTTTAGAATACTCATTTTCTTATGAGGGATCACCCGCTGATAAAGAGACGAGGCGGGCGTCAATGCGGGCCTGGATGGGTAATATTGCAGGGTTCCAAAGATGCATCCGCCGGGCCGGCTCTTTGCTTGTTCTATTTGCTCGGCGAGTTCTTCGATCATCGCAGTGCAGCCGGCGGCGGCGGCACGACAATCATCGTCGCGTTGGCGCCGGGCGCGGCGACGGCTTCCGGCATGAGGAATGCTTCTTTGAGATTTTTTGGGTGATAATACGGCCCTAACCACAAAACAAGGACGTGGCTTAGGTGGGGCGCCCTGGTTGGCAAGACAGACGCCTATTGCGGCATTTCCAGTACAATCCAGGCGCTTTTCAAATAGAAGTGGTAGATGGTGCGGTGGTCGACGAGCGTATCGGCCAGGGCGTCGTGGTCCACCAGCGCCGGGCGATGCAGCAAGCCGATCTGAGCGGTGCGAATCTGCTCGGGCGAGGCAGGATCGATGCCCCAGTTGAAGCCGAGAACGCCGCTCGGGTCGTGGGCTTGCAGGCGCTCGGTTTCCGGCGCTGCGGAGAGCACCAGCAGGCTGGCCGGGGCGTTGGAAAAGTAGACCAGCAGAGAAACCGTTCCCCGCTCAGAGCAGAGGACCGCCCAATCGGAGGAGCCGGGGCGCTCCAGGCTGGCGTGGATGACGTTCTCCGGATGATGTGCCTCGTAGGTCTGCGGAATGAGGCAGCCGCGGCTGTTGAGCATAAAGGCAAGTTCGGCGGGTAAGCCGGGAAACGAGCTGATGGGCAGGTGATGGATGAGGTATGGAGTCGAGTGACCGGCAACGACGATCTGGCCGGAGACGTTGAGCGACGCGGGGACCTGCTCCGGCTGTTGGGCCGGGAGCAGAGAGCAGGCGCAGAGCAGCGAGCACAGCAAACAACCGATGTTTCTCAAGCCAACCTGAGCCATGGCTAACTCTCAGTGCTATTTCGATAGACCCTTCACTCGATGCTAACTTATTGAGCTAGTTCTTGATCGACTCCGAAGGCGTCTCCAGCCAATGCCTCCAACTATTCCTCTGCTTTCGCCTCTCGTTCCCGGTTAGCTGCCATCTGGCGGTAGCCTTCGGCCACGGCTGCTTGGCTTGTCCGGCTATCGTCATGCGCATCGGTGTCGTGATCCATGGAGCGTCTCTCTACTCATCATCGTCCTATAACGCATCGACTGCAAAATCAATTCCGCAGTGGCTTGCCGGTCTTCAGCGTATAAGCGATGCATTCCTGCGCCTTCGGCTCGCCGCCAAAGGAAACCATCGAAGAATACGGCGGTGCACTGCGCGCAGTCAAGAAGTACACAGATGAAGCCACTACCACTTGCCGGCCTTCACCTGTCCGATCCACACTGAGCGCTCTAGCCGGTAAAGCACATGCTGCCGCAACGGATGCCGTTCGGGCAATAAGGGGTGATCGAAGTCTTCACGCTCATCGTGGGTCATGCCGAGTTTTTCCATCACCCGGCGGGAGCGCGTATTCGCCGGAACGGTGAACGAGACCAGCTCCGTAAGCGCCAGCACCTCGAATGCGTGCCGGACGGCGGCGCGAGCGCCTTCCGTTGCAAGTCCTCTGCCCCAGTGCCGGCTTGCCAGCCGCCAGCCGACCTCAACACAGGGAGTAAATGCGGCCTCGAAGCTAGGAATCGCAAGGCTTATGTAGCCGATGAACTCGCTGCTCTGGCGCAGCTCGGCTGCCCACAGTCCGAAGCCATGCTCTTGAAAGTGCGCTTCAATCCGGTCCACCAATTGATCACTCTCTTCAACCGAAAGCGGACCTGGCATGAATTCCATCACTGCCGTGTCGCGGTTGAGGCGCGCAAAGGCCTCGCGGTCGGCCTTCCGCCAGCGGCGAAGAGTCAACCGGTTTGTGTCGAGTTGGTGCATCAGAGTTTCTTGCGCAGGAATTCAAAGACCAGGTAGCCGATGAGCGCGGAGATCAGAGCGATTGCGAAGTTGGTGGCGGTGAAGATGTCCGACAGAGCCGCCGCCAGCGTCTTGCTCCGGCCGTTGGTCACGGTGAACTCGCCCATCAGCAGGTTGGAGTAAAAGAGAAAGTCGATGAAGCCGATCTCGATCACCGCCCGCCATACGGGTGTGAGACGGCGGCGGTTTGTCCGCTGGCTCTGCATGGTGATTCCATCGTACAAGAGGCGAATGAGGATTTCGTGAGGGGCTGCCGGTTTGACCCCCCTCGGTCCATGGCACTAGCTTGGAAGAGTACGAGGGTGGCGTTTGCGTCCCTTCGGACAAGGAGATTGAATGCAACGAAACAATTCCCCATGGATTTACATAGGCGTTCTGGCGCTGATGCTGGCGGCAATCGCCTTGGCGGGCGCTCGGGCGCAAGACCTCAATAGCTTCGAGCAGAGAATCACGACCAAGGTGCTGCCCAACGGGCTGACGCTGGTCATCTGCGAGCGGCCGGAGGCGCCGGTCTTCAGCTACTCCACCTTCATCGACGCGGGCGACGTGAACGACCCCTCCGGCGAGAGCGGCCTGGCGCATATGTTCGAACACCTGGCCTTCAAGGGAACCAGCCAGATCGGCACCAAGGACTACGCCGCCGAGAAGATTGCGCTGGCCAAGGTGGAGGCGGCCAACGACGCCTACGAGGCCGAGTACCTGAAGGCCGTAGGGCGCGATGAGGCTAAGCTGGCGGAGTTGAAGAAGGCTTTCAAGGATGCGGAGACCGAGGCGCACAAATTCGTCATCCCCAACCAATTCACAGACGTGGCCGAGCGCAACGGAGCCGAGGGCCTGAACGCCGAAACCGCCCTTGACGAGACGATCTATTTCTGGTCGATGCCGGAGAACCGGCTGGAGCTGTGGGCCTGGCTGGAGAGCGGGCGGTTGGCCGACGTGGTGCCGCGCGAGTTCTACAAGGAGCGCGATGTGGTGATCGAAGAGCGGCGAATGCGCACCGACTCGAATCCCATCGGGCGGCTCGTCGAGCAGTTTCTCGCCACCGCTTACGTGGCGCACAATTACGGGCGCAGCAGCATCGGCTGGCCCAGCGAGGTGAGCCAGATCAACGCCACCGAGGCGATGGAATTCCACAAGAAGTATTACGTGGGCGCGAACATTGTGGTCGCCGTGGTGGGCGATGTTAAAGCTTCAGACGCGCTGCCGATGCTGGAGAAGTATTTCAGCAAGATTCCCGCCGGTCCCAAGCCGGAGGAGATGACCACCATCGAACCGAAGCAGTTCGCCGAAAAGACCGTGGCAATTCGCGAGCAAACGCAGCCCTTCTATCTCGAAGGCTATCATCGGCCCGACTATCGCTCGCCCGACGCCGAGGTCTATGACGCCATCACCGACATCATGTCCAACGGGCGCGTCTCGCGGCTCTATCGCAGCCTGGTGCGCGACCAGCAAATCGCCGCCGAGGCCGAGGGATTCTCGCCCTTCCCCGGCGACAAGTACCCCGGACTTTTCGCCTTCTACGCGGTTCCGCTGCCGGGACACACGCCGGCGGAGATGCGCGACGCCATCCACAAGGAGATCGATAAGCTAAAGACCGCCGACGTGAGCGACGAGGAGCTGGCGATGTACAAGACCCGAACCCGCGCCGACCTGCTGCGCGGACTGGCCGACAATCAGGGCCTGGCTAACTCGCTGGCCCAGTACCAGACCCGCTACGGCGACTGGCGCGAGCTCTTCCTGCAACTGGACAAGGTGGACAAGGTGACCAAGGCGGATATTCGCCGCGTGGCCAACGAAGTCTTCGTTCCCAGCAACCGCACCGAGTCCTGGATCGAGACCGAAGCCCCGACAGCGGCGGCGCAGAAAGATGGAGGCGCGCAATGAAGAGCTTGTTGATGAAGCATTTTTCTGGAATCGTTCTGGCAGGCGCAATCTTTGTTGCCCTTCTTGCTCCCATCACTCTCCCAGCCCAGCAAGCCAAGCCCTGGGAGCAGATCCCCACGCCCAAACTGCACGACTTCAAACCGCACCAGCCCCAGCGCATTGAACTCAAAAACGGCATCGTGCTCTTCCTGCAAGAGGACCATGAACTGCCCTTCGTCTCCGGCTCGGTGTCGATTCCCGGCGGCGCGCGCGAAGAGGATGCGGCCAAAGCGGGGCTGGTCAGCCTCTATGGCCAGGCGTGGCGCACCAGCGGCACGGTCAAGCTGAGCGGCGACGCGCTCGACGACCTGCTCGAAGCCAAGGCGGCGCACATCGAGACCGGCGGAGACGTGGATTCCACCGCTCTCTCGTGGGACTCGCTCAAGGGCGATGCGGATCAGGTTTTTGCGCTTGCCATGGAGCTGCTTTTTCATCCCCAATTCAACGCGGAGAAGCTTCAACTGGCGCAGCAGCAGGTGGCCACGGAGATCATGCGCCGCAACGATGATGAAAGCGATATCGCCAGCCGCGAGTCGGCCAAGCTGGTTTACGGCGCCAACAGTCCCTATACTCGCCAGCCCGAGTTCGCCACCATCGGCGCGGTCACCGTGGACGACCTGAAGACCTGGCACGACCATACCATCAGCGGCAAGTTGATCGTCTCCATCAGCGGCGACTTTGACCCGGCGGCGATGGAGGCCAAGCTGCGCGCGGCCTTCGAAGGGCTGCCGCAGGTCAAGGCAGCGCCGCCGCGCCACGACACCTTCGCCGGACCCAAACCCGGCCTCTCGTTCATCGACAAGGAAGACGTGAACCAGTCCAATGTACAGATCGTGGGCCTGGGCACGGACCGGCACAATCCCGACGTTCCCGCGCTCGCGGTGATGAACGAGATTCTTGGCGGCAGCTTTGCCAGTCGGATGTTCCAGAAGGTGCGCACCGAACTGGGCCTGGCCTATGCGGTGGGCGGCAGCTACGGCTATGCATGGGATTATCCGGGAGAGTTCCACGCCCTGGTACTCACCAAGAGCGCCACCACCGTGGATGCAACCAAAGCCGCCCTTGATCAGATCGCCGGACTCACCACCCGTCCCTTTACCGACGAGGAACTGGCCCGCGCCAAGGACAACATCCTCAACTCCTTCCTCTTCAGGTACGACACCAGGGAGAAGGTACTGGCCGAGCGTGTGCGCCTCGAGTTCTACGGCTATCCGCCCGATTACCTGGAGAGTTACAAGGCCGCGCTGGAAAAAGTATCTGTGGCTGACCTGAACCGGGTGGCAGCCAAGTACATTCATCCTGACAAGCTGGCGATTCTGGTAGTAGGCAACGGCCCGGAGATCAAGCCTGGGCTGGACGAGCTTAAGCTGGGGCCGGTGCAGACGGTTGACATTACGATCCCGATGCCCAAGCAGCAGGCAACGTCAGAACAAAAGCAGTAAACGTTGGGATGATTGAGGAAGTGGAATCCCAGGTCCCAGAATCGGGACCTGGGGCACCCGACCGCGCTACGTTTGGAACATTCCTGCGGCGGACAGTGTCTAATGAATTAGATCAACTGTGTGTAGGTGAGTTTCACGATTCACCTCAGCTCAGGAGAAACAAGTGCGAAGAAACTGGATTCTTGCGATAGTAATTGCCTTTTCTGTGGCATATTGCCAAGGGCAGTACTTTCCAAAGTCATCACTCGACTCGAGGGGGATGACTTTAAAGCACAATGGTATTCCTCACAGCTAAAGGCGCTCCAAGAGCCTTCACTATTCGAACTGACAAAAGTTCCAGATTTAGAATCATATAGATTCCTTTGGCTTCGTACCTTCAATCATCCAATCGCAACCAGAGTCGATATAAAGCCTGACGGGACCGGTGTTCTTACCACAAAAGTTGCGAACGGTGCTGGTGGATTCAGGCCTGGTGTTCTCATAGTGAATACCACCCGAATATTAACCAAGGAGGAGGTCCAAGCGATTCTTTTGCGGGTAAGCAAGTTCGATTTCTGGCAGGCTGCTAACCCGGTTGACGATCAGACGGGCACTGACGGCTCGCAATGGGTGATAGAGGGTGTCAAGAAAGGCCAATATCACGTTGTTGACCGGTGGATGCCTAAGAGCGGTATCACTCGCGAACTTGGACTCTTCCTTATGATCCATTTAGCCAAATTGGATGTTCCCAAGAATGAAATCTATTGACCTTTGTCATGGTAGCTAGATGCCTCACCCTCGCCTCGTTTTTGTTTTTGCGGATAGGGTGGTGCGTTAGAAACTCACGCTTTGGAATGAACAATAACCTATGTGTCTTGTATTAGATAAGAGCTTTTGACGCATACTTGAAATTATTGAGATGCAAATTTCCCAAGATGACGATATACTATATTTGTACGGAAAATGTCCGTACGGTGTCCCGTGGAGGGATTATGGCTACAGCAGTCGCGCCAGTGCGCAAGGAAACAATACGCAAGATCCGCGAACGGATCGATGTGCGGCTTCGTCCTGAGCAGAAGACGGAGATTGAAAGGGCAGCCCGCATCAAAGGGCTCACGGTGACCGATTTCATCATTCAGACCGCCGTCGCCAATGCCAGACAGGCGATCCGCGAATATGAAACCTGGACTCTTGAACGCCCCGATGCGGAGATATTTGCCGCGGCCTTGATGGAGCCTGCCGCGCTCGGTCCTCAGTTAGCCCAGGCAGCGAAACGTTACAAGGAGCGTTTCCTGACCCAATGAGCCAAGATCAAGCACAGGACGAACCCATATACTATTTTGAGCCGCTCGGAGAACAGCACGACCGAGCAGCTTTCTCGTGCGGGAATGAAGCGCTTGATGCCTACTTCCGAGGCGACCCCATTCGGCAGGATATCAGCAGGCGAGTCACTAACGCCTTCGTTCTGACTCACGACGGAAGGTTTGTCGCCGGCTTTTATACCCTGTCTCCGATCTCTATCCTCAGTGCGGATTTGCCTCCCAGCCTTCAAAAAAAACTCCCCAAGCGGCCCATCGGCGCTACGCTGATTGGCCGCATGGGAAGGGATTTAACTCTTCGAGGAAAAGGTGTCGGCCAAATGCTGCTCATGGACGCACTCTACAAGGCATGGCAAGCCTCGAAACTTGTCTCTTGCTGGGCAGTGGTCGTGGATGCCAAAGAGGGCGCGTGCGATTTTTACATGAAGAACGAGTTCACCCCTTTCCCGACTCAACCAGACAGGCTCTTCCTGTTGATGAAGAAGATAGATTTGATCTTTGAGTAAACCAGCTTTTCATTCAAACTCATCAATAGGACGGAGAAACTACAATGGGAGTGAAAAGATTCCTGACAGGGAGCGGAGCATGGAAGCGAACGCAAGGCTGGCAATAGTCATCATGGCGGCGGGCAAGGGGACGCGGCTGAAGTCGCAGCGGCCCAAGGTGCTGCACGAGATCGGCGGAAAGCCGCTGCTGGCGCACGTGATCGCCGCTGCGAGCAAGATCATCGCGCCCAGCGAGATCTTCGTCGTCATCGGCCATCACGCGGAGAAGGTACGGGCAGCGGTAGCCTCGACCGGCGTCAGCTTTGTCGAACAGACCGAGCAGCTTGGCACCGGCCACGCGATTCAATGCGCGCGCGAAGCCATCTCCGGTTACGACAACATTCTTGTCCTCTCCGGCGATGTGCCGCTGATTCGGCCAGAGACGATTGACCAGCTCTGGCGCTTCCATCTGGCCGAGCATGCGGCGATGACCATTCTGACCGCCGCTCCCGACGATCCCACCGGCTACGGACGCATTGTCCGCAAGTCACATCTCTCGCCTGAAGTGGAAGCCATCGTCGAGCAGAAGGCGCTTACGCCCGCACAGCAGAGTATCGGCGAGATCAACTCCGGCATCTACGCTTTCCGGACCGCGCCGCTGCTGGCTCATCTGGACAAGCTCACCGCCAACAACGTCAACAAGGAAGTGATTCTCACCGATATGGCCAGTCTTTTACGCGCCGCCGGTGAGCGCGTGGTTGCCATCCAAGCCGCCGAGGCGGTCGAAGTTCTGGGCGCTAACACCATCGCCGAATTGATTGCCCTCGACGCCACGTTGCGCGCCGCTACGGCCAACCGGCTGATGGCCGCTGGCGTGACCATCTTCCGGCCCGAGAGTTGCGTGATCGACGCAGAAGTCGAGGTTGCCGCCGATACGGTGATCGAGCCCTTTGTGCAATTGCTGGGCCGTACTCGCATCGGCGGCGATTGCCGGATCCGCTCTTACTCGGTGATAGTAAACTGCACACTGGGCCGCAGCGTGCTCGTTCGTCAAAGCTGTGTACTGGAAGAGAGCACGGTCGAGGATGGCGCCAGGATTGGCCCCTTCGCGCACCTGCGTCCGGGCAGCGAGATCGGCGAAGACGCCCATGTGGGCAACTTTGTCGAGACCAAAAAGGCGAAGCTGGGCAAGGGCGCCAAGGCCAACCACCTTACCTACCTGGGCGACGCCGAGGTTGGCGCGGGAAGCAACATCGGCGCAGGAGTCATCACCTGCAACTACGACGGCGTTCACAAGCACACCACTCGCATCGGCAAGGACGCCTTCATCGGCAGCGATTCCACGCTGGTGGCGCCGGTCGAGGTGGGCGATGGGGCCTACGTTGGCGCCGGCTCCTGCATCACCCACGACGTGCCCGCGGGAGCACTGGCCGTGAGCCGTGCTCACCAGCTCACCAAGGAAGGCTGGGCCGCGGCTCGCCGCGCCCTCCGGCAAAAGGAGTAGACCTATGACCGCATTGACCGCTCAGGATGCTGCCTCCCGCCTCGCCGCTCTCCCCGGCTGGCAAATCAATGAGGGGGAGCTGACGCGAATCTTTAGTTTCAAGGACTTCCTCTCCGCGCTGGCCTTCGTCAACCGGGTGGGCGAGCAGGCAGAGAAGGCCAGCCATCATCCAGACATCGACATTCGCTATAACTGGGTGCGCCTGGGGCTGGTGACGCACGACGCCGGCGGCCTGACGGCGAAGGATTTCGATCTTGCGGCTGTCATCGACAAGCTGGCCTGACTGCACATGCGCGGTTCATCCGGCTTCAAGTCGAGTTTTGCCGTCTGGATCGCACTCGGCAATCCTGAAATCAGGAACTTCGATTCCTGTATCTTCCCAGTAAACATAATGGACTGCTGTCCAGCTCTGCGGGAAAACCGCTCGTCCTTCGCTGACGTAGAAACAGTTGTAATCCCTCCGGCCTCCGTCCGCCGATGATTGCATAATGATTGCCGACTATCCTTGATAAGTGTAAGAATATAAATAGTATGACACATCTTATTCAGCTCCCATCCATCCGATGGATTTCGGAAAAAGTCTCGTTTCGGGACACAAAGAGACCGCGAAAGATCGTTCTCTGAAGATTAAGCAGATATTTAAATTTTTGTATTTGACTTCGACTGAATCTATGCTATAGTGTATATACCGGTTGAGGAGGCGTCTGAACCTGTCACCTCCGAAGCAGGAAGTAGTTTGCGTCACTGGCCTCCCGGCACGAACAGCTCGACCGTTCGTGCCGCCTTTTTTTTTGCGCCAAACTCAAAGCCCGCCTGCTGCTTACTGTCTCATGGCCGCGCCGGATTTCGATTCTTGCTCGCTTCGGTCTAAAATAGGAGCCAAGGGGGGCGTATGACGAAAAACTGGATGAAGCGCCGTTGGGTTCTGGCTCTGGCGGTCTTTGCCGTGACCGTGGCCAGCTATGCGCAGTGGTCGAACCCGGCCGACGATGTTCCCGCCTATCACCCCTCCGCGCCGCTAAAGGTGAGCGCCCTGCCGCCGATTCTCTCAGGCGCCCAACTGACCGGCGAACACTTCCGCTACCCCTGGCAGATCCACGCCTACCTGCTAGCGGCCAAGGTCAGCAGCGTCATCTACCAGCTTCCCTGCAATTGCCGATGCGATCGCGCCCTGGGCCACACCAGCCTGCGCAGTTGCTATGAGAATACGCATAGCACCGAGTGCGACACCTGCGCCAAGGAGGGCTTCTTCGCCTACCAGCAGACCAAGCTCGGCAAGACCCCGGCCCAGATTCGCGCCGCCATCGCCCGGCACGAGTACGAGAGCATCGATCTGGAGAAGCAGTAGTCAGGCGGAAAAACCAGTGTTGGCGTAGAATAGATATAGCAGCACGAGCCAGTTGGCCCGGTACTTCCCTGAATTGGGGGCGTCACGGTTTCGACGGGATCGATTGCGGCTTAGGAGTCATGCCGGGGTGTGGGCACCCGTAATCGCCTGCAAAAACAAAGTTGCCAACGATAATCTGGCACTTGCAGCTTAATTAAATAAGCTGCCGTCTTCCACGGCTTCGCCTATGGGCTGTGAGCGGACGTCATACAGTAGGCTGGCGGTTGCGGCTCGGTCCGTGTTGCATCCGCGAGATCATCGGACTAGTTTCTGGCCCATCTTGCCCGTTCTGAGGGTCCGGAGCGAAACCCTAAGGAACCGGGCAAAGCATGAACACTCCTGGCTGACAGCGATTTCGGACGCGGGTTCGACTCCCGCCGCCTCCACCAATTTGATGCAAGTCGCACAGGCCACTGTGCGCTCCTCTCAGTTTCCTTGTACAACTTCATTCTCAAGCGTGCCGATAGGGTCGATGGTGATGCGAATCCTGTCTCCGCTGGCGAGGGTGAAGGAATTCGGTGGAACGATCCCCGTTCCTGTCATCAGGAAAGCGCCGAAAGGGAAGCTATTGTCGCGAAACAGGTATTCAACGAGAGTGGCTGGCACGCGTTTCAGCTCTGCAAGCGTTGTAGCGCCGGAAAACTCAGTACGGCCGTCGCGTACAATCTCCAGGCTGATGGGGGTAGAGGCCGGCAGCGGCTCGCTGTCAATGAGCACGCAGGGTCCCAAGGCGCAACTACCGTCGTAGACCTTTGCCTGGGGGAGATAAAGCGGATTTTCTCCCTCGATGTCGCGCGAGCTCATGTCGTTTCCGGCGGTATAGCCGATGATCTGGCCCCGATGGTTGATCAGGAGCGTGAGTTCCGGTTCTGGAACGGACCATGCAGCATCCTTGCGAATGCGCACGTAACCTCCGGGGCCGGCCACGCGGTGTGGCGTCGATTTAAAGAAGAGTTCGGGACGTTCCGCTGAATAAACGCGATCATAGAAATCGCCGCCGCCCGCAGTTTTCGACTCATCCATGCGCGCACTGCGGCTGCGGTAGTAGGTGACGCCCGCGGCCCAGACTTCCTGATTACCGATGGGAGCTTCAATCTTCGCCAACAAAAAATCCTTCGCGGGCTCGCCGTTATTGATAATGGAGAGCAGATACCCATGCAGATCGTCCTGCGTTACGAGCGCATCCCACGAAGTCAATGGAACACGATAGTGAATACCATTTTGTTCAACAAAACAACCCACGTCCGTGCGGTAAAGTTTCACGATTGCTCCTTCAGTTGCGAGACAATTTGGTCCACGTCATAGACGCAGCCTCCCCATACACCCCCGCTGGCATGGATCAGAGCAGCCCAGAGACGGGTGTCGTCGGGCAGTCGGGGATGGGGACGCAGATCCGCGCGTGGCTTCCGCTGCGCAAGGCGGCGCGAGCCCTCCTCGGCGCCGAAGAGCTCATCCGCGTCTCCCACGAGATGGAGAGAGCCGGTCAGCGATTCGCGATCGATGACAATTTCAATTTGATCGCCTTCCTGAATCTTGCCAATCGGCCCGCCGGCGAGCGCCTCTGGCGAGATGTGGCCGATGCAGGCCCCGGTGGAAACGCCGCTGAAGCGCGCGTCGGTCAGAACCGCGACGTGCTTGCAGTGGGGAAGCTGCTTGAGCGCCGAAGTGATCTGATAGATCTCCTGCATGCCGGCGCCCGCGGGCCCGCTGCAGATGAGAACAATCACATCGCCGTGCGCAACCTGACCGCACTTGATCGCCTGGATGGCTGTTTCTTCCGTTATGAATACTCTGGCTGGGCCAAGATGGCGATAGATGTTTTTCTCATCGACTAGCGAGGGATCGATCGCGGTACTCTTGATGACCGAGCCTTCCGGCGCGAGATTGCCCACCGGGAAACAGATCGTAGAAGTCAGCCCTCTGGATCGGGCGCGATCGGGCGACATGATGACATCTTCAGGATCGATACCGTCCAGCTCTGTCAGGTTGCGGCGCAACTCATAGCGCCGGGGGCTTTCGCGCCACCAATCGAGAGACGCGCCGAGCGACTCTCCGGAGACTGTCATCACGCTGGTATCGAGAAGTCCCGCCTCTCGCAGGTGCAACATCACCTCAGGCACGCCGCCGGCAAGAAAGACCTGCACGGTAGCGAAGTTGCACGGCCCGTTGGGCAGCGCATCGACGAGACGCGGCGTTTGGCGATTGACCTCGGCCCAATCGGAGGCCGTGGGCCGGTGCAGTTTGGCGGCATGGGCGATGGCGGGAATATGCAACAGAAGGTTGGTGG
>Ga0326728_10012565_pt1 | contig 18754 bp, 13 predicted proteins | sample MB3enrmetagenome_FD_207602 | JGI IMG/M metagenome (GOLD analysis project Ga0326728, IMG submission 207602) | Lab enriched peat soil microbial communities from McLean, Ithaca, NY, United States - MB31MN | ecosystem: Environmental > Terrestrial > Soil > Wetlands > Peat | place: USA: New York... | reverse complement strand
GGCCGATTCGACCGTCGAGTTGCAAGGCTACGCGCGCGATTTCTTTCCCGAGCGCGAGCGTTCGCGCACGGCGCCTTATCGCATCCGCGTTCTCAGCCCCGAGGAGCACGCCGAACTGGTGCGCGAACAATTGGAAGACGTCATGGCCCGCATCGAGGACGTCACCCGCCTCCAGGAAAAAATCGCGGCCACTCTGCGCGACGTCAAAGACAATGAGAAGCTTCCCGAATCGCAAAAATCCGCGCGCATCGGCGAAAGCAAAAACGAACAGTTGGAAAACTCTTCGGACCTGGACGAGTTGAGCCGGCAAACTGAAGGCGCGTTGCAGGAAGCCATGAAGAACCCCGTGTTTCCCGCGGACACCATCCGCCAATGGAGCCGGTCCGCGCAGCAATGGCAGCAATTGGCGCGGGAGAACATGAAGGACGCCGCCGCCTCCATGCAATCCGCCCAACAAAACTCCGCGTCGCGCCCGCAACAAATGGCCGACGCCACCCAAAAAGCCGAAGACATTCTCGAAGCCCTGGAAAAAATGCAGGAAAAAGCCGGCCGGCGCATGGACGACTTGCAGGCCCTGACCCTTTCGCAACGCCTGCGCAAAGTTGGGGCGCAGGAGAAGGAGATCGGCGTCCAGTTGCTCAAAACCGCTCCCGACACCATCGGCCTGCCGCCCGGAGACCTGCCCGGGAAATTCAAACTTTTCGAACACGCGCTGGCCAGCGACCAGGGCCGGGCGCAAAAGGAATCGGACACTTTGCAGGGCGAAATCAGCCGTTTCTTCGAACGCACCCAAAAGACAAACTACGGCGCGGTCAGCCGGGAAATGAAGGACTCGCGCGCCACTGATGAATTAGAACGTTTGGGCGGATTGATCGGCGACAACATCGCCATTGAAGCTTCCGGCGGTCTTGGCCAATGGTCCGAACGCTTTCAGAAATGGGGCGACAGACTCGAACCCAAGCCGGACGGCTCCGGCGGCGGCCAGGGTTCCGGCGGCAAATCGCAGAGCATAGACATGACCGAACAACTCATCGCCTTGTTGCGCCTGCGCGAAAACGAAATGAACCTGCGCGATCAAACCGCCGTTCTCGACCAGCAAAAGGGCGAGCCAGCCGACTTCAAAGACCGGGCCAATTCCCTTGTTGACACCCAGAAAAAACTGGCCGGCGACCTGGAGCAGATTCATCAGCGGGCGGCCCTGGCCGAATTGGAGGCGGCCTTCTCTGAAACGGCCGTCGCGATGGAGGAAGTCGAAACCGTTTTGCAAACGCCCCAGACGGGCCAGCCGGCCGACCAGGCCGAAATCAAAACCATCGATTCCCTTTCCGATCTGGTCAATCTGATCAACGAACAAGCCCAACGGGCCAGCCCGCAACAGTCCCCCGGCAACGCCGGCAGCGCCGCGGAAATGGCGTTCCTCCTGCGCATGATGCAGAATACCGACAATGCCAAAGCCATGGCCCTCCAGCCCGCGACCGGCCTCAACCGCGCAGGCGGCAAGACGGATCGGGCCGGCAATCCCGTGGCCAGCAACGCCGCCGGCAAAGGCGCCGCAACACGAAATGTGGACAAAGCTTCCGGCGTCATCGAGAATTCACCCGCCGAATTTCGCGACGCGTTGGACATCTATTTTCATGGCATTGAACAATCCAAAGATTAAGGCGCAGCGGCTGTTATGGCTGTTGCTGGCGGCGTCCCTGGCGCCCGTCCCGTTGCGCGCCCAGCCGTTGTACACCGGGTCCGCCAGCCTCATGGCGGAGGAAGTGGATCGCATGTATGTCAAGGCCATGCAATTCCTTGTCCGCACCCAGTCGCCCCAGGGCAACTGGCCCGATGAACCGCGCGGCGACGAAGCGGCCCTGAACGGCCTGGCTGTCATCAGCCTGCTGGCCCACGGCGATGATCCGAATTTTGGCCCTTACAGCACGACCCTTCATCGCGCGCTGGATTTTATTTTGAAGGGAATGGACCCCAAAACCGGTTACATCGGCAGTTCCATGTACAATCATGGTTTCGCCACGCTCGCCCTGGCCGAGTCTTATGGCGCGGTGGACGATCCCCGGCTCGGTCCCGCCTTGCAAAAGGCGGTGCGTCTCATTGTCAACGCCCAGAAGCTCAACGGTCTTCATGCCTGGCGTTATTCCCCCGAGTCCCAGGATGCGGACACCACCGTCAGCGGCGCGCAAATGGTCGCCTTGCTCGCCGCCCGCAACGCCGGCATGGCCGTGCCCGAAGAGGCCATCCAGAACGGCCTTAAATTCTTCTTGTCTTGCCAGACTCCCGAAGGCGGCTTTGGCTACATTTCGCCCAACGCGCCCAATGCCACCCGCACCGCCATCGGCTGCGTCGTTCTGGCGCTGGCCCGGGAAAAAAACTCGGCCGCCTTCAAACGCGCGTTCGCCTTCCTCAAAAACACGCAGCCTGACCGGGCCTACCCGCAGTATTTTCTGTATTACGCCTCACAGGCTTGGTTCCACGGCTCGCCCGAGTTGTGGCAGGGTTGGAACCGCGCGAACATCACGGCGTTGCGCGCCACCCAGACGCCGGATGGCAATTGGGAGGGACAACTCGGGTCTACCTTCGCCACCGCGGGGTCGCTCTTGTCCCTGGCGCTGAACTACCGCTACCTGCCGATTTATGAGAGGTAACGCCGCCCTGGTTCTGTTGTTTGTTTGCCTGGTTTTTCCTGCTGTGTTGACCGCCCAAATCCAGCCCGACGGTTTGTTCATCAGCCGCGGCGCGCCCTTGATCCAATCTGCCGGCCAGCCCCTCGCCACCCCGGCGGAACAGGGTGATCTTTTGCAGTTTGTGGATGGCTCAGTCATGCACGGCGGCTTGAAACGCATGGATGCCGCTTCCGGCCTGCGTTGGGAAAATCCGGCGGCAAAGAACCCCATCGACTTGCAGCCGGGTCATATTGATTCGATCCGTTTTGCCCGCGCCGCTTCCGTCACTCTGGCTCCGACCTCCCATCTTCGTTTTGTCAATGGCGACGACTTGTTCGGCTCGGTCACTTCGCTGCATGACGATCACCTTGGCTTCAGCACCTGGTTCGGCGGGTCGCTGACCATTCCACGCGCGTCCGTGCAATCCATCACGTTTCTTTCCAGCAATTATACCCTTCTCTACGACGGGCCTTCCGACGCCAGTGGCTGGATCATCGGTGGCCATAATCCCGATAGCTGGACCTTCCGTGACGGCTCTTTCATCAGCGGGTCTCCCGGAACCCTGGGGCGCGGCTTCAATTTGTCCGGTTCTTCCACCATTGAATTTAACCTGGCCTGGAACGATATATTCGGGTTGATGGTGAACATTTACAGCGATGCCGTGGACCATTTGGATTACGGCAATTCGTACTTGCTCGGGTTCACGCGCGATGAGGTCAACTTGCGCCATCTCGATTCCAACCGCCAGTTCCCGCTCAGAAATTTCGGCAGCGCGCCGTTGCCCAATCCCGCCGCCAAAAACAAAATCCATGTCATTATACAATCGAACAAGGAAGAAGGCACGGTGGCCGTTTTTGTTGATAATGTTTTGGCCAAACGCTGGAAGGACCAGAACGGTTTCAGCGCCACAGGCGGCGGTCTTCTCTTTCAGCAAGTGGGCGGGGCCGGCGCCGTGGTCAAATTGAGCAACTTCAAAATCAGCCAGTGGCAGGGCCGCTTCGAGCCGGAAACCTCCGCCGTCATGACCAATGTTGACGTCATTCGTTTTATCAATCACGATCAGGCCGCCGGTAAAATCGCCGGCATCAACGACGGCAATGTCACCCTGGCCCTGGGCGAAACCCTCCTCCAAATCCCCCTCCAGCGCGTCACCCAGATCAATTTCGCCGCCACCCCGGTTGCGGCCGCCACTCGCGGTCCCTGGGAAGTTCGCGCCTGTTTCCCACGCGGAGGCAGTCTTTCCTTTCAATTGATAAAATGGAGCGACGAGGAAGTTTCCGGGCAAAGCGCGATCTTCGGTTCTCTCGCCTTCCAGCCGGGGCAAATTCGCCAACTGGAGTTTAACCTCGGCCATGCGCAAGCGGTCGCCCCGGTCGTGAGCGACAAGGAATTCGAGGGCCTGGATGAATAAGCAAATTCTTTCCAGTCTCGCCGGCCTGGCTCTCGCCGCCGCGCTGGCTTCAAGCGCCCCCGCCCAACCGCCGCCGAAATTCTCCCCGGCCACCCACCCGGCCCCGGACACCTTGCTCTTCCGCAACGGCGATTTGTTGTATGGCCGATTGCTGGCCATTGACCCGGCAAACGCCGTTCAGTGGCGGCATCCCGACGCCGCCCAGCCAATTGAGTTCAAGCCGGACAGCATTGCGCAGATTGATTTTCCAGCGCCAAAGAATTCCACCGCGCCCCCCAACAATGCCTGCCGGCTTCTCCTGGCCAATGGCGACTCACTGGAAGGCGGCCTCGTTTCCTGCGACCGCGAAGCCGTTGCTTTGCAGACGTGGTATGCCGGCCGCTTGAGCATTCCCCGCGCCTCGTGTCAATCATTGGTTTTCATCCGACGTTCGCCGGCGGTCTTCGATGAAATCACCGGACTGGATGGATGGACCCAGGCCGTGTCGGCCGCGCCAGCGCCCGGCGAATCCGGCCAATGGACCTATCGCGACGGCGCTTTTTACGCCGGCAAAACCGCTTCCATCGCCCGCGACCTCAAACTGCCAGACGCCGCGGAGATTCAATTCGATCTGGCTTGGAAAGGCGCTCTCAATCTTGCCGTCGCCCTTTACACCGATTCGTTGCGGCCGATTTATCTGCTGAACAAAGAACAAGGGCCGGACTTCGGCGGCTTTTACAGTTTGCGCCTGGACAATGCCAGCTACAGAAACATTGATTTGTGGCCGATCAAAAAAAAGGAGAGTCTTCACGGGCTTGGCCAGGTGCCCTTTCCTTCCCTCAATAACAAAGACCGGCTCCACGTCGCTCTGCGCGTCAGCAAAGCGCAACACAAAATCGCCCTTTCCCTCGATGACACACTGGTCAAGGAATGGGACGATCCCCAAGGTTTCGCTGGCGAAGGCACCGGCATGCGTTTTGTGCAGAATCCAGGAGGCGTCATCAAGCTGAGCCATTTGCGCATCACCCATTGGGACGGAATATTCGAAGAACCCGCCGCCGATTCCGCCGATGCCTGCTGGTTCGAAAACGGCCAAAAAACAGCGGGCGCAATCCAGTCCATCAGCAACGGAAAAATTGCCTTCCGCCCCCCCAACCGCCCCGTCGAAATCCCGCTCGCGGAACTCAAAGCCATCACTTTCGCCCGCCGGCAGACCAGTCCGCCTCAAACCGAGGCTGCCACCGTTCGGGCGACATTCGCCCAAGGCGGCGCCCTGACCTTTATTCTGGAAACCTGGCGGCCCGACGGGATGATCATACGCAGCGCGGATTTCGGCCAAGCCAGAATCAATCCCGCCGCCTTCACGCGTTTGCAATTCCTCTCCCCGGAAAAGAAAGCCGCCGGAGGGCCGAAAGGATAACAGGCCGTATAAAATGGATTTGAAGAAATCGATCAAGAGAAAGGTGAAAGCAACCACATGAATGAAACCCTTGAATTCCTTTCCCGACACGGCGCGGCATTTTTGTTTGCGGCGGTATTTGTCGAACAAATAGGCGCTCCGCTGCCCTCCGTGCCCTGGTTGCTGGCGGCGGGCGCTTTGATCGGCACCGGTAGAATGAATTGGTTGGGGGCGCTGAGCGCCGCGACATTTGCCGCATTACTGGCTGATGTTATTTGGTTCTTTTTGGGACGCCATCATGGCAGCCGCGTGCTGGGCCTCCTTTGCCGCATTTCATTGGAGCCTGACTCGTGCGTTCGCCGGACACAAAACCTCTTCACCCGATACGGCATGCCAGGCGTCGTCGTGGCGAAGTTCATTCCTGGCTTGGGCACCCTGGCGCCACCGCTGGCGGGCAATTCTGGCGCAAGCGCCTTGCGATTCCTTTTCTTCGACGGACTGGGTTCGCTCCTTTATGGAGGAGGCTTTATACTGGTGGGAGTCCTGTTCAGCCATCAATTGGACCAGGTCATTGGCGCGCTCACGAGTCTCGGAGGCAAGGCGCTGGGTTTGGTGGCCGGGTTGGTTGCGGTTTACATCGCTTGCAAGTACTTCCAACGGCATCGGCTGTTGAATGAGTTGCGCATGACGCGGATCACTGTTGACGAATTGCATCAAATGCAGGAGGCGGGTGAGAAACCCGTCATCCTCGATCTGCGCTCTCTCGCAGAACTCCAACAAAACCCATCCGTGATCCGCGGCGCGCGTCACACGACCGTGGATGAGCTGGAACTTCAGGCGCAGGAGATTCCTCGGGACCGCGACATCATCCTCTATTGTTCCTGCCCCAACGAAATCAGCAGCGCGCGGATGGCGTTGCAACTGCGCCGCAAAGGTTTCAACCGCGTCCGGCCATTGCTGGGAGGGTTCGACGCGTGGCGGGACCGCAACTACCCGACGGAACTGCGGGTTGTTGCTCCAGCTTGAAAAGGTTCAAAAACTCCCTGGGGTGCGATTGGGCGGTTGCCACACATCATGCCGTCCGCTCAAACGCTGTCTGTCGAATCCACTTCCCGGAAAAGAAAGCCGCCGCAGGGCCGAAGGGATAGCGTTGGCTTCAGCCTTGCCAAAGGCCTCCGGAAGGTGTTTCTTGATGGCATGAACGCGGCAATCTCCGACAGCAGAGTTCCTGACATTCAAGCCCAAGCCCGTGACTTGACCAAACGGCAAATCGAACAATGGTTTGACTGGGTGGACGGCGTCTTGGAAGTTCACCGGAGCAATTTCGTGTTTCGTGAGCCGACGCCGGCGCAACTCGCAGAGCACAAGACAGTCCTGAAGCTGGCCATCCGGTATTGCCTTTTTATAAACACCCTGATCGCCGATCCTGAATTCAATGAGCCGGATTTGGTTTCCCGGCTGCAGGTGCGCGTTCGGCAATTGCAAGACGCTTACGACATCTTCCATGACACCACGCTTTCAGACACACAAGCGGAAGAAGTTTTGAAGCGAGTCTTCCCGAAATGAACAGGGAACTGGAAGCGATCATCCTCGCTTACGAAAAGGCGTCCGCGTCGAAGGACAAAGAGGCGGAGCATTACCTCCTTGCCTTCGAGTCCCTTCTTGACAGAGTAATGGAGCGGCAGCCGAACCTGTCGCGTGATATTCTGCGCAAGAGCGTCATCAAAGCTCATCGGAAATGGGCTTTGAAACAGGACAGCAAACCGCCAACGATTCCCCCAAAAGCGTGACTGGCGTGTTCTCTTCAGGCATCGAATTGATCGCAGACGGACCTGTCATCCGTCTGGAATATATGTGTACCAGAGAATTATGTGCAAATACTTTATTATGAATGCTTTGCATAATAAAAATCGGCGAAATTCGGCGTTATGGGGCTGGTTTGACTGATGGGCTGTTTTTGGGGCCTGGTTGGGCGGGCTTATTTCGACTTGCCTTATTCGGGCGGAGGCGTATTGTTTCCATTGCCTGAACGCTGCGTGTGCGGCTGTTCATTAAGGCTGAGAAAAGAAAGTTAACATTGATACCTAACCTTTTACCTCTGTTGCCAGGCAACGCGGTCAGGTCAGGCAATGGAGTCTTCGATGGCGCCGGCGCGCGCCCGCAAGCCTCCCGCGGTTTATGAATACAAAATAATTATGCTTACGATGGAAGAAGCCCTCAGGCAAAGCCCCACCCGCTTTGCCACAGGCCAGATTGTCAAAGGTACTGTCATTGAAGTCCGCCCCAAAGAAGTCCTCGTCGATATCGGTTACAAAAGTGAAGGCGTCATTTCCGGCAACGAATTCGACGATATTAAAACCGTCAAGCTCGGCGATGAAGTCGATGTCCTGATCGAAAAGCTCGAAGACAAGGAAGGCATGGTCGTGCTTTCCAAGGAGAAGGCCGAATTCAAAAAGAACTGGGACAAAATACTGACCATTTGCAATGAAGGCGGCACCATCACCGGCAAGGTCAAGGCCGCCGTCAAAGGCGGTTTGCTCGTCAACATCGGGGTGGAGGCGTTTTTGCCCGCCTCGCAGATCGATATGATCCCGCCCAAGAACCTGGCCCAGTTCATCGGCAACAGCTACGAATTTAAAGTCGTCAAAATCAACCAGGAGCGCCAGAACATCGTCTTGTCCCGGCGCGAGTTGATCGAACAGCAGCGCAATGACAAGCGGAGCAAGTTGCTCACGGAAATGACCCCGGGCGACATCCGCAAGGGAACAGTCAAGAATATCACTGATTTCGGCGCGTTCATTGACCTCAACGGCATTGATGGATTGCTCCATATCACCGACATGAGCTGGGGGCGCATCGGGCATCCCTCGGAATTGCTCAAGGTCGGGCAGGACATCGACGTGGTGGTGCTGGACATCAACCGGGAAAAGGAGCGGGTGAGCCTGGGACTGAAACAGAAGTTGAGCAATCCGTGGGAAAACATAGATGCGAAGTATCAAGTGGGCGCGAAAGTCAAGGGCAAGGTGGTCAATTTGGTGCCTTACGGGGCCTTTGTGGAATTGGAGCCGGGCGTGGAGGGCTTGGTGCATGTCACCGAATTGTCCTGGACCAAACGAATCGCCAAGCCGTCCGATGTCTTGAAGGCCGAGCAGGAGATCGAGGCGGTCGTTTTGGGGATCAATCGCGAGGAGCAAAAAATATCGCTGGGCATCCGCCAGCTCGAAGCCAATCCATGGGACCGCGCGACCGAGAAGTATCCTCCGGGCACGAAGGTCAAAGGCAAGATCCGCAATTTAACCAGCTACGGCGCCTTTATCGAATTGGAAGAGGGCCTCGACGGCATGATCCATGTCTCGGACATTTCCTGGACGCGCAAGATCAATCATCCTTCCGAAATGTTCAAAAAGGGCGACGAAGTGGAGGCGGTGGTGCTGGAAGTGGACAAGGCCAATCAGCGCATTTCCGTGGGTGTGAAACAACTGACCGTCGATCCCTGGAGCAGCATTGACCAATTCTACAAGGTCGGCGATTTGGTCACAGGCAACGTCACCAAGCTGGCCAGCTTCGGCGCCTTCGTCGGCCTGCAACACGACATCGACGGCCTGGTGCATATCTCCCAGATCAGCGAAGAGCGGACGGACAAAATCAAAAACGTCCTCAAGGCCGGACAGGAAGTCACCGCGCGCGTCATCAAGATCGACAAGGGAGACCGCCGCATCGGCCTGTCCATCAAGGCCGCGGCTTACTCGACCGAACAACTCAAGGCCGAGCAGGCCATTCTCGACTCGCTCAAGCCCGGCGAAGATTTGGTGGCGTTGCAGCACGCCTTCGACGCCGCGGACGAATCGGCCAAGGCGCAGTAAACGACAAGGGGCGACGGATGACAGGTGGCGCGCGGCCGGGCCGTCGCCGCCCGCGCCGCCTTCGAGATGAGAACGCTACATTTATACTTGACACGACAGATGCTGGCGACGCTGGGCCTGACTGTGTTCGTCTTCACCCTGGTGCTCCTGCTGGGCAACGTCATCAAGGAAGTCCTGAAGCTGGTCATCAACCGCCAGGCGACCGTTGGCCTGGCCCTGCACGCCATCGCCTTGCTGGTGCCCTATGTATTGGCCTTCTCCCTGCCCATCGGGATGTTGACGGCGGCCTTGCTGGTTTTTGGCCGCTTCAGCGCCGAGGGGGAATTGACGGCGGCGCGGGCCAGCGGCATCAGTTTGATCAGTCTCATCACGCCGGTGCTGTTGCTGAGCGTGGCGGTCAGCGGCTTGTGCGCCTGGCTCAACTGCGACATCGCCCCAGCCTGGCGCATGGCTTACAAGGAGCTGCTGTATCGCGCCGTGGTCACCAGCCCGTCCGACTTGCTGCAAAGCGGAGAATCCACGCCGTTCCTCGATCATTCCATTTGGGTGGGAAAGCGTCATGCCGACGGAACTAATTTCGACAACGTCATTGTCTCGCAGTACGATCGGAATGGGCAACTGGAAAAGATGATACAAGGGGCATCCGCAACAATTATTTCCGATCTGGCGCATCAACAGATCATTCTATATCTGCATGATGAACGCAGCATGTATCATTTCAGCGACGGCTGGAAGCCCGGGGCTGAGACCGGCGAAGCGACCTACCCCATCAAAGTCGAAGCCCAAGCGCAAAAGGCGGTTCCTTTGCCGATCAGCGACATGACCTTCCGCCAACTGCTGGACAGGCGCGATAAAATCGAACGCGACATGACCGAACCGCCGGCCAAGGGCTTAAACAAGGAGCAGCTTCTGAAAATGCAGCAGGAATTGAGACAGATGTCGAGCGACATGACGACCCCGGTGTTGGTGTATCTGAATCGCGCGGTGGCATTTTCCTTCGCCTGCATTGGGTTTACGCTGGTGGGGATTCCCTTGGGAGTACGGGGGCATCGGCGCGAAACGAGCGTTGGGGTGGCGACGGCCTTGGTGCTGATGTTGATTTATTACAGCTTTATTGTATTGGGCCAGGCGTGGGCCGATCACGCCGAACGGGCGCCCTATCTGATAGTCTGGCTGCCTGATTTCATCTTCCAGGCAGTGGGAGTCGTGTTGCTATGGAGGGCCAATCGGGGCTTGTAGAAAGTCATGGGGCGACCGCGTCCGGTTTCAAATTTTCAATTTTTCAAATTTCAAATCTGTTTTAATCCGCGCCCCGCTCAGGCCGGAAAAGCCCCAAAAAAGTTCTCGCCCTGTGTTTGAGATGGGACTAATTGCGAAGTGCGAGCAAAATAAAATTTGGCGGAACAAAACAAAATCAGTTATGGTATTTGCGGCTAAGGCCACCGACCACTTTTCTTCCGCCATTGGAAAAGCATGTTAGCGGTTGAAGCCAAAGCTTAACGCAAAGGAAGGGGCCTTGTGTTTAGCTTTGGCTCCCGACCGAAAATTTTGAGGCGGTTGGAAGATAACGCAAGGCATTCCAATAAAAATTCGACTTGGGGAAAATTGCCAAAGTCGAAAAGGGCACGCAAGACGGGGCTGGGAAGCCCCGTGAACCCGCAGCCGGGACGGCTGCGTTACGTAAGCGCAGGCATCCTTGCCTGCGGGTTTTGGCAGAGTCCCGCTTCCAATTTCTTTTGTATTAAAAAGGTTGACAATTAATTTTGGAAGATTAGGCTCTTGTTAAATATGCGCAATATAGTGGAATCAGAAGAGTTCGCCCTCACTTGGACGCTCATTGGCGATCCGATGCAAGCTGATGCTGAATTGGAGGGGCTTCTTCATCGCGTTGCAGTTCGGGGTGAATCGTTCCCAGTTGTTGTTTGGCCAAACGAGCGAATGGCAACATTATCAAACAATGGGAAATCTATCGGTATCTTTTTTCGCATATTACCCAATATTAAACAGGTTGAACTTCTTCGGTTATTGGTCAAGAATCAATCATCTTTTCACAAAACATAACCTAATTTTATGAACCGCATCTATCAGGGCAAGGTGACTGCCGTGGAAATCCCCGACGGCAAAGACGGATGGAAAAAACTGGACGATGGGGAATCCACGCTCTGGCAACACCACCAACTCTTTCAGGACGCTGTAAATTATTACACGCTTGCGTTGGCTGCAATGGCGGCCGGACTCAAAGCGGATTCGCCCAATGGGAAGGCGATGCTCGAATGGCGCACAGCAGTTTCAAAATCGTGGTTGCAAGCAAAACGCAAGGCGATTCCTTTTCACGGACCACACAAGCGTTTGGCCGAATGGCTCCACGCCGAGACAAGTGAACCTGATACGGAAAAGGCTTTTACTGCGTGCGCCAAGACGTTGCTCAAAAAATCTCCCGCCACGCCAGAAGCTCGCGCTAAAGCCCTGCTGCAACTGTTGGAAGAAGCTGACGAATCAGATTTGAACCAGTTTTGTGTTTCCCGATTGCCGTGGCTATGCAGCGCTCACGGTAAACTTGACGCCACGCCAAAAAATGTCGCACAACAACAAGAAACCAGGATGCTGAAGATCATCCGGGACATTCACCAATCATCGGCCAGCCAGATTGTCGCCGTAGTGAAGAGATTGGAACTTGGCTGGTTCGTTACCCAGATGCCCAAAGAATCCATGAGCGGCGCTGAAGCGCGTGCAGAAGCCGAGCGTTTGTTCAAATCCGCTTCCTCCAAAGCAAAAGGGCTGGCCGCAGTTGCTGACAAGTTTTCAAAACGACTTGATCAGATTGGTGACAAATTGAAGCTTCCGCGTTTGGGTCGAAAACCAAAAGGGGCTTATCCCGTGGCCGTCGTACTCAAATTGTTTCCCACACCAGAAACTTGGGAAGCGTTCAAAAGCACCACAGAAACTTTACGGAAGAAAGCGGAAAAGTTGAAAGATTTCCCGCTCGAAATCGGGGCTGATTTTATCGCCGAAGCTCGCACGGCTGCTGACCAGCCAATTTTTGATTACTTCACCAACCGTGTATTGATTCGAGAAACCGGCAATGAAGATCGTGCTGTTTGGTTTGACTTTGATCTTGCGGCTTTCATTGAAGCCATCAAGTCACCGCACCGATATTTTCAGGATACTTTGAGCCGAGAAGCGGCGGCGGCGGAATTGCGTGAAAAACTTCACGCCATCGACCCCGATGCCAGTTGGATAAAGTGGTCCACCACAGACCAAATTGTGGAGAAAAAGAATCCCAAGGAATCCGCCAGCGATACGGAAGACGAAACGCCGACCTTCACTTTCTCGGGCGACAAACGAATTGTGCTTTTGCGAAAGCTCGTCACAAAAACGCTCGGCTATCTTGCTGAATCCGAAAATCCCGATTCGGAAAAAACTGAATATACTATTCAAGAACGGACTCTTCGGGGCTGGTTAAAAATCCGCGAAGAATGGCGCAAGCTCGCCGAAAATGGAAAAACGACTCCTGACGAACTTTGGAAAGTTGTCAAAGCCGAACAGGGAGAACACCGTGATGATTTTGGCAGCGCGCTTTTATATGAAAAACTCACCGAAACGGAATTCCAACCTATCTGGCGCGAAAAGGGAACGCAGCCCAGCCATGCGGATGATCCATTGCAAGCCTGGCTACAATACAAAGAATTGCAGTTTGAGTTAGAGGACAAGGAACGTCCGATTCGTTTCACGCCCGCCCATGCGGTTCATTCGCCCCGTTATTTCATCATTCCAAAAGCAGGTAAGTTTGGTTCAGAACATGAGACCGGAACGCTGTCCTTCACTGCCGGAATGATTTTGAAAACCCCGGACGGATTGAGACCATCGCTGGTTCACATGCATTATTCCGCGCCTCGTCTCCGCCGCGATGAGTTGCGGACAAATGACGAAAAGAATCTGGAATCTACAAATTGGTTGCAGCCAATGATGAAAGCCCTCGGCTTGCCAGAACATGACACGCAGGATTTTTCAAATTGCCGAATCACGCTACAACCGAGCGACGCGCAAAATATACAACTGACTTTTCCGGTTGAAGTCATTCCTGACAAACTTGTCGCTGGCATCGGCAAGGCGAATTTGTGGGCGCGACAATTTAATCTACATCCTGATGGCGATAACTTTTACAATGCGACATTGCGTTGGCCGCATGAAAAACAACCTGCAAAGCCGCCGCCGCCGTGGTTTGATGTGCTCGACAAGTTTTCTTGCGTCTCCGTGGACTTGGGACAACGCGACGCAGGAGCTTACGCAGTGCTTCTCGCCAGTGCCAATGCGCAAAAGGATTTTGGCAAAAGACCGTCGCGCTTCATCGGTCAGACAGGTGAAGGCCCGGCAAAAAAGCTATGGCGTGCCGCGCTCATCGCCTCTGGAATGCTGCGGCTCTCCGGCGAAGACCGCGTGGAATGGCGCGCACCGTCAAAATTGGAACAAGGCCAAACTGAATTTGGCTGGCGTGAAGAATTATTTGGTGAACGAGGACGGTCCGCCACCCCAGAAGAGACCGAACAATGCGCCAAATTGTTTTCAGACTTCGGAATTAAAGAAGAGGATTTGCTGCCCAATACCTGGCGCGACTCTTTGTCATTCCCCGAACAAAACGACAAATTGCTTCGTGCCGCTAGTCGCGCCCAATGGCGAGTTTCCCGATTGCATCGCTGGTGCTGGTTTCTGGCGGATGAAAAGAAACGCGGCGACGCCTTGAAGGAAATCCGTGAATCATTCACCGCACCCGCCGAACGCAACGAACGCTGGTTGCCAGACAAAATCAAAACACCCGCCGAGAAAGAGAATGATCCCCGATTAGCGAATGAGCTTGCCTCATTGTTGAGGGACAAATTGAACAAGCTGCCGGGATTGTTTGAATTGCTGGCTAATCGGATTCTTCCATTGCGCGGACGTTCTTGGAAATGGGAAAGACATCCCATCGCTACAAATGAGAATCGCGTTTACTTGCTCACCCAAAAGGGCGCGGCGTTGCCGGATGTCCGATTGCGCGGACAGCGTGGGCTTTCCTTGGAGCGCATTGAACAGATTGAAGAGTTGCGCCGTCGGTTTCAGTCATTGAACCAAACTTTACGCCGTGACATTGGTGGCAAGCCACGCGTCCGCCGTGACGAGAATGTTCCCGACACCTGCCCTGATTTGCTTGCAAAACTTGACCGAACAAAGAGGCAGCGTGTCAACCAGACGGCGCACATGATTTTGGCCCAAGCGTTGGGCGTGCGACTGGCAAAACCACCGACCAATAAAGCAGATTTGCGACAAGATCACGACCAGCATGGCGTTTATGAAAAATTCCGTGAACCAACGGATTTTATCGTCATTGAAGATTTGTCCCGTTACCGTGCATCGCAAGGCCGCGCGCCCCGCGAAAACTCGCGTTTGATGAAATGGTGTCATCGCGCCGTCCGCGACAAGTTGAAGGAACTTTGCGAACCGTTTGGAATTCCCGTGCTGGAAACACCTGCCGCTTGGTCCTCGCGCTTTTGTTCACGCAGTAGCGTGGCCGGTTTCCGTGCGGTGGAAGTGCATCCGGGATTGAAAACGGAATCTCCGTGGTCTTGGCATCTTAAGCGTCTCGAATTGCATCGAGAAAATCCCGGCCAACATCCGCTATCCGATGATGCACGAACGGAATCAGAACAAATTGAAAAACTTTTCGCAGACTTGGACGAAGCCAACAAGGATGCTCATGGCGAACACCCGAAATGGCGAACGCTTTATGCGCCCAAGGCTGGCGGCCCAATTTTCATCCCCATTTGCGACCGGATTGCCAAACCGGATCACGACAAATTACAACCAGCTGTTATCCAAGCGGACATCAACGCCGCGATCAATATTGGTTTGCGCGCAATGGCCGACCCGCGTTTGTGGAGCATTTATCCACGTCTGCGGACGCAACGGGAAAAGGACGGCACTTTGCTTGCCCGTGAAAAACGGAAGTATGGCGAAAACGTAAAGATAAAAATTGACCCTCCGAAGGAAGATAAAGAAGTTTCGGCAACAAATCGAAATCCAAACTTCTTTGCTGACTTATCCCGTTCTGTTCCGTGGGGACACGCGCAACTTCAGGGCGACATACAATTTCCTCTTGTGAGTGGCAAATCTCTTTGGAGTGAAGTTAGAAAACTCCAATGGAAACGAGTCCATGAAATAAATCAGCGACGCCAGCAACCCAAATAATGGCTGTGTAACTTTTTATGAGCGAATCCACGTTGCGCACCGACGGCTCGTTGGAGGCCCAGCCGAGAATGGGCGTGCGCAACTTGCACAACTTCATCTATTGCCCGCGCCTGTTTTATTTCCAGTGGGTCGAAAACATTTTTCAGGAGAATGCAGACACGGTCGCTGGCAGCCATGTTCATCGCAACGTGGATGTGCCGTCCAGGCTGGACAATCCCAAGGAGCTTGGTTTGCCGGAGGGCAGTCGCCTGCGCAGCTTGCGCCTGGAAAGCGAATCGCTCGGTCTCATCGGTGTGGTGGATATCGTGGAAGGCGGGCCGGACGGTGCGGAGATCATTGACTACAAACGCGGTTCGGCCCGGCGCGATGCCGAGGGCGAGCGCGTGGCGAAAGAGCCGGACGCCATGCAAGTTGCCGCACACGCCCTGCTTTTGCGCGAGCATGGCGTAAACGCGGTTCGCGGCGCGATTTATTACGCGGCGGACAAGCGGCGCGTGCCGGTGGATTTCAGCGAGGAGCTTTTCGACAAGGTGCGAACCGCCATTGCCGACGCAAAAGCGCTTGCCGCCAGCGGTCATTGCCCGCCGCCGTTGAAAAATGACGCGCGTTGCCTGTATTGCTCCGCCTACCCTGTTTGTCTGCCGAATGAATCGCTCTGGTGGGCGAAACAGCGCAAGGCAACTGTGCCGGAAGGCCAGCTTCGGTTTGCTTTCGCAGGACAATCGGAAGACGCCGTGCGCGACAAAATTTTGGAGGCGCTGGATTTTGCCGCTGAGTCCACGGACAAGGAACCCACATTGCAACCGCCCCGCCCCGGAGGCGAGGACGGCGAGGTGCTGGTGGTGCAAACGCCCGGAGCGCAAATCGGCCAGCGCGGCGAGGAATTGATCGTCAGCGTCAAAGGCGAGGACGCGCGCAAAATCCCCGGCCAGCAGGTGCGGGCCATTTATTGTTACGGCGCGGTCCAGATCACGGCGCAGGCCGCCGAGACGTGCTTGAAACTTGGAATTGACGTTTCCTACTTCTCACCGGCGGGACGGTTCATCGGTTTGTTGCGCGGCCTGCCCGCCAGCGGCGTTGACGCCCGGCGCGGACAATACCGGCTTTTTGAATTGCCCGGCGTGCGCCTGCAACTCGCGCGCGAAGTCATCCGCGCCAAAATCCACAACCAGCGCGTCATGCTCATGCGCAACGGCGAAGCGCCAGAGCGCGTGTTGAGTTTGATGTCCGGCTTTCGCGACGCGACTGAATCCGCTCGCGATCTGACGGCGTTGCTTGGATTTGAAGGCAGCGCGGCGGCGCTTTATTTCGAGCAATTCGAGTCCATGCTCAAACAGCGCGACGACTGGAAATTCGACTGGCGCGGGCGCAACCGCCGTCCGCCGCGCGACCCGGTGAACGCGCTGCTTTCCCTTGGCTATTCCATGCTGGCAAAGGAACTCACGGGCGTCTGCCATTCCGTCGGGCTTGATCCGTTTCTTGGTTTCATGCACCAGCCGCGCTATGGCCGTCCGGCGCTGGCGCTGGATTTGATGGAGGAATTTCGTCCGCTGGTTGCCGACAGCGTGGCCATCAGCCTCATCAATCGCGGCGAACTTGGCCCGGAAGACTTCATCCGCAGCGCCAACGGAACCTTCTTGAACGACCGTGGAAGAAAGCCGTTTTGGGAAGCATGGTTTCGCCGGCTTGACGCGGAAGTGAGCCACCCGGAATTCAGCTACAAAATGGCGTACCGCCGGATGCTGGAAGTGCAGGCGCGGCAATTGTGGCGGTTCGTGCGCGGCGAAGCCTTAACCTATCACGGATTCACCACGCGATGATTGGCGATTGGCGATTGGCTATTGGCTATTTTCAAACGCAAACCTGCAACTGAAAGGAAACCTGTTATGGCAAAATATCAGAAGTTTGAGGACCTGCCGGTCTGGCGGGAAGGCGCGCGCCTTTACAACCGGGTGCTCGATTTGCTGGAAGAACCGAACGTGCCGCTTTCGCCCGGCTACCGCAACCAGCTTGACCGCGCCGCGCTGTCGGTGTCGAACAACATCGCCGAAGGTTTCGAGCGCGTGACCACCAATGAACTAAACGCGTTCCTCGCCATCGCGCGCGGTTCTGCCGGCGAAGTGCGCTCGATGATGGCGGTGGTCCAGGACCGTCCTAAACTCAAGCCGTTCATTCGTAGATTGCAGGAGATTCGCGCGTTGGCCGAGTCGTGCGCCAAACAACTGACGGCATGGACAGCGTCTATCGAGAGTTCGCCCGTCCAAGGCAAGCGGCATTTGACCGGCGAGGTTAAAGAGAAGCGGGAAGCGGCCAGCAAAGCGCGGAATTTTCGTCTGAACTTCCTGCACAACCTCAAACCGGAGCATCCGCTTTACAATTCGGCGGAAGCCCGTGCCGCACGAGGCGAACCCGTGGAAGAATAGCCGATAGCCAATGAAGCCAATAGCCAAACGCCACCGCAGTCATCGGCCAGCGTCCATTGTCCATTCGGCTTGGCTATTGGCTATTGGTAATTGGCTATGCGAACAAAGTGAGCCATGAGCCGCATCCGCTACCTGGTCAGCTACGACATCAGCGACCCGAAACGCTTGCGGAAAGTGGCGCGCTCGCTGGAAGGCTTTGGCGCGCGTCTGCAATATTCCGTTTTTGAATGTCCGTTGGACGACTTGCGCCTTGCGAAATTGAAGGCTGAACTTCAGGACTTGCTGAACCACGATGAGGACCAGGTTTTATTTGTCTCCCTCGGCCCCAGCACAAACGACGCCAGCCTTATCATAGAGGCGATGGGATTGCCCTACGAAGTGCGCTCGCGGGTGACAATTATTTGATTTTTTATTTGATTTTCATGCTTGCAACTTTTTTCCGAAAGGCGTTGAATAAATCCCGGTGAACAAAGCTTCGGCCTCCGCCACCGACCATCAACCTTCCGCCATTGGGTTGACATGATTTTTGAAATCGCGAACGACTGCGCCTGATTGCGGCTATGCGGCGCGAGCGCTGAATTGCTGGCGCTTGCCCGCAAGGACGCTCGCACCAAGTAAACGATTGAAAGCAAAGCTCTAACGCATGAAAACTCTGCCGACAGACTTATTTGAAATGCCGCGACGCCTTATCGCTCGCCAACAGCAGCGAATCGCAGCGGAAAATGAGCCTGTTGGCAGGGGTGAGCTTCAGTCGGCGCGACTTCAGGAATCGTGAGGCGGTGTTGCCATAA
>Ga0326728_10012564_pt1 | contig 18754 bp, 17 predicted proteins | sample MB3enrmetagenome_FD_207602 | JGI IMG/M metagenome (GOLD analysis project Ga0326728, IMG submission 207602) | Lab enriched peat soil microbial communities from McLean, Ithaca, NY, United States - MB31MN | ecosystem: Environmental > Terrestrial > Soil > Wetlands > Peat | place: USA: New York... | reverse complement strand
ATTTGCGGAGCACTTACCGGGGCGTTGCTGGCTCTTGGAGAGTCTGAGGGAAAGGTCATGGCCGCCGATCCTGTCGCTGGCCGCGATGCGCTTTACGAACGGGCGCGACAACTGACAGAGGCCTTCCGCAAGGCGCACGGGGCGATCTTGTGCCGCGAATTAACCGGCTGCTCTCTCGACACCGAAGCAGGTCAGCGCTCCTTCAAAGAGCGCGGGCTGCACCAGAATCTTTGCACCAGGCTGGTTGCTTTTGCTGCGGAAGAAGTTGAGAGAATGACCGCCGCTTCGTCGCAGAAGTGATAACGGTATCCCAGCATTCAATCGACCATTCTTCGTCAAGGATGTGGCGCCCAACGCGGATCATTGCGGCGAAACTGGGAGAGGCTATAAAAGACTAAAAACGTAGTTATAGATATCCCAAGTTAGGCACGATAGTGCTGCGCCGAACATGGGGCACCCTCTACTTCTTGATGGGGTTGACCTGGGCGTTGAGGAAATCGGCCAGGTCGTCGATGTCCTGTTTTGTTCCCACCATGGGCGGCATGTAGCGGCGATAGGGCGAGTCGGGCTTGTAGTCGTGCAGCATGGTGATGAAGCTCGAGATGTTGGCGCGGTCGCGGCTGGCGAGCAAGTATTTGAGCGGGCGATAGCCGGCGAGGGTGTGACAGGAGCCGCACTCGCCGCGGAAGATGGCTTCGCCGCGGGAGTAACTCGTCGCAGAATCGTCCAGTTCACACTTGTGGTAGGCCATATAACCTTCTTTAGTGAGGAACTGGGGTTCGCCGTTGGGGTAACTTCTGGCTCGCGCTGCGAAGCAATCATTCCAGACCCACATGGAGTGGGCGAGATAGCCTTCCTGATTGATGCGGTCAACGTAGGGCTTGCGGACGCCGTTGGAGTACATCCAGCCGCCGATGACGTAGGGCTTGCGCAGCATTTCGCGGGCGTATTCTCCGGAGGCGGTGGCAATGAGCGCCAGCAGCAGCACGGCAATGGCGTGGGAGAGATTGAAGTCGCGCGGATTGCGGTAGGCGAGGAAGTAGGCGACGCCTACGATGGTGGCTGAAGTGACAATGATGAGCAGGGCGATGCGGGTGATGATGGAGAAGGTTCCGGAGCCGATGGTGTCAAGGCCAAGCCAAAGCAGGCCGGTCTGCGTATCGGGAACCATCTTGTAATACCAGAACATGAGAAAGGGCGTGGCGACGAAGGAGGGCACCAGCCACTTGACGCTCCACTGCACCATGGTGGTTTTGAGGGCGGGATGCTTGTCGCCGTCGATGCGGCTGGCGGTGATGAGCGCCCAAATGCCGGCCAGCGCGCAGCAGACGCAGGCGCGCAGGCAGAGGCTGGGCCAGTAAGTGGGATTGAAGAAGGCGTACCAGAACTTGCTGGCCTCCTGGCCTGTTCCGGCGACGCGGAGCCAGGTGTCGCCCGGCGTGAGCATGAAGGTAAGAATGCCGTTGATGATGATGAGAGTGAAGGCCGAAGCGCCGGCATAGACCCAGCCGACGATGAGATGCAGTTTGGGGTCGATGCGATCCCAGGTGTAGTAGTAGACGGCGATGGTGGTCAACTCGACGATGAAAAAGACCCACTCCATGGCCCATCCGAAGACGAAGTTATGAATCAGCGTGCTGGTGGCCTCGGGGTGAGTGAGTCCGATGGCGAACCAGATGCCGACGCCGCTGACGGTGCCGAAGACGGCGGTGAGGATGAGAAAAAACCTCGAGTGACTGGCCAGTTGCTTGAGCCAGTCGGAGCGGAGCTGGCCTTTCGGCATCTGCATGGCCTTGCGCTCGGCCATGGGAAGATAGAGGCCGCCGCCCACGGCGAACTGCGAGATCATGACATGGAAGATGGCGATGATGCCGATCACCCAGCCCGAGCCGAGGATTGGAATTTCCCAGAAGGGGTAATTCATTGTTTTGCCCTTTCGCTTCTTGTGACAATAGTCCTTAAATCGATTCCTGTGAAACTCAGCGCGCGGTCGTCTTTTGGATCCTTCGGGTGGCAATCCTTCCGCATGGCTCGCATAAGCAAACAGCTCGAAGGCTCCAAATCTTCAGTTTTGCCTAATTTGCCTGCATTGTGAAGGGCATTGAGTGCTTTAAGAACCTCAGTTGATGCAACAAGTGCTAAGTTGTCTGCCGCATCAGAGTACCGCAGGAATGCCTTATCATCAGCGTCTTTCCGGGCCGCTCCGGACATTGCAGCAACATATTCCTTGTAGTATTCAAGTTTCAGCTTTCGCCAATCCTCTTCGTGATCACGCTTTTTATTTTCGCGCTGTGTGTGAATGACTGCGAAAGTCCCACCTACAACTGTAATGAGGGCCGCAATGACATTTCCATCCATCGCAATCACTTCTCCTTTCGAATCGATCAACCTCACGAAAAAAATCACTGCGCAAGTCGTGTTGCTTATTTGCATTCTCTCAGGGGCTAAAGCCCGCATTTAATCCTGTTCCAATTTCGGCACGACTAAAGTCGTGCCCTGACGCTTCTTGCTGCTCCGTTTACATTTTTCCGCAAGCTGTGAAGTCGTACCCTTTCAAAACAGGCGGATCGCCAAGTTCGTAATGCGGCTATTGGTTCCTGCATAAAGAATGTCCATGCGCCGTCCCTACGGGACTCCGTAACGAACTTGTGGAATCCCTTTTCCCCACGCTGAAGCGCGGGGCTAACCAACACTGCGCCTCCGGCGCGTTTGCGCGGACATTCCTTATGCAGTTCTCAATAAAGCCGTGCCCTTTCAAAACTTTGACTAATTCAGAGTCTCCTTAACACAATGGGCTAAGAGTTAGAAGCTAACAGCTAGCAGCTAAGAGCTAACAGCTAGCAGCTAGAAGCTGCATTTACCGAATCGTCCAATAGCTGATGACGGTGGTGGCCAGCAGCGCGAAGACTGCCAGCAGGCCGAAGTAGTGCGCGGCACGAGCGCGTAGCCCGGATTCCTTGCTGTTGTCGTAGAAGGGAATCAGCAGCCAAAGCACAATGCCGAGGGTAAAGAGCAGAATGCCGGCAATCTCACCGTACCCGGCATACTTGCCTGAAAAAACGAAGCCTAGCAGCTTGAGCATCTCGAAGGGACTCATGAAGTACCACTCGGGATGAATGCCCATGGGGGCAGGCGCAAGCGGGTCGAAAGGCTTGCCCAGCGACCAGGGAAAGACGGAGGCCAACAGCGCCAGGATGTTGAGCGCGATGAGCCACATGGCCAGGTCTTTGCGCACAAAGTTGGGAAAGAAAGGCATGGTCTTGCGTTGACGGACAGGCTTGTCTTCTTCACTGGGCGGAATGGCGTTGCCGTGGCGCTGGACCAGCCAGAGATGAAATCCGAGCAGGGGAAGAAAGATGGCCGGCAGCACGACTACGTGCAGGGCAAAGAATCGCTGCACGGTGAATTCACTCACGTCGGGACCACCGCGCAGCATGTTGGCCAGCGCGGCGCCGACCCATGGAATGGCCGACGGAATTTGCAGGCCAACCTTGGTGGCGAAGTAACTCAACTCATCCATGGGCAGCAGGTAGCCGGAGAATCCGAAGACGGAAGCAAGACCCAGCAGCAGCATTCCGCTGAGCCAGCCAAATTCTCGCGGCTTGCGGTAAGCCTTCATGAAGTAGACCGAGAACATGTGCACCAAGATGGAGAAGATCATCAGGCTGGCCGACCAGGCGTGTGCGGAGCGGATGAGCCAGCCGAAGTGCATGACGTAGGTGATCTGGCGAACCGACTCGTAGGCTTCGGCGCCGGGGCGGTAGTAGACCAGTAGCAGCACGCCGGTGAAACATTGGACCAGAAATAGGAAGAGCGAAATGCCGCCCCAGTAGTACCAGAAAGACTGGGAGTGCACCGGGACGGTCTTGTGGCGCGCCAAAGCGGCCAACTCGGATAACCCCAGCCGCTCATCGACCCAATTGTAAATTGCCTTTGAAGTCATGGTTCTATCCTTCGTTTTCCCACCCTTAGTTCACCCCAACGACGAAGACCTGTCGTTGGGGACCCCGAAGCGACAAAACAAGAACGTCGCAAGGATGGGGCACCCAAGATTTTAGGCGAATCGCTCTAGCGGCAGAGCCATCCTCCATCGACGACCAGGATGTGTCCGTTCACATAATTACTTGCATCCGATGCAAGAAAGACCGCAGTACCAGCCAGGTCCGAAGGCAAGCCCCAGCGTCCCATGGGAATCCGGGCAAGGATGGCAGCAGAGCGCGCGGGGTCTGCCCGCAAAGCGGCGGTATTGTCTGTAGCCATATAGCCGGGAGCGATGGCGTTGACGTTGATGCCCTTGTCGCCCCATTCATTGGCCAGCGCCTTGGTCAGTTGCGCAACCGCTCCCTTGGCCGCGGCATAACCGGGAACCAGAATGCCGCCCTGGAAGGCGAGCAACGAGGCGGTGTTGATGATTTTGCCGTGGCCTTGGGCCAGCATCAACCTGCCTGCGTACTGGCTGAGGAACCACACGGAGTTGAGGTTGGTATTGATGACGGTGTTCCAGAACTCTTCCGAGTGCTCGGCGGCGGGAGCGCGGCGGATGGTGCCGGCGTTGTTGACAAGAATATCGATGGAGCCGAAGGTCTTGACGGTATCATCGACGAGCATGTGGGCGATCTTCCGGTCGCAGACATCGCCCGAGCGGCAGATGTACTTGACGCCGGTCTTCTCGACTTCCTCAATGGTCGAATCCAAGACCTTGTCGTAGTTGTGCAGAGTGACATTTGCGCCAGCCTGCGCAAACGCGATCGCCATGCCGGCTCCGAGACCCTGTCCGGATCCGGTAACCAGCGCATTTTTTCCTTTGAGACTGAAGAGATCGAGAACTCCCATGATATTGCTCCTTTGCTTGATTGTATTGAATGGTTATGAGCGGAGAAATACTTAACTCCGCGAGACCTCCACGCCGGCATCATTGACGGCCACGTTGAAGAGCTTGAGCGGCTTGGGCGGCGGGCCGCTGACGTTGGCGCCGGTATAGGCGTTGTACACGCCGCCGTGGCAGGCGCAGTGGATGCGGTCGGGCAGCGGCTCATACTGCACCGTGCAGCCGAGATGGGTGCAGACGGCGGTCATGGCGACCCACTTATTGCCGGGATGGTGAATGAGCATGGCCGGCGAGTGACCGAACTTGAACATGAGGACCGAGCCCTCGGGGAGTTTTTGCGCGTCCTTAAGCGTGACCTCGGTGACGGCGGTGGCCTCCATGGCCATCTCCGCGGGCGAGGCCAGGTAACGGTAGACGGGATAGGCCAGGGCCGCGGTATAGGCGAGGCCAGCTACGCCGGCGGCGGCCAGAAAAGCGCGTCGAGTAGCGATGTCGCCAGGTTGCTCGACGATGTTTGCTGGGAGTGTTGTCTTTTCGCTCATAGCAGTTTCTTCGCGGGGATTATGCCGCGCCCTCCATCGCTTTTCTGGCGCGCGCCGCCACGGAGACGAGCCAGCCGATCACGCCCAGTCCTAAGACAAAGAGGACCAGGAACAGGCCCACGACCCACCAGTTGGTGACCACCACGCGGTCCCAGACATCGTAGCCTTTGCTGAGCAGGGTCAGATCGCGCACGCCGTCGCGGTAGACGGTAAAGGTAATTTCAATGAGTACGGCGAGCAAAACGGCTTCCCAACTTGACAAGCTGAATTGGATATTGGCGAGCTTGCCGAATCCGGCGGCAGCGGAAACCAGCACCGTACACACCACCAAAGCGAGCCAAACGTGACCGGCAAATCCGGCAAATCTGTAGAGCGGATAAATCGACTGACCGGCCAGGCCGGCTTTTACGATTTCCGGCTGCGCAATAGCGGCCCACAACCCCGCGGCCAGATAGAGGACGCCAAAGATCGCAGCTACCTTGCCGCCGAGATCGGCGACAAAAAGCTTCTCCTTCGCGGTGAATGTGGAGCGGCCCGACAGATAGATCAGCCACAATCCGCCGATGAACAGGCCGCCGGCCATCATCATCAGCCAGCGCGGCGTGAGCGTGGGGTCGCCGGTGGGCAGATAGGCGCCCATGGCGGAGGCGGAGTACATTTTGCGCCAAACCTCGGGACGCAACATCAAGGTCATATTGGTGGAGAGCAAACGGGCGATGCATCCCGCGAGCAGCCAGGCGCTCAGGCCGACCCACCAGGCGGATTTGCCAGCCTCCAGGCGCCCCGTGAAACGGTAGAGCAGCCAGTAAGTGAGCATGAGGAGGCCGATGATAGCGATCCAGTAGAGGCCGATGAGCACGCTGCTGGTGTAAAGCGCGCGGCCATAGAGCACCTGGGAAAAGAGGAGCGGCGGCACGGCGAGGTTAATGACGAAAGTCATCACCACCGTGAGCCGGCGGGCCAGCGCCCGGGCGGCGACCAGGGAGGCCGGCGAGCCGCGGTAGAGGCTGAGCAGAACCGCCAACAGCAGCCCTCCCAGCAGCATTTCCACGGCGACAAAGTGCAGGGCCAGCGTGACGATATGCAAAAGTTTCAACAGCCATACCGGCGCAGGCAAGGGAATCGGATCGACAGCAGGAAAAGATTGCATAGTGCCCTTTGAGACCCCCTCAGGCCGCTAATCAGACTAACATGGTCCAAAATGCAGTATGTGACGGCAGTCACAAAAGGGAAAAAGCGCACATAAACTGCCGATGCACACCACGCAATGATCTTAAACCTGCGCGTCGGGTAAATAAAACCAGCGGTAAGAAAAATCTATTTGATTGGGAGACCCCCCGGCTTTGCCGGAGGATACTTACTCATCTCGCGTGGAGAGATTCCCGCCCGGATTCAATTTGGGCATTTAGTCTCCCAAAATCGGACACCCCAATTGCTAAATCAGCATAATTTCATTTAGAGCGCTCCGCCATCTCCCATCCATGACCACACTAAAGTCACAGGGAATGCCGCCGATAGAACGGGCAAGGATACAAACAGACCTCGGCCTCAGCCACAAATTTCGGCGGTCATCCACGCGACACGCGCGGATGTTAAGCCTGTCGTGAATGGGTTGACGGATGTATGCGGCCGGTAAGGTCCCCTGAGTAAAACGACAAAGGAGAAAACGATGAAACGACTGTTTGTTGGCGCAATGGCGCTTGTACTGGGGGCAGTTCCGGCGATGGCGCAGAGCCTGGAGGATCTGAATATTCAGATTCACGGCTATGCGACGCAGGGATTTTTGTACACCACACAGAACAACATTCTTACCACCAGTTCGAGCAACGGCAGCCCGGCGTGGACCGAGGCGGTGGTGAACCTGACCTCGCAGCCCACGCCCAAGTTGCGCATCGGCGTGCAGGCGCGGTATGAATTGCTGGGAAACCTGGGCAATGCCATTACGCTGGACTGGGCCTCGGCCGACTACAAGGCCGATGAGCGCTTTGGTGTGCGCTTCGGCAAGGTGAAGGTGCCCTCCGGCCTGTTCAACGAGATTCAGGACATCGACCCATCGTATACCTGGGCGCTGCTGCCGCAGGGCGCTTATCCCATCACCAGCCGTAATTCCGCTCTTTCCGAATATGGCAGCGTGGTTTACGGCACATTCAAGCTCGGCGCGAAAGCCGGCAAGCTCGAATACCGGGGATGGGGAGGCGAAGTCGTGATGGCGTCGGACGACGGCTACTTCATCAATCAGCGGGAAGAGGGGATCAGTTTTACCAATGGTTTGTCCGGTGTGTCCTATGGCGGTGCTCTTCACTGGAGAACGCCTCTTGCCGGCCTGATGGTAGGCGTTTCCGACAGGAAGGACAATCAATGGATTACGGCGATCACAGATTACAATCCCGGTTTCGCGTATTACAACCTGCCGACGACCCTTCCCGGATCGGAGATCTTCAATGCTTTCAACGTGCCGGAAGTATTCGCTAAATATGAGAAGAACAAAGTCATGGTGGCGGGAGAATGGGGCAGGCTGCCAGTCTCCGGCATGGTTACGCTGGCGTATCTTCCCAATCAGCCGTTTCGTGCCGACCAGCGCGACTGGTATGGAATGGCCACTTACAAGGTTACGAATAAGCTGACGGCTGGAGTCTATAACAGCCAGATGTTCGATCACCAGATGGCCCTGGGACCGGCGCGCTACTCGAAGGACTGGGCCATCTCCGGACGCTACGACTTCAACTCGTTCCTCTATGCCAAGGTCGAGCAACACTTCATCGACGGCACGGCGATTGGCTACGATTACTCCACGAACGGTGTAACACCGGGCACGCCCAGCGCGGCAAAGTACCCGACGACCCGTCTCACCATCCTCAAACTAGGCGTGAGCTTCTAACGCGGACGAAAGGAGAAATTGAAATGAAAAAGCTACTGTTTGTAATTCTGCTCCTGGCCGCCGCGTCGATTCTTGCCGCTCACGCGCAGGCTCAGGTCATTGTGATCGCCAACCCTGGGGTAAAGGCGACCGAAGTCACCAAAAACGATTTGCGCGATGTGTTCACGGGCGCGTCGACGGCGCTGCCGGGAGGAGGCAACGTGGTGCCCATCCTGCTCAAGGCGGGTACGGTGCATGAGGAGTTTTTGCAGGCCTACATCGGCAAGAACGACACGGCATACCGGGCAGGCTGGCGCAGCCTGGTGTTTTCCGGTCAGGCCTCCATGCCCAAGAGCCTGGAGACGGACGCGGAGGTGGTCGCGTTTGTGGCGCACAACACCGGCGCTATTGGGTACATCGGCAAGTCAACCCCTCATGAGGGTGTGAAAGTACTGACCGTCAGGTGATGCCATGTTTGGACAGATGAAGATCAAGACGAGAATACTGGGCATCCTGGCCGTACTGGCCTTAGGCTATCTGGTGGTGCTGGCGATGGTGCAGCTTACGGCCACCGTCACGCACAGCCGGATGTCGCAGATCTCCTCTTCTCTGTTTCCCGCGGCCTTGCGGATGCAGGAGGCGGAGGCAGCCTTCGAACGAATGAAGAAGCACTATGGGGATGCCGTGGTGCTGCAGGATTCAGCCTCGCTGAAGGGCGCGGAGAAAGATGCCGAGGCTACGGCGACCGCGCTCGACGCAGTGAAGGCGTCGCTTGCTACGTCGCCTGAACTGAGCCAGCAAGCCGACGGCCTACTGGCCCAATTCACCTCAATACGGTCTCGCGATCACGAAACCTATACGGCGATTTTGGCGGCCACGGGCGGACCCAGCGATGACATGATGGCAACGGTGGGCGCGCTGGGCAAGGACAACAAGGCGCTGACCGACTCCATGGTCCTGTTTGACAAGGCCATCTCCGCCGGCATTCAAACTCAATTTGACACGGTGGATGCATGGAGTGTGCGCAGCCGGGTTACGGGATTGATCATGCTGGTCTTCGCTGTGCTCAGTTGTGCCGCGGTCTGGTGGGTGGTGCAGTCCAAGGTCGTCTCGCCTTTGCATTTGCTGGCGTTGCGGCTCCAGGACATCGCCGAGGGAGAAGGCGATTTGACGCGGCGCATCGAAGTGAATGGGAAGGATGAGATTGACGAAGTGGGCATCTGGTTTAACGTCTTCATTGGCCGGATGGAAGACATTGTTCGTAGCGTCGCCGTACACGCGAGTACCTTGGGCTCGGCCGCGTTGGAACTGGCTCACACGGCCCACGAGACTGCCGCACAGGCTATGCAGCAACAGGAGCAGGCAGCCCGCATCAGCACAACCATGAACGAGATGTCTTCAGCGATTCAGGAGATAAGCCAGACGACGCAGAATGCCGCTGTGGATGCCCGCAAGGCGGAAGAGAGCGCGCACTCCGGCGGACAAACGGTTCAGGCCACAGTCCAAACCATCGGGGAACTACTCGTATCGAACCAGGAAACTTCATCCCGGATCGAGGAACTGGGCCGGTCAAGCGACGCCATCGGCAGAATCATCAACGTGATTGACGAGATTGCCGGCCAGACCAATCTGCTGGCCTTGAACGCCGCCATCGAGGCGGCGCGGGCCGGCGAACATGGACGCGGTTTCGCGGTGGTGGCCGGCGAGGTGCGCCGTCTGGCCGAGCGCACCAGCGAAGCTACCAAGGAGATCGACAAGACGGTGCGCTCCATTCAGCAGGGCACGGGGGAAGCCGTGGAGGCGATGCGCTCCAGCATGAGCCACGTGCAATGCGGCGTGGACTCGGCGCGCTCGGCGGGAGAGGCGCTTACCAGCATCATTCACGGCTCGGAATCGGTGCAGAAGATGGTGACGCAGATTGCCGCCGCTGCGACGGAGCAGTCGTATTCCACTCAATCGGTGAGCGTCAACGTGGCCGAGATCGCCACGATCATCGGGCAGACAGCAACGAGTTCCCAGCAATCGGTGGAGGCTTGCCAGCAACTGTCCTCGCTGGCCAATGAGCTGACCAGCCTGGTGGGCGCATTCAAAGTTGGCTGAGACGGGCGCGGAAAGGCTTGCAAAACCGGGCCGGGAGTGTTTCAATGAGGTTATTGAAACAGGGGTGCTCCACGAAGTGGGGCTGAGAGATACCCTCGAACCCGATCCGGATAATACCGGCGTGGGAAGCTTTCGTAGCCGAACGGCCCTCTTCCTTGATGCGCAGCTGAGTTCTCTTGTTTCATGAATTTGGAAACAAGGGGAGTTTATGTTCAGAGCTGCTGGCTTCGATCTGGCCCATCTTACATATCAAGCGCATACGCATAAAATTTCAGGCCCGATTTCTGGCCAGGCGGCTGTTTGCCGTCGAGCCCGCGCGCTTTGGTCAACAGGGTTGCTGCTTTACTGTCTGGCTGCGTCTTTGGGAGCCATGGCGCAAAGCCCGGCGCCCACGCAAGACAAGCCAGCCCCGCCTGCCGAGACGCCCAAGCCAGCCCCGTCCGCACAGACGATTCCACGCGTGACCACCACGGTAGTGGTGCATGGCGAATTGCCGGACGCGTATCTTCCCGAGGCAGTCACGGTGGGCAATCTGGATGTCGTGCCGCTGGAGCAGACGCCGCTTTCGGCCACGGTGGTCACGCGCGAGCTGCTCACGGACCAGGGCGCGCGACTGCTCTCCGACGTGGTGAAGAACGACGCCTCTGTCGGCGACGATTACGTTCCGGTTGGCTACTACGGCGTCTACGAGATTCGCGGCTTTGCGATCGATCTGGCCACGGGCCTCGAAATCAACGGCATGACCATCGCCGGCGAGCAGGATGTGCCGCTGGAAAACAAGGAGCGCGTCGAGATTCTTAAGGGCATTGCTGGCGTGGAGAGCGGCGTGGCCTCAGCGGGCGGGCTGATCGACTACGTGACCAAGCGGCCGGCGATGGTCAAGGCCGTCGATCTGGCTACCGATCAACGCGGAACCGCGTTTGGCGCCGTAGATCTGGGACATCTCTTCGGCAGCCGCAAGCAGGTGGGCGCGCGCGTGAATCTGGCCGGCGAACAAATCATGAGTTATATGAACGATACCAACGGCTGGCGCGCCATGGGCGCAGGCGCGGCGGATTGGAAGATTACTCCAAAGGCGCTTCTAAAGGGCGACTTCGAGTACCAGCATAAGACCGAGCGTGACGGCAGCGGTTACCAATTACTGGGCGGCGAGACGGTGCCGGATATAAACCGCATCTACCGATCGACGATGCTGGGCGACCAACCCTGGGGCCCTCCCGACACCTATGACACCTTCAATACCGGCGCGCGCCTGGACTACAATTTGCCACGCAATTGGGTGGCTTTTGCCGCGGCGAGTTACAGCCATTCGTTGATCCAGGACAATGTGATTTATGCATACGGATCGTCTCTCGATGCCAGCGGGAACGTCGATTGCCCCAACGCGCCGAACGCTCCCGCTTACTTTTTCTGTCCCGACGGCACCTATGGCATCTACGACTACCGCGACCCCGGAGAACTGCGCATCGACGCGCAAGCTGAGGCGCTGGTCACTGGCCACATCAAAACAGGAGCCATCACGCATGACGTGACCGGCGGCGGGACGCTCTTTCAGCGCAGCGTGCAGCAGCCGGGGGCGCCACCTTTGAACGCGCCTTCCACCGTGCAGGATGGCGCTGTGTACACCTACGTCGGCTCGGAGAACATCTATCAAGCTCTTGCGCCCGTTCCCATGGAGAGTCCGCTCGAATCCGCCGGCCCGCGCACGCTTTGGGAAGACAGCCATCAATCATCCGCCGTAGTGCAGGACCGGATTCATCTGCCCGGACATTTACAATTGCTCGCCAGTGGCCGGGAAGATTCGCTACGCGACAACAATTACTCCCTCACCGCAACCAGCCCCGGCACGCAGCCTGCCATTACCGACAAGCTTCTCTGGCTGCCGCAATACGCGGTCACTTATATCCCGGTGAAGAACCTTACGCTGTACAGCAACTATGGGGTGATGCTCTCGTTGGGCCCACAGGCGCCGTGGTGGGTGGATGATGCAAACCAGTTTCTGGCACCCTTCTTCACACGCCAGGCCGAGGTCGGCGCAAAGTATGAGCCGGACCAGCGCATCTTGTTGAGCACCGCGCTCTTTCATATGCGCGCGCCGTTCTTCTATCCCAAAACACTCACGGGTCCCGACAGCTTTTGTCTCACCGGAAATTCCGGTGATCAATGCTTTGAGTCTGACGGACGCGAAACGCACGACGGCATCGAGCTGAACGCGCAAGGCAAGGCTGCGAACTGGCTGAGGCTGACGGCCTCGGCGGCGGGCATACGGGCAATTTCGAGCGCTTCGAGCACTTCGGCATACAACAATAAGCAGGTCCTCAACGTGCCGCACCTGCACACCACCGTCTTTGCCGATCTCACGCTGCCGCGCGTGCGCGGGCTGCACCTGATGCCCGGATGGAGCTACACCGGCCGCAAGGAGGCCACGCGCGACGACACAGTCAGCGTCCCAGGTTATAACATCTTTAACCTCGGCGCGCGCTACACCCCCGGCGGCGAGCAGGGACGCGTAACCTTCCGCCTTTACGCTAACAACGTCGCCGATAAACGTTACTGGAGTGATACCGGCGCCAGTCTTGGCGATACATTCATCTGGCTGGGTGCGCCTACGACGGTGCGACTTTCTGCGCACTACACTTTCTAGATTACGAAAACGGCAGAGGATGCACCGTCGATGAACAAGACAGCAAAGGCGCATGGCATGGACGGCGGTCTGGTGGAACCAGATTGGCCGCCGCTCACGCTGGGCGAGGTGCGCGCGTTGCTTGCCGGCTTTCCCGGCTATGGCGAGCCAATGAAAATTCTATCGGTAAGTCCGCGGCCGTTTTCGGCGGCGAGCGTGGTGGCGACGAAAAGCGGAGATGTGTTCATCAAGCGGCATTTCCGGAAAGTGCGCGACCGCGATGGATTGCTCGAAGAGCATCGCTTCATGCAGCATCTTCGAGAGCAAGGGGCGCCGGTGCCCCGCGTACTTGCGGATGCATTGGGTGAGACAGCAATTGAAATCGGTGGCTGGACTTTTGAAGTGCATGATGTTCCACCGGGCGTGGACCTTTATGAAGAAGCGATCTCGTGGACCCCTTTTCGCTCGACGGCTCACGCGCGCTCGGCGGGAGCGGCGCTGGCGCGGCTGCACCTGGCCTCGCAGGGATACGACGCGCCACAACGCAAAACGCAGCCGCTGGTGGCTGGCTTCACGATCTTTGCGGCGGAGGATCCGGGTGCGGCCATGGAGCGTTATCTGGCAGCGCGTTCGGCATTGACGGAGGATGCGGATGCGCGTGAGGGCTGTCGCGAGGCGCTTGAATTGCTGGAGCCGTTTCATGCGGAGCTGAGGCCGCTTTTGCCAGCGCTGAAGCCGCTGTGGACGCACAACGACCTGCACGCGTCCAATCTGCTGTGGAGTGATGCAGGCGACGATGCGCGGGCTGTGGCGGTTATCGATTTTGGGCTAGCCGATCGCACTAACGCCGTGCACGATCTGGCGCAGGCAATCGAGCGCAACATCGTAGAGTGGCTTGATTTGATGGAAGACTCTACTCATGGAGAGGAAGTGCGCATGCACATCGATCACCTGGAGGCAATGCTGGATGGCTACGAGTTGGTGCGGCCGCTCACGATAGAAGAAGCCGCGGCTTTGGCGCCGATGACGGCAATTTGCCACGCGGAGTTTGCGCTGACGGAAGCGGATTACTTTTTAAGCGTATTGCATTCGCAGGAGATGGCGAAGGTGGCCTCGATTGATTACCTGGTGGGTCATGCGCGCTGGTTTCGCGGCGCCGGCGGGCAAAGGCTGCTGGAGGCAATAAGCCGTTGGGCAAAGAAGCTGGGGCGGCACGCAGTACCGCTGGCGGGTGACGAAGACTGATGCATTGGACGATGATTGCGAATTATCTCGCCGCGAACTGGATGGAGGACGCGGGCGTCATCACTACGATTGTGGGCATCTGGCTCACCACGCGCCGCAACCTCATCTGCTGGCCGGTGGTGCTGATCTCCGACGTGCTTTACATGATTGTTTTTTATCGCGTCCATTTATATTCCGATGCGCTGCTACAGATTTTCTTTATAGCATTTACGCTGTATGGCTGGTGGTACTGGTGGCAGGGTGTGCGCGCAGAGGGCGAGGTGCGCGTGGTTCAGCTGTCCACATTTAGCCTGTTGGCGGGATTGGCGGCAGGAGCGGCGGGAAGCGTGCTGACGGGGTTGCTGATGGCGCGGATAGGCGCGGCGTTGCCTTGGTTGGACGCGGCGCTGATGAGTTACAGCTTGGTGGCCAGTTGGTGGCAAACGCGCAAGCATACAGCGAACTGGCTGCTTTGGATTGCGGTGGACCTGGTCTATATTGGCGAATATCTCTACAAAGGATTGAGTCCGACTGCGGCACTTTACGCGCTGCTTGCAGGCTTGGCCGCGCTGGGGCTGCGCGATTGGCGGAAGGCGGCAGCGGCTCAGACCGCGGCCTGAACAATGTTGCGCAGCGGCTCTCCGTTGATATAGCGGCGCAGTTCCTCCGCGGCGGTCTTGAGCGAACGGATCGCGAACTGCGGGCTCGATCCGGCCACGTGGGGCGTAAGCAGCAGGTTGGGGCAACTCCACAGCGGGTGGCCTTCAGGCAGCGGTTCTGGATCGGTGACGTCGAGAGCGGCGCGAATACGGCCTGTGTTAAGCGCATCAACCAATGCGTCCGTGTCCACAATGGGACCGCGAGCGGCGTTGACCAGCAGCGCGCCTTGCCGCATCAGCGAGAGCTGGCGCCGGCCTATCAGATGATGCGAATCGGCGGTCGAGGGCAGAATCAGAATCACAACTTCAGCTTGCGGCAAGAGGTTGTCGAGTTCGCTGACGGCGTGAACCGGCGGCTTGGCGCGCGCGGAGCGGGCCACGCGCACGAGCTTGACATGAAAGGGCGCGATCATGCGCTCGATCTCTTTGCCGATGGCGCCGTAGCCCACCAGCAGCACAGACTTGCCGGAAAGTTCCTCAAGCATGACGGGCGGATAAAGCAGGCGCGCATCTCCGGTAATGCTGGCATAGTGCGTGCTGGCTTCGAAGCGTCGCTTCCACACTCCGGAGCGCTGCACGTCGAGAAAAAGCGGAAAGTATTTCAGCATGGCCAAAATTGCGCCGAGAGTCCATTCAGCAGTGGAGATGTTGTGCGCGCCATGGGCATTGCAGATAGTGACGTGCGGCCCGGCGACACCGGGAATCCACTCCGTGCCGGCCATCAAAGACAGGATAAGCCGCACACCGCGTAGCCGCGGCCAGAGGCTCATGGCGCGCTTCGTATAGGGGTCGGGAATCCAGACGTCGATGTCGATGTCGTGGTCAAGATCGTTGGGCAGGGGAACGAGTTCAACTTCCGGAGGGAAATCGCGCAACAGCTCCGCGGCCAGTGTGGCAGGGTATCCGACTCGCAGCATAGTAAATATCTCCCCAGGAGAAAGCGGAATTCTGTGCTACATATTACATGGATGTGATGTTCCGCGAGGCGTTTTGATTCGTATTCTTTTGCAAAAGAATACGAATCATACCGCGAGCAAGTTTGTATAAACGGCCATGCCGACCACGGCATCAGCGCCGAGCTGGTCCAGAGCGTCCACTTCCTGCTGGCTGCGAATGCCGCCGGCTACGATGAGCTGCCGCTGGGTGAGCTTGCGCAGGCGCGCGGCTGTGGCGATGGGAAAGCCTTGCATCATCCCTTCGCCGTCCACGTGCGTGTAGAGGAATGCGGCGACGTGGGATTCGAGTTGCGGAATCGCTTCGTCGGGAGTGAGCGCAACCTGAGCTTTCCAGCCCTTCACGGCGATGCAGCCATTCTTGGTGTCGATGCCGGCGACTACGCGGTTCGCGCCAACGGCTGCGGCAAGAGCGGCGGCAAAATCTATGTTGACTGCGCCAGCGTCCGAGAAGAGTGCAGAGCCGATGATAACGCGTTTTGCGCCCGCATTAAGCACCTGCCGGGCGCGCTCAATGGAGTGGATGCCGCCGCCTGCCTGGCAGGGCAGCCGCTTGGCGATCCGTGCAACCAGTTCTGAATTATCGCCTTGGCGCATGGCTGCGTCCAGGTCGATCAATTGGACTAAAGGAAATTTGGAAAACTTTTCGATCCAGTATTCGAAATCGTCGAAGGCCAGGCGCAGTTTTTCGCCCTGCACAAGCTGAACAATGCGCCCGCCCTGCAAATCTATGGATGGAATCAGCATGGAAGCCTCACGGAAACGCCGGCTTTGGCCAGCTCTTCTTTGAGAGCGCGCGCGCTGGAGACGCCGAAGTGAAAGATGCTGGCAGCCAGTGCGGCGTCGGCCTTGCCGCGCCCGAAGACGTCGACAAAATGCTCGACGGTTCCCGCGCCGCCCGAAGCGATGACGGGAATGTTGACGGCCTCGCTGACCGCCGCTGTCAATTCGCAATCAAAGCCGGTGCGCGTTCCGTCGCAGTTCATCGAGGTGAGCAGGATTTCGCCTGCGCCGCGAGATTCGGCCTCACGCGCCCACTCGACTGCGCGGCGGCCGGTTAGTTTGCGCCCACCCTGCACGAAGACCTGCGCGTCGCGCACCGGGTCGGCGGCTTCTGGGTCGCGGCGAGCGTCGATGGCGACAACGACGGCCTGCGCGCCGAAGCTGCGCCCAATCGCGTCGATCAACGCGGGGTCAGCGAGCGCGGCGGAGTTTACGCTGACCTTGTCCGCACCAGCCTCGAAGACCTGCGCGGCATCGTCGGCGGTGCGAATGCCGCCGCCTACGGCGAAGGGCACGAACAACTCGCGAGCCGTCCGGCGCACGGTGTCAAGCAGTGTCTGGCGGCCCTCATGCGTTGCGGTAATGTCGAGAAGCACGATTTCGTCCGCGCCCTCGCGGGCATGGCGCGCTGCCTGCGTTGCCGGGTCACCCGCATCGATGAGGTCAACAAACTGCACGCCTTTCACGACGCGGCCATCATGGACATCCAGGCAGGCGATGATGCGTTTGGTAATCATTTATTACCTTTCCCATTTAAGAAAATTGCTGAGAATCTTCAGGCCGGTAGCGCCGGATTTTTCCGGATGAAATTGCACGCCCATCACGTTGCCGCGCTCAACCGCCGACGCGAAGGGCTCAATGTAGTAAGTAGTGGCGGCGGTGTCGGCAGTGACAGGTGCTTTGTAGGAGTGCGTGAAATAGACGTACTCGCCCGGTTCGACGCTTGCAAGAAGGCGCGAGTTAAGGCGGATTTCAAGCGAATTCCAGCCGACGTGCGGAACTTTCTCGTAACCTTCGGAAAAGCGCGCGCAGGATTCGTTGAAGTGGCCGAGACCGGGTTGATATGGTGCTTCACTCGATCCCGCGTAGAGCCACTGCATTCCGACGCAAATGCCGAGAAATGGAACGCCGCGCGCAATGGCCGTTCGAATCGCGGATGTGAGGCCAGTCGCATCGAGCCGTTCGGTGGCAGCGAAATGACCTACGCCGGGAAGAACGATGCGCTCCGCGGCTTCTACGAGCGATAGATCGCCGTCGGTCACTACGGCATCGGCGCCCACATGCTGTAGCGCCTTCAGCACTGAGGTCAGATTGCCGGCCTTGTAATCGATCACGGTTACGCGCATTCACTCATCTCCAAATTCGTGCATTGGTTCGATCTCACATTCCCCCAGGGGCTAAAGCCCTAGCTCTCTTTGGCCATCTGGCGGCACGACTAAAGTCGTGCCCTTTCAAAACATTGACTTAATCTAGCTTTCCTAAAGCAAGCCTTTCGTCGAGGGCAGCATCTTGCCCAGTTGCTTGTCGCGCGAGCAGGCCACGCGCAGCGCGCGCGCGAAGGCTTTGAAGATGGCCTCTATCTTGTGATGATTGGAGCGGCCGTACATCGTCTTAACGTGAACATTGGCGCGCGCGCCACGCGCGAAGCCCTCAAAGAAATCCGTGACTAATTCGGTTTGCAGATCGCCGACAAGCCGTGTACGAACTTTTGTTTCGACGGCGAAGGCCGCGCGGCCGCTTAGGTCGATGGCCGCGATGGCCAGGGTTTCGTCCATGGGCATCAAGAAATATCCGGCGCGCAGGATGCCGCGCTTGTCGCCGAGAGCGCGGTTAAAGGCTTCGCCCAGCGCAATGCCCACATCCTCGACGGTGTGGTGTTGATCCACGTCGAGGTCGCCCTTGCAGGTGAGTTCAAGGTCGAAGGCGCCATGGCGCGTGAACAGTTCCAGCATGTGATCGAAAAAGCGAATGCCGGTGGAGATTTTGTATTGGCCGCTGCCTTCAATTTTCAGAATAATGGCGATGCGCGTCTCCGCGGAGTTGCGTTCGACAATGGCGGTGCGCGAAGCTGCTGCTTTGGCGTTACGCTTGGGCGTCATCGAGATCCTCCATTTTTGTTGAGCACGGTAAGAACTTCGTGGAGCGCTACAACGGCCTGGCGCATCTGCTCGCGCGTTCCGATGGT